>Ga0206131_10006969_pt1 | contig 11435 bp, 8 predicted proteins | sample Helgoland_Spring_FD_148636 | JGI IMG/M metagenome (GOLD analysis project Ga0206131, IMG submission 148636) | Pelagic subsurface seawater microbial communities from Kabeltonne, Helgoland, North Sea - Helgoland_Spring_Bloom_20160517_1 | ecosystem: Environmental > Aquatic > Marine > Epipelagic ... | reverse complement strand
TTGAATATCAGGGCGCTCCTGTCGTCGCCTTGTTCTGGGCCACATGGTGCACCGTGTGCTACGACGAAATGCCCAAGCTTGATGCACTGCAGGCAAAACTCGGAAGCCGCGCGCACATTGTGCCGCTATCAATCGATCAAGCAGGCATGCCAGCCGTTAAGGCCTATTATCGCCGCCGTGACCTAAAGGTGCTGAAACCATATTTGGACGACGAACGGATTTTCGCGTCCATTATGGGCATTCGCGGCGTACCGACGGGCTTTGTGCTAGATCGCCAAGGCAACATGATCGCCGCATCTGAAGGCCCCGTTGATTGGGACAGCCCGACCGCATTGCAATACCTCACGTCCCTCTAACTAGGGTGCGGCCTAGTTGTATTCAACGGTGCCGCCTGCCCCGCCAGCCGGAGCGGCTGCCGTTGTTTCGGCAAGGTCTTCCAAATAGGCATCAACAGCCGCGACATGGGCAGGCTGCAACATTAAGTGAATGGCGTCCGGCTTTCCTGTTCTAGCGGAAATCCAGCCTTTGGCACGCATAGCATCTGCAATGGCATGGGTATTCTTTTGGCCGTGATGCAACGCGATGAGGCCAAGCTTCGGATTGCCTATTGTCTCAAAACCGAGCGCACTGGCACCGTCCTGAATTGCTTGACGCGTGTTCATGACATCAGCTGCCAGCCGCTCATAGCCGGACCGCCCCAAATGGCGGAGCACAGCCCAAGCGCCAGCGATGGCCCCACCGGGCCGGGTGCCGTTTAGCGTCGGCGTTGACATGGATCCACAGGCCCAGACATCAAATGTATAGGGCTGATGCGCAAACAGATCGGCGTTGCGATACAGCACCGTCGAAGCGCCTTTGGGCGTATACCCGTATTTGTGGAGGTCCGCTGAGATAGACGATACATGCGGCAACCTAAAATCCCATGGGTCAATCGCAACACCCAGAGAGTCTGCATGCGGAATGAAATAACCGCCGACACACGCATCCACATGCAGCCAAAGCCCCGTCCGCGACGCCACAGCGTCCAGGTCAGCAATGGGATCAATCAGTCCATAGGGAAAACATGGGGCAGACCCTACCAGCATGATGGACTCTTTTGAGACAGCCGCTTCCATCGCCTTCGCGTCAGCCAGGTAATCCGGCCCTACCGGAACCCGCGTCACCGTGAGGCCAAGCGTGTGAGCCGCCTTGTTAAATGCCGGATGCGCCGTTGCAGGTGCGACGACCTCGCAGCCGGACCGTCCATTGGCCCGCGACCAGTCCCGCGCGGACTTCATCGCCATGAAAATGCTTTCGGAGCCGCCCGCCGTCATGCACCCAGCTCCGTCAGTGCCGTGCATTAGGCCAAGACCAAAGCCAACGACCTCTTGCTCCATGCGATCAAGGCTTGGGAAGGCTTTAGGTGCAAGGCCGTTCTCCACCATGAACATCGTATAGGCTTCACGACCGACCCGGCGGACCTCTTCACCGGCATTGAATACATAAACGGCAGTCTTCAATCCGCGCCAATCCGCGTCACCTGCAGCCATGGCCTGCATCTCGCCAGCCAATTCGTTCCAGTTTGCGCCATCTTGCGGCAAAGAGAGTGCGGACATTGCATAGACCTTTCTTAGGGTTTCAATGTAAGTATCCCTGAAGAAACCGTCCGACGCCAAGGGGGGCTCATTATATGCGCCGCTGGATCACCATTATGCTACCGCTCGTGGTGCTTGCCGCAGCCGTATACATGCGGGTCGAAAGCCCTGTCATTGTGCACGAATTGCGCCTGAAAGTGTTTGATGCATACCAATCCATCAAACCCCGCGCGTTCAAGCCGGACGAAACGCCTTCTCGCATTGTCGACATCGATGAAGAAAGTCTGCGCCGTTTCGGGCAGTGGCCATGGCCACGCCCCGTTTTGGCTGAGCTGACACAGAAGCTAACAAATGCAGGCGCTGCACTCATCGTGTTCGATGTGGTGTTCGCTGAACCAGATCGCACGTCGCCCGCACGCTTGATGCAAGACTGGAAACGCATCGCTGACCCCGCCAGCCTAGACAAAATCCGCACCGTCAGCGCCTCATTGCCTGACCATGATGATGTGTTTGCAAAAACACTGTCGAAAACCGCGGCCATTCTGGGCTTCGTCATGTTCGACGAAGAGAACGACAAGCGTCCGGCCAAGACCTTTGGCATGGCAATGCTTGGCGACAACGCCACCGAATTCGTGCCGACATTCAGCGGTGCTGCCGTCAACCTACCTGTTCTGTCCGCCAATGCCCTTGGTGAGGCCAGCTTTAACAGTGTTCCAGATTCAGACAACATCGTGCGCCGCGTGCCGTTGTTCGTCGGTCTCGGCGGCCAGATCTATCCAACCTTGGTGGCAGAAACACTGCGGATTGCGCAGGGTGCCAATACATTCCGCATCAAATCGTCCGGTGCCAGCGGTGAGCAATCTTTCGGCGAGAAGACGGGTGTTACCGCGATCTCTATCGGCGATTTTGAGGTTCCAACAGATAACCAAGCCGCCATCTGGCTCTACGATACGGGCCACCAACCGGGCCGCTACATCCCCGTTTGGAAGGTTATGGAAGGTGAGGTTGGGCCAAATGAGCTGGAAGGCCGCGTAATCTTCATCGGTACCAGTGCTGAAGGCCTCCGCGATATCCGCTCTAGCCCCCTTTCAACCGCTATTCCAGGCGTTGAGCTGCATGTCCAGGCACTGGAGCAGATATTTTCCGGTGAGCTGTTAACCCGGCCCGATTGGGCAGACGGGGTTGAGGTGCTGGGCATGATTGTGCTCGGCCTGATCATCTATTTCGGCGTTCGCTGGAAGCGTGTCGGCGCAACCGCGACAGCCATTCTTGGTGGTGCTGCAGCAGCGGCGGCGATCTATGCGTCCTGGTATATGTTCGACACCCAGGGCCTGCTGCTCGACCCGATCTATCCGATGTTCGCCGGGTTTGCAGTCTATCTCGTCACAACAATCCAGTCCTACATGCAGACCGAGTCGGAGAAGAAGCAAATTCGGGGCGCGTTCTCGCAATATATGTCGCCAGATATGGTGGCGAAACTGGCCGACAATCCGTCCTTGCTGAAGCTTGGCGGTGAAATGCGCGACATGACATTGCTGTTCTGTGATGTACGTGGGTTCACGACCATTTCGGAGCAATTCAACGCCGAGGAACTCACCGCCTTCATCAACAAATTCCTGACCCCCATGACAGACATCATTATGGAGCGGAACGGCACCATCGATAAGTATATGGGTGACTGCATTATGGCGTTCTGGAATGCGCCGTTGGATGACAAAAGCCATGCTGATCACGGCGTCGAATCCGCGATGGCGATGATGGCGCGCCTCAAGCCATTGAACGAGGAAATCAAGGCCGAGGCTGAAGCTGAGGGCCGAAAATTCATCCCGCTGGCCATTGGCATTGGCTTAAATACGGGCGTTGTCTGCGTCGGCAATATGGGATCAGACCAGCGCTTCGATTATTCTGTGCTTGGCGATGACGTGAACCTTGCAGCGCGCTTGGAAGGCCAGTCCAAAACCTATGGCGTCGATATCGTCATTGGTGCCAACACATTGGCGCAATTGACGGACAAAGCCACGCTTGAACTCGACCTGATCCAGGTGAAGGGCAAGACGGAGCCCGTGCGCATTCACTGCGTCGCCGGCGACAAAGACTTGCTTGAGAGCGAAAAATTCCTGCGCCTTCGTGAAACCCACAATAAGATGCTCGCAGCCTATGTTGGCCAACGTTGGGATGAAGCGTTTGAATTGCTGGATCAAGGACGGAAAGACATGGTCGATGTGATTGATCTAACCGTTCTGTATGAACTTTACGACGAACGCCTGACAGACTTCAAAGCCAACCCGCCGGGCGAAGATTGGGATGGTGTCTTCATCGCGACCAGTAAATAGCATGTTTGACCCTGACGCCTTCATGGCCCGCCTCGCCGGGCCACCGTTACTCATGGGCATTCTGAATGTCACGCCGGACTCATTCTCCGACGGCGGCCAGTTCGATGCATCAGGCCCTGCAATCGCGCATGCCATTGAAATGGCGAACGCGGGTGCGGACATTATCGATATTGGCGGCGAGTCGACGAGACCTGGTCATACGCCCGTGGACGCTGAAGCTGAGCAGCGGCGGATTATGCCAGTCATTCGTGCCGTTGCAGCCGCGGTCGAAACGCCGATATCCGTGGATACCTATAAGGCCGCCACCGCACGCGTTGCATTGGATGCAGGTGCCCATATCATCAATGACATTTGGGGCCTGCAGCGGGATCCCTTGATGGCGAAAGTTGTGGCGGATGCCGGATGCCCCATCATCTGCATGCATAATCGTGATGCTATCGATCCTGATATTGACATGATCGCCGATATTAAGGCCTTTCTGGAAAGGTCTCTTGAGATCGCCCACCAGGCGGGCATTCAAACCGACCGGATCATCCTTGATCCCGGTTTCGGCTTTGGAAAGTCCTTCGAACAGAGCCTGGATGTCTTGGCGCGCGTTGGTGAATTGCAGACTATGGGTTTGCCTTTGCTGATCGGCCTTTCCAGAAAAGGCTTCATTGGTCATTTCTCCGGCAATAAGGAAGTGGGTGACCGGCTTGCCGGAACCCTCAGCGCGAACATGGCTGCAATCAACCAAGGTGCTGCGCAGGTCATTCGCGTCCACGCTGTGAAGCCGCACCGGGAGATGTTGGATTTCGCAAGCGCGCTTGCGGCCGTTCAAACGTAGGCCGCGTAACGTTACCGCATTTCCGCTTGCTGATTTCAGCGCTACAGTGCGCATCAAATAGGCATTCACTCTTGCACACAGGAACAGATTGATGGCGTCGAACAAGAAAGTATTGGTGCTGCCAGGCGATGGCATTGGCCCCGAAGTCGTTGGCGAAGTCCGCCGTATCGTGGACTGGATGGACAAGCGTCGGCACGTGACATTCGATCTATCCGAAGGCCTTGTCGGTGGTGCCGCAATTGATAAGCACGGCATCCCGCTGACTGATGAAACCATGGCTGACGCCATGCATGTGGATGCGGTGCTGTTCGGCTCTGTCGGTGGACCACAATGGGAAAAACTGGACTTTGGCGTTCAGCCAGAGCGCGGCCTGCTGCGCCTCCGCAAAGAAATGCAGCTTTATGCGAACCTGCGCCCGGCCATGGTGTTCGATGCGCTGGCTGATGCGTCCTCCCTCAAGAAGGACTTGGTCGCTGGGCTCGATATCATGATCCTGCGCGAGCTCACGGGCGGCATCTATTTCGGCGAGCCGCGCGGCATTGAAACCATGCCTTCCGGTGAACGCCGTGGGTTCAATACCCAAAGCTATACTGAGAGCGAGATTGAGCGCATTGCCCGCGTTGGGTTTGAGCTTGCGCGCAAGCGTAGCAACCGGGTCATGTCGGTCGAAAAAGCCAATGTGATGGAATCTGGTGTGCTCTGGCGCGAAGTCACCCAGCGCATCCATGACGACGAATTCCCGGATGTACAGCTGGACCACATGTATGCGGATAACTGCGCGATGCAGCTGGTCCGCCAGCCGAAGCAGTTTGACGTCATCGTAACCGACAATCTGTTCGGCGATATCTTGAGCGATTGCGCGGCCATGCTGACAGGCTCGCTTGGCATGCTGCCCTCCGCTTCACTTGGCGCAGAAGACCCAACCACAGGTGCCCGCAAAGCGCTTTATGAACCAGTCCATGGCTCTGCGCCCGATATCGCTGGTCAAGGCAAAGCCAACCCAATCGCTGAAGTTCTGAGCTTCGCGATGTTGCTCCGCTACTCGTTCGACATGGGCGAAGACGCGGATATGGTTGAGAACGCTGTTGCCAATGTCCTCGCGACGGGCATCCGTACCGGTGATATCGCTGGGCCAAACGATAAGGTCGTCTCCACCAGCCAGATGGGTGACGCGCTTCTTCTGGAATTGGACAAGCAGTCCGCTTAAGCAGGATTTGGAAGGGCTTCGGCGCGAAGGGAGGTCATGGCGATGAACGTCGTCACCCGCTTCGCGCCGAGCCCGACCGGCCCGCTCCATCTTGGCAGCGCCTATGCTGCTTGGTTCGCATGGAATGCCGCCAAGGAAACCGGCGGCAAGTTTCTGTTGCGGATCGAAGACCTAGACCAAGGCCGCGCCCGGCCAGAATTCGAAGCCGCTATTTTGGATGACCTGCGTTGGCTCGGCCTGGATTGGGACGGCCCAATCATCCGGCAATCAGATCGCAGTGCGGCCTACCAATCCGCGCTAGACCAGCTCAACCGAGACGGCCTGACATACCCCTGCTTCTGTACCCGCCGCGCGATCGCCGATGAGATCGCCAATGCCGGTGCCGCACCCCATGGCCCTGATGGACCGATCTATCCCGGAACCTGCAGAACCATTCCGAAAGCGGACGCCGATGCCCGCATATACGATGGGGAAGCCTATGCTATCCGGCTCAATACAGCCGCTGCCATCACCCGTACTGGCGCTGTCCAATGGCGCGAAGACAGCGATACGGTGACCGCGGACCCGCTACAGTTCGGTGATATCGTGCTGAGCCGGAAGGATGCACCGGCCTCATACCATCTAGCCGTAGTGATCGATGACGCTGCATCTGGCGTGACGCTTGTGACACGCGGCAGCGACCTCAAACCGGCGACGGACATACAAGTCCTCCTCCAACGACTGCTTGGTCTGCCACCCCCCACATACCGCCATCACACCCTCGTCCTCAGCCCCGACGGTACACGCCTTGCCAAACGGGCCAAGTCCGCCAGCATCGCCGAGCGCCGCGGCGCTGGCGAAACACCGGATATGGTCCTAGCGGCAGCGAAACAACAATTGAGTCAAGGCTAAGACGCGCTTCCGCAGCAACGGCCTTGAGCATGTTTGGAACAGATTGGGCGTTCCGCTTGAGGACTTACGTGCAGCCTATGCAGAAACGGCTAAAGCAGCCTGATTGATTATCGATTTATAGCCAATGCCAGCCCGTCAACGACTGCAGTAAAGGCTTCGGACCGCAGAATCTTGGCGTCCGGGCAAAGGGCGCTCACTTCGGCGGAAACGAAGCCCATCAGGCTCGACCCGCCGACCAGAATCACGCGGCCAATATCGCCTTGCCGCACGCCTGCCATCGCCAAAGTCTCGATGATGGCTTTGCTCAACTGGCTACGCGCATCGCCAAGGGTTGCATTCAGGCTGTCCTGTGTAATCGTCGCTTTCAGACCGCGCTCAATAAAACCCATATCGAGGGCTGCTGAACCAGCACCTGCATTGGCAGCGATCTTGCCACGCTCAACAGCGAATGCCAGTTCATGGCCAAGCTCAAGTTCCAATACGGATACGAAGCGGGCCAGCTTTTCTGGCTCCACAGCAAGCCGCGCCATGCCCGCCGCCATCCGCCGCGTTTTGGCATTGTACAGGAACGGAATCGTGGCCCAGGTCGCGAGTTCAAAATACGGCGCACGGGGGACTGGCAACAGCCCCTCCCCCATATCCCGTCGCAATTGCCCACCAAGGCCAAGTTCCGGCATGGCGTGGGTCATTGCGACGGCGCGGTCGAAATCAGTCCCGCCAAGCCGGATGCCATGGCTAGCCAAAATTTCCACCCGTCCACCAACATTTCGGAAGACGGAGAAATCAGACGTGCCGCCGCCGATATCAACAATCAACCCAGTCGCACTGGCCACCCCCATGCCGCCGCAGGAAATGGCGGCCGCTTCTGGTTCTGCCAGGAACGCGACGTCCTCAAACCCAGCGGCATGGTAGCAAGCGCGCAAGTCTGCTTCCGCCTTGGTATCCTGGGCTGTATTGTCGGAATGGAAGCGTACCGGCCTGCCAGATAATACGCGCCTGTACCGCTGGCCAGATGTGCGCTCAGCCCGTTGTCGTAACTCGGCCAGGAAGTCCGTAATGATCTCAGCGATCGTCCTCTGCCGCCCACCGACTGGCCGCAGTTCATGGAGCAGGGACAAGCCGAGCACGCTTTTGAGCGACCGCATGTAGCGCCCCGCCTCCCCATCAACCAACGCATCAGCGGCAGCCGTGCCAATGCGCATCGGTGTCTTGTCGATTGGAAAGAACACAGCAGTCGGCAGCGTCTCCGCATACTTCTCAATGGGAATACGAACCACTGCGTTTCCATCAAGCGCTGCGACGGCGGAATTGGAGGTGCCGAAATCGACGGCAAGTGTGTCTGTATGCATGGCCCACTCCCGCGTAAAACAGCCGCTGTGGGTAGCGGAAAGTCTGGCCAAACACAACGCATACAACGCAACCAATTGGTTTTCAGCGTTGAAAAGCGATAGCCATAAACCTCAGCCGATGAGCTGGCTGAGCCCGTCAACAAGGATGAGCTTCAGGGCGAGCACGACCAGGACCACGCGAAATGCGATCAAAAAATAGGTTTCATCCATCTTGCTAAGCACAGCGCGGCCAACCCGTGTGCCGATGATCGCTGCCGGGATCATGCACAGCATTGTCGGGCCGTAAGCGGTGAAGCTGAAACCGACCATCGCAAAGCCCGCAATTTTCAGCAGATTACCCAGAAAGCCGAAAAACCCAAGCGTGCCCACAATCGCTTCCTTCGACAGGTCCTTGCGAATAATCAGCACCCCAAGGACGGGTGCTATTACGCCAACAACCATGTTGAGTGCCCCGGTCACAAACCCGATTGGCACAAACGCCCAAAGCGGTACATCGCTTTCACGCCACGTCCCGATCTGCCGTGCGCCCAGGGAAATTAGAACGAAGCAGCCGATCATGATCTGAATGACCGCCGTTGGCAGCCCCTGAAACAGGGCTAACCCCAACCACACGCCGAGCGGTAATGCGGCCGCAAAACGGAAAATGATCGGCCAAGACATATGCCGCCAAAGCAGCCAAACCCGTGTCGTATTAGACGCCAGCTGCACCGCCCCATGCACCGGGATCGCAGCCGCAGGCGACATCACCTGCAGCATGATCGCAATCAACGCTGTCCCCCCGCCCGCCCCCACAACAGCCGTCAACGCCGAGGTACAAAACGCAGCACCCGAAAGAATAGCGATTTCGACAGGAGACATGATCTCTTCCTCGGGGTTTCAAATGCGAGGGTAGCCTATACGCTGTCGGCATTCGCTTATGAGTCTAATTGGACTTTAGAAGCCAGGGTCACTCAGCCCAATTGCAAAAACAGTAAATATCAGAGAATTGGATGCAAAGACGGCTATATGTAATGCAAGTGCGTGAAGCCGTCCAAAATAGGAATTGATGGAAATACTGTGATGCTGTTACCCGATCCTGCGCTTTTCCCCTTGGAATAGGCGCGCGACAACAGCAGAATATATCAATCTTATTGACTTAGGTGGCAGGCAGTCATGTTTTGGTCTCGAAACCTTGTCGATGCTGACACTGCAACGTGGGTGGAAGAAGGCTTTGCTTGGCTTATTCGCACCTATGATGCCAAAGTCTACTTTAATGAAACGAAACTGATTTTACCTACGAGTGATTTCTTCAAGGCGCCCAAGGGAAGTAGTCACGACGCTGCGCAGGTGCTGTTTGACCAAGTTCGAGCGCATATGGGTATGTCTGATTGGTCTTGCAAACTTGTTCGCCAAGACGCTGACCCGAATACACACATCGCAACAGGTCTCTCGGTTCAGGGCGTCGAACAGTCGCCAGGGGGAACCTTCGGTTTTGATGGCAAGCAGATCACTATCACTTATTCGCCAGACCTTATGAAGTGGCCGGTTAGCTTTCTGAACATGTTATCGCATGAACTTGCTCACTATCTCTTGGCGGCTGACGTCGAGCACGCACCAGGGGGTGTGGACGCGCATGAGCTGATGACTGATCTTGCAGCAATCTACGCGGGCTTTGGCCTGATCCAACTTGAAGGGGGCATGACCGCAAGCGGCTACCAGGATGCATTCGAAGCGGGCTGGCAGATTGGCAATCTCGGCTATCTGTCATCCGAGACCCGGGCGTTCGCGCTTGCGCTTTTTGTCCTAAGCAAAGACATTGCCCCATCAACCGCTTTATCTTACTTGTCTTCCAGCAAGAGCAAACTCTTCCGAAGCGCACTGCGCATGCTTAAAAAGCAGCCTGAGATCGTGGACCGTATTAAGGCGCTTGCCGGATAATACCTCTCCGCTGTCGAAAGCTCGCCCATGCACGGCTAAACTCTGTATGCCGACATCAGCCAAACTTCAAACCAGCCGTTGTCAGGCCAGATGCCGACTCCTAAGAAGCCCGTGCTTTTTCAAAGCATCAACACGTCAGTTCAGAATCTCAGCAGTTTCACGACCTCTCCGACCCGCGCAGCAGGTGCCTATTCCGCCGCTGCTTTGCGGGATTGGCGTTTGCGTTCGTGGGGGTCGAGGTAGCGTTTGCGGAGGCGGACGGCTTTGGGGGTTACTTCTACCAGCTCATCGTCAGCGATGTAGGCCAGGGCTTTTTCCAGGGTCATATCCACCGGGGTTGTCAGAGTGACTGACTCGTCCTTGCCGGATGCCCGGAAGTTGGTGAGCTGTTTAGCCTTAAGCGGGTTGACCTCCAGGTCGGACGGTTTGGCGTTCTCACCAATGATCATGCCCTGATAAACCGGCACGCCGGAGGGGATGAACATCAACCCACGTTCTTCCAGGTTAAACAGCGCATAGGGCGAGGCCTTGCCTGTTTCCATGGAGATCATCACGCCTGTGCGCCGGGCAGCGATGGCACCTTTGTGCGGCCCATAGTCGTGGAACACTCGGTTCATGACGCCAGTGCCGCGCGTTTCCGTAAGGAACAGGCCGTGGTAGCCGATCAGGCCACGGGCGGGCGCCAGGAACGTCAAGCGCTGCTTGCCGCCACCAGAGGGGCGCATGTCCTGCAACTCGCCGCGACGTTCGGAGATCGACTGCACGACAGCGCCAGAATATTCTTCGTCCACATCCACGACAACTTCTTCAATCGGCTCTTCCCGCTTGCCCGTTTCCGGGTTGCTGCGGAACAGGACGCGCGGACGGCTGACGGAAAGCTCATACCCCTCACGGCGCATTTGCTCAATCAACACGGCCAGCTGCAATTCGCCCCGGCCCGCGACTTCAAACGCGTCCTTGTCTTGCGTTTCGCTAATGCGGATCGCGACATTGCCTTCCGCTTCCCGCATCAACCGATCCCGGATCTGGCGGGAGGTGACTTTGTCACCCTCCTGGCCTGCAAGCGGGCTGTCATTGATCGAGAACGTCATGGCCAATGTCGACGGATCAATCGGCTGCGAAGGCAGCGGCTCCGTCACTTCCGTGGCGGCAATGGTGTCTGCAACAGTGGCTTCGGAAAGCCCGGCGAGCGCCACAATATCGCCAGCACTTGCCTGCTCAACCGGCTGACGTTCCAAGCCCCGGAAGGCCAGAATTTTGGTGATCCGGCCGCTTTCAATCCGGCCACTGCCCGCGCGCAATGCGTGGACCTGGCCGTTGGCGACAATCGTGCCGCTT
>Ga0206131_10006965_pt1 | contig 11438 bp, 11 predicted proteins | sample Helgoland_Spring_FD_148636 | JGI IMG/M metagenome (GOLD analysis project Ga0206131, IMG submission 148636) | Pelagic subsurface seawater microbial communities from Kabeltonne, Helgoland, North Sea - Helgoland_Spring_Bloom_20160517_1 | ecosystem: Environmental > Aquatic > Marine > Epipelagic ... | reverse complement strand
GCCGCTCGGCGAGCTCGCACGCGCGCGAGCGGCCTGAGTGCCACCAGGCAAAGGTCGGACCGTTTTTTTTGAAACTTGCGACTTGCACAACCCCAACGCACCCACGCACGGACGCCGATGGTCAAGGGCGACGACCAGTGGCGCTTCACGGGCGACGAGGACCTCGCGCTCCAGGAGATCCTTGCCACGCAGGAGAAGCGCCGCTGGGAGAAGGTGGCAGAGGCGCTCGAGGAGCGCGGCTTCAAGCGGCGCACGGCCCAGAGCGTGCGCAACCACTCCCTTCGCAAGGCCAGGGCCGACCTCAGGCTCACGCACCGGAAGAATTACTGTAGAAAGTGTGGCGAGCTCATGCGCGGACACGTGTGTCTAGTCACTACGTCGGCGTCGTCGCCGCCTTAAACAGGCACTTGGCAAACAGGGGAGGCACCGCGTTCCCCACACCGATGAGCATGCGCGCGCGCGAGATCTTCTCGGGCCACACGAAGTCGGCGTCGAAGCCGCAGTAGGCCTGCGTCTCGTGGCCCGAGAGCCGCCGGATGAAGTCGAAGCTTTCGTCGAGCCAGTTGGTCATGTGCGTCGTGCACGGCGGGCCGACGGCGCTCAGCTCGTAGCAGTGCGCCGTCTTGTCGGTCCACTTGCCCGGCGTCTTGGGGCAGCGGCGCATCTTCTCCTTCTTGGGGAAGACGTGGTTGGGGCCTGTCAGGGTCACGGTTGGAGTTGGAAGCAACGCGCATCTCAAGGGCGTACGCGTGTTTGGGTGTCTGGTGCCCACCGTGGTACCAGTAGGCGTTCTCGGGCATCGTGCCCACGCTGGCCATGACCTCGCCGATGCTCGTGCGCTTGGCGGGCCGGAACTGCGGCGCGTGCCGCAGCGCGTGGATCGTCGCGGGCCGGCCGCCGATGACGCGCTTGCGCGTCTGCGGCAGCCCAAAGTCGGCGAAATTGAACACCTGGAAGTCGACCATCGACGGGTCCTGCCGCTTCATGCGCCGCAGCTCGCCGTTGACGCGCTGGTTAAAGTCGTCCACTTCTTCTAGGCTCCACTGTGCAGGTTTGGTCTTGACGATGAAGTCGCACGCCCAGCGCAGCAGCCTAAGGCCCACGCCCTTCTTCTCGCGCCGCTTCTCGACGCTGTTCCAGTACTCCATCGACTGCAGCTTGCTGTTGGTCTGGCACGGCGGCGAGGCGTGGATCCACAGCCGGTGCCGGTCGCCCTCGGGCACGTGCCGCTTGATCAGCTTGTCGAGCTTCTTTTCGCTCTTGGGGCCTAGCTTCATGCACACGTGCGTGCATTCGGGGTGGTTTAGTTCGTGGATGTCGAGCCGCCACTGCTCCGCGTCGATGGCCAGGACCACGCGGTGCCCCAGCGCCTTGGCCGCCGCCGAGACGCCGCCGATGGAACAGAATAAATCAATAACGAGCCAGCCACCCTCTGGCTCCTCGGCCGCCTCGGGCGGCTTGACGCCGCAGAAGCTGAACAGGGTCTGCTGCGGCATGGGCGGCCGCTCGTGTCCCGCGCCACAAGTCGCGAGTTTATGGAATGCCACCAACCGGCGCACCCTAGCGCGTGTGTCGTTATAACCTGCGCGCGCGCGTCCTTCTAACAAGGCGACGCGGGTTTTGGAACGCGAAGCATGCTGCCCGACCTCGGGCGGCTCGCGCTGCTGCACGCGCACGAGGAGGAGGAGCCCACGGGCGTCCTCGCCGAGTGGAAGCGGCGCAGGGAGGCGGTGCGGCCGCAGCTGGTGGAGGGCCTGCCGCTCGAGCTGCGCCAGCTCGTGACCGACCAGCTCGTGGCCAAGAACGCGGGCGACGGCGTCGCGCTGTGCAAGGAGCTCGAGGCGTGGTGCAGGGCGCACCCGGTCGCGTGCACAAAGCCTGGCCTGTGGGAGGCGGCGTTCGAGGCCGCCTTCGGCACGCTCAAGCTCGACCAACCGTTTCCGGGCAGGTTTGACAAGTTGCTCCTTCTTCAAAAATGGTTATTAGTAGACGACGATGACCTCCGCTTGTCAACATCTTTGGAGGCCTGGTTGCGGGGCCTGTTCATCACCCTCGAGGTACCCATGCCGCTGCCATACAAGGACATGTTCAGGGAGACCTGCAACGCGCTCGGTAGCCTCGACCCCTCGGAGGCGCGGGTGTATGCCCGCATGGCGAGCTGGACCGACGCGCAGCGCGACTACTACGGCGACCAGCCGTTTGAAGACCGCGACAACAAGCAGAAGCCGTACAGCGGGACGGTGCACGGCTCCACGCCGCAGCAGTGGCGGATCTGGGCGCTCCTGAAGCTCCTCGGCGCCGACAGGGATCGCTACCGGAACCAGATAGAGCTGGCAAGGGCGGTGCGTGGAGGCACGGTCGACCAGGTGAGGCGACTCCTAGAGTCGGGACTGGACCCCGACTACGTCCTGCCCCATCTCCGCGGCTTCCCTGGGCTCCCCGGAAGCCTGCTGTACCGGGTGGTCAGGCAGAACAGCCACCTCAACCCGGACGGCGTCGCGGTCGTCCGGCTGCTCCTCGAGCACGGCGCGGACCCCAACGGCGTGGACGTGCACGGCCACCGGATGACGAATGGAGCGCTGCACTGGGCCATACGGCACGCGCCCACCGTGTGGCCCGAGGGGCTCGAGCAGGTCAAGTTGCTGCTCGCGGCGGGCGCGGACCCGACCCTGAGGGGTGCCACTGAGAAGCGCCCCAACGGCATGACGCCGCGCGAGCTCCTCGTGGAGATGCGCCATCGTCCTGGTCCCCGGTCCGACCGCGCGAACGCGCTGCTGCTCGTGCTGGACGAGGCGATCGCGGCGCGCGAAGCCGCCGCGATCGCCGCCGCGTGAGTGAGTGTGTGTGTGTGTGTGCGTGCACGTGTATGCTTTATAAGTTGGCCGCGCGCACCCTTCTGTTAAGGCGACGCGGGTTTTGGAACGCGAAGCATGCTGCCCGACCTCGGGCGGCTCGCGCTGCTGCACGCGCACGAGGAGGAGGAGCCCACGGGCGTCCTCGCCGAGTGGAAGCGGCGCAGGGAGCAAACGATCGAATGCATAATCCTCTCGAAGAGTGATACAGACTGAGCGAGAGACCACATGCTACCCTCGCTGGATTGCTTGAGCCTGCGCACGGGCGAGTTTTACCCGCTCAGCCAGCCCGAAGTCGATCAGCTCAGGAACAACGGGGTGGGGGACGACCCAATCTCGTTCGAGCCGTTTCAAACGGAAGGAAATGGCTGGCGCACCTTCCGCGTGCGCATCAACGAGCCCCCACGCGCCGATGGCGAGTACCGGTACTACTACTACGAAGCGAACGGCCTTTGGCGGCACTACAACAGCGCCACGCCGAGAACTGACCCACAAAGCCGCCAGCCAATCTGGTACGAGGACTGGATGAGCTTGCGCGAGGCGTACGCCCCAACAGCGAACGTTCCCTTTTGGGTGTACGGCCTACCGACGCTCAACTCCGCCACAGTCAAGGAGCAGCCACCGACCGTCGGCACCCTCCTTTCGACCAGAGCAGCGCAGGCAACAGCCAGTGCCGCAAGGCAGCGCGCGCATGCAAACCGCCTCACTTTCCCGCCGGCGGACCTCCCTGAGCTGACCGAGGCGGAAGTGGAAGACTGGTTTCGAGAAGTGCCCGAACGGGAGGACCTCGACGGCTGGCCCAACTTTGCGACGCTGGCGGAGCAATACTACGCATGGGATCAACGGTTCAACGCCGAGCTTCAAAAGTTTGACACCGACCCGATCAACAGCAACCGCTTCGCACTGCTGCGCGCGCACAACGCGGCGGAACGGACCGGCCTCGACGCTTTTGGTGTCCTAAACGGCGGGGATATCTACGAACCAAACACGGACGCGGCTGATTGGTTTTACGACGCCGTCGTTCTTGGGGAAAGCATCGAAAGGCAGGAGCGCGTGCGTGTGCGTGACCAAGAGCTCGGGTGGGACCACGCATACGTCTCCACAGACGAAGCAGCCCGGCTTCATGGCGATGACTATGATTTTCTAGAAAGGGCGTATCGCCATGCCCAGCAGGAGTGGGACAACTTGATCAACTGGCAAGGCACGCCGCAAGAGCACGCGGACCGCCTGAGGGAAGCAGACGCAACCCTCAGAGCTTGCGAAGATGACATCACAGAGGACATGCAACGCAACACTTTCACACCTAACGACGACGACTACGTGCAAGCGGAGATGCGGACCATTGCGCAGCACCAAGGGCTACGGACGGGCCTCTTGGCTTTCACCAGGCTCCCTTTTTGGATGTTTTATTCGGAACAAGTGATACGCCAGTCTTACCTGGAAATGTTTGAGTCTCGGCCCACTGTCCCCCAAGAGTAGAGGTTGGCCGTCGCGGGCGACCACTTTGTACCAACCACGAGGCGGGAGGCGGTGCGGTCGCAGCTGGTGCAGGGCCTGCCGCTCGAGCTGCGCCAGCTCGTGACCGACCAGCTGGTGGCCAAGCACGCGGGCGACGGCGTCGCGCTGTGCGCCGCGCTGGAGGCGTGGTGCAGGGCGCACCCGATCGCGTGCACGAAGCCCTGCCTGTGGAGGCGGCGTTGCGCGACAGCGGGTTTAAGCTGCGACTCACGTAGTTGGAGTTGGCGTGGCATCCGTTTGGTACACCTAAAAAAAGTCGCTAGTTTGTGTCTTTCATGCCACGCATGCACACACACACACACACACACAAACACACAAACGTGCCCGCGCCAACCCATGAACGCTCAAGACGAGGTGTTTGACACGCCCGAAATGTTTTCCCTCATCATTGAGCACTACCTCGACGATACCGACCCCAAAGTGACGCTCATGCGCGCGTTTCGGATACTGCTGGTGGACCAAATGTTCATGCGGGCCGCCGTCGCCGCCATTGTCAGCATCTTCAACCGATGCGGGAGGCGCATGCACCGATTGTACAATGCAATCGACGACTTCCTGAGGGATGCGCCCAACCAGAGCAACTACAACGCGGTGTTGGCGGAGCTCGAGTGGGCCGGCAGGCTGTACCACACGCTCAGCTTTGACCAGGCCACCATGTCGTCGCTCGCCGGCCTGCACTTTGAGCAGCTGCTCATGTATCGGCACCCGGAGTCCATCAACGAGGTGATGCACATGCTGCACGGCAACTGCCTCTGCTGCGGTCGCCAGTGCGCGTCGGAAGCGCACCAGAATCGAGCGTGGATGCAGCACCCCTACAAGGGGCCGGTGTCGTTGTGCCACACCGACACGCAGTGCGGGTGCCACCGCTACATCCTGCACGGCACGTGGCTGCCCAGCACCAACCCCGACGAGCTCTGCGAGGTGGCGTTTGCGTGCACCGAGGACGAGGACTACCGTGCCACGCTGCGCGTGGACAACTTCTTGTCGGCCACCGACAAGATGTTTCTCAAGTTTTTGCGCGCCGCCAAGCGGAAGCCTTGGTACGCCACGAACATTGCGCGCCTCTTCGGCCTCAGGCCGCGGCGCCTCTTCCCGTGCGAGCACCAACCGCTGCGCTTCCGCCGGAACACGAGCTTCATCGCGAACCTGCCGCTCTTTGAACCGGTCGTCTACCTGGGAGAGGACGCGAGCATCGCGCAAATCTTTGGCCTGACCAACAAGCAGATGGCCAAGGTCATCTGCGCGGGCGGGCGGATGATGCACGTGCTGGACGAGGCACTCGGCAACAACCTGCCACGGTAGAGTGCACGGTGTCCCGTTCTCTCGCGTTAAAGAAAACTTGGGACTTGCGCCCGCCACTTTTGGGACGCCCACGCACGCGCACGCGTGCATGCCACTGGGCTGCTGCCCGGGCATGTTCATGCGCGCGCGGGCGGCGTCCGAGCGGTACGCCACCTCCGAAACGTCGAACGACGACGACGACGACGACTCCGACGCGTCCCTCCCGGGCCAGCACCGGTACCTCATCCCGTACGACAACGACGACCAGCGCGAGCGCGTTTTAGACGTCCTCGCGCTTCACAACCGCGAGCGCGGGCCCTTTTGCGACGAGAGCGTGCGGTACACCGACGAGCACCCGTACGAGCAGCTGGCCGTGGGCGCGCCGCTCAAGCACGTCGAGTTGGTCGCGTTCAAGCCGGGCAAGGCGTTCCGCTCGCCGCACAAGGGGCCCGCGCTCGCGCGCGCCGTGCTGCTGCGCCAGCGCGGCGACCGCGCGGCCACGGCCACCTTTTTGCGCTGGCACCTGCTGCGCGCCGTGCCCGAGGCGTACGTTGCCGGCGCGCACGCGATCGACGCGTACGCTTACGACGAGCGCATGCTCGCGCGCTTCGCCGACGACGGCACGCGCGTGCCCGACGCGCGCATCGGGCTGCCTCCACGCCGCGGCAGCAGCGCAGAGGCGGAAGCGTTCGCCGTCGTGCGCGAGGCGCAGTGGACGACGCGCCATTGGGAACCCAACCTTGCGTACGAGGAGCTGCTCGAGGGGCTCGGTGGGGCGGCGCGGCGCGCGCGCTTGTACGAGTACAATATGTACACGTGGCCGCCCGGCATCGCCTCCTACGAGACGGCGACCAGCGGGCTGGTCGTGCTCAACCGCACCTTTGGTACGCACGAGCGCGCCGCCGCCGAGGCGTTCGCGGCCGAGGCCAACGCAACCGCCGCGCTGCTCCCCTCGGACGACGAGTGGTAGTTTGGTGCTGGTCCGACCGGTAGACCGAGATCGCTAAAAAAACGCGTAGCTTTGCGTATAACTCCCGTTGCTCCCAACTGGGACTGCACCATGAACGTGGGCCGGGTGCTGCTGGTGCTCACCACGAGCGGCTCGGATGGGCACCTGCGCGCGCTGCAGTGTCATGCCACCCACTGGGCGCGCAACCCGCTTGCGCGCCGCGCCGACGTGCAACTGTACTCCACACATTCGCTCAGCCCCGACTTTGTCACCCGCTTCCAGAGCGTCTACGCCGACAACCACGTGGGCACCTTTGTGATCGCGCCGGCCGAGGGCTCCGATCAGAACGAGCAGGTCATAGACACCTTTGTGCAGGCGCTCCACCCGCCGGCGCTCGCGCGCTACGACTGGGTGGTCGTGAGCAACGTCGACGTCATCATGGTGAACGCCACGCGACTGGTGAGCATGCTCACCAACCCCGAGACGTGGGCCGTGCTCGCCAACTGCAACCCCGACAAGCGGTGCGTCGCCGAGTGCACGCGCGCGGTCGTGCACTCGGACTTTTTCGCCTTTCGGCCGCGCGAGGTGCGCTTCCACAACAAGACGGGCGCCACTCACGCCGAGACGTACGCGAGGCGGATGTTTATGGCCGCCATCGTTCTTGGACACGACGCGTGGATCCAGGCGCGCGGGTTTCAGGATCGCAGTTGCCGCATCCGCGCCGGCGTGCGCGCCGGTCGGCCCGAGGTGGTGCATTATCACCACAAAGGCGACGGCTGTCGCTAAGTTTGGGACGTTGGGACACCGGGAGGATGCGCGTCGGCCGCTGGCATGGCCGCGGTGTGCCTCACGGGTTACGTGCGCACCTTTGCGGTGCCGGGCGTGCACCGCAGCATCGAGGCGGTGCGCCACAGCCTGCGCGCGCCGCTGTTTGCGGTCGTGAGCAACGACGACGGCGACACGTTCAAGGGGCAGTCGCAAATCGTCAACAACACCGCGCTCGAGGCCGCGCGCGCGCACGTGCGCATCGAGGACTGGCGCGTCGTGTCGGGAGCCGACCAGTTTGTCAAGCTGGCCTACTGCGCCACGATCGTGGAGGCGCACGAGCGGCGCCACCAAATCATCTTTGAGTGGGTGGTGCGCCTGCGCCCCGACGGGCTGTACCGGCCCGTGCCGCCCGGCTGGCTGGAGACGCTCAATGACACGACCGTCTACCAGAGCAGCAACTCGGGCGACGTCATGTGGGTCATGCCGCGGCACACTCTGGCGACGATGGCCGCCATCGCTGGCACGCCGATGGCCACATCGCCCGAGGGCGACAATTGCTGCGGCGATCTGCCCCACCGGTACTTTGAGTGCGCGTGCGAGATCGTGCGCACGAGAACGGCAGCGGTGGCCATTGCGCATCTGGGACTCGTGCCAACCTCCAACCTGGGCAACCGGCGCGACAACCCGACCAAGAAGCAGTGGGTCGACGCGCTGTCCACCGAGCGCCAAGCGCACCAGCCCGGCACGGGCAAGGGCGTCACGGCCGCAAATCTGCACCGCCTTTCCAGCGCCCCCTTTGCGCGCGCGTACACATTACTAAATCGCAAGCCGTGGGCGGCGGGGTGAGTTGGTTTAGGTACGCTAATAATAAACGGCTGTGGTTCTGAACATCCCTGGTAGAACACCAACACAATGTCGGCCTTCTGTGGCGCCTTCCTGCTCGCGGCCATTGGCGAACCGCTCGAGGGCGCCGAGCTCTACGAGACCATCTATCGCTTGGGCTACAGCTCGGAAGGGCTGATGGTCCACTACCAGCCGATCCTCACCGAAGTGAAACGCATCGTCGGCCTCGGGGGGGACTTGCATTCGGTGCTCGACGTTGGCTGCTCGCACGGTGGCGGCGTCAAGGCGCTCTGGAACATGGGGCTGGCCGCGTCGGGCGTCGACATCTCGGCGACGGCCGTGAACATGGCGCGCGAGCGCCAAGGCGACGACCCGCAGTTTTGCGTGCGCACGTGCTGGCAGCAAGCGCCCGCAACCGCTTTGCCGTTTGCCGATGCGAGCTTCGACGCGCTCATAAGCACCGACGTCTTGGAACACCTGGGCCCGCCAGAGGTGGACACCGCCGTGGCTGAGCTGGCGCGCGTCGCTCGCAAGTGGATGCTGCTAAAGATTTCCAATCGCGCCGAGTCCAACCGCATGCAAAGCGTAAGGGCACCGTTTGCCAGTGGCACGTTTGCCAAAGAGGTGCGCCAGCGTTACAAGCGCGAGCTGCCGCCGCAACTCCACGCGTCGATTCACGGTGCCGCCTGGTGGATTGCCAAGTTTGAGCACGTCGGGTTTGTCCACAATCGCACGATCCGCGTGCCTTCCTGGGCCTGCTGTGCCTTTGTGCTGCGCCGAGGCACGCGCTAGCAGGTCCCTTTACCTCCATATAAAACGAAGACCACCAACACAATGACGGCGTGCGGCGCCTTCCTGTACGGCAACAACCTCACGCTGCAGTGGACCAGGTCGCTGGACGTGGCCGAGGTGGCCCTCGCGCAGCTGCGCAACTTTGGAGCGCCCGTGGACCTGCGCGCGGCGCCCGGTTTGCCGGGGCGCTGGCGCGTGATGCGCGAGCTCATCGCGGACGCCAACCCCGAGTCGCTCCTCGACGTGGGCGGCTTTGGCGAGTACAAGCACACGGCGCGCCGGACGCGATGCATCAACATCCACGAGCACGCGGGCTGCGACGTCTACGCTGCGGGCACGCCGCTGCCGTATCGCACCAGCCGCTTCCACACGGTGCTGCTCGAGACGGTGCTTCATCACGCGGCTGAGGACGCGCTGCAGCTGCTAGGCGAGGCGTCGCGCGTCGCGCGCAAGCGTGTCATCATTGCCGAGGACGTGCTTGACCGACGCGCCTCGCGCAGCGTCGTGGACGCGTACCGCGCGCACGACCCGTGGGCCATCTACCGCTCGACGGACGAGTGGATCGCGCTCGCCCAACAAAAGGGGCTCGTGCTGCTGCGCATAGCCGCGCTGGACCGCGTGCCGCTGCACGTGGCGCGTGAGGCGCGGCCCGCGTGCGAACTCAACTACCCGCCCATGCAGTACCTCGTGTTTTGCGTCGCGCCTTGTGTTTAACCCCCTTAAGTGTCAATCATATCTTATCACCACCAATGTGCAAGCAAGTGGCGCTGGGGCAGACCCGCCGCGATGCGCGCAAACGCGCCCGCAAAGTACAGCCTTGTCGCCGGCGGGGCGCTCTCGCGCGAGCCCGACGTTGTCGGCTCGGCCGAGTGGTGGCGCTGGTGGCGCGAGTGCTGCGGCAAGCCAAACCCGTACCGCCTGGGCAGCCCCGAGCGCTTGCTCTGGAAGCAGCGCGTGCAGACCAACCCCTTCCCAAAGGGAAGCCTGTATTGGAAGCAATGGAACGCGGGATGTGAGCGCACGAAGCCCGCGGGGCTCTGCTGGAACCTTTGTTGCTGTGTGTGCGTCGCGCTCGCGCTGGGCGCAGGAGCCACCTCGTTCATGTGGTGGATCCTCGCCGAGCCGGATTCCACCCCGCCAGCCCCCTCCATGCCTCCCTTGCCGCCCCACCGCCCGTTTTCGTCCCCGCCCAATTCGCCCGGCCTTTTGACCGCGCAAGAAGTGGGGGTCGCAGTCACGGTGCGCACCGAGGCCGTCCAGACCGACGCGACCATGCCGTCGGGCGCGCTGCTCGATCAGCTGACCGAGATTGTGCACGATGTGCTTTCGGACGCCGACGTGAGCCTGTACGAAGTGCAGGCTGTCACCGCAAACCGTCGGAGAATGCAGCAAGCGCACAATTACTCCTTGCCCGCCGCCGCCTGCAACGACGGCACGCAGCGAATCGAGTATCGCATCGTTGTCCTTGGCGACGTGTTCGACGATGACACCCTCGCACAGATCCGCTCAGCGCTGCAAGCGCACGTGGCGGAGCTCAGCTCCGCAATCGACCCCCTCGACGATTCGCTCTGCACCCTCGTCGACACCGGCGCCCACACCGTCATCATCGACGCGCCGCCGCCACCGCCGCCCTCTCCCGCTGCTCCGATCGCGGAGTACATGTGCAAGCCGTCGCAGTACGCGTTTGCCGACATGCACCCGCAAGCGATGGTTACGCGCGCCTTTTGTGAAGACGTCGTGCACGCGGTGTACGCGGACAAGGTCGACTGGATTCCGGACGAGGATTTCCTCATGCAGAACATCGCCGGACACACACACGACGCGCTGGACGAGGACGTGGGCGTGTGCTTCATCACCGGCGCGAGCGCGGTCACCTTTGTGACGCTTCCAAACCCCGAGCACGAGTATTGGTTCGTCCACAACATGTGCAGCGCGTACGCGAGCAACACCGTCGGCGTGGGCACCTGCTTCTGCCCGCAGGCGCCGCCCAGCTCGCCACCGGGAGCGCACCCCTCGCTTCCGCCGCCGCCTCCCCAGGGCCCCTCCTCCCCGCCCAGCCCGCCTCCCAGCACGATCACCTACGCGACGGTCTCGCACGGCTGCGAGGCCACGGCCGGAGCGGTCGCGAACCAGGAGCACGCGACGGTGCACTTTACCGCTGGCGTGCCGGCCTACTCGCACGCCGCGTGGGTGCCCGCGACGTTGGGCGCCTGCCCCGACGCGGTGCCCAACAGCCATGGAGGCTTTGTGGACGAGAACCACAACGTGGAAGTGTATTTGCCGGCCTCGAGCGACGCCTACGCGCTTTGCCTCCTGGAGCCCTTCCAGCTGGGCAAGCACACGCTCCGCGCCGACGTCGTGCTGCACTCGCACCCGTGCCCGCCCACGTCGCCGCCGCCCTCGCCGCCGCCGCCGCCGCCCCCGTCGCCGCCACC
>Ga0206131_10006949_pt1 | contig 11452 bp, 10 predicted proteins | sample Helgoland_Spring_FD_148636 | JGI IMG/M metagenome (GOLD analysis project Ga0206131, IMG submission 148636) | Pelagic subsurface seawater microbial communities from Kabeltonne, Helgoland, North Sea - Helgoland_Spring_Bloom_20160517_1 | ecosystem: Environmental > Aquatic > Marine > Epipelagic ... | reverse complement strand
GATTACCATCAGCGAACACGGTGTTTCGTGCGCCCAGTTTCAGAGGGCAGCCGTCAAACCCTTCCATCGCTGAGCGCAATTGATCCAGTGTTTCAACCCCTGCCGCGAGGTGCTGTGCAGTGGTCACAGCCTGCGCCAACCCGTCATCCTCTGGCGCGGGCGCTTTCTTCTTTGGCAGAGGCGTTGGAGACGCCTTTGAAGCTTGCTTGGCGGCTGGCGCCTTGGCGATTTCCTCAAATCTGTCCAGCGGTGTCTCAGATATGCACTCATCAACGCCCAGCTCAATCTGCCACGCTAGGGCGGCGAGAAGGGCGTTCGTTTGTTCTGATGAGAGTGCTGAAGTCATACGAGAACAAGTAAGGCCCAGCCTGCAGGAAGCCAATGACCATTTAGGGTTATGTCATCGAATAGCATTTCAGATGACCTCAATCACCATGACGTCATGACCAATGGGGCCGGCTTGAACAATGTCGGTGTTGTAAAGCCTGCCCCAAGATTGCATTACGCATCTGCAAATGTGCAGTGAGCAATTTACAAATGGATCATAGGTTCGTGTACAGCAAGATACGCAAGATCAAAGGTTGGCTCACGCGTACCGACTACGAAATCATGACTTCCGTAATGGATGCTCAGGACGCCTCAAACTTTTAAGGGATCAGCGGCTGAAATCGGCGTACATCATGGCAAGTCATTTGTCGTTCTGGCCAGTCGAAACGAAGTTTCCTACGCCATCGACATCTTCGACATGCAGGAACACAATACAGACAATTCCGGGTCCGGCGATCTGAAAGCGTTCCAGAACAATCTTCGCCAGTTTGGCATCCCGGAAAATCACGTAACCATCGATAAACGTATGTCTGGCGATGTATCTGCCTACGATATCACTAAGCGCGTCGGCCCTGTGCGGTTCTTTCATATTGATGGCGGCCATCACCTGAACGCGATCCAGCATGACGTTCAGTTTGCAATTGAAAGCAGCGCGCCGCATGGCGTGATCGTTATCGACGATATGTTTCGCCCTGAATGGCCAGAAGTCAGCCAGGGCGTGTTTACATCTGGCCACCTCAACGACAGCAACTTTGTTCTGTTCGCGGTCGGTTTCAACAAAAGCTATTGGTGCCGCAGGGAATTTGTCGACCAATTCCAACAAGCTCTGACAGAGAATGCCTTCCTGGGCGCCCTGGTGAGTTCCAGGTACCAGTCCGAGAATTCGAACCTATTAGTGTTTCAAACCTACCCACAGCCGGAATGGAGCTTTGGGGAAGTAACACGTTGGCTGTTTGAGTTGTATTTCCCCAACGCCCTTCACAAGGCGGTTTCGCTAAGGCGGCGCTTGCGCCGGAGATAATCTGTCAATCATGGCGCTACCGCAAATTGCTGCGCTAGCGGATCAGAGATCGCGACCAATCGCCCTGAGCAATTGACGGTTTACGAATACGTCAGCTAGATGTCCGCTGAAAGATTTGGCGGCCAGAAACAAGGGAATCACCCGATGAGCGAGATCGAGCGCGAAGCCATGGAATACGACGTCGTAATCGTCGGCGCAGGCCCTGCAGGCCTTAGCGCTGCGATCCGGCTGAAACAGTTAGGCGGCGATGACATGAATGTCGTCGTTCTGGAAAAGGGATCCGAAGTCGGCGCCCACATCCTGTCCGGCGCTGTCCTGGACCCCTGCGGTCTGGACGCGCTTCTTCCCGACTGGCGCGAAATGGGTGCGCCGATCAACGTGCCGGTGAAAGAAGACAACTTCTACATCTTCGGTCAGGAAGGCGAATTGCGCCTGCCGAACATGATGATGCCGCCGCTGATGAACAACCACGGCAACTACATCGTTTCCATGGGCAATGTTTGTCGCTGGATGGCTGAGCAGGCTGAAGCGCTGGGTGTTGAGATTTTCCCTGGCATGGCTTGTTCTGAGCTTGTCTATGCTGACGACGGCAGCCTGAAGGGCGTTGTCGCCGGTGAGTTCGGCAAGAACCCTGACGGCACGATCGGCGACGGGTATGAGCCGGGGATGGAACTTCACGGTAAATACGTCTTCATCTCGGAAGGCGTGCGCGGATCGCTGGCCAAACAGCTGATTGCGAAATTTGGCCTTGATGTGAATTCCGACACGCCGAAATTCGGTCTCGGCATGAAGGAAATCTGGGAAGTTAAGCCAGAGAACCATAATGAGGGCGAAGTCACCCACTCAATGGGTTGGCCGCTGGGCTTCAAGAACGGCGGCGGGTCGTTCATGTACCACCTCGACAACAATCAGGTTTACGTCGGCTACATCGTCGACCTGAACTACAAGAACCCGCACCTGTTCCCGTACATGGAATTCCAGCGCTACAAGCATCATCCACGCGTCGCCAAGGTGCTGGAAGGTGGCAAACGCGTCGCTTACGGCGCCCGCGCTGTGACCAAGGGCGGCTATCAGTCGATGCCGAAAGCCTGTTTCCCTGGCGGCGCGCTGCTGGGTTGTTCTGTCGGTCTGGTGAACCTGCCGCGCATCAAGGGCAACCACAACGCAATGCTATCGGGCAAAGCGGCGGCGGAAGCGGCGCACGAGGCCATCCAGGCCGGGCGTCAAAGTGATGAGCTGACGTCCTACAACGACGATCTGCGCAGCGGCCCGGTCGCCAAAGACCTGAAAACGGTCCGCAACGTTGCGCCGCTTAGCGGCAAGTTTGGCCCACTGGGCGGCCTGTCCATCGGCGGCTTCGACATGTGGTTCCAGTCGATCTTCAAGTTCTCACTTCTCGGCACACTGTCGCATGGCAAATCCGATGCTGAAAGCACGGGCAAGGCGGCTGACTATCCAGAGATTGAGTATCCGAAACCGGATGGCGTTCTCAGCTTTGATCGCCTGACGAACGTAAGCTTTTCCGCCACCAACCACGAAGAAGCGCAGCCCTGCCATCTTCAGTTGAATGATGATGGCGTGCCGATTGGCGTGAACCTGCCAAAATATGCTGAGCCTGCTCAACGCTACTGCCCGGCTGGCGTTTACGAAGTTCTGCGCGATGATGACGGATCGAACCCGCAGTTCCAGATCAACTTTCAGAACTGCGTGCACTGCAAGACCTGCGATATCAAAGACCCAAGCCAGAATATCAACTGGCAGACGCCGCAGGGTGGCGACGGGCCGAACTATCCGAACATGTAATGTGTTGCAGGTCACTAAGAAAGGCCGGCCCACTGGGTCGGCCTTTTTCGTTTTAGTGTTGGATGGGCCGGCCCGGCGTCAGGCCATGCGCCTTCGCTACAATCGACGCCGCATCAATTCCGAAATGGCGGTACAGGTCAGCGATAGAGCCTGTCTGCCCAAAGTGCTCCACCCCCAAAGGGATCACCTGATGGCCTTGGACCCCACCCAGCCACGACAGCGTAGCCGGATGCCCGTCAATCACCGTGATGATTTTGCACATGGGCGGCAGGTCGGCCATCAGCGTTTCGATATGGGCTGAGGCGCCCGTCGCCCCGCGGGCCCGGGCCCTCTGCGCCGCGGTCCAACCGGCGTTCAGGCGATCCGCCGAAGTTACGGCAAGAACACCGATATCCCGCCGCCCTTCACCTAACATCCCCGCGGCCTTGATAGCCTCTGGCGCCACGGCGCCCTGATAGGCGATCACGACCTCACAGTTCGGGCCCGGTTTGCGAAGCCAATAGGCGCCATCAATTGCGCCTTGTCGGAAATCGTCGTCGTGCCGCTTACCTGGCTGCTCAATCGGATTGGTAGTGAGGCGCAGATAGACAGAGCCGCCGGTTTCGTCCCTCAACCACGTCCTTTCATCGGGATCGCCCTCGCCATCGCGCTGCAGATAGTCGAACGCCCATTCCATGATCACAGCCAGCTCATCTGCGAAGGCAGGCTCAAAGGCGGCAAGGCCATCCTGGCTCATCCCGATCAATGGCGTGCCGATGGACTGATGCGCGCCGCCTTCCGGGGCCAGCGTGACGCCGGACGGCGTGCCGACGATCATGAAGCGCGCATCCTGATAGCAAGCGTAATTCAACGCATCGAGGCCGCGATTGACGAAGGGATCATAGACCGTGCCAATCGGGATCAGTCGCTTGCCGAACAGGCTGTGCGACAGGCCAGCGGCGCCCAAAAGCAAAAAGAGGTTCATCTCGGCGATGCCAAGTTCAATGTGTTGACCCTCAGGCGCAAATTCCCATTTGGCCGTCGATGGAATGCGGTTTTCGATAAAAGCGTCAGACTTTTCCTCGCGCGCAAACAGTTTGCGCCGGTTCACCCACGGGCCGAGGTTTGTCGTGCCGGTGACATCGGGCGATGTCGTGACGATCCGCGATGCAAGGTCGCTATCGCCCTTGGACAGATCATCCAGGATCTTGCCGAAAGCAGCCTGCGTTGAAACTTCGTCCGCCGAATTGGGTTGAATGTCCGGAACAGGCAGTTTCGCATCAGAAAAGCGCCGGGCACCTTGTGCGAAGAAGGGAACGCCATCCAGAAACGCCTGTAAACCGGCGGGATCGGCGACGGTCGCCAGCGGCGCCCATTCTTCCCCCTCAGCCACGCCCATATCGGCCTGCCACGCCGCCATCTGGGTCTTGTTCATCAGGCCGCCATGGTTGTCCTTGTGCCCTGCAATCGGTGTGCCCCAGCCTTTAATCGTATAAGCCAGAAAGCAGGTCGGGTGATCATGGTCGATGGCTGCGAAGGCTTCCGCCATCGTGTCCAAACAGTTGCCGCCAAGGTTCTCCATCAGCGCCGCAAGTTCATCATCGCTGCGCCTGTCGATGAGGGCTGAGACATCGCCCTGGTCCCCCAGATCCTGCATCAGACGCTCACGCCAGACGGCGCCGCCCATATAGGTCAGGGCGGAATATTCCTGATTTGAGCAGCCGTCGATCCAATCGCGCAGCCGTTCGCCGCCCGGTTCCTGAAAGGCGGCGCGTTGCAAGGCGCCGTGTTTGACGCGAACAATGTCCCACCCAAAGGCGTCAAAGATCTTCTCAACCCGTTCAAACAGCCCCTCACGCACGATCCCGTCCAGCGACTGGCGGTTATAGTCGATCACCCACCAGCAATTGCGCAGGTCGTTTTTCCATCCCTCTTGCAGCGCTTCATAGACATTGCCCTCGTCCAGCTCAGCATCACCGACAAGCGCCACCATCCGGCCCATTGGCGTGCCCTGCCCCCATGGCTTTGCGGCGATGTAGTCCTGCACCAAGGACGCAAAGGACGTGATAGCGACACCCAATCCGACTGAGCCGGTTGAGAAATCAACATCATCAATGTCCTTTGTCCGGCTAGGGTAGCTTTGCACGCCCCCAAGCCCGCGAAAATTTTCCATCCTCTCTCGCGTCTGATTGCCCATCAGATACTGCATCGCGTGAAAAATTGGGCTGGCGTGCGGCTTCACCGCCACCCTGTCTTCTGGCCGCAGCGCCGAAAAATACAGCGCCGTCATGATCGATACCATCGAGGCGGAGCTTGCCTGATGCCCGCCCACCTTGATCCCATCAGCCTTGGGCCGGATGTGGTTGGCGTGATGGATCATCCAGTGCGACAGCCACAACAGGCGCTGTTCGATGGTTTTGAGATGGGATTTGGTCATGAAGCCTCCATCCACGCTGAGTATCAGCACTCCACCATCAATATTAACCAATCTCAGGGAGAAAATCTTGCATTTTCGGCTGATATCAGCGTAAAATTTGTAAATCATGAGGATTTCAGGCGTTGATATGACCGATCTCGACGAAACGGACCACCGCATCCTTCGGGAACTGCAACGCGATGCGCGCCAGACCCATCAGCAACTCAGCGAGCGGATCGGCCTGTCGCCCTCTCCCTGCGCGCGGCGCATTCGCAAGCTTGAAGCCGATGGCTATATCAGCGGTTATTCGGCCGACATAAACGAGCACAAAATGGGCTACGGGTTCAGCGTCTTTGTCTCTGTCCGGCTGGACAAGCAGATCGACGACCAGCTCAGCGCGTTTGAGGCGGAGATCGCCCGATGCGCCGAAGTTGTCGATTGCTGGTTAATGACCGGCAGCTTTGACTACCTGATCCGCGTAGCCGTTCGTGATCTGGATGATTTTGAACGCTTCCTGACTGCCCGCCTGACCAAAATCGCAGGTGTCGCGTCAATCGAATCTTCCATCCCCATCCGCCGTGTGAAGTACCAGCCTAGCCGTCTGTGGTAAGATGCTTTTTCGCCTGCCGTTCCCGGTTCGCGATATAAAGACCAGCGCCAAAAATCACCGCAGCGCCGATCCACGTGAATAGATCAGGCGCCTCGGCGAACAACCAGGCGGCCAACAGCGTCGCCCAGATCAGGCGCAAAAAGTCGAACGGCATGATAGCAGTTGGGTCAGCCTCTTTCAGCGCTTGGGCCAAAGACACCTGCGCGACTGACCCCCAAAAGCCGATGAACACCAGCCCGGCCCATCCCCACATGCTGGGGTCGCGCCAGACCCAGATCGCAGGGCCCAACGACAACAGCCCAAGCATGATGCCCATCCAGGCGGTGATGGCGACGCTGCTTTCGGTGCGGCCGAGGACCTTGATGATGGTCATCGCCATGCCCCAAAGGACGGCGGATGCGATCACCATCACGGCGCCGATATCCAACGCGATGACCCCCGGGCGCAAGATGATCAACATGCCCAAAAAGCCAACGCCGATGGCGGCCCAGCGACGCGCGCGGAACCTTTCACCAAGGAACAGTACGCTTAACGCAGCGGCGAAAATCGGCCCAAGGAAGCCCAGCGCCGTCACAGTGGCCAGCGGCGTGATCGTCAGAGCGTAAAAGAACAGCAGCATCGCGCCGATGTTCACCGCGCCGCGCACCGCATGCAGGCCAAATCGATTGGTTTTCATCTGCGCAAACCCGCCCTGACTAAGCAGGGGGATCAGGAAGACCAGGCCAAAAACATTGCGAAAAAATGCGATTTGAAACGGGTGCATCTCATCCGACAGATAGCGGATCGCGGTATGCATGATTGCGAACGCAAACGTTGAGATAATGATCATCGCGATGCCGCGCGTCATGGCGGTTTGGCCATGCCATGCCGCTTGCGCCGCCGCGATCATTTGCGGGACTTCAAGGCATACAAAAGGCCGCCTGCGATCAGGCCCCAGAAGGCGCCTGAGATGCCGAAGAACGAAACGCCAGAGGCGGTGACGAGGAAGGTGACAACCGCCGGTTCCCGCTCAACCGGGTTTTCCAACGCTTTAACGATGGCGGCTGAGAAGGCGCCGAACAGCGCAAGGCCGCCAACCGCCGTGATCAGGATTTGCGGCGACAGCAGGACAAAGCTGACCGCTACCCCGGCAAAAAGACCGAAGATCACGTAGAAAAGCCCCGACATGAATGCCGCCCAATAGCGCTTTGCAGGATCTGGATGCGCCTCTTCGCTGGCGCACATCGCGGCTGTGATGGCGGCGTAGTTGCAGGCGTGCCCGCCAAAGAGAGAGCCGATGGCGGAGGCGACGCCAGATACAGATAGCGTTTGCCGCACATGCGGCTGATAGCCATGACTGACCAGAATGCCTGCGCCCGGCAGGTTTTGCCCGGCCATCGTGACCAGATACAATGGCAAAGCCACGCCAATCAGACCGCCAAAAGTGAAAATCGGCGTCGTGAAGATCGGCGTTGTGATCGCGATGTCGGCAAGGCCTGGCAAATCCTCACCCGATGGCTGCACGCCAAACACAACGACGCCGACGAACGCGATCAGCGCGCCCGGCGCTGCAAGAAGATTGCTGATGCGCCCACCGATCACCCAGCCCAGAAAGATCGGCAAACCCCACAATGGATTGAAGGCGATGGCCTGAAACGGTGCGAGGCAGAAGGTCAGCAAAACCCCCGCCAGTAAGGCGCTTGCCAACGCAGGCGGAATTTTCTCGATCGCCTCGCGTAGTGGCCGGATCATGCCCGTCGCCGCCAGCAAAAGCCCGCAGATCAGGAACGCACCTGTCGCTTCGGCAAAACCGCCCGGCAAAGCGCCTGATGTCGCAAGAAGGGCCGCGCCCGGCGTCGACCACGCCAGTGAGATCGGCACCCGCGTCTTCGCAGTGATCGCCATCGCGGCCAGTCCCTTGGCGACGGCGATCGCCATCAGGCCAGAGGCCGCCTCAGCCTCGCTCGCGCCCATGGCGCGCAGGCCCTGCAACACAACTGCGAAGGATGAAGCGGTGCCGACAAAAGCCGCCAACAATCCCATGCTGGCGGAGGATGGCGTAAGATCCTTTAACATGGCCCTGTTATGGATCAGACTGCGCCCACCCACCAGCCAGATAAAGCAGGGGCGCCGCCATGACGCTAAAACAGATCACACCCTTCGTTCCTTGCACCTCGCTCAGCGCCCAAATCGCGTTCTACCGGGATGTTCTGGGGTTCACAGTTGGATTTCAGGCAGAGAACTATGCCTTTTTGAAACGCGACGCCGTTGCGATCCCGTTGGTTGAGGTCTGGTCAGAGGTCGACCTGAAGCATCCCGAACAGGAAGGATCATTCTACATTGATGTCGAAGGATTGGACGACCTGTACGAGGCGATGCGCCACGCCCTAAGCAAACTTCCCGTGGGCCGTGTCCGCGCCCCCTTTAACCAGGACTATGGTCAGCGCGAGTTCCACGTCAGCGACGAAGACTGCACACTGATTTTCTTTGGCGAAGCAGTGACGGGTTAGAACCCGCGCATTGCCTCTGGCGGCCCTTTTGGCGGCTCCGCATCTCGCAGCGACCATTTGCGAATATTCACATCCGCTTGCAGATATCCGGCCAGCATCGCCGCCTTTTCAATCTTGCGATCGAACTGCTTAAGCCGTGTGCCCATCGCGTTCACCGTCTTGAAAACATCGTCGACATCTTCGGGCAACCACCCCCCATTCGGTGAGCTTTTCGGCGTTTTTCTGCCGCCCAGTAGGCGCCTACACGCTCTCTCAGGCCATCGTCCAGCTTGTGCCTGAACATGTTGATCAACACACGTTCGCGCCAGTCGATGCTGTATTCGAGAAAGCGGAACACAACTGGCATCATGATATCGAGGTTAAAGTTCCCCGGATCGGCATCCATGTTCTTGCCAGCGTAGCTTGAGAAAATGACGCCGCACTGCTTCCAGATCCCCTCCAGCCCAAGATTGTCATAAACGCCGCCATCTACCAGCACCGGGCGCTTGTGCAGGCGTTTGTCGTCATATCGGGCGATTTCGTGGGTCTTCACTGTCTCGCCGCCCAGCGACAGACGGACCGGCGCCAGAACAGGCGGGAAAGCGGAAGAGGCTGCAACAGCCTCTGACAAGCGAACATTGTGTGTGGACGCCTCAAGCGTACGCCAGTCCGACAGTTTATTCTTTCGGAACTTGAAGAGGCCGCCAGTCTGCAGGTTAGTTGCGCAGAACACGAATTCTGGCGCTTCAACGATATTCTTCAGCCGGAATCCATCAAAAATATTCCGGTCATACGCCGCCGCCAGACGGTTGCCGCCAGACAGAAACGGCAAAAGCCCTTCAAGGCCAACGCGTACATCGATGTCCTTAGCTGTGGCCTTCAGGATCGGCCTTAAGAAATGCTGCCGCATTGTCAGCGGCGTCGCGACATCGCCCTCAAATTCCAGTTTGTCCCAGTTCATCGCCAGGACCGCAGTGGTGATCGATCCGCCAGAAACGGACGCAATCGTCCTTGCCCGCCGCATCAATCCAAGTTCGTTCAGCCGGACCAACGCGCCCGCATGAAACAACGTCGCCCGATAGCCACCACCCGAAAAAGACAGGCCGATGGACGACGGCTCAAAGGCAGAGCCGCTTTCTTCGTCATCGTTCTTTTCGAAAAACCCTTCCGCGAAAGATGCAGCCAGCGTAGTCATCGAAGTCTACTACTCTCTCAAATCGGGAAAAAGGCTAACATGATTCCCGCCTGAGGAGGAGCGTTCTGGCATCCAAACAACGACCCAGAGGTGACGCAGCGTGCACTAGCGCGCAGATCGCGCAGCCGCTAAGTCCAAACCTGAACGGTAAGGAAGGTGTCGGAATGCGCACGATTGAAACGGATTATCTGATCGCAGGCGCAGGTGCGGTAGGCATGGCCTTCGCCGATGTTTTGCTGACCGAAACGGACGCTACGATGGTCATTATCGACCGCCACCACAAACCCGGTGGGCACTGGAACGTCGCCTATCCGTTTGTCACCTTGCACCAACCATCAGCTTTCTACGGCGTCAGTTCCAAGAAACTTGGAACCGGAGAGCTGGACAAAACTGGCCTCAACAAGGGCCTTAACGATCTTGCCTCAGGCGCTGAGATCCTCGCGTATTATGATGAGGTGATGCGCCACCAATTCCTGCCCTCAGGCCGCGTTCAGTTCTTCGGGATGAGCGATTATGAAGGCGACGGCGTATTCAGGTCCCTCACGACAGGCGAGCGCACCAAGGTCATCGCAAAAAAGACCGTCGATGCGACCTTCCTGAAGACCTCAACCCCGTCGATGCACACACCGTCATTCACCATCGACCCATCCGCCCGCTTCATGCCCCTCAATGACCTGCCCCGCGTGACCGAAGCGCCAGAAGGCTATGTCGTGGTTGGCGGCGGCAAGACCGGCATCGACGCTTGCCTCTGGCTGCTGGAACACGGCGTTGATCCCGACAAAATCTGCTGGATCATGCCGCGCGACGGCTGGCTGCTGGATCGCGAAAACACCCAACCCACCATAGAATTCTTCCATTCTACGATGGAGGCGCAAGCCGCCCAGTTCGAATCCATCGCCGCCGCAGACAGCATCGAAGACATGTTCGACCGGCTGGAAGCATGCGGATATTTCGTACGCATAGACAAAGATGTGCGCCCGAAAATGTTCCACGGCGCCACCATCAGCAGGGCTGAACTAGAAGCCATTCAGCAGATCAAGAACATCATCCGCATGGGCCGCGTCACCGCGATTGAGGCGGATCGCATTGTGCTGGAGGAAGGCGAAATCCCCACCGGCCCCAACCAACTGCATATCGACTGTTCGGCGAGGGCCATTTCAAACGAAGAGATCAAGCCCATCTTCTTGGGCGACCTGATCACGCCGCAAATGGTCAGGTCTTATCAGCCGGTTTTCTCTGCCGCGTTCATCGGCCATATCGAGGCGCGGTTTGATGACGACAAGCAAAAGAACCAGCTGTGCGGCGTTGTTCCGCTGCCCAATCACGATACGGATTTTCTGCGGTTCACCGCCGCGTTCATGACCAACCAGTACAATTGGGGTCAGGATGAAGAACTGCGCGGCTGGCTAAAGGAAAACCGGTTGGATGGTTTTTCAAAGCTGGTGTCTGAGATTGCCGAGGATGACCATGAAAAGCGGTCTGTGATGAAACGCCTGCGCAATGCGTCCATGCCCGCGATGATGAACCTGCAGAAGTTTCTTGGGCAGTTGGACGCTGCTTAGATTTCGCCCGCAACTAACGCTTTGAACCGGTCGCCTGTCAGGGCATAGGCGACGACGCATTCTTCTTCCTC
>Ga0206131_10006948_pt1 | contig 11452 bp, 10 predicted proteins | sample Helgoland_Spring_FD_148636 | JGI IMG/M metagenome (GOLD analysis project Ga0206131, IMG submission 148636) | Pelagic subsurface seawater microbial communities from Kabeltonne, Helgoland, North Sea - Helgoland_Spring_Bloom_20160517_1 | ecosystem: Environmental > Aquatic > Marine > Epipelagic ... | reverse complement strand
GACTTCCCCACCTCGGCCAAAGTCGTCGTCATCGGCGCTGGCATTGTCGGCAACTGTCTGGTCGGGCACCTCGCCCGCCTCGGCTGGACCGACATGGTCCTGCTCGACAAGGGTCCGCTTCCGAACCCTGGCGGTTCGACCGGCCACGCGTCGAACTTCATCTTCCCAGTTGACCACAACAAGGAAATGGCGCTACTCGGTGTGCAAAGCGCCAATCAGTACCGCGATATGCACCTGAGCGTCGACTCAGGTGGCATCGAAGTCGCCCGCACCCAAGAACGCATGAACGAACTCGACCGCCGTATGACCTCGGCTAAGGCCTGGGGCGTCGAAGCAGAACTGCTCACCCCAGCACAGGTCAAGGAACTCGTGCCGTTCATCAACGACGACGTCATCCTGGGCGGCTTCCATTGCCCTACCGTGTCGGTAGTTGACTCACTCGAAACCGGCACCGTCATGCGCAAGGAGGCCATCGAAAAGTCTGGCCTGCAGGTGTTCGCTAACACCGAAGTCCTCGAAATGTTGACCGAAGAAGATCCAGTTCCTGGCATGACCCGCATCACCGGCGTGGTCACCGACAAGGGCACGATCGAAGCCGAATACGTGGTCATCGCCTGCGGTGTCTGGTCAAACCGCATCGCCAACATGGCCGGCACCTATATCCCACTGGTGCCGGCAGTGCACCAGATGGCCGACGTCGGCCCCATGGATGTCCTGGTCGAAACCAACAACGAGATCGGTTACCCGATCGTTCGTGACATGGACACCTTCTGTTACGAACGCCAATCATCTGGCTCGATGGAGGTCGGCTCCTATGCCCACCGCCCGATTCTGCACCACCCCGACGAGATCCCTTCGAACGACGAAGCAGCGCTCTCGCCGACCGAGATGCCTTTCACCATCGACGACTTCGACCAGCAGATGGAAGAAGCCATCGAGCTCATGGACATGCTCGGCGATGCCGAGATCAAGTACGCCATCAATGGCCTGCTGTCACTGACCCCCGACGCTATGCCATGTCTGGGCGAACTACCAGACGTCCGCAATCTGTGGTCCGCCGCTGCTGTCTGGGTCAAGGAAGGCCCCGGCATGGCGCAGGTCGTAGCCGAGTGGATGACCTACGGCTACCCCCGAGTCATCGATCCTCACGCCAGCGATATCGCCCGTTTCTACACCGATGAAAAGAGCGACGAACACATCTGGGCCCGGGCCGAAGAACACTTCAACAAGACCTATGGCATCGTGCACCCGTCCGAGCAATGGGAATCACGTCGTGGACTTAAAGAGTCAAGCCTCAAGGCAATCACCGACGCCGCTGGCGCCGAGTACTTCACCGCCCGGGTGTGGGAACGCCCACATTGGTACAGCAGCAATGCTGATCTGCTCGAGAAGTACGGCCTGAGCGAGCGCGAAGTCGAGTGGGACAACCGCTGGTGGTCCCCCATCATCGATGCCGAACACATGAACCTGCGTGAGAACGCTGGCATGATCGACCTGACTGCCTTCCAGATCTTGGATCTCACGGGTCCTGGTGCTGTTGCATTCGCCGAGTACCTGTCGGTGAACAAGGTCGACAAGCCTGTCGGAACCAGCACCTACACGCCGTGGCTCAACCACGACGGCGGCTTCCATAGCGACCTGACCATGTTGCGCCTTGGCGACGAACACATCCGGGTTGTTACCGGTGCGTTCGACGGTGGCCGCGACGAAGCATGGGTCAAGAAGTACATGCCGACTGATGGCTCGGTGACCTACTCCAACCGCACCGAGGACTACGTCACGATCGGCCTGTGGGGCCCCAACGCTCCTGCCATTCTTGGCCAGCTCACCGACGCCGATCTGAGCCAAGAGGGCTCGCCTTACGGCTCAGTGCGTTCGATCGTTGTTGATGGTGTAGACGTCGACATCTTCCGTATCAGTTATGTCGGCGACACCGGATGGGAGATCTACATCCCGTGGGCCCAAGGTCCGCAGGTGTGGGAAGCAATCGCCGCCGCTGGCGCTGATCACGGTCTCCGCCCAACCGGTGCTGGCGTATACGCAGTCGGTGGTCGAGTCGAAAAGGGTTACCGCCTGATGGGCGCCGAACTCGAGAGCGAGTACAACCCGGTCGAAGCCGGTCTGGCTCGCCCCAAGGTCAAAGCCGCCGACTTCATCGGTAAAGAGGCCTACCTGGCCGCCCGAGACAAGGGCCCCGACGCAATCTGTTGCACCTTCGCCGTCGAAGACAACACCGACAGCCAAGGTCGTAAACGTTTCATCCAGGGCGGCAACGCTCCCATCGTGACCAACGATGGCGAACGTATTGTCGATAGCCACGGCCGCGTGAGCGTCGTGACCACCGCTGGCAACGGCCCGAGTTACGGCAAGTACCTGTGCCTGGGTTACCTGCCAACAGACATGGCCGAGATCGGCAACACGTTCAAGGTCATGTACATGAACGAACTGTTCCCCGTGACCGTCGTAGCAACCACCGGTTCCGCCTTCGACCCCGACGACACCCGCCTCAAGTCTTAAGCCCAGCCCCCCAACGCAAATTAGGAGCCTGGTGTACGAAATAGGTACATCACGCTCCTTATTTGCCATGAAGGAACAGCAATGAACATTCTGGTTTGTGTGAAGCGGGTGCCGGCACCCGGAGCAAAGATCAATGTGACCGACGATGGGCAGGCGGTCGATGCTGCCCATCTCGGTTTCACCACCAGTCCGCACGAAGAGTGTGCGCTCGAAGAAGCGGTGCAGATCACCGAGCGAGACGGTGGCGAAGTCACCGTGCTCACACTCGGCCCGGTCGAAGCTGAAGAGCAGTTGCGTTACGCCGCCAGCGTGGGTGCCCACAAGATCATCCTCGTACCGACCGATGGTTCGCCATGGGATCCGCAGCGAACAGCGGCGGCGCTCACCGATGCGATCCAGACCGCCGAGGAAACCAACGGTGCGCCGTTTGAGCTGATTCTGTTCGGCAACGAAAGCGCCGACTCTGGTGGTTTCCAGGTTGGTGTTCGTGTCGCTCACAAACTGGACCGGCCGATCGTAAATGCCATCAAGGGCATCGTGCCCGGCGACGCTTCTGCCGATCAACCCCACGTGACCGCCAATCGAGAAATCGATGGCGGCTTCGAGGTCTACAACGTGCCCACCCCTGCCGTGTTCGGCGTGAAGGAAGGCATCAACCTTCCTCGTTACCCCACCATGCGTGGACGCTTAGCTTCCAAGAAAGCTGAACTCGTCACTGCCGAGAGCGATGCGCCAGCTGGCGGCCAACAATTGGTCACGTTGCACCGGCCGGCCGAACAGGCCAGCAACACGGAAATCCTTGGCACCGACGAATCAGCCGCCGTCGCCATCGTCGACATGCTCGAAGAAATCGGAGTATTGACATGAGTCTTCTTGTTGTTCTTGAACATGATCGTGGCGCGTGGTCCGAAGCGAACGACGAGGCCATGACGGCTGGTCGCACGCTTGCCGCTGACATGGGTACCGACCTGCACGCGGTGCTGATCGGCGACGGGGCACTCGACCTGTCTGGTCAAGCAGCTGCGGCCGGTGCGGCTGTCGTGCATGTGGCAATCCACCCGATGCTCACCGACTTTGGTCCTGAGGCCGTCGGCGAAACAGTGGTGCAGCTCATCGCCGCAGCCACGCCCGACGCCGTGATGGCCGTTGGCACTAGCCGGGGCAACGAGATTCTCGCCCAGGTTGCCGCCCGTATGGATCTCCCGTTTGTCGCGAACTGCATGACCGTCTCCCCCGCCGATGACACCTGGTCGATGACCCGCATCCAGTGGGGCGGCTCGCTCCTCGAGGACACAACGCTCGAGACCGATGGCCCGAAGATCGTGAGCTACGGACACCACGCCGTCGTTGCCGAAGCACCACCAGCGCCTGGCGCTGGGGCGGTGCAAGAGTTCACGCCCGAACTCGATGACACCCTGGCCCGCACGATCGTCGTTGACCGCGACGTACAGCAAGCAGGTGTCACCTTGTCGACAGCTCCCGTAGTGGTGTCTGGCGGCCGAGGTGTTGGTTCCGCCGAAGGCTTCGATCAGCTCGAAGAACTCGCTGAGCTACTTGGTGGCCGTGTCGGCTGCTCCCGGGCAGTCACCAACCTGGGTTGGCGCAATCACACCGACCAGGTCGGCCAAACCGGCACCCGCATCGCCCCCGAGATCTACATTGCTACTGGGATCAGCGGTGCTATCCAGCACTGGGTTGGGGCCATGGCGAGCAAACGAATCCTTGCGATCAATACCGATCCCGAAGCGAATATGGTCGTCAAGGCTGACTACGCGGTTATCGCCAACCTTCACAAGGTCGTGCCGGCAATCACCGCCGAAATCAAACGCCGCAAAGGCCTGTAGTCACAGGCGGATCTAGGCACCAACCAGGCTCTGGCTCTTTCACTCGGGCAATAATGACCCGACAAGGCTGCCCGATGGCGACTCAATCGTGCAGTACGCACTCCCGATGCCGCTCACCTGAACATCGCTGATCTGGCGGATCACCGTGTCTGCAGGTAGGACGATGGAGTCGTTTCCGCGGACTGATGCCAAAACCGCGATGAGTTCGGCACTGCATTCGTCACCTGCCGAGAACTGCTTGTCACGGTCCACGCTGACCTGGGCATAGATCTGCGCCTCGTGAGCGCCGGCGCAGTCTTGGTTCGCGACTCGAGTGAAATCGCCATTTCGGGGAGTCTCGAAACAGTCACCAACAGCGAGTTGGGTCACAGATGGTGTGCCCGTATCCCCGTCCGTAAAGGCTCCGACAAGCACAGAAACACCGACGATCGCAGCCACGATCAGCCGCCACGGCATCTTGCCTGCGCGAACTGGTTGTATCGGAGGTCCCAGAGGGCGTGGCGCTCGCACTGGCGGCCCGAGTGGAAGCGGAGCGTTCGCCGGGAGGGCAGCGCTTCTCGCGGGTGCTGGCGGCAAACCCAATTCACCTCGGAATGGCTCTAGCCACGGGGGCGGCGCCGCGGGTGGCGGCTGGGGCATCGGTGCAGGTGGGGCCATCGGGTTAGGCACTCGCGGCATTGCTGGCGGCTGACCTGCGCCCGGCGGTTGCACCCACTCGGTCGGGGCACCGACGTGCAGAGGTTCGCGCACTACCCCACCGGCCTTCGGATCTGTCGTCGACGAGGACTGCTGGCTTGATGGAACGGTGTCGACCCAATGGTCGACCGCTCGTTGAGGAAGCAGCGATTCCGACGACAATGGCGCCGACAACAACTCCTCGATAGTCGGCCCCTCCACTGCGGCGTCGAGTTTGAGCGCAGCAAGTGCTTCGCGTCGCGCTTCTGCCGAGGCAGCGCCGGCCCAATGGTCGACCGCTCGTTGAGGAAGCAGCGATTCCGACGAGAGTGGCGTCGAGAGCAAGTCTTGAAGGCTTGGTCCGTCTACCGATGTGTCCACCGTTGTGTCGAGTTTCGGCGGAGCGAACGCTTCACGCGCCTGGCGTAACAATTCTGTGGAAGAGAGTTCGGGTTTGTTTGGATGGTCCGTCGACACCGGCACACGTCATTTCAGTCGATATGTCTTGCAGACCTGCGTCCACGGATTTCAAGCCTAGGTTTCGGAGTCTTATGCCACGCACCCACCAGCCTGGCTTCCAACCACCACCGACCCGTTGACTAGGGTTCAGCCATGAACGACGACGTGCTGGCAGCAGAAGAACAACGATGGGCTGCCTTGATCGGCAACGACTTCGAAGCCCTCGACTCACTCGTGCATCCATCGTTGTCCTACACCCACTCGAATGCGATCGTTGACACGAAGGCGAGTTGGATCGAGTCGGTTACCAGCGGCTTCGTCGACTACCGGTCGGTCGAGCGCGAGGACGTCGCGATCATCAGCTCAGGATCGACCGCGGTAATCACCGGCAAGGCCACGTTCATGGTCGGTGTGCAGGACAAGGAGATCACCATCGTCGCCCGGTTCACTGCCGTGTGGGTCAATGAGGACGACCGGTGGCAGTTCTTCGCATGGCAAAACACACCTATCCCCACCTAACCCCCACATCTGTGACGCGCACACCGCGATACGCGCGATCTGAGGCTCACAGATCGACCGCGCAGACGGACGGGTCGGCACTGGTGTTAGTCGCTGGCTGGTGGGCGCTCGCTGTGGCGGGGTTAGAGGCTGGGGCCGAGGCGGCTGAGTTCTTGTTGGATGGTGCCTTCGATGTGGGCGCTGCTCATGGTGAGTGCCTTGCCGATTTGGCGGGCAACTTCGATCTCGGAGCGGTCGACATGGCCGTCGGCTCCAGCGAGGAAGACTGCGGCAGTGAGCACGTTCTCCTTGCCATGTTCGTTTAACACCGCGCTTAGTTCCTCAAGATTGTCGGATAACGCAGACACCTGCAGGCTGCTGAGATCCGAGTCCAAGTCATCGAGACCGTAGGGGTGCGACGCGAATCGTTGGACAACAGTGACCGCAGCGTCTCGCTCCCGTGGGTCGACCGTGCCGTCGGCGAGTGCTATGGACACAGCGACGTGACGAATGGCGATCGTGCTGATGTCTTCGATCTCCGATGCAGTCTTGCCCTTGAGCACATCGGGGTAATACGTGTTCTCGCAGCTGGTGCATTCGACGAAGTCGCCGAGTTCCTTCAACGGAATAAGCGGGATGAAGAAGATGGTGAACCAGCGCCGCGCCTGCTTGTGTTCATATTTCCGATCGCCGCCCTCGCCGGGGCAGAAGAACACGCCGGTGCCAATCGTCTTCTTGCGAACTCGCCAACCCCATATGATCATGACGCCCCTTTGTTGGTGAAGCTCAGCGGCAGATCGTCCATACCTTCGAACATCACCTGGAACCCGCTGAATGAGTCCTGGCGGGCCAGGGCAGCGCCAATGCAGAAGTGGCTGCCCACACCGAACGCCGCGTCGGTAGTGGCATTCGAACGCAGGATGTCGAACGACTCGACATCACGATTCGCCGTTCCATGACGAGCCATGGTTGGCTGGCTGGCCTCGACCTCGATCCTGCTGATCGACGGGGGGCAGGCAGCGGTCCTCCATAGACCAACGACGGGGTTGTCGAACCGCAAGCTCTCTTCGATCAAGTTGGCATCACGAGTGGAAGATGCCGGGGTGTCAACCATGTCCAGAACCTAGATCCTGGAGGAGACTCGCGCCGAAGCCGCAGGAGTAGCCTGCCGAGGTGAGTACGGACACCGACCCCGAAGCAGCGGCCACGTCGCAGCAGACCCTCAGGGTTTTCTCGACGCTGTCGGCTGCTCTCGCCGCCGGATATGGCGTATTGTTCACGATGGGCGGCGACTACCGCGACGAGTACGGAATCAGCGAGACGACCTTCGGTCTGATCATCGGGATCGGCTTTTTACTTTCGTTCTTCGCACAGGTCACGATTGGGCCTTTCGGCGACCGCGGTTACGCCCGTTTCATGGTCTTTGGTGGCTCGCTCCTAAATGCCGCTGGCTTATTGATGATGGGCTTCGGCACGACCGCAACGGTCATCATCGCCGGTCGGGTGATTTCAGGATTGGCGATCGGCGCCGCAGGGCCAGCAATCAAGCGGTTCGTCGTTGTTGGGTCAGGCGCAAACCTGGGACGAAATCTCGGACGGCTCTTTTCGGCCGACGTGTTTGGCTTTGCGCTTGGGCCAGTGATCTCGGCCGTCCTTGTGGGCCCGTTCGGGATCGCTGCACCGTTCATCGTGATTGCCGCAGCCACCATCGTGCTCGTGCTGCTGTCGTTGCGGTTAACGCTCGATGACGACGCAGCGAGAACCCCCGACCGCAAGCGCTTCGCGTTCGACCTACTCCGTTACCGACCGTTTGCCGGTGCCGTGATGCTTGGTGTGGCTGCGTTCGTGATGATCGGCACGTTCGATGCCCTGTGGGATCTGGTGCACACCGACCTGGGCACCGCAGAATGGATGGCCAACTTGGGTATTGCCCTGTTCGCTATTCCACTGGTCTTGCTGGGCCCAACAGCCGGCAGACTCGCCCAACGGATCGGCCCGTTCATCGTTGGCGCCGCAGGCATGTTGGCCGCCGTCGTCTTTTTCGGCATCTATGGTGCACTCACGGTTGGCGGAGCAATCTTCGCCGTGACCATGGTGCATGCAGTGAGCGATGGTTTGACCTTTGCGGCAAGTGGCGTTGCCGTCGGTATGACCGCGCCCGAAGAACGCCAGGCAGGCGCCCAGGGTGTGCTCGGCGGCATGCAATCACTCGGTGCAGGAATCATGGCACCAATCGCCGGCTGGTTATACGAGACCCACGGGCAAAAGACCACCTATTGGGTGTCCGGCGGGATCATCTTCATGCTGGTTGTGGGCGGCCTTGTGCTGGCCCGGCCTGCGATTCGACTTAAGGGTTAACCGTGACACTCACTCTCGGCACGTGGAACGTGCAGTGGCAGTTCGGCGAATGGGAAGCTCGCCAGCCGGCAATCCTGCAGGTCTTACGCGACCTCGATGCCGACGTCGTCATGCTGCAGGAATCGTGGCGGGGCCAGGTTGAACGGTTCGCTAGCGAACTCGGTTACCACTCGACATGGGCTGGTCACGACCCCCACGGCGACCCCGAGCGTTCAATGGGTAATGCAATCCTGAGCCGGTGGCCGATCCAAACTAGTGCCCACCGTTTCTTGGCCGACAACCAGGGACGCGAGTACCGCACGATCCTGTCGGCCCGCATCAACACGCCGATCGGGATATTGCCGGCGTTCACGACCCATCTCGACTACCACTTCGATGGTTCCGCAACCCGGCTCGCACAGCTGGCCACGGCTTCGGCATTTATCGAGGAACATGCCAACGGCGTACTACCCCCGATCCTCACCGGCGACCTCAATGCGGTGCACGACAGCGACGAGATCCGCAAGCTCACCGGCAGGTCAACGCCCTATAGTGCTGGCCGCATCTGGACCGACGCATGGGAGCAGGTCGGCGACGGCCCTGGCATCACATGGTCGAAGGCCAACCCGTACATCAACAACTCGGCGTGGCCCAACCGTCGTCTTGATTATGTGATGATCGGGTGGCCACGCGAGAAGCGGCCGCTGGGCAATCCTCAACGAGCGTGGATGTTTGGTATCGAACCCATCGACGGCGTGGTAGGAAGCGATCACTACGGCGTTGCCGTCGAAATCCACACCTGACCCCATCTGTGGCCTGAACCCAGCCAGACCCAGGCAAACAGCTCGAGTGGCGACGGTGTGAGTGTTTCCCACTCCCTCTGTCGAACGCACCACCCCGAGCAGTTCATGGACAGTTCTGATCTCCCGTAGATGCCGTTATGAGCGAGACCTTTCGTGCTCGTTGTGTTCGCTCAGAATCTCGGCGAGGCGTTTCTCTGGATGGCGGCCGCCAACATGGCCCATGAACGGCGGGTGGATGCTGTATCCCATGAGCTCGCGTACTCGTGGTGACAGTGTGGCTGTGAGCTCAGGCGGGGTCGCCAAAATGTGGTTCTCCTGTTGACGAGCCCATGGTTCGCAGTATTGCGGTGTAATCGCGAGTCGGTCGGTCCCCGAAGTATTCGCCGCCCCTCGATGAATCAAAAGGCCATCCATCACCAACGCCGACCCCGCAGGCATCACCGCCTGCTTGATCTCGTCCTCCATCGGCGCAGGGTGACCCTCGGCCCAAAGATGGCTTCCTGGCACGAACTCGGTCGCACCGTTCGTAGCCGAAAAGTCGTCGATGGCCCAGATGATCGACACCATGTTGGAAGGGCGTGGTCGCGGTTGCTGCACGAACCCATCGTCGAAGTGCATGTCCTGCGGTGTCTCACCTGGATGCACCAGGATTGCTAGAAACGCCGATATGAGATACCCCGGCGTCATGATCCGGTCAAGCGCCGAAAGCGCTGTTGGATGTTCGACTAGGTCTGAGAACACTGGCGACCGAGCGATCAACTGGTAGACGCGTTCGGTGTGGAACCCTTCGAAGTCGTTGCGCCCCGGGTAGGTGCCATCGGTGTACGGAGCAAGCGCGGTCTTGATCTCGCTGCATTCATCACTCGTCAGCACCTCGGGCAGGATCACGTAGCCGTGCTCTCGATAGTGGGCCAAAGCATTGTCATCCATGACCGCAGTCTGCATCACCGCCGACGTTGAGCGCCACATGAAATATCTCCTGTGTGCTGAGTGCTGATCACGCGATCGCGTCTAGGCCCGAGCCCCGGACAGACACGATCCCCGTTCAGCTCGCCTAGCGAGGTTTGGGAGTGCGGGGTCTTGGTTCGCTGGGTTTAGGTTCACGAGGCAAGCCCAACAGACGTTCGCCGATGAGGTTGCGTTGGATCTCGCTCGTGCCGCCAGCGACGCGCATGCCAGGTGCATACAAGAAGTCCTCGACGACCTGTTCATCGGCCAACACCGTTGCCGCGGGACCCATGCCGTCGAGCCGGGTTCGGGTGCGTTCGGTCGAGAACTCGGTGTTGCCGAGTTTGACCAACGGGCCAAGCTTGGGGTCACCCTCGCTGCGATCGAGCAATTGTCGCAGCGCTCCGGCCTTCACTCGGGTGCGCATGATGCGGTCTCGATGCACTGGGTCGGTTCCCGCATCGATCGTGTCGATCAGCCGTTGGGTGCTGCGTTCGAGCGCGATTCCCGCCGCACCCACTTCGGCGCGTTCATCGGCGAGCACCGAAGTCGCCACTCCCCAACCGCCATGCAGTGGGCCGAGCAGGTCGCTCTTGGCGGCTAATGCATCGTTTAGGAAGACCTCGCAGAACTCGTGGTCACCCGTCATCTGCTTGAGCGGCCGCACATCGATGCCCGGGCCATGCATATCGAACAAGAAAAACGAGATCCCGCGATGACCCCGATCTTCAGGGTCGGTCCGAGCAAGCAGGATCCCGTGGTCGGCCAGCTGGGCTGTCGATGACCAGACCTTCTGGCCGGTCATGCGCCATTCATCGCCATGGTCCTCGGCCTTGGTCGACAAGCTCACCAGATCGGATCCACTACCAGGCTCGCTGAAGAGCTGGCACCACAAGATCTCGGCCGCCAACGTGGCCCGCAGATACTTCTGCTTCTGCTCCTCGGTTCCATATTTCAAGATGGCGCCCCCGGCGAGAACGAAGCCTTGGAAGTTCATGTATGGCGACACCTCGTGGCGAGCGCACTCCTCGCTCCACACCAGTCGGTACTCGGGCCCATACCCCTGCCCGCCGTATTCCTTTGGCCACGACACGCCCGCGAAACCGTTCGCGAACATGTGTTGCTGCCATGCCTTGGCATCGTCGTGCATGGCCGGCGGCATGATCGCGCCGAACGCACGGCAGGCAATGCCGTTGGCCTTCGAAGCCTGGATAAACGCTGCTGCCTGAGTACGGAATGTATCGAGGGTGAGGTCGTCAGAGGGCATGCCATGACCGTAGTAGTTACATCCGTGACGACCCTTTTCCGAGCAGCCGGTTGCGCCTCGCCAGGTGCCTGCAGAGGTTCACGACCTCCATGCGATTACATCGA
>Ga0206131_10006946_pt1 | contig 11453 bp, 13 predicted proteins | sample Helgoland_Spring_FD_148636 | JGI IMG/M metagenome (GOLD analysis project Ga0206131, IMG submission 148636) | Pelagic subsurface seawater microbial communities from Kabeltonne, Helgoland, North Sea - Helgoland_Spring_Bloom_20160517_1 | ecosystem: Environmental > Aquatic > Marine > Epipelagic ... | reverse complement strand
CCAAAGGTTCCGGTTGTGATATTTCCGTATCCCAGCGTGAATTTTATATTGGCCTTTTCAGGTTTAAAGGTTACTCCACCTCTTAATAAAAGCTGTTCCAAATCACCAGCGATGTTCCAATTTCTATATTGAACATCACCTTGAAAACCAATTTTACTTTTCTCATGGGAAGTATTGAAAAAGTACATATACCATGCGCCGATCTGAGATTCGTCGACTTGTCCAATGGCATTAGACATATTAAAACTCAAAAGGGCAATCAAAAGGGGAATACGGAATATCTTCATGTTTTGTTTTTATCTGAATACAAATTTTGCAAATGTCATTTAAAAAAACAAGAGAATATTTTTTTTGTTCTCCCCCCCCCTGATTAAGAATGTGTTTCGTTTCTAAAAGAAACATTAAAAAATACACTTATGAAACATTTAAAAAAATCAATAGCAGTATTCGCGGGAATAGCATTACTGTTTAGCGCATGTAAAAAAGACGACCCCGGGACAATTCCACCACCCGAACCTATACCTAGTTCTGTAGAGTTACAAACTTATTTTGATCAAAACATCTTTGGTGAATTACAAGCATTTACCATTGATGCGGCATCCAACGAGAGCATTACAAGTTCGAATGGCACTCAGCTCTCATTCTACTCAAATTCATTTAAGCATTCAAACGGTACATTAGTCACCGGTGATGTAACGATTGAGCTTTTAGAGGTTTTTGACAAGTCAGGAATGATCAGAATGAATGCACCAACTCTGGGTAATCTTCCCGGAGGAGGAAATGCACCACTCATTTCAGGTGGTGAATTCAGAATTAAGGCTTTTCAGAATGGTGAGGAACTTGAATTGATTGATGGTTATGGATATAGTGTGAATTCAGTGGTGCCTAATGGAGGTCTTGCCGACCCGAATATGCAGGTCTTTTATGGACGAGATAGTGATACATTAACTTGGGATGTGGCAGATTCAAGCTGGGTTGAAGGCAATGGACCTAACTATTACACCTATTTTGATGCTTTAAGCTGGTGTAATATTGACCAGTTTATGAATGATGGAGGACCAATGACAACAGTAAATGTTCAGCTTCCTTCTGGATTTACAAACCTCAATAGTGCATTGTTTATTTCGATTGACGGTGCCAATTCAGTGGTGCCGGTTTGGGGCTTTGAGAATGGTGTGTATACCATAGGGCCATACTATCAATTACCAGTCGGAATGCCAGTTCATTTTATCGCTATGGCCGTTATAGGTGGTATGCCGCATACCGCAATAGTTTCTGCCACGATAGTGGATGGACATCTTGAAGTGATTCCAAACTTGGATGCTACAACTGATGCTGATTTTGTATCTGAACTTTCGAACCTCCCTTAAGTTCAGGTCAACAGGAGTAACCCGGCTCATTATGAGCTGGGTTATTCTATTAGAGTCAAGAAAAGTTAGAGTTGAGTAGTATGATTAATTAACTTTAGATTGTAAAGGAACCATTTGGAAGTAACGGAGGACATTATAAGGGAGGTTGAAATGGGTAATCGCAAAATTACTCTTGACTTGTATCATTATTCATTCAATGTATTGATGAGTAATGCCGTGCGGTATAAAAACCATAAAGAAGACCAGATGGAAATTGTAAATAATGCCTTTGTGAAAATCGTGACGAATATCAGCTCATATAAGCCTGGTACGGCCTATTTTTCTTGGATTAAAACCATTGTACAACGCGAAATCATTGATGATTTTAGAAAAAACAAACGATACAAGGAACTTTTCAAAATGAGCGATTCAGATACTGTCCAGGATTCCGTAGTTGATCCGGATGTATATGAATCTATAGACAATGAATCTGCACTTCAAATGTTGAATGTACTTCCTCCAGCAACAAAACTTGTATTTAATTTGTATGCAATAGAAGGATATAAGTCTAAGGAGATTGTTGAAGAGCTAAATATATCATATGAAACCGTGAAATGGCACATTAAGCAAGCGCGAAAAAAATTAAAGAGTTTAATAGTAGAAAATAAAATATCCCTCAAACAGTGAAAGACGAGAAAGATCATATAGACGATTTTTTCAAAGAGCGTTCAGAACAAGGCTCTTTTGAGGCTCCTGATTCATTTTTAGATGACATCAATAGTAAACTTGATGCATTAGATCAAAAGAAGAAAAGAAGGGGAGGGTTCTTCTGGTGGTCTCTGATTCCATTGGGGCTGATAGTCATTTATGCCCTTTGGCCTAATGACAGTCAAAATAAAAAAACTCAATTACTGACTGAAAATAAAGCGGAGAAATCATCTAATGAGAAAGAGATTAACGACTCTACTCAATTAAAGAAGTCATTGACAATTCGTTTTGAAGATTCCCTTTCTTTGAATAAGGTCAAAGAAAACGCTTCATCCTCAAAAAATACTCTGAGTTCAGGAATCGAATCAAAAACCAAAATTTCACCTTTAAAAGAAGGTGATGAGGTAAGTAATGCGATCGTTGAACAAGATAATTCTCTTTTGATAAAGGAAGAACTAAAAAAACAAGAGCAACCGAATAGTAGCAATTCGAATAACGAATCTGAAATTGTTCCACCTGAAATTAAAGAATCGGTAATTGCAGATTCAAATCCTGAAAAGAATATTGAGTCTATAAATTCTAACATTAATACTACTCAAAACGAGGAGATTGAGCTTTCTGAAACGAATGCTGTGAAGGATAATAACAAAAATGAGGATGCTGTAATTATAGATACCCTTGACACTAATTTATCAGAAAATTCAACAATTCATTCTGATACTTCTGAAAGTGCTTCGGTTCAAATCGATTCTTTATCAACTGATAAAGAAGATCAGGATTCTACGCTCAATGTAGAGGAGGTTGATCCATCAGAAACGATGCTTGCTGGTGGTAATCGTAAAAAAGATGACAAAATAGATCACGAGATTCAGCTTTATGGAGGGATGCTTAATTCATCTTCCAATCTGATCTTGAGTAATGATTCTTCTACATTTCCAATGAATACCATGGAATCCAATTTATGGAGCTCTTCTTTTGGGGTTATGTACCGTGCAAAAATCAAACAATTTGATCTTGGAGCAGGGCTCAGCTGGAAGCAAAATGGTGAAAAAGTAAATTACAGCACTAGCATCACTCAATACACGGATGTCGATTCTTTAATTTTCGTTACTTGGCAGATTGATTCTATTTACAATCAAAATAGCCAGACCTGGACGGTGGATTCAATTCCTTTATTTGATACAACTACAACAACAGAAAGTATAACCGATTCTATTTTTTATAATGACATCAATAAATACACCTGGATATCCATACCGCTTCGATTTGGATATAGATTTGACATTAATAAGTTCAGTATAATTCCTAGAGTTGGGATTGATTTGAGTTTTGTTTCGAGTAGTAATTTAGGTACATATGTAGAGCAATACAATCAAGGTTTGGTCCAAAAGTCTCCAAGTCAATTTGTTTTGTCCTATGCATTACAGCTTGAGGTAAGACGTAATTTTGAGAGGTGGCATGTATTTGTGAACCCTTATTTTAGATCGAATGTAACGCCCGTTATTTCATCGGTCATTCAAACAAGAAGGTATAACTCCTGGGGTATTAATGCTGGAATTGGTTTGAAGCTGAAGTAATAAAGGGAATCTGCTCTGAGGTCTTGGCATTGAATAGAATGTATCTTTTCTTTTTTAAATCTGTTTAATTTAATTTTGTTGGTTAAAATAGCTATTGGCATTATATTTTATCATATTTATGGTTACTTTCATAAGTAATAATTGACGGTTCAACCAATAGTTTGATTCATGAAAATTTCTGTGATCAGTCCTGTGTATAATGCTGCAAATGTACTAGATAAGCTCGTCTCAAGAATTGAAAATTCAATTACTTCTTTGACAAATGATTATGAAATTATTTTGATTAATGATGCAAGTCTAGATAATAGTTGGAACTGCATTATAGATATTTGTAAGAGAAATAAAAAAGTTGTTGGGGTCAATTTAAGTCGAAATTTTGGTCAACATTATGCAATTACTGCTGGATTAGATATGTCCAAAGGTGATTGGGTTGTGGTAATGGATTGTGATTTGCAGGATGTACCTGAAGAAATTCCAAAACTTTATGAAAAAGCAATACAAGGATATGATGCAGTCTTAGCTCAACGTATTGATCGGAAAGATGGCATTTTTAAAAAATTTTCATCTTATTTATTTTATAAAATACTTGGATTTTTATCGGGATATAAGCAAGACAATTCAGTTGCTAATTTTGGTGTTTACAGTCGAAATTTAATTGACTCTATTAACAGTATGCGAGAACCGATCCGCTTTTTTCCAACCTTGGTTCATTGGGTAGGATTTAAAAAAATAAAAGTCCCTGTTCAACACAATTCAAGTGTAGAAAGTAAAAGCAACTACGGTTTTCGTAATTCATTAAAGTTGGCATTTGATGTAATTATTAGTAATTCACAAAAACCATTAAGGATTACAGTTATTGCAGGTTTTACAATTTCAGTCATTTCTTTTATTGTGGCTTTAATATATTTTCTACAAGCTTATTTTTACGGTTTTAAGGTTAGTGGATTCGCAAGTTTGATTATCTCTATATGGTTCCTTTCAGGTATTATAATTGCCACATTGGGAATTGTTGGCATATACGTTGGTAAAACCTTTGAATATGTGAAAAATCGCCCTATTTACATTATAAAGGACAAGATTAATGATTAGTGAATTGAATTTTGATTCTCAAATTTTTGATCTAAATGTTGGGAAATTAGAAATCACGAATACTAATTTTCAAGTAGATCATAAAGACTTAAATGAATATGATTTAGTATATGTTTTTAGTAATACGAAGTTAGATGGCTTAGATCATAAATGGGTGGATACAAAATTAACTTTTGACTTAGACCTTAATAACTCAATTTCACAGGCTATTACAAATCAAAATGAACAAGTATCAGAATTCAATATTGATATTCATGATTTTACGAGTTTAAAAAAACTGGCTTTTTTAAGTGGGATTTATTCAAGGTTTAAACTTGATAAAAGCTTGCCTTCAAATTGCTTTTATGATCTTTATACTTTTTGGATAAAAAAATCAATAAATCCAGAAAGTCCAGGTAAAGTTTTTGTTTATACCTTACCTGGGCAAAGTGAAAAAGTTTTAGGATTTTTATCATTAAAAATTGAAAATAATGTTGGAATAATAGATTTGATGGCTATAGACGATAATCATCAAGGTTTGGGAATAGGTAGAAGTCTGTTAAATTATTCACTCATTTATCTTAAAAAAAGCAATGTTGAATTACTCAAAGTGTCAACTCAGTTAATAAATACTGGTGCAGTTTCGTTTTACAAAAAATATTCTTTTGATGAATCTTCTCGCGTATATATATATCACTTATGGCCAAAAAAATCCCATTTAATAAACCAATAATTATTGGTGAAGAGTTAGATTATATTGCTCAAAGTGTAAATTCTGGAAAAATTTCTGGTAATGGTTTGTTTACCAAAAAATGTCACCGGAAATTTGAAGAGAAATATGGCTTCAAAAAATGCCTAATGACCACGTCATGTACTGACGCTCTAGAAATGGCTGCAATATTGTGTAATATTCAACCAGGAGATGAAATTATTGCTCCTAGCTACACATTTGTAAGTACAGTTAATGCATTTATTCTCAGAGGAGCAAATGTTGTTTTTTGTGACAGTCGTACAGATCATCCTGGAATGGATGAAGATTTGATAGAATCATTGATTACGGAGAAGACTAAAGCAATTGTCCCTGTTCATTATGCAGGAGTAGCTTGTGACATGCATAAAATAATGGATATAGCTAAAAAGCACAATCTTTTTGTGATTGAAGACGCAGCTCAAGCAGTAGACAGTTATTATATTTTCGAAAATAATAGATTACCCCTTGGTTCATTAGGTCATTTGGCAGCATTTTCATTTCATGAAACCAAAAATATTATTGCCGGGGAAGGAGGCATGTTGGTTATTAATGATGAGAGATTTCTCGAACGTGCAGAAATTATTTGGGAAAAAGGAACAAATCGCTCTGCTTTTTTCAATGGAGAAGTAGATAAATATGGATGGATGGATATTGGAAGTTCTTTTCTCCCAAGTGACATTATAGCCTCGTTCTTATATGCTCAATTAGAAAAAATTGAATTAATCCAAAAAAAGAGATTGTCGATATGGAGGAATTATGCGTCTCAATTGGAATTGTTGGGATCGGAAGGGTTTATCCAATTGCCTAAGATCCCAATTTATGCAAGCAATAATGCTAATATGTTTTATATCATTTGCAAATCTAATAATGCACGGGATGGACTTTTAGAGTATCTTAAAAACATGAATATCCATGCTGTATTTCATTATATGTGTCTACATAAAAGTGAATATTATTTAAGGAACAATGATAATATTCATCTTCCAAATAGCGATATATATGAAAAAAGACTTGTTCGTTTACCTTTTTATTTCGAACTGAGTGTAGATGATCAAATTTATATAACCAATGCGGTTAAATCATTTTTTAAAAACTAAATTGAATGTTAGTTTGGTTGAGCATTTTTTTTACTTTAATTCTTGCAGTTTTTGTATTTAAATTCTCTGGTGCGATTATTACTCAGCTGGTTTTTACTGATAAAAATTTAAGGCAATCGGTATTTGTTCAAATCGTATTAGGAATCCTATTTATCACTTTTGGATTTGCCTGTCTAAAGAGTAATTTCACTTCTATTTTAACAATACCATTTATTTTAATTTCTATATTGACGATAATAGGAATTAAGAAAAATCATCAATTTTTTTCTATTGATCATATTAGTGAGGGAATTAAAATTGTTTTCTTCCCTGTTGCCATTATTTCTTTACTCTATATTCCTTTTTTTATAAGTGCAGACGGGCAATTAATAGTGAACAATGATATTATATTTTTTGGGCATAATTCTCACTATTTATCTAACTTAGGTATTGAAAATAGAAATGGGATTTTTAATTCCTTGGCAGAGTTTTCAGAGATTCGACATTTGTATCATTACGCAGATTTATGGTTAATAGCTCTATTAACAAAAACCAATAGCCTAAACGTATCTTACGTCATCTTGATGGGTGGGCCAGTTATCAGCATTTCTGTTGTATATTATTACATACGAGAATATTATACTCGATTAGAGCTATTTCAAAAATTCATTCTTCTTTTTTTACTAATAAGTACTTTAGTTTGTATTCCTTTGTTGAGAAATCATGATTTTTTTAATTCAACTTTTCATCTTGGTAGACAGTCTTTTTGGTCCTTTCCAAAATATTTTTTTGTAGTAAGCTTTTTTCTACTTTACATTAAATTGAGTAAACTGAACAAGAGTTATGCAGAGTTGATACTTTTAGTTCTTCCTTTTGCTCATACCGGGACTTTACCTTTGGTTATGATTTTTTTGATTTGTAAAATCACCATGTATATTTATGAAGTATGGAATGAAATAAAAGGAAATTCTGAGTTAAGTTTTAGTTCATCTAAACAAAAGGTATTACATATAATTTCGCTCTCCAAAATAAGGCATCTATGTTTTAGTTTCATATCCTGTTCTTTAGTTTCCACATTATTATTTTATTATTATTTGGATTCTGATGAATACACCACAAGTGTATTTAATCTTAGTAGATTATTTTCATTGTCGTATTTTAAACTTATTCTAGTCATGGGTTTACAAACACTTGTTAACTCATTGATCCTGATTTTTCCTTTCATTCTATTCATTTATTGGAATCGAAAATACATTAATAAAGAAACTGTAATCCGACTGAAAACTCTTTTGATTTTCATGTTTTCAGGGTTTTCATGTTTTTTGTTATTCAACTACACCAGTAATGAAGCATATCAATTTTATTATTACGTTTTTTTCTCAATAGTTCCTGTTTTTTTAATTTCAAATATCTTTAGCGTATATGTGATGCATACTAATAGAATTCAACTTATTGGTATAGTTTTATTTGTATTCTATGGATTTTATTCTTTTTACAATTCTCAAATATTACTCTCTAATGGTTATGTTAAAAAAGAGTTTATCCAAACTTTAAGATCAAATTTCACCAAAAAGGAAATGATAAATAAACCAGGTGCAATTTTCTATAATTCGGAATTCAACAATTCGAGAAACTTGCGGGGAATGCAGGATGAATATGCTATTTTAGGTTTGGTTCATCCTGGGTTATATTTCTCGAGATTTTCACCTTTACCAGATTTGTCTAATTTGTCATTAAACTCCGTGAGTGATATTCATAAATTTGATTCAGGTACAAATGCTTACGCTGTTTATTGTAAAAATAATAATGTTAACAAGGACTATTCACAAGAGTCAATTCTTCGTGCATTTGACTATTTAAATATATGTTGGGTAATAGAAACTCCCAATTCATACATTCCGAGGTATATTGAACCAATTATTGATACAACTATAGTTGATGATAAACGCGACACGAAAATTCATTTCTTAAAAAAATGAAAGTGTTAACGGATGATTATAAGCGGAGTATGACCGAAGGAAATATTCCGTCTTATATATTGTTATGGGCTGGAATTTTAAGGTTTTAATCAATCCATTTTTATTATTTTCTCAAAGCTGATATTATTATTTTGACCATTGACAACTTTGACAAAATATAAGCCAGCAGGCAACATGCTTAGATCTATTTCTATTGGACTATTTTGATTGGAAATATCTTGATACATTGTTCCATTTGAAGATAGGATTTGAATAGAATAGTTATTGAAGTCACCTTGAATTCTTCAGGGAGAGCTGGCGTCATTCCAGTATTATAGGCTATAGAATTGGGCAGTTCAATTTCTGGCTCTGGCTCAAGTGTAATAATTTCAGGGTCATCATCACTGCAAGATCCCATAAATAGGATTAAAGATGAAACCAATAAAATGTAACTTAAATAAGAAAATTTCATTTATTCAAGAATCATTTTTTTCTCAACTGTTCCATCACTATAAATGAAAATTAGTGGAGTGTTTGGTTTGAATTCTGTTTCTCTACCCATAAAGTCTATGATCTTTACAAGTTCCTTTTCATTTTGAAGTAATTCTTCAATTCCAGTATTATCCACCAAGAAACAGGAGCAGGAGTCTTCATCCCATACAGTCAAGTTAGGGCAATTAGGTGGGTGAACTAGATTAGAACCATTCATTTCAGTCATTATAATAACTTCATAACTGTAATCCGGTATAGCGGCACCAAAGACAGAAAAATTGGATATTGTTACAGTATATTTTTCATCCTCAGAGCTATTTAGGTTTAAATAAGCCTGATCAGGCACCCATACTATTGTATTATCACCAGCAGTTCCAGAAAACGCCGGTTCAATTGTTAGAGGAATATTTATTCCTTGCTCATCAGTCATAGATATTGTAGTATTACTAAAGTCTGCATCTGGCATACCAAAAGACCATCTATCAAATACTAAGGGAGCAGGAAAAAAACCTTCAGATGGATAAGCTACAAATTCATAGAATGGTGCGTTAAAACTGGGGACATCTATCACCCAGGTTGCATTTGTATTGTCAGTAGAACCTGTTCCAAAAGTATTTGCTCTTGTGAATAAGAGCCATCTTCTGTGTCCAACATGGTAATTGTTAATTCCAGGGTCCTCTATTAATCCAGTGATAGCGTCTGAGGAATGTAGATTAAGAGCTAAATTGGAATTTTCAGCAGCAGACGCACCATCTGCAGAATAACAACTCCAGTTTGGTGGAGGGAAATGATTGTTTGCTCCATTTGCGGACATTATTAATGCTGCTTCTTGGCATTTTTGATTTAAGATTGGATCAAAGATAATGTCTGAAGGTAATCCTACTAAATCTCTAAAATAGTTTATTCTGTCTAATGTATTGTTTAGTGCTAGAGTTGTGATTGTTCCAGGATCACAGGTGTTTATATTTCCTGTCCATCCTAATTGAAGTGTTGAAACCTCACTGCCTAAATATATATTATTGTAATTGTCAACTATTTGTTGTCTATCACATTGCCCAAAGCCAATCATAGGCAAGCAAAGTAGTATAAATAGTATTTTTCTTATCATAACTTATTATCTTATAATTTTCAAAACAAAATTAGGTAATAGAGTTAGATACCACAATACGTTACATTGCGTATTTTAAGGGAAGTAGATTAGTAACGACAAAAAAATAACTTAATTGAAAAAGCATTCATATTTTAAGCAATCACGAAAATGCTTAATTTCAAGTTTTTGCCAAACTCTATTTCTATGAGTTCGGATAGTGTGGTGAGAAACATACATTTTCTCAGATATTTGCTCATTAGTATATCCTTTGACAATAAATCTGAGCGTTTCTTTTTCTCTTGGAGTTAAGGAAGAATATTTTTCAACATTATTCTTTATAAAATGAGATTGCTCAATAATAGTTTTAATTGAATTAATAGTGCTAGCAAAATTAGAGGCCTGTTCTTTAAACTCAAAAACTGCTTTGCCTTTGTCATCTATTCCTTTAAAAATAATTGTCAACTCATCTCCACTCTTAGAATCTTTAATGTTGAGGTCTTCATTCAACCAACTTTTAGCTTCTATTTCAGTTGCAAAATATTTTGGTTTAAAGCCACTAGTTGAATGCTCATTAAAAATGTCCATTACTTCAATGTAAGCCAATACATCATGTCCAACAACGAATGCGACTTGATCAAACCCATCTTGGCGTTTAGCTATAATTCCAGCTTTAAATATTGGTTTAGAAATGTTTTCATCAACCCATATTTTTGTGGCATCATCTACTTTAAAAGTAAGTTTTTCCAATAGCCACAATACTTGAGCAGGTTTTATTTCCTCGACGATGTATAGATGCTTTATCAACTCTTGTCTGTAGGCTATATCACTAGTCGGGCTAGATTTCCAAGTGTTAATTAGTCTTGAATTATCATGTTCATATTTTATGATTAAATAAGGGCCGTTATATACTTCCATTGTTCTTCTCAGTTTTTTTATTGCCCATAACGATGCGTATAAACTAAGTTATTCAATTTAGTTTATACTGTGTTGGTGTTTTTTAATTAATAATATTCTATTTTTAATAAAAAATCAAAGGAATGAATATATCAAAAAAGGTCTTAAAGGGTTTAGCTTACATTTTCGTTGTGTCATTTATTCTTGATCTAGGTTTTGAAATTATTTCTGAATTCAATCATTATAAAAATGGAGAATTGAGTTATAAACATGCATTTTTTGAAGGTTTGAAATTTTCTATTATTTTGACATTGGGTGCGTATTTAGGACAAGTGTATTTTTCAAAAAACAAGTCAAACTAAATTGTAATTCTTTAAAATTAATTAACACCAACGTAGGGCTAAAGATACATCTTTATTTTTCCATTGTGAAGCCTTGCTATATCTGCATTTCCTCGATCGGACTCTTTATCGCTTGTAAATTTTGCATG
>Ga0206131_10006945_pt1 | contig 11456 bp, 10 predicted proteins | sample Helgoland_Spring_FD_148636 | JGI IMG/M metagenome (GOLD analysis project Ga0206131, IMG submission 148636) | Pelagic subsurface seawater microbial communities from Kabeltonne, Helgoland, North Sea - Helgoland_Spring_Bloom_20160517_1 | ecosystem: Environmental > Aquatic > Marine > Epipelagic ... | reverse complement strand
CAAGAGAGACTCTGCTATCTGAGCGAGTTGGAAAGGGTCTGATTAGAGCCTTATACTCAACTTACTTGAGTTATATGACTCCTGATAAATTCGCTTATGATATTCCAACCCATGCTGATGAGCGAGGAATCTTTTGTGAAATATTAAAGACCAAAGATTCAGGCCAGTTCTCATTTTTTACTGCTCATCCTGGAGTCACGCGAGGCGGCCATTACCATCACACGAAGAATGAAAAATTTTTAGTTATTAAAGGAATTGCATCCTTTAAATTCAAGCATATAGTGACTGGCGAACGTTATGATTTATCTACTTCAGAAAAAAACTTAAAAATTGTTGAAACAATTCCTGGATGGGCACATGACATCACAAATATTGGTGATGGCGATCTTGTTGTTATGCTATGGGCTAATGAGATTTTTGATAGAGAGCGACCAGACACGATTACAAAATTATTATAGGATTGTTGCTTATGAATAAGTTAAAAGTTATGACAATAGTGGGAACGCGACCTGAGATAATAAGGCTTTCACGAATCATTCCTAAACTTGATGAATATTGTGATCATGTCTTAGTTCATACTGGACAGAACTATGATTTTGAGCTCAATGAAATTTTCTTTTCTGATTTAGAAATTCGTAAACCAGATCATTTTTTAGGAGCAGCTGGTAAAAATGCTGCCGAATCCATAGGTCAAATCATAATAGAAGTCGATACAATATTAGAGCATGTAGCACCTCAAGCAATTCTTATTTTAGGAGACACTAATTCTTGTCTATCTGCAATACCGGCTAAACGGCGCAAAATTCCAATCTTCCATATGGAGGCAGGCAATCGATGTTTTGATCAACGAGTACCAGAAGAGACTAACCGACGAATAGTAGATCATACTGCAGATATTAACTTACCTTATAGTAGTATTGCTCGGGAGTACCTTCTAGCGGAAGGACTGCCAGCGGATAGAATTATTAAAACTGGTAGCCCTATGTTTGAGGTGATTAACTACTATCAGCCAGGTATTGATGGCTCGGACATTTTAAATCGCCTAAATATTAAAAAACACGAATTTTTTCTGGTGAGTGCTCATCGCGAAGAAAATGTTGATTCTACCTCTCAGCTACTTAAGCTAATTTCGTCTTTAAACAAGATTGCTAAGCAGTATGATTTACCAGTCATAGTCTCTACTCATCCCAGGACTCGCAAAAGAATTGAAGAAGAAGGAGTGGAGTTCCACAAGAACATTGTGCTCTTAAAGCCCTTAGGCTTCCATGATTACAATAACCTCCAAAAAAATTCTAAAGTTGTATTGTCTGATAGTGGAACCATTAATGAAGAGTCGTCAATAATGAACTTTCCTGCATTAAATATTCGAGAGGCTCATGAACGCCCCGAGGGTATGGAAGAAGCTGCTGTAATGATGGTTGGTCTAGACTCAGTTCGTATAATGCAAGCACTTCAAATATTGGAAGCTCAGACCTCAGGTGAAGAAAGGGTTTTAAGCCTGGTTCGCGATTACAGTAAGCAGAATGTTTCAGAAAAAATTATTAGAATTATCCATAGTTATGTAGATTATGTGAATAAATCAGTTTGGAAAAAGGACTAATAGGATCTAAATTGCGGGTATCATTCCTCTCACAATTATTTGACCCAGAAAATTCTATAAAGGGTGCGCAATTTCTAGCAAGATTGAAGTCTGCGGGATTCGAAATATCTGTGGTAACTACTTTTCCTAGCTATCCTGCAGGTAAGTTGTATCCTGAATATTTGCGACAGCATTTTATTAAAAATGAAATCATCAATGGTGTCCCTGTTGTTAGGCTCCCGACTTACATAAATAGAAGCTCTTCGATAATTAAAAGATCTCTTAGTTATTTGACATTTGGCTTTGTATCGCTCCTTTATCTATTTTTTAAGAAAAAGCCCGACTTGTTATATATTTATTATCCTCCTCTCATAGGTGGATTGGTTGGATTATTTCTCAAAAAATTTTTCCGTGTTCCATACATTTACGAAGTCCAAGATCTATGGCCGGAAGCCCTTCAAGCAGCTGGAAAAATTGATGATAAAATGTTTATATACAGATTAATCAACCGTCTAATTAATCAAGTTTATAGTTCCGCATCTGCAATCTTTGTGCAGTCAAATGGGTTTAAAGATGTCCTTATTTCTAAGGGTGTGTGTAGTAACAAGATACATTGTATTTATAATTGGACAAATGAGCATGATGTACTAAAAGAAAATACAAAATTCAGTAATTTAGAATTATTTAAAAACAACAAATTTAATATCCTTTATGCTGGGAATTTTGGGCCTGCACAAGACTTGAGTAATCTATTGAGTGCTGCACATCTTATTGAACAGGGTAACTCTGATAGTCCTATTCATTTTTGGCTCTTAGGAGGAGGTTTGCAAAGTCAATTACTGAAAGATGAAATGTCATCACTTGGCTTGTCTAATATAACCTTTCTCGATTGGGTTTCTCCTAAGAAAGCAGCAGAGCTTCAATCTCATGCCGATGCTTTACTTGTTCATTTGGCTGCAGATTCTATTTACGAAATCACGGTTCCTCAAAAGCTTCAAGCTTATATGTTTATAGGTAAGCCAATATTGCTATGTGTTGCTGGAGAAGCTGAAACGATTTTAAGGAGCGGTCATTTTGGAATAAGTGCAAAACCAGGTGACCCGCGTTCCCTTGCTGCTGCTGCTATAGACTTGAGCAATATGTCTAAAATGGAACTCTTAAAATTAGGCAGCAATGGTAAAACATATTATCAACAAAATATGAGTATGCAGGAAGGCGAATATAAAACGGCACTAGCCATTAAGTCCATTAAAATCTAGCATAAAAGTATCCCCTTACATACACTTTAATTAAGCCAAATCTATCTTTACAGAACTTTTGGTAGCTTGTAAAATCCAATCAACAATATAATTAAACCTAACTATGATCGAAACTATATTTTCTCAATTTGATAAAATTTTACCAGTACTAGCTTTAATTAGTTTTTCAATCTTGCTAAGACTAGCCTTACAGAGCTTTGGACAGCGTTGGATTATGACTACTGCGCATACCAGCACCCTGGTTATACTTCCATTGATTACCTATGTAATCACGAACGTAATATCAGGTAACATTGCTTTATCTTTAGGAATGGTAGGAGCACTCTCGATAGTGAGGTTCAGGAACCCAGTTCGCTCACCACTTGAATTGTCAGTATATTTCGGCTCCATTACAATGGGTATTGCTGCCTCGGTAAGTTTGATGTGGTTGATATTTTTAGTGGCATCTGTTTTGTTGGGTGCTTTTTTGCTTGCTATTACAAGTGCTATATATAGAAAAATTTGTAAAAAGCCATTTTTCACAACTTCATTTTCTGAGGGTAATTCCTTGAGCACGATTTCGATTTCTGCAGATTGTGACCTCCAATATTTAAATGAAAATAATTCTCTAACTGTTAAACAAGTCAGTTCAAATAGTTATGAATATATTATGTCAGCTAGTAATTTCGAAGAAATTCTCATTCTTGAGAAATTAGTTAAAAATAATAAAAACGTAATCAAGTATCAACTAAACAGGTAACTAAACTGGTTCCCAATATTCGCAAAGTAATTTTTTGTCTAGGCTTAGTTTTTTCTGGCACCACCCATGCGCTTTGTGATTTCAATTCAGGGCAATTCATCAAGGAATTGGATGATCCAGGTAGTATTATAGCCATAAATGTTGATGTACCTAAAAGTGCTAAGTTCACCAGAAATTTTGCTAAGATATTAGTATCAAAGACGGAGAATATACCTCCAGAATTAAAAAAGAACTTTCGAGCAAAAATATCTGTTGAGTACGACTTTGGGCGATGTGAGTTTGAGGGATCTGTTAAGCAAAATGGTGATTGGAAAGATCACGTAGCTTTTAAGAATGGTGGAGTAATGCTTCGCTCTCTTAATATTAAGCTTAAAGATGGTAATATTTTAAATTCAGTAAAATTTAAGCTTCTAATTCCAGATACTAGAAATAACCTTAATGAGGTCCTTGGAGCGCTAATGCTTAGGGAGCTTGGTTTTATAGCTCCTGAAACTTTTTTAGTAAGGACTAATTTAAATGGTAGCGAGAGTATAATGCTTTTCCAAGAGGCTGCGACAAAGGAGCTCCTAGAGAGAAATGGTAGGAGAGAAGGTCCAATTTTTGAGGGAGATGAAAGTTTAATATGGTCTTATGAAGACTTTGATAATTTTGAACTTGTTCCTCTGGCATTATCTCGAATGACTAATAGTAACTGGTTCTTAAAAGGAAGAAGCTCACAGTCGATTTCTTTACGAGCCTATTCTAGATTGCAAAAAGCCTACATGATTTCATCAATGAGAGAAGATTGGTGGGGTATTTATCCCAATAAACCAGAAGATTCATTATTTCAATATTATTTTTTGACTCTCTTGGCTATGAATGGCGCTCATGGACTAGCTAATCATAATAAGCAATATTATTTTAATGCCTTTACTGATCAATTTGAACCTATCTACTACGATGGTGACCTTTCTTTAGGTGAAGAGCTTTTTATTAAAGAGAATTTATGGCAGGCTGCGGCCCAATATGATTGGTCAGGTCTTTTGTTCGATAGCCCTGCTGGCTTTTTTTCTGAATCAGATCTTTATTCCTCCTTTCTAAGCAGAGTAGTTGTCCATGATGATATGGTTGATGAATTTTTTGAGAATGCACTTCTTAAATTTAATGAGAATTATGAAGCAGTATTATTTAGACTAAGGCAACTAAAAGGCAATAGAAAAAATATTTTTAATAACGACAATATACTTACAGCGTATCGAGATTTGCAGTCTGAGTATGGTATTCATCAGCGCCTATTTAGTAGTGTTGTCAGAGAGGGCGATGCTTATAAAGCAGATTTGTTGGAGGGCGATCACGTGGCACTTGGCGAAAATGAACTTGCTAATTTAGTTTCAGATAACTTATTAGATTCAAATCGATCGATATTACTTCCATACCCAAATTCTAAATCGGCTGAGTATGAACAAAAGACAGCTATGGGCACTTTTGTATATACTCCGGGTATCTCAATTGATATCGATTATGATAATCATCATGTTAGGATATCGCAAACTAAACCCTCTGACTGGGTATTATTGAAGGATGGTAATTTTACAAACTGGTCTCTTGTATTCAGTGGCTCCGCTTCAGATCTCCCTAGCAAGCAAAGTCTAGGCCAGCGTTTTAATGAGTCTGGCATGACTGGCTGCGTAAACTTTTATAATGTTAATTTTTCTGGAGCTTCAATAAATGTTCAAAATGGGGCATGTGAAGATGGATTAAATATTGTTAGCTCGACAGGAGAAATTATTAAAATTATTGTGACAGACGCCTTCTCAGATGCTGTTGATATCGATTTCTCAAGTATAAACATTGGGCTGGTGGAAGTAAAAAATGCGGGTAACGACTGTATCGATGTGAGTGGTGGTAGTTATATAGTTTCACAGGTAATCGTATCTGGTTGTAATGATAAAGGTATATCTATCGGAGAAAAATCATTTTTTAGTGTGAACGATGCATCAATATCAGCCTTTGGTATTGGTATATCATCAAAGGATTTATCAGAAGTCATCGCAAATATAGTCAATATCAGAGATACGCCGACTTGTTTTGAAAGTATTAGGAAGAAACAAGAATTTGGAGGAGCTATGCTGTCTATTGAAACCCTTGATTGTGAAGGTGGTAGGTTTGTCGATTCTGAATCAGAGTCTTTGGTAAATTTTAAATGAGTTTCAGGAAAGAAAAAAAATTTCGCTTATCTTTACATGAAGTGAGTAAAATGAAGGCTAATCTGCAGCTTGCAGGCCTTGAACAGCTATATCCTCCTAGAGTTATAAATAGCTGCTACTTTGATAGCAGAGATTTATCGATGTTTGAAGATTCTGAAGAGGGCGTGCTGCCAAGGAAGAAGGTGAGGATCCGATGGTATAACGATACGAATGTGTTTGTTAAAGAAACTAAAATTTCGTCGCTCGAGGGTCGTTTTAAATATACAGATAGCGCCTGTCCTGCAGAAGCTAAGCAGGATGTTTTTAGTATGGAGTACTTTGATGATCGATATGGAAAGCTTCTACCGAGCCTGCTTGTCAGCTATGAGCGGGAATATTTTAGTCTAGAGTCAATGCGTGTTACTTTTGATAGAAATATTAGCTATCAACTTATTAACTCAAAGGGTTTAGGTATGCACTATGATCCAGAGTGTGTTATGGAAATTAAAATACCAGCAGATTGCGGCGATGATTATGTAGAGAGTATTATTTCTCACCCCACCTCACGATTTTCTAAGTATTCCAGAGGGCATTTAATGTTTATCGGTGAGCTATCATCTTACTAAGGATAATTGTAAAATAGTTATTAATAGTTGTGAATAACACATCTTTTTTAATAAAACTATGGCTAAAGATTTTACAATTCGAAAAATGTGCATGGAGGATATACCTTCTGTCGTTGCTATACATAGGCGGGCCTTTCGAGGGTACTTTTTGGAGCAGATGGGTGTGAGGTTTCTTAAGACGTATTACGAGCTTACTCTCTTGTATAGACAACCAATCGCTCTTGTTTATGAAGAGGTCGATCTATCTGTTAAGGGTTTTGCTGTGGGTTTTATTAACCCCAAAGCTTTTTATGGATATTTTAAAAAATCAAGATTAAAACTTTTCTTACCTACTATTTTAGGTTTACTTACGAATCCGCAATTAATAAGTAAGGTTTTTCAAAACATGAGGCGTATTTTTATTTCAGGTTCTAGCGCTAACTTAATCCTTGCTGGTGATGAGTTTGCTGAGCTTTCCTCGATAGCAACATCTAAAAACAGCAGCGGAGTTGGATCTGCTCTTCTTGCTCAATTTCTTCAGGATGCATGGTCACGAGATGTTTCATGCGTCACGCTAACAACTGACTTGGACAATAATGAGAAGGCTCATAAATTTTATAAGAAATTTGGCTTTATTCAAGATGATATAGTGAGACGACAGGGACGAAACCTATCTCACTATGTTTTGGTTCATGAAGAAATTTAACTAAAAGGTATAATTATGTGGGATATTCAACTATTTAAGCTTAATTTTGACGAGCTAGAAGCTAAAGCTGTCTCTAATGTTATCTCAAGTGGCTGGTTGTCAATGGGTGAAGAAACAATTAATTTTGAAGAAGGATTTAGTACTTTTCTTGGTAAAGATGTTTATTGTAAGGCAGTTTCAAATGGAACAGCCGCATTGCATATGGCACTTTTGGCCTTAGAGGTAGGAGTGGATGATGAAGTAATTATTCCATCACTAACTTTTGTTGCAGATATTAATGTAGTTAAGCTAGTTGGAGCTACACCGGTATTGGCTGATGCAAAAAATTTAGATGATTGGAACATGTCTCTTGAGACTATCAAAAAAAAAGTAACTAATAAGACAAAAGCAATAATTATTGTTCATTATGCAGGTTATCCTTGTAAAGATATTCTAGCAATAAGTAAATTTTGTAATGATAAAGGAATAGCTTTAATTGAAGATGTTGCTCATGCTCCAGGAGCTTCTGTTGATGAAAAAAAATGCGGAACATTTGGAGCCATTGGCTGCTTCTCTTTTTTTAGTAATAAAAATTTATCTATCGGTGAAGGCGGTATGGTCTCTACTATGTGCCCAGGCCTCCATAAGAAATTAGGTTATTTAAGGTCACATGGTATGACTACTCTTACACTTGATAGACATAAGGGCAGATCAATCACATATGATGTCGCACAACCTGGTTTAAACTATAGAATGGATGAGATGCGTTCTGCTATTGGCTCTGTTCAGCTAAAAAAATTATCAAATGGCAATCTAAGACGCGGTGAGTTAACACAACGTTATAGATCTAACCTTTCCAAAACATCCGTTACCATCCCTTTCAAAGAGCAGCCTGGGAATATAGAATCTGTATATCATATCCTTCCTATCTTACTCCCCGAAGGAACTAACCGTGCTTTAATTATCAAGGCTTTAAAAGATAAAGGTATACAGTCAAGTATTCATTACCCACCATTCTGGGATTTCTCTGCTTTTAAAGGTCAGTTCGAGCAGGATGATTCGCCAATTACTGCACAAATCTGCAGCAGACAACTAACTCTTCCATTATTCCCTACCATGACTGATCATGAGGTTGATCAAGTTACTAGTGCTCTAATTGAGACCATTCATGAGTGCTGAATTGAAAATGCTGAATTTATTGGGAAGAAAGAGGCCTCTTTTTTCCTCGGATATAACACAATTAAATCTTGACTTAACTTCTATGGTTGAAAATGGCCGGTTTCTTGTAATTGGTGGCGCTGGTTCTATAGGGCAAGCCGTAACTAAAGAGATCTTTAAAAGAAAACCTTCAAGATTGCATGTTGTTGATATCAGTGAAAATAATATGGTTGAGTTGGTAAGAGATATTCGAAGCACTCTTGGATACATAGATGGTGATTTTAAGACATTTGCTATTGACTGTGGCAGTCTTGAGTTTGAGGCTCTAATAAGCAGTGAAGGTCCATATGACTATGTTTTTAATTTATCAGCATTAAAGCATGTCAGAAGTGAAAAGGATCCTTTTACATTAATGCGCATGCTTTCTGTAAACATTCTTAATACAATTAAGACATTTAAATTAGCTAGAAAGCACGGAGCAAAAAAATATTTTTGTGTTTCTACTGATAAAGCTGCAAACCCTGTAAACATGATGGGTGCAAGTAAGAGAATCATGGAAATGTTCTTAATGCGAGAAAGTAAAACAATGTCTATTTCTATGGCTCGTTTCGCAAATGTGGCCTTTTCAGATGGCTCCTTGCTTCATGGTTTCAATCAGAGGGTTTCCAAAAGACAGCCATTATCAGCTCCCAGCGATGTTAGAAGGTATTTTGTAACACCTCAAGAATCTGGAGAGCTATGTTTAATGTCCGCCTTGCTTGGGGACAATAGAGATATTTTTTTCCCAAAATTAAATGAGCAACTAGATTTAATTACATTCTCAGATATTGCTGAGAGATACTTGCATGGTCTAGGTTATGAACCTTATCATTGCAAAAGCGAAGATGAGGCTAGAAATTTTGCCTTGGAATTAATTAATAACAGGCAGTGGCCATGTTATTTTTTTAAAAGCGATACGACAGGCGAGAAAGATTTCGAAGAATTTTATACCGATGCTGAAGATATTGACATGCATAAGTTTAAGAGTGTGGGGGTTATAAAAAATGAACCACTTTATGATGAAAATAAACTAAATCAATTCCTATTAAATATTGAAGAGCTTCAATCTAATGGGAATTGGAATAAACAAGAGATTATAAAATTATTTTTTGATTTATTGCCAGATTTTGCCCATAAGGAGACTGGCAAATATCTCGATCAGAGGATGTAATGTTGATTCGATTTTTTGATGTAGTACTTTCAGGCCTAGCACTTATTGTACTTTCACCTTTGCTTATTCCCATTGTGTTGTTTCTGAAATTTTCTGGTGAGGGTGAAATTTTTTTCCTCCAAGAGCGTGTTGGTAAAGACAAGGAAATGTTTAAGCTGTTTAAATTTGCAACTATGCTGAAGGATAGTCCGAGTATGGGAACTGGAACCGTTACTATGAAAAATGATCCCAGAGTTTTACCGGCTGGTAAGTTTTTGAGGAAAACGAAAATTAACGAGTTACCACAATTACTCAATGTATTTATTGGACATATGAGTTTGGTTGGCCCAAGACCACAGGCGCCAAGATGTTTTGATGCTTTCCCCATTAAATCACAGGATATTATTGTACAGGTCAAACCTGGTCTTTCTGGCATTGGGCCGATAGTGTTTCGTGGTGAAGAAGATATTCTTGAAGGTCATAGTGGTACGCTAGATTTTTACGACAACGTAATTGGGCCATATAAAGGAAAAGTTGAAGCTTGGTATGTGGCGAAACAAGGACCAATTGTCTATTTTTCTCTCATAGTACTTACTATTTGGGTTGTTTTATTTCCTAAGTCAGGTTTAGTTTGGAGGTTATTTAAAGATTTGCCTTCTCCTCCCGATATCTTAAAGAAAGACTTAAACTTCACTATTTAGTAATCTTTATTTTTTGCAGTCGAATCAGACTGCATTCTCCACTGGGTATAATCTTTTCAAGCGCAACTCCTTGCTCTAATTGGGTTAGAGCGGCTAAATCTAGAGTTCTCTATAACACCTGATAAATAAGCCTATCAACTTTTAAAAAATTGAATACATATAAGAAGCTGCATTATGCAGCTTTTTTTGTTTATAGGTTTTGTTTTTTTAAAGTTCTCGATTAGTAATAAGGCGTATATAATTAATTTTTTAAAATTTAATACAATGATCCAATTCAATAACTTAAATCCAGAAATTCCTTATCAATGCTTAAAAGAGAAATACGATGAGGCTTTAAATGCAGGTCAACAAGGCATCGAGGCTATTTCAATTTCTTCTTTTAACAAGGATATAAGTGAGGTTAATTCTAGATACGTAAATCTTAAATTTATTTCAAATGATGAATTTATTTTTTTTAGTAACTACGACTCTCCGAAAGCATCTTCTTTTAATTCCCACAATCAAATAGCTGCATTATTATATTGGCCTAGTATTAATGTTCAAATTAGAATGAAGGCAAAGATAAAAAAAACTCCAAATGAATACAATCAAAAATATTTCTTCAATAGATCTGAAGAAAAAAATGCATTAGCTATCTCTTCAAATCAATCAAAAAAAATTGATTCTTTTGAAACAGTCCAAAAGAACTTTAAGAAATCATTAAGAAATGATGATTTAAAAGAGTGTCCAAAATATTGGGGCGGTTATTCCTTTGTACCATATGAAATAGAATTTTGGGAAGGAAATGAATTTAGATTAAATAAAAGAAATCTATATATAAAAAACAATACTTGTTGGAATCATTTTATTTTAGAGCCATAAATTTGTTTAAATAAACCATCTTTTGTTATAGAATCACATCTCATGAAGAATCTTACAATTAAAATTATTTTTAATTAATCAATTAAATCGGAAAATAATCATAGCTATCAATAAAAAAAATACGGTTCCTATAAATCAAAAAATTAGAGCAGATAAAGTTATGCTCATCGGTCAAGAGGGAGAAAAGCATGGTTTAGTTGACTTTAAAAATGCTTTGGAACAAGCTCAACAATCCGAATTAGATCTAGTTCAAGTTTCACCATCTGGGTCAGATCCAATCGTATGTAAGCTTATGGACTATGGCAAGCATGTATTTGCCAAGAAAAAAAGCATTTCATCTTCAAAGGCAAAAGTTAAAAGAACATCTGTAAAGGAAATAAAATTTAGACCTTCAACTGACATAGGTGATTACAATATTAAATTAAAAAAAATAAAAAGCTTTATTCTTGACGGAGATAAGACTAAAATAAGCGTCCGATTTAGAGGTAGAGAGATTCTTAATAGCAATCTTGGCC
>Ga0206131_10006942_pt1 | contig 11458 bp, 11 predicted proteins | sample Helgoland_Spring_FD_148636 | JGI IMG/M metagenome (GOLD analysis project Ga0206131, IMG submission 148636) | Pelagic subsurface seawater microbial communities from Kabeltonne, Helgoland, North Sea - Helgoland_Spring_Bloom_20160517_1 | ecosystem: Environmental > Aquatic > Marine > Epipelagic ... | reverse complement strand
AAAACGAAACTGTCCCCATAGCCAATGTTCCAAATGATCGGCTTCCAACATTCTGATGAATTCGTGACGAGTAAGGTGATTGGCACGGAATACTGACATGCGCCCTGTCAGTGTTAATACCTTTTTTGACAGTGCATGAGATTGCATGGCAATACGCCGTTGTGCAAAACGCATTGTTAACCAGGTTTGCATCCATTTTGGGCCAAAACACAGTACATCTTCGTCAGTTGTGACAGCTTGTAGTTCTGGATCTTCGGCGAATAGAGGCAGGCATTTTTCAAGGATGCCTGGTGCTAAAATGGCATCGCCGTCCATAAAGATAATCATGTCATCAGGATGGATACCGCGCCTTGACATTGCACGGAGTACTAAGCCAATAGCCAAGCGCTTACCCGGCTGGTTTTGACGAACCATGATGAACTCTAGGTTTAAGTCGGCCGCATATTGACGTAAATAATTGCTAATTATTTTTTCATCGTAGCTATCGCCAGAGCCTAACCAAAGTGTTGCATCCATACCGCTTGAACGGACTTCTCGGCAGATACTTTGTATAACACGCTCTGTGGTGTCACGGCGTTCGAGATAAGTTGTCATCATGAAATGCACGTGACGTGGGCGCCAGCCTCTTTGCCAAATGGCATTTGCTTTTTCACGTATTGCAGGGAAAACTTTGTGTTGGTATGTTTCCGAGCGTACAACGTGAACAAACCACCAGGAATAGCGCCAAATACCTAAAATGCCAAGGATTATGGTGAATTGTTTTAATTCATCATCCCAGACATTGTTTGGGATTTGAGTTGCAGCTAGAAAACAAAAGCCAAAATAAAGGAAGAGTTTATAGACTGAAAGAAAAGTCCACTTTTTTGCCTTTTCTATGACTGGGGCACCACTGACTAATGAGTCAGGTTTAGAGCGAGATATCATGATCGATCCCCCCTAATGGCTGGGTATCTTGCTTATCTTCTTGTTTATTATTAGCCTCACTGTCTTTAGTATGTGATTTGAATGAACGAATGAAGTCACCAAATGTGCCTGTTGCGAGGCTTGGAAAAACGATGATTGCAGGTAAGCCTGGCTTGTACTGTTGGCGTATTTGTTCTTTGCTTAATTCGGTGAAAGCGAGTGTCACTTTTGCTGTACGTTCTTCATTTGATCTCCAGCTGTAACGACTTTCTCGTTCATGCAAAAAACCTTCCGTACGATCGATGGTAATGACTTTGCCAGCAACAAGACTATCAAGTGAAGGGAAGAAAATACGTGCAGGTTGGAAGAGTTCTACGCCGATGACTTCGTCTTGTGTTAAATAAACATCAACAATTCGCTGCTCATCTCGTTCAAATAATGCAATGGTTTCACCACGTTTGGTGCTACTGCCATTTGATTTTATTACTTGTACAATTCGACCTGGACTTGACGCGTGCACAGTTAGACTTTCTCTACGTTGGTATAGAGCCAGTAGCTCTTGTGTCGTATGTGTTACTTCTTGTTTTAATCTATTAACTTCAGCCCGGATCTCTTTTACGCGACCCTCGAAATGTCCCCCAGTAAAGTAACGGCCATTACTAACGGTTTTGAGATTATATTTTTGTTTGTCTAAGTTGACCTTGGCGAGATTTAATTCTGCAGATAGGGCTGTTTTAAGGCGTATAGCGACATCAAGGTGCTTTTTTGAAACGGCACCTGATTGAATCAGTTTAGAATGGCGTAATACATCTTTTTGAGCGAGACGATGTTGTACTGTAAGCGATTCGACTACGATTTGGGCTTGTTTTACATTTTTTTCAACAAACTGGTGATAATCGATTAGTTTATCTTGTTCGATGGCGAGTTCTTCACGGCGTGTTTCAAGTAGCGCTCTATCACGTTCAATTCTAATTTGGGCTAATGCGATTTGTTCTTCTACTTTAGCGTCTTGAATTTGTATTAGCGCAGTACCTTGTGGCACGAGTGTATCGAGGGTAACGGCCACTTTTTCAATACGACCATCGGTGGTAGAGAAGACTCGTTCGATAGGGGCAGAAACAACGCCAGACTCTACTTCTAAGCTAAAAAAGTTAGCGTATAGCGTAAATGAAATATAAAGGAATAGGGCCATCCCTGCTGAGAAATAAAGGCCGTACATCACGATCGTTTTGGTCTTCCATCGCGATACGGGGACTTCAGTTTCTGGACTTGAATCAGGGTCTGTTGATACCGGTGTGACAGGGGAATCAATACGTAAGATGGTATCTGCAACAGGTGTCATAGCGCCACGGACTAATTCTTCTATAAAGTGCGAAAGCAACTCTTGTTGACGTTCTGAAAGATCAGAAAACTGGGCTGATATTTGTTTTAATTCTTGATTAACTGAAATCACTTTGGCTATACCTTGGAAAGTGATCTCAAAACCTTGGAAAGGTAATTGGAAATGGTATTCAACTTCCATTCCTGGGGTTAAGTCGTTGCGCCCCCAATTTTCGAGGCGAAAGCCACCAAGGCCCCAATCAGCGGCTTTGTACTTTGTATTATCAACGCGGATACTTAGGGGTGTTTGTACCCGATGGTGTCTGCGTTGGCTGGCCTTCTCTCTTGTTATTTTCATTTTGTTATCCCTACAAAAGTGAGTTATAGGATTTGAATACCTTTTTATATAGGGGGTAACGCAAGCGATGTGCCATAGGGTGTAATATTTACCCAACTGTTTGTTTATTAAAGGACTATAGGTTTTTAGAAGGCCGGCGTTTTTGTCGGGATTTGTTGTTCTTTGCATAATGAATTGCATTATGCAAGGCAATATGCCATTAAATGGGTTGGTGTTCAATTTGAGAGGGTGTGAGATGGCTGTAACATCATGATTAATATATGAAATAAATATTTTAACCCTCTGTGGCATAACCATTGCGATATTAATAACAGAGTGCCGAGGCATTTACTAACTATTCAAATACAAGCCATATGAGGATAAGAAGAATGTTTAATAAAGATGGATTGAAACCGGCCAATGCTTTTCTTAGTGGACACCCTATGTTTAAGGTTGAAAAACCAAGCAATGGATTGAAACCGGCCGATGCTTTTCTTAGTGGACACCCCATGCTTAAGGTTGAAAAACCAAGCATTAGTGTTTTGGGATTAGGTTATGTGGGGGCTGTTTCAACAGCATGCTTTTCAGATCGTGGACATCGTGTTATTGGTGTTGACCCAGATGAAAAGAAAGTCTCTACCTTAAATGCAGGTCAATCTCCAATTGTTGAGGAAGGCTTGGGCGATTTACTTTTTAAAGGTGTTAGTAGTGGTCATTTAACTGCGATTACGGATACTGTTGAAGCTGTAAAACAGACTGATATTACTTTTGTCAGCGTTGGGACCCCGACGAATGCTGATGGTGTCTGCCAATTAGACTATTTAAAAACTGCTTCAGAGCAGATTGGTGAGGCTATTCGTTCGAAAGACGGTTATCACTTAATTGTTTACCGGAGTACTGTCCCGCCGAAGACAACACGTGATGTAATGATTCCTATTCTTGAACAATCATCTGGAAAGCAGAGCGGTAAAGATTTTGGTGTTTGTTTTAATCCTGAGTTTTTACGTGAAAGTACAGCGATAAAAGATTTTTATGCGCCGCCAAAAACGGTTATTGGTGCTATCGACACACGTAGTAGTCAGGCTGCTGCAAAACTGTATGAGGGTATTGAAGGTGAATTGATTCTAACCAGTATAGAGGCAGCTGAGTTTGTTAAATATATTGATAACACATGGCATGCTTTGAAGGTGTCTTTTGGTAATGAAGTGGGTCGTTTATGTCAGTCGATGGATGTCGATGGACAGGATGTGATGAATATTTTCGTCAGAGACACTAAGTTGAATTTATCACCTTATTATTTGAAACCTGGTTTTGCCTTTGGTGGCTCATGTTTGCCAAAAGATACGCGAGGTATTGGTCATTTAGCTGAACAGCAGGGAATAAAAACTCCTTTAATCGACAACATCATCGAGAGTAATGAACAACATATTATCCATGCGTTGAAATTGATTAGAAAAACTAATGGGAAACGGGTCGGCATTGTTGGTTTGACGTTTAAATCAGATACCGATGATTTACGCGAAAGTCCATCCGTTGAATTAATGAAGCAATTGGATGAAGTGGGCCATGAGGTGAGCTATTACGATCCTAATGTTAACGCTGAACGCCTACAACAGGCGGGTGTGAGCAGGGCATTGTGCGAGAACGGTTATCTCGATATTTTTGTGCTAATACGCAAAACAGACTTGTTAGTGATTACCCATAAAAGTGCCTATGCACAAAAAATTGCCAAACTGGCTAAACACCATATACCTGTGATCGATTTAGTGGGTTTAGATGATGATTTTAAGGGTACTGAGAATTACCAGGGTATTTGTTGGTAAGTCTATCGTTTGCTTTGGGTTAATTGGTAAATAAACGGTTATAGGGAATAAGACAATGACGAATACAAATACAGTAATTAATGTCGTACTTTCAGGAGGCAGTGGTACGCGTTTATGGCCAATGTCGAGAAAACATCACCCAAAACAGTTGTTAAAGTTGAATGGTGAAGACTCGATGTTACAACAGACGATAAAAAGAGCGTGTCGAGGAAACTGTCCGATTGTGATTTGTAATGAAGAGCAACGCTTTCTGATTCACCGTCAATTACAAGAGATTAATTGCAATGGTTCAATGATTTTAGAACCGGTTGCTAGAAATACGGCGCCTGCTATTGCTATCGCTGCTATGCAGGCGTTGAAACAAGCAGAAGATCCCGTATTAGTAGTTATGCCTGCTGATCATCAAATTGGCGATGAAGCAGCTTTAAAAGAAGCACATGACTTGGCGATTGAAAAAGCGATTGAAGGTCAGTTAGTGACGTTTGGCGTTCAACCGAAAGCCCCTGAGACAGGGTTTGGTTATATCCGTGTTGAAAGCGCTGTTGAAGATAAGGGAGCTGCAGTTGTTGAATTTACTGAAAAGCCTGACCTGGAAACAGCGCAGCACTTTTTGGAGCAAGGTAATTATTTCTGGAATACAGGTATGTTTGTCTTTAAGGCGAAGACTTATTTGGCGGAACTTGCCAAGTATCACCCAGAGATCTTAACTAGTTGTAAGCAAGCGTTTGAGCAGAGTAGCGAAGAGGGTAATGCATTACTTTTAGATAAGGCGTCTTTTGTGGCATGCCCCGATGATTCTATTGATTATGCGGTGATGGAGCGTGCTACAAACGTTTGGTTGGTGCCTTTGTATTCTAAGTGGAATGATTTAGGAAATTGGTCAGCATTATGGGAAGTTGCTGATAAAGATGAGAAAGGTAATGTTGAAAAAGGTGATGTGCTAGCAGAAGGTTGTTCAAATAATTTATTTTACAGTGATGACCGATTGATTGCGGCTATTGGTTTGGAGGACTTTGTCGTTGTTGATACGAAAGATGCGGTTTTAATTGCACCTAAGAACCGTGTTCAGGAAGTTAAAAAGCTTGTTTCTAAACTTGATAAACGAGGTCGTACGGAACACATTGATCATCGTGAAGTATTAAGACCCTGGGGTAGCTATGATTCGATTGACCATGGCCCACGTTACCAAGTTAAACATATTGAGGTTAGGTCTGGGGAGTCACTGTCATTACAAATGCATCACCACCGTGCGGAACACTGGATCGTTGTTAGTGGCACGGCCTTAGTGCAGAAAGGGGATGAGGAAATGATTGTTTCTGAAAATGAATCGGTCTATATCTCAATTGGGGAGAAGCATCGACTATCTAATCCTGGTAAATTGCCTCTACAATTAATAGAAGTTCAAAGTGGCTGTTATTTAGGCGAGGATGATATCGTGAGATATAGTGATATCTATGACCGAGTTGAAAATGAAAATTAGGTTTAATATGAGGAAGGCATTTAAAGCGATTGAAATTCTATTAAATTAATAGATGGGATATTAAGCGTTTTGATGCTTTCCTTATCAAGCTCAGTGTTGTACCCCCAATCGGCAAGTAATAATTGCACTTCTTTTAAATCATGATCGTCCATTACATTTATCAATGTTGGGAGTCGGTCTTCTATAAAAAGAATGGCCCGATCAGGGTGTTCATTTTGTAGCTGCCTCAAGACTTGTTGTTTACTCAGTTGTCGGTCAAGACCATAAATATGTTCTTTCGGGATTGAAATGTCATTGGCAGATAAGATTTGCTCAACAAAGCGTTCTTGTTTTGTCGTGATGATGAAACAGTCAGTATTCTTGAACGAGGCTAATTTTTGTTGAATACCAGGGAAAAGCGGATTCATTGTTAACCAGTTCTTTAAGTCGGTTTCTATCCATTGATCGCGTGTCTTGCCAAAACGGTATTTGAGTTTATCGATATTGAGTTGGTCTCGGCGAATGATGCCTTCAAGGCGGTGGGAATACTCAGCTAGTAATCTTTCAGGGCTTACCCCTTCAAAAAGCAACCTGATAATGAGAATGGCTTCATAACCTGTTTCTAATGCTGGTCTGACTAGTTTAAATTGTGCGATGAGTTCTTCCGAAATATTTTCTGGCATTTTAGGCCATAAGTACTCACGCGCTGCTTTCCATGCTGTGATGCTGGTTTCTAACGCGCTATCGCAGATAACGCCATCGAAATCGAGGGCGTAAAGTGGTGGTTTTGACATTATTTATTGCGGCAATAGGCAGTATTTAGCGTAGTCAGCCACTTCATTAGCGGTCCATTCGCCCTTGGATTTATTATCCATAGCCTTACACCATGATTCGCTGCCTACTTCTGGTGAACAGGCTGTTATAAGTGCCATTAGATATAGGCCAAGGCTGGCCTTAATAATACGTGTTGTTAGTTTCATATGATTGTCTTTGAATTATTGGGCAACGCGGGTCTCACCATTGATGGTCATGAGTCTGACTCTATCACCGATATAAAAAGGTCTTTCAGGGTTGTGTGCTTGGACAATGGCAATGATTTTATTGCTATTGGCAAGACGAATGATCAGTTCTTCACCTTGTGACTTAGTTAAGCCTTCTTCAGCAGCTGCACCGGCTAAACCACCAGCAACGGCACCGAGAACAGCGGCTACTTGAGCGCCTTTGCCATCGCCGATAGCACTACCAGCAATCCCGCCTACAGCAGCACCAGCAACACTGCCGATAGGAGATTTTGTGCCTTCAATGACGATAAGGCGAACATCTTCAATGGTACCAAATTCTACCGTTTGTACCTGGCGAGCATCGTCACGTGAATAACTGTCGCCTTGTAAATTAGTAGCGCAGGCTGAAAGCAGGAATAAGGGAGCGATGATAGCGAGAATGCGCATTTTTTTGGTCATGACAGTGTTCCTTGTTTTTTTTGGCTTATATCTATGACACATGAGAGTCATTTTTTATCCCTTTTGATAGGCAATTTGCCCATTTAGGAGCGTATAGGCAACATCGTAGTCAAAATGCCAACCGTCAAAGGGACTATTCTTACCCGCGCTGATAAAGTTTTCAGGTTGACATTCAGAGTCGGCTTTTGGGTCAATGATACAGATATCCGCTTTAGCACCGAGGGATAAATGGCCGGCATCAATGCCTAACACTTGGGCTGGGTTTTGAGTTACGCATGCAATAGCTTGCTGTAATGGTAGCTCCTCACCTTGTGCCAGTTTTAATGTCAAGGAGAGTAGGCTTTCTAGGCCTGAGATGCCCGGTTCTGTTTCGGCAAAAGGGCCGAGTTTGGCATCATTGTCTAAAGGACGGTGATGAGAACTGATTGCTGTGATAATGCCGTCTTTCACTGCTTGTTGTAGTTGTTCGCGATCCCGAGTGCTGCGCAAAGGCGGGATAACGTGACTTTGACTATCGTAATTGCCGATGTCGTGTTCGGTTAGATGCAAGTGATATGGACTCACATCGGCAGTGATGGGTAGTCCTCTGTTTTGGGCATCTCTGATCATATTAATAGTTTTGCCACTAGAAATACTGTGGAAATGGGCGTTGACACCCGTTTGCTCGATGAGTGAGAGATCGCGGGCAATGGCAATGGTTTCAGCTGCTTCTGGAATGCCGCCTAAGCCAAGTCTTGAGCTTACCACACCTTCATGGATGCAGCCTTGTGCTTGTAGCCAAGGATCTGATGCTTTAATAAATAGGGTAAGGTCTAATGTGGCAGCGTATTCCATTGCTCTGCGTAGAATAAGCGTATTCTTTATGGTTTTGGGACCATTACTTAGTCCGAGACAACCAGCTTGCTTGAGAGCAAGCATTTCACTGAGTAATTCGCCCTGTAAACCTTGTGTAAGCGCACCAATGGTATGGACATGAGCTTGTCCTGCTTTGGAAACTTGACCTTCGATGAGATCAACTGTTGCAGGGGAATCAATAATGGGGTCATGATCAGGTGCGATACATAGTGTCGTTATGCCACCTTTAATGGCTGCTTTGGTTTCGCTGGCAATGCTGGCGGTGTTATGTTGACCTCGTTCCCTCAAGCGGGCGGATAGATCAATTAAACCAGGGCAGATAATAAGGTTGCTAGCATTGATGCTGTGGTCTGAGGTAAAGCCTTCTGGCTGGCGGCCTATGCTGACAATACGGCCTTGATCGATGTAGAGGTTTTGCTTGGCATTAATTTGGTTACTTGGGTCAATAAGATGGCCATTGATAATGCTGAGTTTCATGCATTAACCTCTTGTTGTTCTGAGCGTGAGCCAAGGGTCATGGACATGACGGCCATGCGGACAGCGATGCCGTGAGTAACTTGTTCTAGGATAACCGACTGTGGCCCATCTGCGACTGCAGAGGCAATTTCAACACCCCGGTTGATAGGGCCAGGATGCATGACAATGGCATCAGGTTTGGCGAATTTCAGTTTATCTTCTGTTAAGCCATAGTTTGCAAAATACTCTTGTGCGCTTGGTATTAATGCGCCTTGCATGCGTTCGAATTGTAGCCGGAGGGTAATGATGATATCGACATCTTTCAGGCCTGCTGCCATATCGTGATAAACGTGAACACCGAGTGTTTGACTATCTGCGGGTAATAGCGTTTTAGGGCCAATAACGCGTATTTCGCCGACACCGAGCGTTGAGAGCGCTTGAATTTGTGACCGAGCAACCCGGGAATGCAAAATATCGCCAACGATGGCTACCCGTAAATCGGGAAAATGCCCCTTATGGCGGCGAATCGTAAACATATCTAGCATGGCTTGTGTGGGATGAGCATGACACCCATCGCCGGCATTGATGACACTTACATGAGGGGCAACATGTTGTGCAATAAATTCCGCAGCGCCACTTTGATTATGTCGAACAACAAACATATCGGTGTGCATGGCTTGTAGGTTATGTAAGGTGTCGAGCAAACTTTCACCTTTTGATGTGGCGGAAGTATTGATATTGAGATTCATGACATCGGCTGATAGTCGCTTGGCAGCCAGTTCAAATGTTGTTCTTGTACGCGTGCTGTTTTCAAAAAACAGATTCATGATGGTTTTGCCGCGGAGCAATGGGACTTTTTTGACTTGGCGGCCTGAAATACTAGAAAACTGCTCTGCGCGGTCCATAATGTCAGTGAGTAAGTCGCGCTTAAGGCCTTCGATGGTCAGAAAGTGCTTGAGTTGCCCTGACTCTGTCAGCTGATGATGGCTCATGTTGCGCTTCCGTTATCTTTCAATTCGAGTTGGAGGGTGCTGTCATTAGTGAGCTTGATTTGTTGATTTTGGTTGAGTTCAATGGTTTGGCCTACGATATCGGCTTGTATGGGCAGCTCACGACCGTCGCGCTCAATCAATACGGCGAGAGTGACGGCTGCAGGACGACCATAATCAAAAATTTCATTCAAAGCTGCGCGAACAGTTCTGCCACTATGTAGCACGTCATCGACTAAGAGTAATTGGCGGTCATCGACGGCAAAAGGGAGGTCAGAAGGCATCACTTGCGGATGCATACCAATTCGTGTGAAGTCATCTCGGTAGTAGGCAATATTCAATGTGCCGAGCGTGGCATCAAAAAAGTCACTGTCTAATATCTCAGCGAGGGCTTTAGCTATCCATACACCACCAGTATGAATACCAATTAATAAAGGTTGTTTGCCACCCAGGCTGATGCGGATATCATCGGCCATTGCTTTGAGTGTTTGCTCTATGTCGATGTGTTCTATTGGCGTTGTCATTGCTGGTTTAACCATGATTGAAGAATAAGTTGGGCTGAGATGCGATCAACATCTTCGCGGTTATTAGACTGCATTTTGCTCTGAATGCCAAGTTGATCGAGGGCTTCAAAGGTACTAAGCCGCTCATCCTGCCATTCGACAGGTAGGTGGAAACGGCCGTTCAGGCGGTTTCCGAAGCGTCTTGCGGCCTGGGTCATTTCTTGTTCTGTACCATCCATATTAAAGGGAAGGCCGACAATAAGTTGCTGTGGCTGCCATTCATCAATGAGGGCCTGTATTTGATCCCAATTGGGAATACCTTCTCGGGCTTTAATAACTGTTAAGGGGTTTGCTGTGTGGGTGAGTTCTTGCCCAACAGCGACGCCGATATTTTTCATACCAAAATCGAAACCAAGAAAAGTCCGTACTTGGCTCATGCTCGGCCACTGTCATCCGAGATGAGTCGAATATCAATCCCTAATAGAGAAGCCGCCTGCTGCCATGCGTCTTGTCCCTCACTGTGAAATAGGATATCGCTCGTTGCAGTGACAGTTAGCCAATCATTGTTAAGGATTTCTTGTTCTAACTGTCCGGCTGTCCAGCTGGCATAACCCAGCGTAACTAAAATATTGTTGGCCCCGGCTTGGTTTGCGATCGTTCTGAGCAGGTCGGTTGAGCCGCTTAAGAAAATGTTATCTGAGATGGCGATACTGTTTTCAAGGTCATCTGGCGAGTCGTGTAGAACCATGCCTTGGTTTTTAGCGACGGGGCCGCCGAAGAGGACGGGTATTTTGTTTGCCTTAGTGTTGTGATGGGGTATTTCAATGTGGTCGAATAGCTCATCGAGCATAATTTTGCTTGGACGGTTGATAATAAAGCCCAACGCACCCTGGTCTGAATGCTCGCATAAATAAATAACCGACTGATGAAACAGAGGGTCGTTTAATGCCGGCATGGCGATGAGGAAATTGTTTTTGAGCGAGTTCTCGATATCGACCATGGCTTATTAGAAGAAGGTGATACCGACGGAGAAAAGCCGTTCGACTTCGGTGATATAGCGCTTATTGATGAGGAACAAAATAACATGGTCCCCTGCCTCAATAACGGTGTCATGGTGTGTAATAACTACATTGTTGCCTCGTACAATGGCGCCGATGGTGGTGCCGGGAGGTAATTTGATTTCGCTGATACTTCTACCTACAACGAGAGAAGAGTTTTTGTCTCCATGGGCAATGGCTTCAAGGGCCTCGGCTGCGCCACGACGCAGGGAATGAACAGCAACAATATCGCCGCGACGGATATGGGCTAGTAAGCTACCAATGGTCGCTTGTTGCGGTGATAAGGCAATATCAA
>Ga0206131_10006939_pt1 | contig 11460 bp, 13 predicted proteins | sample Helgoland_Spring_FD_148636 | JGI IMG/M metagenome (GOLD analysis project Ga0206131, IMG submission 148636) | Pelagic subsurface seawater microbial communities from Kabeltonne, Helgoland, North Sea - Helgoland_Spring_Bloom_20160517_1 | ecosystem: Environmental > Aquatic > Marine > Epipelagic ... | reverse complement strand
TATTTTCGCGAAATTTTTTTCGTATTTTATGTCTTTCCTTACGAAATTCTTTAAAAGTTTTAGTTTTAGATTCTTCTTCAGTTAATTTAATTATATTTTTCATAACCTCGGATTTATATTTTTCTACTTCATCATACTCTTTTTTACATTTTGTACTGTTGCAATTCATAGTATTCGCAGCAGTTTTAAACATTTTATTAAAATCTTTGCTGTACTTTTCAATTAATTTATTTTTATCACTCATTATTATTCTCCTATAAATATGTTTAGAAGTTTTAATATTTATTTCTTTTTAAATAAATTATCTAAATCTGTATTTGAAAGATCTTCATTTTTACGAGATTTAGGTTTGGTAGGTAATTGATTAAAATATATTATAATATTAGATTAATATGTCCAGTAAACCTGCTACTTCACGTGTAAACGTTGGGTGTACAGAAGATAAGAAAAAAGAATGTGAAAAAAGAAATGTTATGCCAAATAAAAAAATTTAATATGTTCTATTTTTATTAAAAAATGATATATTTGGTTATAGATTATTATTATACGCCATCCCAGTTGTATAAGTTTGGTAGAAACAAGCTCACAGCAGTTTAAACGCACTAACTCTCAACAAGTCTTCCGAGTTTACATAAAGATACAAAGTGAAAATAAGTTGTTAAATATATACAACATTCCATCACAATGGAAAAAACACGGGACAACGTTCAGTTTTATAAAGAAAGTCTGTGTAAGGCAGAAAATTATATAAAGTCACAACATGAAACCGGAAAATCATTAAAAGATGTAGTTGGTACAGCATTTGAACTGCACCGCAAGCGTTTGTGGGAACATTTTGGATTCCGTGTTTCAAAAGAGAAATACGATGCAATGTTTGATGTTGATTGGTCTATTACATATAAAGGGGTACTAATTGCATTTGAAGAGGATAAAGGTCATTATTTGGATTCGTGTTTTATGGAGAGAGCACTAGCTGGTTTTAGTAAAACAATAAATGTATATATAAAAAAAAATAAACCAATTCCTATTTTAATTCTTCATAGCTTTACTAAATACAAAAAATTTAATGAGAAATTAGAAGAAGATATGGATACAAGAAAGACAGAAATTAGAAATGAAATACAAAAAAAACTATTATATACTACACTTGTTGAGTGCGATAGGTTACCAAAAAAAAAATGGTTTTCAAAAGATTTATACGACAGCTATTCTGTAAATGCGAGTGAAGAATTAATTTTAAAGGATATAGAATTTATTCAATCTTTAATTCCTGTTTCTGAATAAATTCAACAGCCTGATTGTAATATGTTTCGTTTAATTCAATACCAATAAAATTTCTATTATTTTTTTTTGATGCTACTCCTGTGCTACCTACACCCATACAATTATCTAAAACAGTTTCTCCTTCATTTGTATATGATTTAATTAGCCATTCAAGTAAGTCTACTGGTTTTTGTGTTGGGTGACTTGGTCTTTCAACACGATCAAACTTTAATACGGTTGTAGGAAGTCTTTTCCCATCACTTTCAACGACATTGCTTTTGTGACTTCCATAATTAGTCTGTTTATCTACGGCTTTTTGTGAATTCCAACGATGATATGGAGTGCTATACCAATACTGAATATTATATGTAGGTTGTTTTTTGTAAAATATACAAATATCTTCATTTGTTTTCATGGGTTTTCTTTTTGCATTCAGGAAATCACTAAATTTATTTTTTTCCCAAACTAAACAGTATCTAAAATATTTCATATTACTTGATATAAGCATTGTTGTGAAAGGTTGACTACCAAATAATACAATAGCTCCATTATCCTTTATGATTCTATTATATTGCTCCCATAATTTTTCAAATGAAATGATAACATCCCACTTATTTTTGGTGACACCATAAGGTAAATCACATAGAATTAAATCTATAGATTTAGGTTCAATATTTAACATAACTTCCAAACAATCACCCTTTACAAGACAAACCCTTTCTTTATTTAATTTTTCACGTGTAAATTTATATTCTTTAATTTGACTAACAATCGCATTAGATGTATTATTCTCATTTAATTTAATATAAGTTATTAAATCATTTTTATTTGTGTAAGTTGAATATCTTTTTATTTTATTTTCTTTACAGTATGATTTTAACTGTTTTAAATTCATTTTTTCAAATTCTACAACTTTTGCTGTCTCAGTTGGTTTTGGTTCCATAGTTGAATTTATAATAATATTTCCAGTATTATTTGATATCAATTTTTTATTTATTATAATATTCTCAATAACTTCTTCTATCTTTCCTTTATTATCTTGACAAGGTTTTTTTTTGTTTTGATGTTTAGTATAGTGTGATTTTTGAAAAAACTCTTTTAAACAGTGTTCGCAAGTATATTTCGGCATTCTATACTATTACTAAATATTTTATCTTTAACTCATTTTTAACTAAAAGAGTTAAAAATGCTAAAATACATTTTTAAAGTTGGCGTTTTAAATTTCCGAAGGTGTAAAAAGTTTAAAAGGCCCTTTTTCATTATTTTTTTAATATTTTATATATAATCACAATTACCATTGTGATATTATAATATATTTATAAATTGGCTAAAAATAAAAATTCAAAAAAAATCTAAAAGTATTTGACAAAAAAAAAGACGCCGATGCGTCGCGCGTCGTTTTCAAAAAACGTGGTGTGATTTCAAAATATTTAAAGATAATTTCTTGATTATATATAATAAGGATGGAAAACGACGCACGAAAAAGGCACAAATGTGACCTATGTAATTACTCAACAAATCGTAAATATGACTTAAAAAGACATCAAAATGCTATACATAACTTACGCGTGCCCGCGAAATCAGATTTTTTAATGCCCGAACCAAATGTTATGCCAAAAAAAACAAATGTACATCCAAAAAAACCAAATGTACATCCAAAAAAACCAAATGTACATCCTGAAAATATGTGTAAAAAATGTAATAAGGTTTATAAAATCAAAAAAAAATTAATAGAACATGAAGAAAAATGTAAAGGAGTTGACGAGTTAACATGTCCTAGATGTATGATAAGTTTTAGTTCGAGGCAAGCAAAAGCTAATCATATAAAAAGAAATACTTGTAAACCCAGGAGTATAATACATGCGAGAGTTCCAAATCCTCAGAATATAGAACCAGCAAATAATATAGATACACAAATAAATAATATAGATATAGATAATCAAACAAACAATATAGATAATCAAACAAATATACAAAATCAACATATTAATATTTATGTTAACAATTATGGAAAAGAAAGAACTGATTATTTAGATTATGATAAAATGCTAGCAATCTTCAAAAAGGTTTATAATATTCCAACATTACTCACAAAAGAAATTCACTTTAATGAAGAGTTTCCAGAAAATAATAATATTAAATATCATGATGCCAAAAGTTGTTTAGTCAAAGATGATGATGAGTTTATTTATAAGAATCTTAATGTGTTAATTAAGGAACTAATCAAAAATAAAGGACGTATAATGCAAAACTTTGCAAAACAAAACAAAGACGAAATATGTGTCGATATGGATTTAAAAATATATGAGCAAATAATTCAACAACTAATATCTCTGGTATTACTTACGGAACCCCAAGAACATTATAAGGAACAAATAGAGAATATCAGAGATTTAATAAACAATAGCAGAATAAAAATGGAGGAAATGGAAGAAGAAATGAGTACATAATTCTCTAAATCTCTTAAAATTTTAAAAAGTTTATAAAAATCTAATAAAAATAAAATTATGTACTCAAAAAATAATAAGTATAAAGACTATCTGATATAACTATATATTGCAAAATCCATTTTTAATGAGTAATAAAGTAACATCAGCTATGCATGTGATAAATGACGATTATAAATATATATTATTTACTTATGCTAAAAGTGGATGTAGTACAGTTAGAATAATACACACCTATCTAACATATCCAAATTGTATAAATGAAGATTTTTTTGAAGATAAACATCATGGAATACAAAATAGAGATATAGATTATTTAGTTAATAATTTAGACAAATATAAAGATTATAAAAAGATTCTTATTTATAGAAATCCTTATAACAGAGTGGTATCATTATTTTATCAAAAAATATGTGGCGTCATGGGTATAACTTATAAAGGCTATTTATATAAAGAACCTTATAGATTAAGTAAAGAAATAAATACTTTTGATAAATATTTAGATAATTTATTTAAAGGCAATTTTGACGATGATCATCATTTCTTACCACAAAAGAAGCCAGATATTGCTTTTGATCAAATATTAGAAATAAGTGAAATTAAAAATATTTTCAAAGATATTGATGATAATTTAAATAATAAAATTAATTCTATATTGTCAAATAAATCAAAATGGAATGAGTTAGAAAAATATGATTATGATAATAACTTAACATATTATGATTTTTTTATTGATGAAAGTAAATTAATTAATAATAATAAAATACCAAAATATGATACTTTATTGAATTATTATACTGTTCAAAAAATCAAGGAGAGCTATATGGACGACTTTCTGTAAAAAATGACAGCCAACAGATGTGTTACAATACGCAACGATAATTACCGAATACATGGCTTCTTCTACAAGTGTCGAAAAAGAGACTATCCAGAAACTGAAGGATCATCTTGCTCTTTCGACTATCAACCATGAAAAAGAAATTATGAAGGAAACAACGCTTAAAAAAGCACACATATATTGTGTAGTAAATAATGTATCTGCACAGAAATATGGACCACTTCTTGAAAAGTATATTCTCATTAAGAATAAATTCGTCAAAAATACTGCTTCTGAATGTAATGGCGATTGTTCAAAGGACAATAAAAACGCTGAGATAAAAGCATCACTTGGAGGTGCTAAGCACAATAAATTCAACTGGGTTCAGTTGCGCGTATCTCACGATGTCGATTATTATATCCTCACAGCATATCACCTTAGTAGCAAAAATGTTGAAACAGGTGGTGATTTATATGTATTTAATGTTCCTAAGGAAGATATGCTCAATCTTATTGCAAAATATGGCGGATATGCACATGGCACGAATAAGGAACATGGTATAATAACTCTTGCTAATTTGAAAGACGAGAATAATAAAAAAGAGTATGCACTGCGACCTTTGTATGGTGATAAATGTTGGACGGATATAATGAAATATAGAGTAAATGATGAAACTCTTTAATCGAAAGACTCTGAATACAACTTAACAAGTTCTCCTCGCCCAATTGAGTTTTGCCTTGCCGTATCTTTACTTATTGAATAATCTAATAAACTAAATCTCTCTATTAGCAAAGATACACTTATTTTTGCTTTGATCCAGTGCCAGCTTTTCGGTCTCAATGTATCAAGCCCTGTTGTTACTATTCTACCACAATTTCCACCATATGCTAATAAAGCAAAGTCAGCACCTTTTGGTGGTGTTGGTTGTCCACTGTTATCAGGTGGACCATTCGGTAGAAAATCCCAATCAGCATGTTTAGTTGCAAGTTTAACAATATTTCTATCATCATCTTTTTTTTCCCATATTTGAAAACAACACTTAACTTGCATAGGAGGACTAAAAGAACATGGTTCAGATGGTATTTCTTCGTCATATATCAAATGAAATTTTTTATGAAGTCTGTTTTGAAGACTAACACGTCTAAATGTTTTAGGTATAATAAATGCAATTACATTACACCATTGCGCAGCATGGTTAAAGAACTTTATTGCTAATGAACTTACCCTTCCAAATGGTGGATTTCCAACTACAAGAATATTTTTGATATCCGATGGTGGCTCATAATCGAAGAAGTCCTTATTTATAATATCAGTATGTTCTGGTTCAATATCAATACCTATTTTTTTAGAAGTAGGAATTTTTGTTAAGAAACTACCATTGCCTGCACTTGGTTCAACAACTAAATCCCAATCATCCCAATTGTATTTAGTTCCTATAATATCAAGACATTTATTAGATATCGCTGGTATTGTATAGAACTTATCTAATCCAGCATCTCTAACCTGTTTTACAGTAGGTTTATTATCTTTCATATTACTTAACTGAATATTTATATTCGTTAAGTCAATTTTTAAAAAGTTAAGAAAGGCTCTTTTTCATTATTTTTTTGAATCGCTAATAATAACTAATGCATTATCTCTATCATAATTACTTTTAACAATTTTTGCAATAATATCATTATATTTATCGTATAGTCTTTTATTCATATTATTATACTGAATTTTTATCATAACAAAATTCTTGTTATATAAAAATAATTCACTATAATTATGTATATTTTAATATGTTTAAACAACCTTCTTGATCTGGCTAATACTTTTTCTTTTTGTAAAAAACTATATTTTTATTCATATGTCTAATTAATTAAAAATATAAAAATAATATTAATCGGATTCGGAACCATCGCTTTCATTAGAAGAAGCACTACCACTATCTTCAGAAGATGTTTCCCCACCACTACTCGAGCTATTGCTATTATATGGTTCAAATCCTGCTTTCATAGGATCATTATTATGTTTTAAAACAGAAGGATCTACAATATTTGATTTAGATATTTTATTAGATTTACTATAATCTTCTTCATTTGACATACCACCAGTTAAAGAAACTAATGTAGTCCCGTCATCAAATGCTAAATATAATAATGTAAATACGAATATATATATAATGCCAAATATTATAAAATTATTAAATGTAAATAATTCCTTATTCTTTTCATAATTTTCATCTTCTTCATCAATATCTTTTGTAGCAATATAAAAATAAATGCTAAATAATATTGCAGCAAGTATTAAAGAATATAACAATATCATATCTATTATCATTTGCTAAAATTCTTAGATAAATTATTACGCGGCAAAAACTTATTGCGCTACAGTTTGTATATTCTTAAGTTTTGCTTTAGTGAAACATTTATTTACATAATCTATAATGTTCTTAGGTTCCATTTTTTGCTTTTCCAATTTCCTTTTTTCCTTTTTTATATCGCAAATTTCTTTAGTTAGTTCTTTAATTCTTACTTTGTCTAATTTCTTATCTAAGTTATATTTTACATCTTCTAATTCAGAGATTCTATCATCGAGTTCTAATATATTTCTGTTACTGGAATATTCTGTATTAATATTTAGAATTATATCATTCATTACTGGATATGAAAATTGACTACGATCATTACTTCTATCGATATAACTTATTAATCCAGAAACCTTATTTATAAACATCATTGAACCTTGTTCATTAAATAAGCCATTTTCATTACAATATGCATTTTTAAACTCATCGAAATTTTCAGGAAATCTATCTTCTCCTTCAAGTAATAAATTAAGTATTTTAACAGCACTCATAGGATCCTCTGTAATAGGAGTAGCAGACATCAATAATAATTTTAATGAATTTTTTTTAGAAATACTATATGATTTTTGTATCATTTCTTGCAATACCTCAGGATTTGGCTTTTCCAACCCAGATAAAGTATTGCTATAAATTTTGTGTATTTCATCGACTATTATTAATGTTTTTCTAAATGGATCTTCGCTACCATTTCTTGCTACCATTTGCTGATAAAATTTATTTCTTCCTTTAATTAAATTAGTAAATTGCTTATAAGATATTGGTTGTATCCAGTTTTTACCTAAAAGAGCCATTCTATCAGATCTATTTTTAGGTAATACTCTACCATCATTAATCATATTGCGAATTCTAATACTGCATATTTTTTCAAACATATTTTTCCATATATCTTCTTTTAAAGTATGGCGTGTTACCCATAAAATTGTGTAATCATTTTCATCAAAACTTTTAGTTGCAGCAGCAATTGCAGTACATGTTTTGCCCGAACCTACACTATGATATAAAAAGATACCTTTATAAGGAGATTCAGGTGTTAAGAAATTTTGCACGAATGCTTGAGTATTAGAAAATTTGACAATTTCATAATCCTTTTTCTCCGACTTAGAATTGTTTTTAGACTCATCTTCTCTGACACATTTATTTTTAACTTCTAATAAAGGCCATTTGAAAGTTTTATAGTGTTTATTTATATATTTATATAAATCTAAATGATTTAATTTTTCTAATGGTGGAACAGGTAGTATTGGTTCCTTTTTAATTTTAGATTTATCAATATAATATTGTATATATTTTACTGCTATATCGTAGTTTTTGTCTGTTATTTGTTTTTTACTTTTATAGAATTTAAGATTTTCAAGTATTTTATCACCAAATATCTTAAATGTGTATAAAGGTCTTAGCCAAATCTTATTAACTGAATCACAATAGCTCTTACGCTTATCTAAATAATTACATAATATGCCTTTGGGACGGGATTCTTGTAATGCATTTAATAATTTGCCATCGGGAACAAAATTATCTAATAATTTTTTGCCTAATATTTTTTTACCACGCGATTTATAATTATTATTTTCAATTTTGTCAACATCTAATACAACAGCTGTTAGTAATATAGCAGTTGCATCTTCAAGTTCTTCAAATGGTCCTTTACAATTTTGTTTGCAGTCTAATTTTTCTTCATTTGTAAAGATTTTACCATGTATATTGCTAATAATTTTAACTAAATCTTTTTTAGGACGTTTAGACGATGATTTTGATGATGTTTTATTACTCAATAAATTTATAATAGAATCATAGAATCTATTATTTTTAGTGCTTAACATATGAATATTTTCGGTTAAAGGTAAATCAATTGCAGAAGCTATCATAATTTCTTCAACATCTGCTGAAAAATTTAATGCACTAATATTTTGATTACTATGTTTAATATATAAATCATGAAGTGTCATATTATCATTATAATTAACATTATATCTATAAACATTGAGTGGCCATCCTGCTTCAGGTTTAAATGGTAGGCCAGATTGCCCACAAAAACGAGTACCCCGACCTATAACTTGTGTATTTTCAGCTTTAGTTGTTAAAGGCTCTAAAATGTGCATATATTTAACATCAAATACATCAATACCCTCTTTAAATCCCGAATCTAATATTACGAAACGCATATTTTTACCTTGAATATTATTTGGTCTTTCATTCATCGTTTTCATCATATTTTTTTTTAGTTTAACACTTAATGGTTTTTTATAAACAGTAGAAGAAGTTAATAATCCAAAAGTATAATCGGATGCTGGCAAATCTTTAACAAATGTGCCTTTGTTATAAATTAATTGATAATCATAAGCAATCATTGAAGATGCTACCATTTTTGCTCCATTAACACCTGCAACATCACTGTAAATTATATGTTTATAATATTTGCCATCATTCTTCATGTCTTCTTCATCAAGTTCTCTAATTTTATTTAACATTGCATGAATTTTAGGAGACATTAATGGTATATCTTTAAGAACTTCATCTTTATTGAATTTAGGAGAATCGAATTTATGATAAGGTCTCGCATGCGCCCATGAACTCGTATTTCTTATACATATTGCATCTTTTGGTATTTTTGCCATAAGATATTCTATAATAAACACAATATTATAATATCAAATTATATAAAAAAATACCTCGATAATAAAATAACACATACCATAATAACATGGAACTCCATCGATCAAAAATGGTAATTGAAAAAATAGAAAATTTAATTAACAAATTTGAAACTCCAGATCTGCAAAGATTACTTGATGAATCTCATATTCAAGAAATGGTAAATGATCAAATAATAGAATATACAAAGTATGCATCTTTTTCATTACTGCAAAGTTATACAATAGCATATAATAAAAATGATAAAATTGGATACTTATTAGATGGGCAGCACAGATTAGTTGTTTACTCAAGACTAAAAGATTTGGGATATAATATTGATATAAATATTCCTTTGATTATTTATAATGTCGATAGCTATGAAGAAGTTGAAGAATATTTCAATAAAATCAATAAAAATTCTCCAATTAAACCAATCGGTAATATAGTACAATTTGATAGAGATTTGGCCCAGTTATTATTAAATACTTTTACAAGAGTATATATTCACGAATCAGAGGGACCGGGTGGGAAAAATATACCACATATATCATATAATAGCTTATTATTAAATATTAAAAATAGAAATTTAAAAGATAAATTAGAACCTGTTAATGGAAGTATTAAAGATATTTTTAATTTAATAATTGATATTAATAATCACATGAATTCAATTTCTAATTTTGCATTTGATAATGAAAACATTAAAAGTTTTTATAAATATAAAAGATATTTTGATAAATGCAAAGAGAAAGCTAATAAAGCAAAATGTAAAGTTTGTTATTTATCTATTATGCGAAATTTTGAATGGCTCGATATAGCAATAAATGCATTAATTAATAATGAGACTTTGACGCTAAATGATATTTGCTGTTTTTTTAATAATATAAGTAAAAAAGAAAAAAAACGTGAAGAAATTACTACAGAACTTAGAAGGCAAATATGGTACAAAATTAATAATGATAATAATAATGGAATATGTTATACATGTAATAAGTCTTTGGAATATAAAGACATGCATTGTGGTCATATTAAAGCACATGCTAACGGAGGTAAAACTATTTTAGATAATTTAATGCCGGTATGTGAAAAATGTAACAAAGAGATGGGAACACAGAATTTAGAAGAATATAAAAAATATAATAGCAATGTTTAATTAAAGTGTAAAAATTGATAGTTACATTATTTTATAATATATTAATATAATGACAAACTTCATTATTAGATACATTGCTATTATTCTAATTATAACTACTAATTCTGTATGCATGCAAAATCAAAGTAAGCCAAAAATATCAAGATGTTTAAGCTGTCCAGATATCAAAAAACTATATGATAATAGCGTTATTGTTGAAAATGATAAAAAAGAACTCAATAAATATGATAATACAGTTGCTGATAATAAAATATTATATACTCCAGTAAATAAAAATTATAAGTTTATTTTAAATCATAAAAAAACAAAAATTCAGTATCTAAAAGAACGTGAAAGATGTAATTTGAGATAATAAGTTTAAAATGCCAAAATCGAATCAAGTAATTATATTGTAATTACTATAAAAATCATTTCTTTTTATATTGAATGATTTATTATATTTTAATTTTTTTTCAATATCTTTTTTTTGGAAATCTATTAGATTTCCATTTGATTTTTTTAAAAGCGAATTTCTAAAATCAAATGAATTCATTTTATTTGGACATTTCTTTTCTTTATTAATATTATTTTTAATATGATGCCATAATTTAATTAAATTGAATGTGTTGTCATTATAATTTTTAGTGTCCATATTAATTAATATTATATAACATTTTTTAAATAAAAAATGATATTATCATTTAAGTACAATAAAATTGTAAAATAAATGCCTGGATTGTTTATTAGAATTAGAAGAATGCGAAAAGAAAAAATTAAAACAAAATTTATTGAAATTGTATGTAAATATTACAAT
>Ga0206131_10006919_pt1 | contig 11482 bp, 12 predicted proteins | sample Helgoland_Spring_FD_148636 | JGI IMG/M metagenome (GOLD analysis project Ga0206131, IMG submission 148636) | Pelagic subsurface seawater microbial communities from Kabeltonne, Helgoland, North Sea - Helgoland_Spring_Bloom_20160517_1 | ecosystem: Environmental > Aquatic > Marine > Epipelagic ... | reverse complement strand
AACACGTCTGAAGTCTTGAGGCCAAATAACTTAAGTTGGTGCTCAATTTTATTAAAATTAGTGCGCCAAATCATTCCTTTTGCTTGTGCAGTTCTTACACCATCTTGAGAATCTACAAGTTCGAGATAATAATGGCCATTCTTTTCGCTGCACTTAGCAATTTCGCATGTAATCCATACCTGTTTTACTGAAAAGGTTTTTCGCACCCAGTTCTCAATTGAAGTATGAAGTTGTGTTAAAGTATATGTTTGATGCTCCTGAGACATAACTTGGGATTAACCTTTATTAGGAGCGGTCACTATTGAATTTGAAATACTTTTTTTCTTGTATAACTTCGAGAACAACCAAGCCATAAACATTGAAATTAAAAACGATGGGCCTAATACATCAAGCTTTTCGAAATACGGGCCAATACCTTCCAAAGGAATTACAACAAACTTGAAAAATGGCACACACAAAAAGCCAGATATCATGGAGGCAATTGCACCCTTTTCTGTCAAACCATTCCAAAATAGTGAAAGTATAATTACAGGACAAAAGGTGGCAGCTATTCCCGACCAACCAAATATAACCATCCAAAAGACAGTTCTATCTGGAGATATTTTAGCAATCACCATGGCAATAATTAATGCAACTACAGACATTATTAACGTTACCCACCTAGAAATCTTCACCATTTCCTTCTCCCCTAGATTCGGTTTAAATATCTTTTGATAAAAATCTCTTGTAATGGCACTCGAAGCTATTACCAAGAGTGAATCAATGGTCGACATTATGGCTGACAAAACAATTGCTACGTAAATCGCTACCAAAACATAAGGCAAAAATTGTTCCGTTAGCATGCTTAGAACATTTTCAGCACCTACACCAAGAACAGCTTGAGGGTCTTGACCAGGTTGCGTAAAAAATATCCTACCTAAGACTCCAATGGTCACTGCTGCCGCATCTGTAAACAATGTAAAGATAATTGCCACCCATTTACCTTTATCAATCTCCGATTCATCACGAATAGACATAAACCGAACATATACTTGAGGTGATCCAAGAAAACCTAAACCGATTAAAGCAAAACCTAGCATCGTTGCAATATTCATCCACACATCGTCACTTGTGCCAAATACATTTGTCAATGCTGGATCAATTTCATGAAGACTTTGTAAAATCCCTGGTGTTCCATTCATCGAGAAAATCACGACTATTGGTAACAAAACGAGCCCCAAAAACATAAGAATACCTTGAAACATATCAGACCAGACCGCAGCTACAAATCCACCAATAAAAATATAAGATAGCACAATGAGAAATCCAATAATAGCACCAGTGAAATAATCTAAGCCCATCATTGATTCAAATGCTTTTCCGGTCACGTCTATTTGAGAACTCACATATATTATTACAAATACAGACAAGATTGTTGCTGAAAGAATACGTATTGTTTTTTTTGTACTCTTAAAATGACTTTCAAGATAATCAGGTATAGTAATCGAACCGTAAGCATCTGATTTCCTTTTGAATCTCTTCGCCATGAACCACCATGACACGGCCACTCCCAAAACCTCTCCGACTACCACCCAATAAGCTGAGAGTCCTGAAAGCGCTCCCATTCCGGTCAATCCAATAAGAAGCCAACCAGACTCGCCTGTTGCTCGTGCAGAAAATGCTACAGCCCAATATCCTAGACGCTTTCCTCCCAAATAAAAATCACTAAGGCTATTTACTCGTCTAGAAGCAAAAATGCCAATTAAGAATAGAATAGCTACATAGATTCCAAGAACAACGAATTTAGTAAGATCCAAAGGCTAAGGGTTTTGGGTTAAGACCGGTGAAAAAAGGTGTTCATGTGATGCAACGAAACCCTCCATAGTTTTAAAGAAATCTAATATATCATATTTAGAATTCTGAGCATTTATGGTTACCAAACGAATAAATTCATCAGCTTCGTAAGAACCGTATCCAACGAGGAGTTCGGAATGTTCATATAGTAAAGTGCAAATATCGCGTGCTGGTATCCCCTTATAGTTAAAGCAAACAGATATTGACTCGTCATAGCTATATAATTCATAATCTTTATTAGCTCGAATATAATCACGTGCCACATCTGCAAGATAGAACTGGTGATCAACTATCTTTTCTAGGCCATCTGTACCTACACTTTTCCATAATGCCCAAAATTTCAAGGCGTCATTTCTTCTTCCGCACTGCAATGATGTTTTTCCCAAATTAAATTCATCGTGATCCGTCTGATAAAGGTAGCTGGCATCATTTGAGAAGGAGCTGTGTAGATTGTTCTTATCTTTGACAACAATAATTGAACAAGACAAAGGTGTCCCAATCATTTTATGGGCATTGAAGCTAAATGAATCAACTTTGGCAACACCTTCAACAAGATGTTTGTATTTCTGACTAAAAATTACAGAACCACAATAGGCACCGTCTAGATGCAGCCACAATCCGTATTTATCTCCAATTGCTCTTACCTCTCCTACAGGATCAAATGCTCCCAAAACTGTCGTACCTGCAGTTAAGTTCACCATGATTGGTTTAAATCCATTTTGAATGTCTTCTTGAATCATTAATTCTAAAGCGCTTAAATCTAGTCTACCATACTGATCTGAAGGAACGTATCGTACTTGATCTCTCCCTAGACCTGAAAAAGCAGCATTTTTTGGGATACTGTAATGAGATTCCTTTGAGGTATACACGGTCATCTTTTGCGTCACGCCTTCATATGGTGCTGCTTTATTTGCCGCGTCTCTTGCCAAGACCATAGACATGAAATTTGTTAGAGAACCACCTGGTGCAAATGTACCATCAGCGCCTTCATCCCATCCTAAAATGTTACAAACCTCTCTTAGTATTATTTTCTCCACACCAACTTGTGGCCCAGCCGCTTTATAAGTATACATGCTGTTGTTAAGTATTACAGCCAGAAGATCTCCAAGCACTGCTGTTTCATTTCTACCACCAAAAAGCTGGTTAAAAAAGGCATTTGTAGCAGTTCTCGGAGTTTTTAAAACTAGATCTTTTAGAGCGGCTTCAAACTTCTCCTCAGAAATACCTTCCTTACTTAACGCTAAATCAACTTCTGTATATAAATTTTCGGAGGCAATAAATTGCGCCATTGGCTTTGCTCCTTCATCATCTAACAGTTCTTTTACGATTTTCTGGAACTTATCGATTGTGTTTTTCATTCGTAAGAATTTCTTTTTCAGTTACTTAACACCCAAATGAAAATTCTAAAACTTAATTTGTGTAAATAATTATACACAGGTGGCTTTAATTTACTTAACTTGGGTTTTAATGATATTTACAAGTATAATGATTACTAATCACTTTTTTCCTCATAGATGTCTTCAATAAAAAGTTTAGAACAACTTATAAATCATTTTGAAGACGAACCTGACTCGAGGCGGGCTGAAATTCTAAAAGATACCAAAATTCCTTTGGAAGAATTTACGAAATTTACATCTTGGAAAGATGGAGACTATACAAGGAATTGTATTGTGAGAACTAAATCTTTTGAGTTCATTTTGCTCTGCTGGGACTTAAATGCATGTACACCGATTCATGGTCATGACGATAAAGATTGTTGGGTCTATCAAATTGATGGCGAGCTTACAGAAAAAATATTGTTGGAATCAGACCAAGGATTTGAACTTAAAGATACAAATACAATACAAAAAGGGATGGTTTCATACATGCACGATAAAATGGGTTATCACGCACTTGAAAACAAATCCTACTCAAGGGCTATGTCTCTTCATATCTATGCTGAGCCCATAGATAAATGCAAGGTATATTGTGAGGATACGCGTAAATTCAAAACGTTAGAGATGTCTTATGATTGTGATTATTCATCATAAACAATCACATAGCTAATAAGTCTAATGAATTCAATATGTGGCACTTAATATTCACTTCTTAAAAAAGTATTTTTTAAAGTTTAGTCCCTGTCATATTTTAGTTATTTTCACAAAAAAAGTCTGAGTATGTTTAAGTTTCATCTGGTCCTAATGTTATTTTTTAGCAGCGCTGTATTAACATTAAATGCACAAGAAATTGTTACGACATCAGGACTCAATGCTAGTGGCGAAGGTGGTACAATATCCTACTCTGTTGGTCAGGTTAGTGTCGCCCAAAACACCGGAACTGAAGGTTCTGTTATTGAGGGCGTTCAACAACCTTACATCATTGACCCCACTGTTGGATCAGAGATTGCGAATATTAATTTAAAACTAGCTACCTATCCAAATCCAACCTCTGATGAAATCATAATGACTGCTGAAGATCTCGATCTAGAAAATTTTTCTTATCAACTTTTGAGCAATGAAGGAAAAGTTTTGATATCAAAAGCTTCCATTGAGAGCACCAATAATATAAGCCTTCAATCCTTTCCTGCGAATATCTATTTGTTAAACATATACAGGGATCAAATCATTATTAAATCTTTTAGAATCATTAAAAACTAAAAACTTATGAAAAATCTATTTACGCTTTTTGGTTTCCTTTGCTTTACGGTTGTGTCTTTTGCCCAGGCACCGGAAAAAATGACGTTTCAAGCAGTAGTGCGTGATGCAACAAACAATTTATTAAATAATCAGAATGTGGGTATGCAAATAAGTATTCTCCAAGGCTCAAGCTCCGGAAATGCTTTGTTTGTTGAATCCCATACTCCTGCCTCAAATGAAAACGGATTGGTAACTATTGAAATAGGTGCAGGTATTGTTTCTGAAGGTGATTTCAGCACTATAGATTGGAGCAATGGACCCTATTTTATTAAATCCGAAACAGATCCTACTGGAGGCACCTCTTATTCAATTACAGGGACAAGTCAATTACTAAGTGTTCCGTTTGCATTACATGCCAAGACGGCTGAAAGCGTTGCAGAACCAATATATAGTATCGGACACTGGCCTGAGCTCGGTGGATTTGTTTTTAAAATTTCCGCTGATGGCAAGCATGGCTTAGTTGCTGAGCTCGTCGATCAAGGCGTTGTCTCTTGGTATGGCGCTCAGGATTTTATATCTAACCCAATAAATCATTCAGCGGATGGTAGTATGTTTTTTGATTGGAGACTACCAACGAAGTATGAACTCAATGAAATGTATGCATTCAGTGCACCGATAGGATCCATAGGCAATTCCTTTGGGACCAACACTTATTGGTCATCAACCTTAAGTTTCGCCAATGACGGTGCAACTGCTTGGAGACAAAACTTTGATACTGGTTTACAATACAACAGTACCCTTTTCACTTTGACTGACTTTTTCTTTGTTCGTGCCGTAAGAGAATTTTAATTTCTGACATAAAAGGAATAATCAAACAAAAAAAGCCTCCCAAATGGGAAGCTCTTTGTTTTTTGTGACCTCGTCAGGAGATAGTTCAAACTTTTTGGAGGACTTGAAATTATTTTAATTAATACTCAACGTTTTCAATATCAAAAAACGATTACATAACAACAAATGGGTTAGCAAATAAATAGTTTTCTTTCTTTGGAATAGCACCTTTTAACAATGTTTCGATTCTTTTGAAATGTAACTGCTGAATATGTATATTTAGGAATATCAAAAAAGTAAATTATGTCTGTCATCGATATTTTAATTACGATCATATCCACACCCATAGTATGGATTGTTGTCATTTATATCATATATGTCTATAATAAATTAGTTAAATCCCGAAATATTAAAACAGAAGCATGGAGTGGTGTGGATGTCCAACTCAAGAAACGTCATGATCTTGTTCCTAACTTGATCAATATTGTAAAAACCTATGCTGCGCATGAAAGTGACCTTATTGAAAAAGTTACTTTGGCCAGATCATCTGCTATGGAGGCCAAAATGATTAATGAAAAGAGCAGTGGAGAGGGTTTGTTGGGCCTACAATTGGGAAATTTAATGGTATTGGTTGAAGATTACCCCGATCTTAAAGCAAATGATAATTTCCTAGACCTACAAAAGAATCTAGCAGATATTGAAGATACAATTCAGCATGCCCGAAGATATTACAATGGTTCTGTTAGGGATTTAAATAATTTAATAGAAAAGATTCCTTCAAATATAGTTGCACGTCTTTTTCGGTTTAAAAAAGCTGAGTTTTTTGAAATACAAGATACTCAAGAAAGAAAAGTTCCCAAAAGCTATTAATGAAAATCCTGATATACATATGCATCCTTTTCATGTCCACCAAACTGATTGGTCAGAAGATTTACGAAGACGTCAAAATAAAACGCTTTAAAAGTGAAGTTTGGATTCCGCGTACTGGAAATATAGAAGTCTCAGAAAAAATAACTTGTGTATTCAAAAAGTCTACTGGCAATCCCGTATTTGTTCGAAAAATCAGTCACGGGTACAAAAACCTCCACCAAAAGGAACAACACAACAGCAGTTGCCAAATTAAATCATTGAAGATAGACAAACAACCGGTTACGTATATAATTGATGACGATAGTGTTTTCATTTATTTCGGACAAGCCAATGATAGAATTTTACCCGGAACTTATGAATTTGAATTTAAATATGACATTGTTAACCAAATATCTTGCAGCGAGAATAGAGATTATTGCGACTTAACTTGGGATGTAAATGGATTTAATTCAGGATATGCTATTGATCAGTTGATTTGTATTGTTACGGCTGAAGAAAAAAACATCCTCTCTTACCCTGGTTCTTATGGTGGTTCAATGGTCCCTACATCATTAGGTTATACAATTGAGGGAGGAAAATATTGTTCAATTCAATCCGATACCAACAATGTTGTTTTTAAATCAATAAAGAAATATAAATCGGATGAGGGACAGCGGATTACGGTGCTTCTTCCAAAAGAATATTTTTCGCCAGCTGTTGTAAATTCCGCCATAGAAAGAGATAAATTAAAACATCAAAAAATTCTTGACCTTGCCCAAAAGCAATCCAAGAGAGATTACAATGGTTTGCCAATTGATAAAGAAACTAAAAAACAAGCAGATCCAAATGAAAATAAAAAAGTATCCGAAAAAGATCGGGAGCTAATAATGGACAGTTGGGAGTATCAGGAAAAAAAACTTGAAGAGCTAGCTCGAGAAGAGGAAAATAATGCAAATCAAGATGAAATGATCGGTTTGTATGAGAGAGACTCCGTTTACACTATTCGTTTTACCGTTATTGGCATATTGCTAATTGGTTCATTTTATTTTGTAGTGTGGAGAATGTATGGAAGGGATCCACCTGAGGATACGGTGTATCCTATATACTACCCTCCACACAATTTACAGCCATCAGCAATGGGGTATATACTGGATTACTTTGATATGACGACAGATCGTTATTTTACAGGTGAGGTCCTCAATTTAGTATCCAAAAATGCGATTCGAATTGAGAAAAGAAAAAATCGCCGTGAATCTATAGTATTTGTTAAAAATGAATTTACTGAGCTTACTCCATCTGAAGAAGAGTCGGTCCTCAAGGAAATCAAGATCCGACTTACACCGTCTGAGGAAGAGCTATTAAATACTTTGTTTCCAACAGGAAATGAACTGGTTATTTCTCCTGAAAACCGCGGTATTATTGGAGATGCAAAACTAACTGTTTTGAGGCATTCCGGATCCCAAAATGAGAATAATCGTTTGTTTGCTACGAATGATAAGTGGGTAATATACGGTTGGCTGATATCAGCCATTTATTTTATAATTGGTTGGTTGGTGTCTTTTCAAAATACCGAATTTTATGTTCCTTTGGTTTTTGTTGTAATAGCGGTAATCATGAGGTTTATTGTTCCTAGTTTTTCCAGATATAAATTAATTAGAGGATTACTTTATGGTTTTATATTCTTTTTTCTGACCGTCTTTTGCTTGTATTTCTTTGCCACTTTCGCTTCAGGGTTATATTTCCTTTTTTGGCTTTTCTTATTAGGAATCAATTATCGTTTTATAGAACTTCTCAAGGCTCCAACCACTCTTGGGCAACAATATATGGCTGACATCAAAGGTTTCAAAATGTATCTTTCCAAGTTGAGTAATTTTAAAAACAGCACCTTTAATTCTTTTCAGCTTGGACAAAATGAGCTTGATCATTACCTTCCATATGCCCATGCACTTGGTGTGCAAATTAAATGGGTTGAAGAATTTGAAGATCAATTTGAGAATGAGCTCCAACCTAAAAATTAAATCAATTAAGAATGAGTACCTGTGAAATAACAAAAGCCTGGGTAAGGATTTACAACCTGAAGTTCATTAGATTAATTTAACCCTATTGACCATTCTTCACTAGTATAAATTCGATTCGCCCTAAAACAAATAAAGCTCGATACTTTCGCATCGAGCTTTGCTTTCTTGTCTGGTTCACCAGGATTATATCGCTACCGCTAATGATCCTTTTGAACTCCGAATTCCGAGTAAAAAGCTATCAATTTTCAATTGATATTTCTTTGCTCTTTTATCACTCATTTGAATAAATTCAATTCGTTCTAAAACGCAAAAAAGCCTACTGTAAACAGTAAGCTTTTTACTCTTAGTGACCTCGACAGGATTCAAACCTGTAACCTCCTGAGCCGTAATCAGGTGCGCTATTCAGTTGCGCCACGAGGCCAATAGAGGTGCAAAGGTAAATATATTTAAACAAATAATAATCCTTCCGTGAAGTTTATTCAAAAACAATTAAATTTGGTATTGTGAGAGTTGTTTTAGTTTTTGTATTTGGTCTAAGCCTAACGATAAGTGCACAAAAAAAAGCTTTTAACCTTATTGAAAAAGGTGATAAAAAACTTGAAAAAGGTGACACCATGTTAGCACTTTACCATTATCAAAAGGCAATTGCCTATGATAGTTCCTTTGCAGATGCTTACGCGAAAATTTCGGATATACATATTTCCAAAGGACAATACGACAAGGCTTTAGTTTTGTTGAATGATGGTATCCGAATTACAAAAAGTATCCCGAAAGACAAAGCAACCATATCTCACCTCTACTCCATTCGATCCTTTATTCATTTTACTGCAGAAAGTTTTCATCTTGCCATTCATGATTTGGATCACGCGATTCTCCTCAACACTGAAAATCCCAATTACTTCTACATGCGTGCGCTTGTAAAAAGAATGAGTGGTGATGAAAGAGGTTGCTGTAAAGATTTAAAAAGAGCAATTGCATTAGGTATGGAAGCAGCAGATGTTTACAGCAAGACTTATTGCAATTAACTCATCGGAAGTATGTAAATTTGTGAAAATATTTTCATGAAATTCAACTTATCTGAAGTCAATGATTTAATACGTTCTCGCAGAACGATACGCCCAGAGCAATTTACAGAAAGAAAGGTCCAAAAGGATCAAATAGAGCTCATATTAAACAATGCACAATGGGCACCCAATCATGGAAAAACGGAACCGTGGCGTTTTCAAGTGTTTCAATCTGAAGCAGCACGAAATGAGCTCAGCCAAAACCTTGGTAGAATCTATATAGAAACGACATCTACTGAGTCGCAAAACGATGTAAAACTCGCAAAGCTTATACGCAGACCATTAATTTCCTCTGTTGTTATTGCTGTAAATATGGCTCGTCAAAAAGAAGAAAAAATACCCGAAATAGAAGAAATTGAAGCTGTCGCATGTGCTATACAGAACATGCAATTAACGGCAAATGCCTATGGAATAGGAGCTTTTTGGTCGTCACCAAAACTCATATATTCCGCTCAAATGAATAACTATTTAAACATTGGTGAAAAAGACAAATGTTTGGGTTTAATTTATCTTGGTTATACAAAAGAAGCTTGGCCGAAATCACATAGAAAACCTATTGAATACAATACAATATGGAAAACCCCATAGAACATCTCGATTTGGGTCTTGTGAATTTCACGAAACACCCATCAAATCCTGATTATGTTGTTTATCGTTTTACAAACGAAGAAAAAGCAAATTCATTTAGGAGAGAACTAGAAGAGCATAAAATAGCATTTGAAGAGGATACAGAAGAGAAAAAACAAGTCTCCTATACCCTATTTGCGGTTCATAAAAAATTTTATAAGCAAACAATGCGTATGAACTTTAAGGTTGAGGGTAAACATAAGAAGCCTCTTATTCCATTCTTCACCTTACGTTGGTTTGTTCTTTTGTTCGGCCTTAGCATACTACTTCTCTCATTTTTGAGTTATTACAAGCACATGGAGCATCTAAACGAAAAAACAGAACAAATAAAATGAGGTCCATAATGCTACTTTTTTTATTGCTTAGTGGTCTAAGTTATGCCCAATCCAACAAAGTACCTTCTTACTTTGGCGTTCACTATAAAGCACTATTTCCTAATAATTTCGTGGGTAGCAAATCTTTAACTTTAAACAATCAAGAATTCTCGAGTACTTGCATACAAAAAAGAGGTTATGCTATAGGGGCAACAGTAAGAGCTGGCATAACGAAACTCATCGCCTTTGAAACAGGAATCAATCTAATTCACCGCAATTTTAATTTACAAATGAGTGTTGCTGATTCTAATCAATTTGCCGAACGTGACCTTAGTTTTCTTTCTTATGATATTCCATTAAACTGTTTGATTTATATTAAACTGAATAAAACATGGTATGCAAACGCTTCATTGGGCATATCAGCAGTATACAAACCATCAACCATAGGAGCTGTAAACAATTTAGAGGGTAGTCATTCTTTTATACATACAGGCTATGTTGATTACAAGAAAAAGTTTAGTGCTGATTTTAATGGGAATATTGGTTTTGAATTTAGAAGTAAAAGTTCTGGATTCTTTTACCTTGGAGGTGCGGTTCAAATTCCACTCGAACCTTTGTTTTATTTGGCTGGAATGTATAAATATCAGGGTTATGAGCTTACCGATATTGACAGCGTCAGCGGCGCCTTTTTGTCTTTAGATTTGAAATATTTTTTCCCTATTACCAAAAGTAATGGCTCAACCTTCAAACCTGGACCCATTGAATAGAATAGATGAACTGATTCGCGATCTTGGATTATCAAAACATCCAGAAGGAGGGTTTTATGCAGAAACCTATCGCTCAACAGTAAAAACAGAAAAACTTAATGGAGTTCTTATGACATCCATTTACTTTTTATTAACCTCAGAAAACGTTTCTAATTTTCACAGAATTTCTAATGACGAGCTATGGTTTCATCACGAGGGAAGTCCAATTTCAATTCATTTACTTGAGCATGGTGTGCACAAGGAGCTTATTCTAGGTAAATCTTATGGAACTGCCAGTCGACCGCAACATCTCGTAAAAGGAAACACCATATTTGGCAGTGCAGTATTAGAGGAAAATTCATATGCACTCGTCAGCTGTGTTGTTTCACCTGGATTCGAATTCAAAGATTTTGAGTTGTTCACAGAAGAACAACTTTTGGATGCATTCCCTAATGAAAAGGAGATTATAGAGCGTCTTACGCCCTAAGGCTGACAGTAAAGCGTATCTGAAACAGGTGAAAAGCCTGCCCATATTCCTAAAGCACCGCCTTCAATATTCGAAGGGATATTTGTTGGAGTTGCGAACGG
>Ga0206131_10006917_pt1 | contig 11484 bp, 9 predicted proteins | sample Helgoland_Spring_FD_148636 | JGI IMG/M metagenome (GOLD analysis project Ga0206131, IMG submission 148636) | Pelagic subsurface seawater microbial communities from Kabeltonne, Helgoland, North Sea - Helgoland_Spring_Bloom_20160517_1 | ecosystem: Environmental > Aquatic > Marine > Epipelagic ... | reverse complement strand
ATACCCACGCGACCGCTGGAAGTAAACGTGGCGACAACAGAATCTGAATCGTCTTCAAAGATTTGCCACTTACCTGCTTCTCTTTCCCCAATTTCCCAGTTTGTTCCTGAAACTGTAGAGTCTTGACGAATAATAGAGTCTAGAGGTGCTGTGCCGCCTAAGTGCAACTTGGTGCTTGGGCTGCTAGTACCAATACCCACGTTGCCTGATGGGTCTATAGCAAGTCGTGTAGCTCCTGCTGTAGCATCAAAAACCCCAAACTTACCTCCACTAAGACTGCCGCCATTACCACCAGAAATAATCATATATCTACGACCATTAGTGTTGGTATTATCTATCTCTAAAATAGTTTCACCAGCAGAGCTTTGTATTCGGCTAGTCAATACTGCATTTGTGCTAACATCTAAAGAATAGGCTGGCGAACTAGTACCAATACCCAAAGACTCCGCAGACGCATCCCAGAAGAACTTAGCCGTTGTGCCTGTGTCTTCGTAGAAGCTGATGTCTCCGTTGTTGGCTATTTTAAGGCGTTCTGTACGAGCTGTTGCAAACGCAAGACCATAATAACCTGATAAATTCATAGGGTTAGTACTAACAGTGTAACCTAATCCATAGTCAGGGGATGGTACAGAATTTAGGGTATATGTACCTGTTGTATTGAAACCAATTTTACCTGCACTATCCACGTTCAACGAATCCATCGTGGCTGTGCCAGTAACGTCTATGCCTGTGGAGGTGGTGGCTAGTTTCTCTGCGTTGTCGTGAAAGATATAAACAGAACCGTCAGCAATACCCTGCAATATAGTTTCACCAGTGTACTTTTCCAGTATTACTTGACTACCTCTGATCCTTAGATTTCCAGTACCTGCGTCATCAATATAGCTATTACTACCATCATGGTAAATCTGTAGGTCTGAGCCAGCACCGAAGATGGCTTTGTCATTATCTCCAAAAGACACATCTGCACTAGTAGTTAGTCCTGCAAACGTAGGACTGTCAGTAGTAGCAACACCTTGGTTGAGCGCCTTAACTGATGCGATAGAAGTTAGCTCGCTGTCCATCAAGGCACCAGCGGCTGTCACGTTAGCTGTATCTGTTACATCTGCGGAGGCTTCAATGCCGTCTAGCTTGGTGCCATCTGTAGCAACATCACGGCCATCAAAAGTAGAGTTGGTAGTGATAGCGCCAGTCATTGCGCCACCAGATAACGGTAATGCTATGCCAGTGACGCTAGTGCTAAATGTCGCAGATGCAGATTGATTAGAACTGTTACCAAGAAAGAACTTTCCATCATCAAGATTAGGGGTTGCGTTAGTACGTCCTGCACCCATCACTTTTATAGAACCTGCCGAAGCGTGAGAGCGCGTTACTTTAGCAATCTTTTGAAGCTGAGATGCTTCCCCAGTTGGAGCAGTAGTTGATAACGTCCCTGTGTCTGATATATAAAGTTCGTCACCTTCACCAAAAGCAGAGGTATCTAAACTAGACAATGTTCCGAAAGTTACGACAGAGCAGTTAGCATTGATGGAAACTGTTGCATCTACAATACCAAAGCATGGCATCTTGTTCGCATCATTCGCATCAGCTTTACTAACGACTGTTTGATTGCCGCTAATTCCTGAAATATATACTGGGTCGCCTTTAGTTAATGCTTCGCCTGCTTTAGCTTGAAAAAGAATCGCGCCAGTAATGTCACCAGAAAACCCAGTAGATGCAACGTCACCTGTAAAGGTTGCGCCAGATAGCTCGGCCTTATCGGTATTGAGATTGGTGAAGTTCGCATCAACTTCGGCATTAGTAAGGGGCGAGCCTTTGCCTGCCCTTGTAGTAATAGTAGACATAGGTAGCCCCTTCTAATTAAGATGCAGTTAAAGTAATAGTCCAAGTCACTGACATAGTGTCGTCAGCTTGCTTGTTCACCACTGGGAAAATAACGTGGCAAAGCATAGTGCCAGAAGTAGCAGCATTGAAGATGCCTGCCTCTGTAACCGCACCAGTGCCTTCTCCTGCCTCGAAAGATGAAACATAAGCAATGGTATTGCTAGAAGCTGTAGTGCTGTCTAACGCTTCCCTAGAGCCTAGAATCGACTCCAGATCAGTATCACCAGCCGCAGCAGCAGTAGTACCGCTACCCAGTGCCATGTGAGACATCACGCCAGCAGAAGCATCAGCCATGCGAGAGCAAATGTAGGTCAGACCCGCACTTACTACCAAGTTGTTAATTTCACGGCTTTCTTTAACCTTGCCGTCTTTGTCTTTCAGAACTATCGCAACGTCACCGCGTAGTTTTAAATCATCATTAATCATAAGTCACCTGTTAAAAGGATTGTGAGTAGCCGACATAATCTTCGGCAAAGTAATCGAAAGAGCAATAGCCCTGACCGCGCATCGAACCAGAATCGGATGCACCCATTGTATCACTCAAACCCCTTGACGTGGAATAAGCAAACAAATCGACAATAGTAGCCAGATCGGATCGAACTTTTACAAAGGTCATTTCTTGGTCATCATCTGCGGTGGCTTCACCGTCCAGATCATCTGTGACACCAGTGACCTCATCTATAAACTTGTGAAAGTCCATAGTCTGATCTTCAGCAGCAGAAGAAGAATCAGATATAATCTTGTTGGGAGAGAAAACAGCACTGTCAGTCATGGCCGAACTATCAGCCAAACCTTTACCAAACGCCATCGCCTCAGAGTCAGTAAATGCAGAAGCATCTGCAAATGCTTTGCCTGCGCCTAAGCTAATCGACTCAGCAGCAGAGAATGCATCCGTATGCGATCTGTTAAATGCAGTCTGTATGTCGATGGTCTCTGCTACAGCGGATGAATCTTGCAGCAGCTTGCCAATGCCTAGTGTATCTATCTGATCGGATAGTGACCCAGAGTCGCTTTGAACCTTGCCAATACTAATCGCAGCAGAGTCAGCAGTAGAGGATGCATCAGAAGCCACCTTACCAGTGCCTAGAGCAGCAGAGTCAGTTGCACCCTGTGTATCCGTCAGGGTCTTACCAACGCCCTTAGTCGGCAAATCAGACAGCCCTAGAGCATCAGCAAAAAACCTGAATATCAGGAAGTCACCGAACTTAATTTCAGCAACAGCCTTTTTAAAGCCAATATCGGCTACGGCTTTCTTAAATGCAATGGCTGCCTTAATCATTAGAAGTCGGCTCGAATGTAAAAGTCTAGCACTTGGAATATAGTCTCTACTGTGCCACTGTCATAAGTGATTTCGATCTCACCCTCATAGTAGCCCTCATCAAGCACCAACTGGGTTCCTGAGAATGAAAAGACAGCAATACCGTCTGCAAAGTTGCCACCTACGTCAGCAGCCGCCAATGTAAACAAAGTAGTGGTGGTTCCTTTAGCCCTAAACTTCAGCGCACAAGAGCCGCCAGAAAAGTCTATAGCAACGCCTGTGTCATCACGGGTCAGCTTTGCTTGAATCTGTGGGGCTTGGTCGCCCTGTACTAATTGATAAATCATTTTATGCCTCTAGCGGGTCAATAAACCCATATCGTTTTATACCGTCATAACTGGTCTGTAGGAAAAACGTGTATATATCAGTGCGATGCCGCAACTCTTCTTTGCGATTACCAACAGCCTCATTTGCTGCTGGCGCATCTGCCACCGTATCTGTAATAGTATCAGTGCCGTCTAGCGTAGTATATCCAACTTCAATCACGATACGTTCTCCATAGTGCCGACCCATTTTACACGATACGTTCTCCATAGTGCCGACCCATTTTACAAGCCTGCAAGTAACATTGCTGATATTTGTTGTACCAACAATGCTTGGCCTAAATTCAGTAGCAGTAGTAGATTCGCCATAAGTATTGGAAAAAGGTATTCGTACATTCACAGTCTTGCCTGTAGGAACGAATATCTTGCTGTCTATACCGTAATCAGCCGATATCCAAGTACCTGCCGATGCGAACTTGCTGGGACTGAAATACATAGTTTCGCCATTAGAAAACACTGCGCTAGATGAAGAAACCATCACATAGGTACGGTTATTGCCTGAGTCGTAATAAACGCTATTTATGTTGCCAGTTGTACCGCTTCCAGAGCTGTTATCTGCAACCCCGCCAGTATTGTCTAGCAGAGCAAGCACGTTGCCGCTTATATAAACCCACTGATTAAATGGTGGTGCGCCAGATGCGAGAGTTACAGTGCCAACTATGCTGCCTGTAGCCCCCTTGCTTTTTCTCTGCATGTTTAAGGTGAACTGCACCTGATGATCTGTGCCGCTGCTATTCGCAGTAGTAAAGTCAAAATCTAAGTCTAATCTCTGACGCTTTGAGATACTTAAAGATGGCGCAGGTATGGCAAAGTCTTGCCCAAACTGAGTGCTACCAGTGGCAGTGATATTTTCATATATAGATGCTGGATAAAGCTCAGATACATCGCCTGATAGTTTATCGACAGTAATTGTGGAAGCATTGATTTGATTGACAGTGATCACGCCATTCATGTTTTGCAGAGTTGGCAAGTTGCCTGCCGAAAATGACCCTGTAACAGTTGCATTTGTGACATTTAGATTATCAGCAACAATGTCCCCAGATACAGATAAGGTTGTACCGTTGAAAGATAGCTTATCTTTTAGGCTGAACTGGCCCGTATTATCTAAGTAAAAACCAGTGTTGCTATTATTGAAAGTGCCTGCGCCTTCATAGAGCTTTGTTCCAGATATTGTGATCCCTGAGATTGTTCCACCAGTAAGCCCAAGGTTTACGTTTGTATCTGAATCTTGTAATGCACTCGACCCATCACTAGCCCCTGAAACAACTGTACTGGCAACAGTCCCACCAATTGTCACAGAGCCTGAAATAGAACCAGAAGTAGCAGAAACATCGCCCCTGATAGTCGCCTGCTCAAACTCAACTACTCCGCTTTTCTGTATCTTCCATCCTGCCGACCCAGAAACGTAATTAGTTGACTCTAGGGTCGTAGCAATCTTCTGAATCGTTACAGCATCATCATCTATTTTTGGGGTTGTAACAGCACCACCTTCAAGCTCACCAGTACCAACAGCGCCTATACCAATGTCGCCAGATCCTACTACACTAGTGGTTGAATTAGCCACGCTGCTAAAGGCAGATGCATTGCCCGTAAAGTCAATGGCTTTGACCTTGTAGTAGAACGTAGCAGAATTTGCTAGATCATCATCAATAAAGACGGTTCCGTCAGTGTTACCGATTAAGCTATAAGTGCCACCTGAACTGGTAGACCTATATACGTCGATATGACTTAGGTCTTTCTGTGTTGGGTTAGTCCAGCTTATACTGATGTGCTGGTACTGCCCGCTTGCAGATACAGAAGATGGAACATCAGGCGCAGTGGTATCGACAGCCGCAGTAGGGGCAGCCACTATGTATGTTGACGATACGCCAATCTCGTTAACAGCCTTTACTCGAACATTGTACTGCTGATTATTCTGCAACCCAGTAATCACTGCTGGCGATGCTTTAGAATCCATTGTGAAGTAGTTACTGTCCGATGTTTTCTTCCACTCAACAACATAGTGATCAGTGAACGCATCATCTGCATCAGTCCACGCAACATTAAAAGTTGTGTTAAATGTGCCGTCAGAGTTAAGGAATGAATCGCCTGTAATGTTTAGGCTAGTGGGGGCGGCAGCCGTTAGACCGTCATATAGCTCAACCTCACCTGCTCCTAGGTACACTTCTTCGTCTGAGGTAGTCCAGTCCCAAATAGATGGGGCAGTCTCAATCGCATCGACGTTAACTACAATCTGCCCTTCGGCAGTAAAGTCCATAGTATACCCGACAACCTCAAACACCTTATTTGAGTAACCTAGTCGAGCGTTAGTGACGTTGATATTGTCACCAATCTTAAAACGCAAAGCACTTAGGTTGCAGGGAATAGTAATCGCTTCTTGCTGTCTGCTGCGGAACATTGCGAGCTTGGCTATTCTTTGTGCGCGAACATTGTTGACAGTGAACGGAAGCGGCATATCAAGATAGATAGGGTCGCCATCAGCAGCAGCAAATGTGCTGGATAATTGTGCGGGGTAATCGGCAAGAATATAGTTGTCATCCTCTGACAGGAAGACACCCTTAACACCGTTATAAGCGTTTCTCCTAGACTGCTTGGTCTGTATGCTTATATCACCAACAGCTACCGACTCATCAACGCTGTATGTCGGGGCCACATACTCTCCTGCGTAAATCTCAAACTTGCCTGAAGAAAAGACAAGCCGCCCAATCATAGCTCCAAGCATTGAGTCAATATTAGACTTAATAGATGATGCCGTATCCACAACACCATCCATCGTGTATCTTTTTTGCGTACCGCCAGCAGCAAGCGCAACATTATCATCACAAACAGTAGCGGCAGCATTAACGCTGGAGGTTAGTATATTGCCAACTGACTCGCCAAGCCCGTACTTGGTGTCGCGGAGATAGTCATAAATACATAAGGCTGGATTCTGAGACCAAGCTGTAGTGCTATTTGCTGGGTTTAATACTTTCTTGCCTCGAATAACTGTCGAGATATTAGGCAAGCCATTCGCAAACTTATCTACATCATAGGTTAGCTGGATCGCCATGTAAGCTGTATCTAATAACTTATGGTCTGATGTCCACTTTGAGGATGCAGCAACTAGCGCACTGTCTGCCGTAGTCTGATCACCTTTATGGAACCCTATGCTTACATAGCTTCCCCAGTCTCCAACAAATGATCCACCATCCCAAATCTTGATATCGTTAAACCAGACTTCCTCATAGGCATCTATTTCATGTCCAGCTACAACAATAACCAGCCACAGGTATTTCTTATCTGCTCCGCTTGACTCCAAGTAAACAAGATTCCCGCCTATCCTAGCTCGACCATAAACAATCTTTCTAGAATGCGCGGCATCTCTTGAAGTTACCGACCTGCCACTCATCTGAGAGCCTAAATCTGGAGACGGCATAAGGGCGCGAGAGACCATTGACAATCCTGCGCCAATAGCAAATGCAACGAATAGGTTAATACCTGACTGGGCAATGATTGCCCCACCAACGGAAACTAAGCCTGCGACTAATGCAACTGCCATTCTTAATCCTTAAAGCATTTAGAGTAAATGCGCTCGATTAAATCAAAGCCCATTCTGGTTAATAAACTGTCAAAAGGTATGTGAACTTTCGTATTTATATTGAGCAAAGAAACGCCATTCTCTCGGCAGTGTTCTTCTGCGTATTTTATCAGTTGATAGCCTGTAGCGCCTTCTCTATGTTCTGGCAAAACAAACGTCACATCGTTATTGGCAAATATGTGATCAGAGTAATGAATGCTTTGCGATACAATTAAAACGCAATAACCTACTAACTCACGATCTGCCCTTGCGGTAAATACTCGCAAAACTCCAGCCGCGTCTAATCGAGCATACTCATTCCAGTCTGGATTAAGTTTTATTGTTCCCTTGTTTAAAGCAACCATTTCCCAATGCTTTTCTAGCAAAGGCTTAATCTCTTCTTTCACATTAGCTAGGCATTCATGGGCTATATTAATCATCTCTCTTGGTATGACCCACCCTCATAACTACCGCCATCGTCATAATGACCATTTGACGTTCCTGTTGCTCGGCCCCAAATGATGTCTTTATTCTGAATAGCAGTCACGAATTCAAAACCTTTATCTGTAGGGTGATCAATCTTTTGATCTTCTGCGGTGTAACGCCTTACCTTTGCTCTCTCAAATGCAATCAATTTATTTTCGCAAGCAATAGATATTGTTGAGGTTTCGCCCGACTCAGCGATAGTCATGGTATCCATAAAGCCAGCAAATATCACAGTCGGGTCAGCTACTAGATCGCCAGAGGCATCAAATGCTCCAAGCATTACAGTTATGGCCCTGCCTTGATATTCGTGATCTTTAGCTATCACAACCAAAGACGATTTGACACCTGTTAGCGTTACATTAATCCCACTGGCCTGCATGTCTGAGGTTTCAGTAACTGCGCTAATGTTAAGCAGATCGCCAACACCAGTATAAGTCTCACTGTCATAGGTAAGATCGCCAACACCAGACCACAGGTTTAACTCGTTAGGGGCTTCGCCTGAGTCAAATACCATACGGACAAGGAAGATAGGGCGAACCACATCAGCAGTTGATACTGCCTGCATTCCGCTAGATAGTGACCTACTCATAACGCCTCAACCATAGCAAAACTAAAGCCCTGCAAACTAGCCTCATTAGTTGACCAAGACACATCATTTGATGCCATACGCCAAAGGCTCTTGGGTTGGGTAAAGTCTAATGCCTGACCAGTAGCTATTGTTTCTCTAAGGGGTGGCTGAAACTCTAACGTCCCTGCGCCTGATGACTTGTCTGCCGTTACTAGGTAAAGTGCACCTGATGACTTGTCTGCCGTTACTAGGTAAAGATAACTGCCTAACTGGAAGTATGTGCCTGCTGATACCGCTGTACTGCCTGCTGATGTTGTCAGTGTCTCTGATCGAATCGCAGTTGATCCGCTAGTCAATACTATCGCTGTGTCTGTATGCAATGGGTTGCCGAAAGTAAACGTGCCTTCACGGCCTTTTAGCCCAACAATAAAGGCTTCTACTGATCGCGCCTCTGCATAGGTCAAAGGCGGCAGTGTAACTTCAGCCTCCCATCGTGCGCCCTGATGGGTATAGACCTGAGTATCTAAAGTAAAGGGAGATTCAGCAACAGCCACAACACGCTTTAGGCGCATTGACATATTCTGTATGCCGACATTCGGAAAAGATAAAGGCATTCGTTATGCTCCGACCATTGCTCTTGAGAAGTTACCGCCACGCACCCTAGCATCGGCTACAGCGCCTTTAGCGGCTTGGGCTATCTGTGGCATTAGGCTGGCTATCTCAGCTCTAACAGTGCTTTGTATGCCTGTGGTGACGTTTATGGTTTGGTTAACTACAACGCTTGATCCACCGCCTACTTGATTGTTGGGAATGATTGAGCCTGACTGATTAGGAACAAACATTTCTGGGCCTCGCTCACCAACCATATAAGGTGAACCTGCTTGCACTGGGCCACCAATAGCTAAAGCACCTCTTCCGCCTGAAACGGTCAAACTTTTCACCCCACCGCCAGCAGAAAGGTTTCCACCGCCACCATCAATCTTGCCTGTGATAAATCCAAATGCTGCGTCTACAATATACTTCTGCACCAGCATCTTAATTAAGCTATCTACAACGCTTTTAGCCATAGACTTAATTGCATCTGCAAAGTTAGCTGCACCTGTAATGCCTGCCGTTAAAGCGTCTGTAAGGCCGTTTAAAGCGTTTGTAGTAAATGACTGAACTATCTCGTCAGTGTCTTTTACTGTAGTTCTCCAATCTTTAAATGCCTGCTGTACGTTACTGAGACCCTCTTCAGTAGGCCCAAATATATTGCCTTTGCCGTCTTGACCGCCAATCGCATCACGCAGATCTAGTATTTGCTTTATTGTGTCATCAAAAAACTCGCCAAGCCCATTTTTGACCAAAGGCTCTTGCATCTCTTTTAGCTTTTCGTCAGCTAAAATGACTTGATACATTAATTCTTCTATTTTGTCTTTTTTGCCTTCCAAGTCCTCGCCTGTGATTCTGTCAACCCAGCTTCGGCTCCCTCCAGCTTCAAGTGCAGATATTTCACCAGCAAGCTCCGCTATTTGTTTTTTAAATCTTACTATTTTGTTTTCTTGGGATTTGATCTCAAATGAATCGAATATATTGTTAGCTTTGTTAACAAAACCAGATATTGCCTCCAAGCCCATATCTAAAGCAGATATGATGTTAGCAATAGACTGCAAGAATCCGCGAGCCAAAGATTGCGCCCACTTCTCTACACCGCCTTCATCTTTAGCTATTTCTTGGAAAAACTTAGTGATTTTTTCAGTAACTGCTTGGATAGCAGGCGCAAGCGCAGCAACAAATTGATCTTTAACGCCTTTCGCTAGGCTTCTCAGCTTAGTTAGTGAATCAACCGCATCTTCCACCCCTTTAGCAGCAGTGCTGGACATAGTTAGACCGAGCAACTTAGCCTCACCCAGCATTTCTTTTAAGGCATCACTGCCTTGGGACAAAGTATTGACAAGGGCTGCACCTTCGGAGTCAAACAGCTTAAAAGCTAATCGGAGCCTGTCTGACTCGTTGTTTACTCCTTCAAAAGCATCAGCGAGAACAATCATGCGTTGATCTAATGGAAGCCTTACAAGCTCTTTGGCATTTAAGCCTAGCTCTTTAATAGCTCCCTTAGCCTCGCCCGTACCTTTAGCCGCTTCCGCAGTTCTACGGGTAAACCTTTGCAGGGCCATATCCATCGTCTGCGTAGCCACGCCAGTAAGGTCAGCCGCATATCTTAATGCGCCCAGAGCCTCAGTGGTTGTGCCTATTTTCGCAGCAGTCTTTGCTAGTGAGTCGGTAGCGTTTAGAGATGATCTGACCAATAATCCAAATCCAGCCGCACCAGCAACGCCAATAAGTGCAGTTCTTAGGCTAAACACAGAGCCAGCTACAGCCTTTAAGCCTTTAGTTGCAGAGCCAAAACCTTTCTTGGTTTTATCGAATGCCCGTATCGTAATGTTTACATTTTCAGCCATTGCTTTCACTCATTATCTGGAAGTAAGCCAGCCACTCGTTAAAGTGACTGACAGGCATTTGCTCTGCTTCTTCTATGCTCATGTGAAGGCGATCAGCCAAAGACAAAAGATTCATCCTTGATTGATCGCTTCTCAGTTTCCCTCGGCTGCCTCTACAGATTCGATCTGTGCAAACATCTGATTAGCGATTTCACTTATTACATTAGTTTCTTCACCCATCAAATCAATGCGATCTTCGGCAGATGTAAAGAGCTTACTACCGCCCTCGTCCTCTGCTTTCATAACGATCAAATCCACCATCGCGCCAACCGTGGTGTTGTTAAGGAAGTTAGGGTGCTTCTTCTGTAGTTGATCTAAGTCATAGCAAGTTATAGCCCTGCAATACAGCTTAAATGCTCCAGATTCGTCACCCCATTCAGGCACTGATACTTCTCGCGCCTCAACCTTCCTTCTACTGCGTAACTCTTTAGCTAATCCCATGGTTTAATCCCCTTATGCTGTTGCTTCAGTTACTGCTCCGCTGCACTGGATGGAGAAGCTGGCTTCAACCATTCCATCAAAAGAACCAGTGATAGAGCGTGAAGTTACGATGCCACCACCAGAGAAGTAAGATTCGCCAGTGCCAGTACCCGTTGGATAGATTTCAAAATCTACCGCAGCGCGTTCGTCTAAGATTAATTGCTGTGCATCAGCTTCGTCCCAGTAGCACTCGATAGTTACTGTATTGGTTTTTAGACCTTCTTTGTAAGATCGTGCGGTATCGCCCATTACTGAATCTTCAATGGTATCTGCTGAACCATCAAACGTGAAAGAACGAACCTCACCCACAACGGCCACAGAGCCGCCAGATGCCGCGATTTTTACTACACCAGATGCGCCTGTTTTAGTCGCCATGATAATTACCTCTAATT
>Ga0206131_10006915_pt1 | contig 11489 bp, 9 predicted proteins | sample Helgoland_Spring_FD_148636 | JGI IMG/M metagenome (GOLD analysis project Ga0206131, IMG submission 148636) | Pelagic subsurface seawater microbial communities from Kabeltonne, Helgoland, North Sea - Helgoland_Spring_Bloom_20160517_1 | ecosystem: Environmental > Aquatic > Marine > Epipelagic ... | reverse complement strand
TAGAATGGTATAGGTTATTACTAATGTTATTGTAAAGTAGTACAATTATTACAAATAAACAATCACTGCTTAAATACTAAAAATATAACGAGCTTGTAAGAGAATATCTTCTTATAATTTAGTAGATTAAGCCACAATACTAAAATGAAGATCAAAGCAGCTGACCTAGAGCATTTAAATAATTAAAAATCTTAACATCCACAAAAGATACAAAGTCAATATCTTTCGACGTCTACCATTTTATATCTTCTATTTCGCTACATGGTTTAATCTCTCCTTTATAGTGAGCTTTTTAACAAGTCATTTTAACTTCTATCCCTTCATCATGACCATGTACTTGAGCTGAAAATATTCCAACAAGTCCAATTGAATTATCTTGAATGTCAATATTCAATACCTCCTTACTTTCTCTTATTAAAGTTTGGTGGTCTGACTCTCTTTTTTCTCTTTTGCCACCAGGAATATAATACTTGGATTTATTATAGGTCTTTGCAACTAAGATTTTTCCATTTACAATTTCGATCAAGGCAATTTTATCAATCACTTTATTCATAGATGAAATAATTGTACTCCAACTTCTAGATCTGAATTAACAATTTGGCAATAATTTACTAGCAATATTAATAGCCAATCCTCCCTCAGCAGTTTCTCTATATTTCTCATTCATATCTTGTGCGGTATGCCACATTGTTTTGATTACATCGTCTAAGGTTACCTTTGCAGAATCAGGATCAGAATGTAAGGCTAAATTAGAGGCTGCAATAGCTTTCATGGCACCGATAGCGTTTCTTTCGATACAAGGAATTTGTACCAAGCCACCTACTGGGTCACATGTTAAACCTAAGTGGTGTTCCATTGCTATTTCAGCAGCCATCAATACTTGCCCTGGAGAACCGCCTTTTAATTCGGTCAATCCTGCAGCTGCCATTGAAGCTGAAACACCAACTTCAGCTTGGCAACCACCAGCTGCTGCAGAGATGGTCGCTCCCTTTTTAAATAAGCTTCCTATCTCACTAGCAGTTAAAAAGTAACGCATTATATCATGATTACTCTGATAGTTTTCAAAACAATAATAATACATAAAAACAGCAGGAAGAATTCCAGCAGCTCCATTAGTTGGAGACGTTACAATTCGGCCAAAGGCTGCATTTTCTTCATTTACGGCCAAGGCAAAACAACTGATCCATTGATTGATATTGTTAAAACTCTGTGGCGTATTTTTAATAGCGCTAATCCACTTTTCTACGTTTGATGTTTCTTGACCAAGAAGCAATTTTAGATTAATTTCTTCAGCGCGTCTTTTTACATTCAAACCTCCTGGAAGAATTCCTTTTGTATGACATCCATTGTACATACATTCTTTCATCGTCTCCCAAATTTCTATTATTCTATCCTTGACATTTGCTTCTGAATCAAGATCAAGTTCATTTTTCAAAACAATTTGCCAAATTGGCAGACCTGTTTTATTGATATAACCCAAAAGATCTGCTTCAGATGATATAGGATAAGATATTTTAGAAAAGCTACTTTCCACAGATAAGTCAATCTCCCTCTCCTGTTCAATAAATCCTCCCCCAACAGAAAAATAAGTTTCCGAAATAAGTTCCCCATTATCAAGTTCAGCTTTCAATTGCATACCGTTAGGATGGTAATCCAGTGATATCCTGTGAAAAACAAATGACTGTGTATAATTAAATTCAACTGGAGAATTGTTTAGGATTATTTTAGAAGAAGTCCTTATAAGGTCAATATATTCATTGATTTTCTGTGTATCTATTGTAATGGGATCGTATCCTGAGAGACCTAACATTATGGCAACATCTGTCCCATGACCAATTGCTGTTTTAGAAAGTGATCCAAATAGTTCTACACCTATATAGTTTACATTGCGTCCTTTTATTTTCTGTAAAAAATCCAATGCTGCTTTCCAAGGGCCAAGGGTATGTGAGCTTGAAGGTCCAACGCCAATTTTGAATATATCAAATGCGCTTACAAATTCCAATTTGATGTTAATTTATGGTTTTAAAATGGCCAGACAACAGTATTATCTAGCCTTTGTCAATTAGGTGTTACAATGATAATCATTCATTGCATATAAAGGATGAAAGTATGGTAAAAAAATGACCATGAACAGAGGCCAGGCCCTGAAAGAGACCCATCTCTGAAAGGGACCACCCTCTGAAAGAGACCCCTCTCCTGCAGGGAATTGACTTTTATCCAAAAAATACCGAACTTTCGAATATCATTATTTAATCAACAACATTATTATGAAGAATAACTTCGCACAGTTCGTCCCTGAGAACTATTATCACGTTTTTAACCGCACAAACAACAAGGAACTACTTTTTTTAAATGATTCTAATCGATTCTATTTTATGGATTTGATAAAGAATAAACTAGAAGGATTTGCAAATGTCTTAGCATTTTCCATTCTTGACACTCACTTTCATTATTGTATTTATATTAAATCGAAGGAAGATATTCTTATGAAAATCAATCGTTTAAGAAAAACCGACCTAACAGCATCCATGCATGATTTTCTGAAAGAAGAGGACAATGAAAAATTCTTTCATGATCTTATTAGTACGAGGTTTAGTGGAGCATTTAATAGTTATGCGCAATCATTTAATAAGGAAAATTCACGTAACGGTAATTTGTTTTACAAGACCTATAAACATCCATTACTGACAGGCGATGAACATATAAAATCAATAATTTACTACATTCATCACAATGCGCGTAAGCATGGAATAGTTGACAACTTTCTTGATCATGAATGGCACAGTTATCATTTAATTAAAGCCAATGATAAAACATATGTAGACATTGATTTGATAATGAAAATATACGATGGGCTTCCTAATTTAATCAAACATCACAGTCAATTTCTACTAGAGAAAGATTTGGAAATGTAGCAAACAAAATAATATTTGGTTTTTGGGGGCCTTTTTCAGCAGGAGGCCCCTCTCTGGCAGAGGGTACCCTCTGCCAGAGAGGGGCCTCCTAAAAATCAATACACCAAATTCATCAATCCACTGCCATACTTTGAATGCTTGCTCAATCTAAACGGGAAAAAGCGTGTTACCTTATCTATCGTCGAAGCATCTTCTTGGTCGAACTTTAACTCGACAATTATTCTGTTATCAGAATAAGAAGGAATCTCAGAATATTGATTGGGTAACCAATATGATAAATTGCGATCAATGGTTAATCTGTATTTTCGCGAATCGTCAATAAAGTAACTTCTCAAATATTGATTGTGTAATGCGGCTTGTAAATCATGTTTGTTTAATGTATTTTTTACTTGGAATTCTAAGTCATTTACATCATTAGGATGATCTAACTCGAAGTACTTTTTCGTACCAAGCGCATTCTTTTTAATTTTCAATTCAAGTTTTCCTTTACTGAATTGCTCCTCCTCACCATACCATCTGTATCTAATCTTGGTGCGTTCAGAAATACCATTTAAGTTTTCAAAGCAGCATTGAAAATTGACATTGTCAAAATATATGTTGTTTACAGTACGATCGGGGAAAGCAGTTTTAAACGAAGAAGGATGTTGGCTTATTATAGCATACAAATTGACTAGATCACTTTCTTGCAATGCATACTTTAGTTCATACCTATATATTGATTTCTCCCCCATTTAATAAACTAAAAATTGAGAGGATTCTTCAATCATTTTTTGTCTTTTCGTCTCTGTAATTGAAGACTTAATAAAAATAATTTTTGCAGGTCCAAATTCTGGTTTTTTCTGAAAAGCTGTAACACCAGTTTTACACAAAGTAATTTCCACATTATTCAATTCTAAAATGGAAAAGTCTTTTGATGCAGAACCTATATTGGCATTTGATATTTTAGAATCATAAACTTTAACCTGACTGTTTTCACCTGCACTTATTCCCTTATCGCCTGCTCCATCAATTGTAGTTCTGAACACAGAAATATTACTTCCAGAAACATCTATCGCATCGTTTCCACTCTTAAGGTATTGACAATTAATAATTGAACCTTTACAGAAATCCGCGTCAAAAGCATCACCGAATGTTCCGTAAAACAAACAGTGATCTAATTTGAAATCAGATCGTATTATATTCAAAGCATCTTCGCATTTGTTATTTCTAAATGCAACATGTGTAATATCAACATCACTTTCATAAAAACTAACAGCACCAGTTAAATTCCAATTATCAACAACCAATGTATTTTGATTGTTGAATTCAACGTGTTTAAGTATTGACTTTCCGCCAGCCTGTAAAACGGTAAAACTTCCTGCCTTACCATCACGGCTATTTATCTTAACTGGAGCTTCTTTATCGCCAACAACATATACTGGAGAATAGCTTAACAGATAAGCATCATTGATGAAAGTAATTTCAGTTTGTGAGAACATTTTAAGCACTTTACTTTTATCAATAACCAATGGTTGATCTATTACATGGTTTCCTTTTCTGAAAACAACATCTTTACCTCGAACTTCTAATAAATCTGAAAACTTGCTAAGATCTGAAACCTGCAGGCTCTGTCGCGGTGTTTCATTTTGTGGATTAGACCAAGGTAGAATTTTTACCTCAAATAAAGAATCAATGCCAACAACTTCAAAATAGACTTCATCAGCGCCCTTGACAATATTGTAATCAATGTATTCAATTGGATGATTTTCATTTTGTGGGTAAATGATAATCTTGTCATTCCTATTATTATCTGAATACACATACAAAGGAAAAGCATGTGCATTATATAACTTGATATTTGTATCAGAGTTTTTCTCTTTAAAAGCCCTTAAGCTATTTATAAAACCAGGAAGAGCGATTCGAATGTCCTTCGCTTTATTCAATATTTCTTCACGATCGTATTTATAATCTTGAAAGCGCAATTGTATAAATTTTTCACGTGCAATTAGATCTTCTTCTAGATCATTTAAAATATCAGTAATAAATGCAGGTTGAGAATATTCATTTAGATATTTAAAATATGATGCATTGTAAGTGCTGTCATAAAATATTTGTTCCAATGGTTCATAAGGCACATCACGTTTTGTATAAAAATTTTTTGCCATAATATAACTTGCTGTTACCTTAGGATCATCTGAAGTAAAAGCATCAAACCCAATAGGCTCCAAAAGAGAAGTGACAGGGTTGTAATAAAATCGTTGATTATGCCAACTTATTGCATGATGTGCCAAGGTAATATCAACCAAAGCCATATATTTTGCCAATCGATCTATATCAAATATTTCTTCAACAGGCTTAAGGTTGTATTTGTATTGATTCATTAAGCTATGTGCCAATTCAAAGTTTTTCATCAAGGTAGAATTCTTGGTCAGTTTACCTTCCTTGAAAGAACGGATTTCTGACAACCAGTATGACTCGTCTTTTTTATCTATTGTGGGATAAGATCCATTCCTGTGTTTAAATGTACGTTTTGTAATGTCCCAAATTCGATCTTCAGTTAACTTAACAATTGGTCCTTCTCTTCTTTCATTATTCTCAACCAAGTTCTTGGTAAAATGTTCTTCATACGAAAATACAATTGGTTCTTCATTATTTTTCTTATACCAAAAAAAATCATACCTAGGATGTAATACATCCGCAAAATCTAAAAACTTAAAAAACACCCACTCACGTAAAAACCCTCGTGTATATGGTTCTTGAATTGAAAGACTTTGCATTCCTTCCCAACTGGTTTCACTATCTAAATCAACACGCAGAGAAGAATTGCCTTCAATATGATCCAACCAATCTCCCTTTAACCTGAACTCTACTTTTTTATCAACACCATTGTCATTTATTTTACCTTTAGCTTTTGATCCATCATTATAAATTGTTCCCTGCTTGATTGACCTCGTTCGCATAACTTGCAAATATTCTTCTGCCTCTTTATCAATAGTCAAATTAATTTCCGTAGGTACAAATTTGGCATGCTCAGTCAATCCTATTTCAGATGGTTTGATCTCATTAATTGAAAAGTCATCAATATAAATGACATTAGGGCTGTCGTCTTTATGCAGGTATATTTTTATTTCAGGAGGCGTATTCTTAGTGGGTACTTTAAAACGCAACTCTCTGCGATCCCAAAAGGCACCATTACGTTCAACTTTTGCATCGGTCATTTTATTAAATGCGTCAAAGTCTGCGGAACACACTATTAAATTGGCTTCTGCGGGATGTGGATTTAGCGTCCAAACACTGATCACATAAGATTTTCCACCCACAGGATTTGGCATGACGAAGGTTGGACTGTAGCGATTTTCTTTATCAATAAAACATGAATGCATTCCGGATAATGCCCTTTCACTTGTCTGACCAACAGAACTAGAAAGTAAAAAATCCCCATCAGCAAAACATTCATTTTTGATTGTCTCAAAATCGCAATTGTAAGATTCACCATCGAAAGTAGGAATGCTGTCAACTTTATAAAATTTCAAGAACAGAACAGTACAAAGTAAAACGACAATTGCCGCAATCCAAAAGAAAAAACCAGAATTCCGCTGCTTACCCTTAACTATCATAAGACCATTTCTGGTTGATCCATTAAGTTAATATTAACATTGCTGTCTAACTTCTTCAACTCGAGTGTCAGTTCATTTACCTTTTCAATAGTATCACACTTTGCTAAAAAACTTACTAGCAAACCGTTAGCATTATCTTCAACGCGTTTCAGCTCTAGGTACTCGCATGATTTTGACAGTGCAGAAGTAATTCCATTTACATCTAAAGACTTGGATTTAACATTAACTAGCAATCTGTTTTTAGCCTTATACGTTTTCGTAACCACATTAGAATTAAAATAAATTAATGGCAAAATAAATGCCAATGCAATAATTGCCAAAAGTGGTTTATTGGCTCCACATGTCAATCCAATTCCAATAATTAAAAAGATATAAGTTAATTCTTCTGGTTCTTTTATAGCTGCTCGGAATCTAACAATTGACAATGCACCAACCAATCCCAAAGACAATGCAATTGACGCTTGTACAACAGTAATAATAAGAAGTGTTGCCAATGCCATTGGAACAAATATGACTGCAAATCTTTCACGATTGGAAAAACTTTTTGCATACTTTACATAGAACCATTTTACAAGTAAACTTAAAAGTGTAGCGACAACCATATTGATAATAAAATCAAGAATGTTGACGGTATTGGTAAAGTCAGCTAAATACTCTTCAAACTTCAGCATTAATCAAGAATTTTAAGTAATTGTTAATTGAGTGTGTGAAATTATTATAAATTCCTTAAAGGGGTGAATTCTTATATAAAAGATTTATAGTATTCCTATAAACTCAATGAATAATGTATTTCCTTTCTTCCCCACTATCAACAAGGCTTCACTTAAATTTGGATTATTTGAGTTCTTGGTCAATAATAAGAACTTATTCATTACACTCAATATAATCAGGCAAAAATTGAGTATTGTGGCCTTTAAAAGCGGCAAATTAATAACCCATGGTAATCAGAATAGTCTAGTTCTCTTTCTTTTGGAAACCAGTGGTAGTCATTTACATTCCTAAAAATCATCATTTCAACATCTTTAAAGTTCTTACAATTTAAAATAACTTTGCTATTTAATTCACTATCAAGATTTAGGTTCTTATAAACTCTTGTGTTATGGATTTTACTATTTCTCCAGGTAATATTTATTGATCGGTTACGTGCTACCTGACTAGATTTTAATGTATAGAATGCTAGAAAACAAACACTCAAGAAAAGTAAAATAATTGTTCGTTGATTTCCCAAATACTTTTTCACCCAGGATATAGAAAAAACAAAACCTAATGATATTAATATCCAAACAATTGAATTTACAGGAAAGGTAATCACAGGCATTTTAGCTTTAACATTCAATGAGAAAAATGCAAACATAAATTAAGTTTTTAGCCACCAAAGCATGATAGCACTCATCCCAATCATATAGAAAAGGGTCAAAACTGGCAAATAAAAGTCTTAGTAGAAAACCACCTAGTATTCAAATAACGAGAGCCCCTTTCTTATTGTCCGAAACTAAAAACAAATCCAGTGATCATAAAGAGATTGTTGTTTCTAAAGAATAAAAGAGCATTGAAATGAAATAAGTGATATGTAAAAGTTGTACAAAGCAATAATAATGAAAAGTATTGCAAATTAGTGTGAGTGCCTTGATTCAAGTATTACCGATTTCATAAAAACATATGAAGTGATTTAAGTTCTATTGATAAATCTTGCTTTTTATAAGCTTCAACTTATTGAGTCTGTGCAAAACAGATACTCCCAATACGCCGATACCATATTTAATACTCCGACTCAAATTGATTGAAGAAGCTTCATCGAAGTACTTAGTAGGACAAGTGACTTCACCTATATCAAAACCACTATATACAATTTGCGATAGCATTTGATTGTCAAACACAAAGTCATCAGAATTGGCATTATAATTTATACCTTCCAAAACTTCCTTGCTAAATGCTCGGTATCCTGTATGATATTCTGACAACTTATAATTGATAAGGATATTCTGAAAAAGAGTTAAAAATCTATTTGCAATATATTTATAAATTGGCATTCCACCTTTCAAAGCACCTTTCCCTAAAATCCTTGATCCCAATACTACAGGATAAAGATCATCACCAATAATATTGACCATTGAAGGAATAAGTTTGGGCGTATACTGATAATCTGGATGTAACATTATTACAATATCTCCTCCTAATTCTAAAGCTTTGTTGTACAATGATTTTTGATTTCCGCCATACCCTTTGTTCTTATCATGCTTTATGACATGCTGAATTCCAATAGACTTAGCTAGCTCAGCCGTATTGTCTGTACTCGCGTCATCACATAAGATAACTTCATCAACAAGGTTAAATGGAATCTCATTGTATGTTTTCTCTAGTGTTGCGGCCGCATTGTAAGCTGGAAGTACTGCTATTACCTTTTTGTTATTGTACATTAAGTTTTCAATTTGACTGTAATCATACAAAAGTAGTAATTCTCATATAAATTGAAAGTTTTAATGTCTCAGAGGAGGATTAGAGCATATATTATACATTTCCACAAGGAAAAAAAAGAAAGGCATCAAAGCATTTAAACTGAAAGAGAAGAGTTAATATTGCTGTCATTTTTTATAGTTGAATTCTTAAGATAAACATAAGTAATTTTATCTTTATCGAATATCTACTCACACCCAACTTAAAAACTTGCAGGCATCGATAAAATAATTAACAAATCAGTCTATATCATTTACTTTGCCTTTGCTATTCTTATTAGCTACTTTTTAATGGGAAACTTGCTTTTTGATCTTAACAATATGCAACTGGATCGAAGTGGTGATGGGTTTAAAAATTATTTTGCCTTTGCTTATCAATACAATCATGGTGATTTTTCGTGGTTTACTGGAATGCAATATCCTTACGGAGATCTGCTGTCATATGCTGACGGACAACCAGCTCTATTGATTCTTTTTAAATTTTTGAAGTCTATAGGTATTAATATCTCAGGGAATGAGTTATTTGTGATTCAATCATTGCCTATTTTAGGGTTATTTATTGCTGCTATCTTTTTGCATAAGATCATGCAAAAATTAAATCAACCATTGTTTTGGACTATAGCCACAATTATCGCGTGCCTTGCATTAAGTCCACAATTATTTAGATTCAATTCTCACTTTGGACTGGCATATGCTTTTTGCTTTCCGTCCATTTTGTTTTTATGCTTAAAGAATAATTATAAAGAAATTTCAAATGTTCTCTTTGTACCAATAACTGCTTTTACAATACTATTCTATGGATTCTTACATCCCTATCATTTATTAATATGTTCTATATTTCTTATTGGCCTTTTTGGAGTAAATATACTTTACAAAAGATTTGATTGGCAGTACTTACTTGCAGGTATAATTCCAGTTGCTCTTTTTCTTATTATAAATGGACAACTTGATCCATACTTAGATAGAACAATAAATCCTTGGGGTGCTTGGCACTATAAAACAGAAATAGCAGATCTTCTACCATTTCATGGATGGTTTAAAAATATATTTGGAGGTATTATACCACTGCGTAACGACTACTTTGAAGGATATGTATATCTAGGAATACTGACATTTATATTTCCAATTATTTTTCTAGCTAAATGGACTGAACGTTTACCTACTTTTACTAGAAATAAAAAGCTTGACAAGTATGTACTAACAGCATTATTAATGTTACTCTTTTCCATGGGGATTCATATGCTGCTTACAAACAAACAAATAAATGAGTGGATTCCTACACTTAAACAATTCAGAGCTCTTGGCAGATTTTCTTGGCCATTTTATTATGTGATGTTTATCGCTTTGTCAATATATATTAAAGATGCAATCGCTGGGATAAAGTCACTTAAAATTAAACAAGGTTTATTGGCAATGGTAATTATATTTTGGTCTGCCGATTTCTATACATACTCTAAGTTCTTCAATAAAAATATAGAAATTTACAAATATCAAAACGAACTGTATCAAAACAAAAGAATCTTAAATGCGATACAGAAATCTAAAATAGATCTCGATAAATTTCAAGCTGTACTTCCGCTTCCAGTGCCAACAGAAGGTGCAGAGAAATTTTCGCCCCAAGACAATTGGTTCGTCAAAATAGAAGTGATGCCCTTTGCATTTCAAACAGGAATGTCTATGATTGGAGGCTACATGTCTCGAATGTCACAATCTAGAATCCTAAAACAATATCAATTCAGTTGCTCTGAATATATAAAAAGAGAAGCCATTGCTGATCTTAAATCTGAAAAAGACTTTCTGGTTGTTGTTCATAAAGCGGACACTCTTGATTTTGCAGATATCATAGCGAAGTCCTACCCTATTGCAGAAACCAAAGAAAACATGATATATGGACTTACCTTAAAGGCCATTTCAGAAAATAAAACAATAGCGAAACCAGATACGATTAAAGAACCAATTTACTACAATGATTATCTTGAAGATAATTCTGAAGGATTGTTTGGCAAGGGGACATTAAACATCAATAAACCTACTCTAATTTGTGAGATTAAAACAGACTCGCTAGCGGGACAAAAATTAGGTTTTAGCATGTGGTACAGAATCGATGTGGACAAATCTAATGCACCACTATTCTCTATAAAGACATATGACAAAGAAAACAAGGAAACTAGTGCTATAGATTATAATGACAAGGACATGAAACGCATGGAGGTGATTGGCAAATGGGTTCAGTTAAAAATGAGACATGACATTCCTAGCAATGCAAATACAATCCGCTGGTCAGTTAAAGCTGAACATTTATCTCTAGACCATGCATTGATAACGGTTCCACAAGATACGTTCTATAGAACTTTAGAAAATGGATACGGGATGTCCAATCATTATATTGGAAAATATAATTAAAAACGATTCAATTACAATTGAGGAAACAAAAAGATTGATGCAAAATTAAAACACAAACACTTATGAGTACATTTGGAATCGGAGGATCAACAATAGAGGCAGAATTGAATGCAATAAGACCA
>Ga0206131_10006904_pt1 | contig 11502 bp, 7 predicted proteins | sample Helgoland_Spring_FD_148636 | JGI IMG/M metagenome (GOLD analysis project Ga0206131, IMG submission 148636) | Pelagic subsurface seawater microbial communities from Kabeltonne, Helgoland, North Sea - Helgoland_Spring_Bloom_20160517_1 | ecosystem: Environmental > Aquatic > Marine > Epipelagic ... | reverse complement strand
ATCACGACACAGCCGCCTCAGCCCAAAGTCCCCGCTCCCGCAGCTCATATCTAGCTGAGATGTCACCAAACCAGACCAGGCCAACAAAGAACCCAAAACCACAAATGCGGCACCACCGGAGCAGTGCCGCATTCGAATGAGTGGAGCTTAGGAGAATTGAACTCCTGACCTCTTCCATGCCATGGAAGCGCTCTACCAACTGAGCTAAAGCCCCTCAATCGAGAGCCAAAGCGTAGCGGTAGCGGGGCCGGGAGCAACCCCTTTTAACGAGAGAGTCCTCGACGTGGACGGTTATTTCACGTCGACTGGCTCGGCGGGCGTTCCGGTGTCGCGTGTTGGTGGCTCATGATGGCCGCCTTCGATGTTCAAGTTGGGCAAGATTCGGTCCAACCAACCCGGCAGCCACCAGTTCTTATCGCCCAGCAGTTGCATGGTTGACGGCACGAGCAACATGCGCACGATCGAAGCGTCGATCAACACCGCCGAGGCCAGACCCAGACCGAACAGCTTGATGATGCGGTCGCCCTCGAACACGAAACTGCCAAAGACCACGGCCATGATCGCTGCAGCTGCAGTGATTACTCGGGCAGTCTTGGCCAGACCATCGGCTACAGAGTTCTCGGCGTCCCCAGTGCGTTCGTATTCCTCTTTCATCCGAGACAGGATGAACACTTCGTAGTCCATCGATAACCCGAACAAGATGGCAAACATCATCATCGGGATGAACGGTTCGATCGGTGCTGCTTCGATGCCGAAGACACTGCCGAACCAGCCCCATTGGAAGACCGCGACCACAATGCCGTAGGCGGCGCCAATCGACAGCATGTTCATGATGACCGCCTTGAGCGGCACCAAGATTGAGCGGAACACGACCATGAGCAGTAGGAAGCTGAGTGTCAGCACCACACCGAAGAACAGCAGGATGCGTCCACCGAGAAAGTCGGTGAAATCGATGTTGGCGGCTGTAGCTCCGGCCACCTTTGCATCGAGACCTGCGGCGCCGGCAACGCTCGGAACGACAGTGTCCCGCAGTTCGAACACCAGGTTCTCGGTGGCTTCGTCTTGCGGCGATGTGGTCGGCTGGATCTGAATGAGCGCGGCTTGGGGGTTGTCTGGGTCATTCGGGAACGGGGGAGAGGCGAAAGCGATGCCCTCGGTCTCATTAAGCGTCGTAGAAAGGACCTTCATAACCTGGAGGTCAGCCGGGCTGTTCAACTCGGTCACCACAAGTAACGGTCCGTTGGCACCGGCGCCGAACCCTTCGCTGATCAGGTCATATGCATGGCGAGTGGTCGTTTCTTCCTGGTAGTTGCCTTCGTCCGAGAAGCCGAGCCGCAGACTGAAGAGCGGTAGCGAGAGCACCACAAGTAGCGTGGTTGCGCCGATGGCGTACAGCCATGGCCGGGCCTGGATCGTGCGGCTCCAGCGATACCAGATGGTTTCGCGAGGCGGGACTTCCTTGCGAGGAGGGAGTTCAGTACGTAGTGCCCCGACCCGGACAAATGGCAGGTACGCCGCAAGCAGAATGATGACCGTAAGACCTGCGGCCATGGCCAATGGCACTGGACCGAGACCAAGGCCGAGGAACAGCAGGCCGAGGGCGATAAGAACGGCCCCAGCCATGCCGGCACGGCGGGTGATGTTGACCCGTTCCTGGACGATGCCCAGCATCGCTGGCAACAAGGTCACCGATGACATCACCACGATGGAAACCGTGAGTGCAGCGCCGACGCCGAGTCCAGTGATGAACGCCAGCCCAATGAGCAATAGGCCGAGTAACGAGACCACAACCGTTGCACCCGCCAAGATCACCGACCGGCCAGCGGTATCGAGTGCGACGATGGTTGCACTCTCGGGATCGAAGCCCTCACGTAGAGCCTCGCGATATCGGGTGACGATAAACAGCGCGTAGTCAATGCCGACACCAAGACCGATCATCAAACCAATCGTGGTCGCGAAGTCGGGCACAGACATCAGATGCGAAACAAGGCCGATGGAGATGGCGCCGATGCCGACGCCAATCAGGGCGACCCCAATCGTGGTGCCCATGGCAATAACCGACCCCATGGCGACGATCAAGATGACCACGGCAAATGCAATACCGAGCAGCTCAGATTCTGGCGGCTCGAACGCTCCCAAGATGGCGCCGCCGACCTCAACACGGACACCTTCGATATCGACGGCGCCACTTTCGTCGACCAGGTCGCGGATGTGCACACCCATCTCGGCTGCAACGGTCTGGTCAACGTCGGCGCTGATACTGAGACGGGCCATGGCTATTTCGCCGGCCCGTTCCGACGTAGCTGGTGCTATGAGTTGTTCTCCGCCGGGTTCATACGGGGACTGCAGCACGATGCCATCGAGCGGGCCACCAGGTTGGGCGTCAGTCCGCACCTGGTCGAATAGGCCGGTCAGGCTGGACTGCACCACTGGATCATCGACGCCCTGGGGTGCCTCGAAGACGATCGAGGCGGCTTGGCCTCCGCCTAGTCCGCCGAAGTATTCGTCGAGGATCAGGCTGCCGTCACGAGACTCGGAGTCAGGGATACTGAAGCTGCCGTCGTAGGCCGTGCCAATCGCACCAGTGATGCCAATCGACAAAATCAGTAGAGCAACCCAACCGCCAATGATTTGCCACGGATGGTGGAAACACCATCGGGCTATACGTGCATACATCTGGACTCCAATAACCTGAGATAGCGCGGTTTGCGACTGGCTAGTAACGCTACGATTGCGTAGCGTTACTCTGACATGTTGGCAGCTATCAGTCCATGGATTGCGACATGTGTCACCCAGAGTTGCCCCCGAGCGTTCTGTTTTTAGGCGAACATGTCATGATCGTTCATAAACCGTCAGCCGTTGCGGTGTACACGGTTCGCTGAATTTCGCTACGCTTGAGTTTCCATGGCAAGGCCTCGCAGTGAAGAAGCACACCAGAAGGTACTGGCTGCTGCCGTCGAAGTCGTGGCCGAAGCAGGCGTATCGGGGTTTACCGTCGATGCGGTCGCGAAAGTGTCGGGCGTAGCCAAGACCACGATTTATCGCCGTTGGAGCTCAGGCGATGAGCTCCTCATGGAAGCGCTCGAATGCAGCATCGAACATCTGGCTACTCCCAATACTGGTTCGTTGCGCACCGACTTGATCGAGCTGTACGCGGCCATCATGGCCATGTTCGAGCAGCCACATGTATTCAGCACCATGCTCGGTGCACTCGCACGCGCCGCCGGGGATCCCGACTTTCACCGGTTGATCCAGGAACTAGAGAACGAACGGCATAAGCCGCTGCAGACGATATTGCAGCTAGCTCAAGCCCGGGGCGAGGTTTCTCCCGACGCCGACTTGGAACTGATGATGGAATTCGCCGAGGGGCCAATCGCGGCTCGAAAGATCATGAAGCTCAGCCAGTTCGAGTCAGGCGAAATCGAGAAGATGGTCGACATGGTGGTTGCCGGCCTCACTGCCTGACGGTATTTCCGCTCGCCTCCGGCTGCTCCTGGCATTCGCCAGACCGGAAGAGGGTCGTGCTTGCTGGGTTGACTCTGTGGCCGCCCGACTTCGGCTGCTCCAGAAACCCGCATCGGCCATATCCGATGCGTTTGATTTTCCTAGTCGCCGGCGGTCGTGTCGTCGGTTGTGGTTGGTGATTCCGCCTCGGGTTCCTCGTTCAAACCACCAGCAAATGCGAGCGCCTGAGCCAGACCTGTTGCCCGGTTGTAGAGAACTTCGAAGTACAGCTCGGGCGCCGAGTTCTTGCCAGGAATCGGTGCCTTGCCCAGCGACCTAATGACTGCCGTCGGGTCCTTCGAATGAAGCTGATAATCGTTGCGGATTGGCAACGACGTTGGGTCGCCCCAGTACTTGACCGGATCAAGTTTCGGCTTCTTGCGGCTCTTCTTACGCTTGCGGCTGTTGCTGCCGGCCTGGTTGTTGCCGCCACCTTGGTTGTTGGAATTGCCTTGGTTGCCGCCACTCTGGTTGTTGGAGCTGCCTTGGTTGCCGCCTCCAGAACGGTTGTTGTTACCGCGACTCATGCTGAGGCTCCTGCTAGTTCGGGTGCCGGATCGGCGTCAGGGTTTGGCTCGCCTGCGTCGTCGGGATCCTCGGGTAGTTCTTCGTAGTCGAGCAACATCTCGGGATCGAGCCCCAGTGCAGCTTGCAGCTGAGCGCTATCGAGGTCGCCGACCGAACTCGACTTGGGCAGCACGATGTTCGCAATCTCCCGTTTGCCTGACACGACCTCTTCGACTCGTTCGTCGATTGTGCCCGGGCAGATAAGTCGATGGCAGATCACTGTTTTGGTCTGGCCGATACGCCACACCCGGTCTCGAGCCTGATCCTCGACGGCCGGATTCCACCACCGGTCATACAACACCACATGACTCGCTGCAGTCAGGTTGAGGCCAGTACCGCCAGCCTTGAGCGACAGCACGAGTACACCGGGGCCTTCTCGGCTCTGGAACTCTTCGACCATACGATCGCGGGCGCCACGAGACAAGCCGCCGTGATAACAGTTGACTTCGGTGCCGGTACGTTCGGTCAAGTAACCAGCAAGGCGTTCGCCCCACGAAGCGAAGTGGGTGAACACCAGCATGCGTTCGTCGGCAGCGAAGACCGTCTCGACGATTTCGTTCAACCGGGCGAGTTTGCCCGAACGACCATGGATCTCGAGGTTCTCATCGTCGCTGTTGTAGTTGAGCGGATGGTTGCAGATCTGCTTGAGCGCAGTAATCGCAGCGAGGACCGCTCCCTTGCGGCTCGGCGACCCGACGTCGGCTGCTGCTGTTTCGGCGCTCAAATCATTGATCACCGCCTGGTAGAGACCAATCTGCTCGGGCGTCATTGCGCAGTGGTCGAGCTCATCGATGCGGTCAGGAAGTTCAGCGGCAATGTCTGGTTCCGACTTGGTGCGGCGGTACACCAGTATCCCGTTGAGCGCCGCAAGCGCGCCTTCGTTACTCTCTTTCGTCTTCTTGGCTGGACTGAGTTGGGCGATGAACTGCGCCCGGGGGCCGAGCAGTCCAGGATTGGACCAGTCGAGGATTGACCACAGATCGCCCAGGCCGTTTTCAATCGGCGTGCCGGTTAAAGCAAGGCGGGTATGAGCATTGATACGACGGAGCTGACGGCTGGTTTCTGCGGCAGGGTTCTTGATGGCCTGGGCTTCGTCGATGACGGCCTTGCCGAAGTGAACCTTTTCGAGCAGATCGATATCCCGTACTGCCGTGCCATAGGTAGTGATGACGATATCGGTCTCGTCGACGGCTTTCAGGAAGTCCTTGCCTTTGCGACGATTCTGGCCGTGATGGACGAGCACCTTCAGGTGGGGCATGAACTTTCTGGCTTCCGAAGCCCAGTTGCCGACGACCGCCGGCGGGGCGATCACCAGGCCGGGGCCGTGAACCCGAGACGGGCCAAGCGATGCCAACGTGGTCGGCGTCTTGCCAAGGCCCATGTCAAGCGCCAGGCAGCCGCCCAAACCGGCTTCGACCAGGAAGTTGAGCCAGGCATGGGCATCGGCCTGGTAGGAACGCAGTTCGCCCTGGAAACCCTCGGGTGTGACCTCGGGTTCTTCGGGAAGCGTGTTCAAGCTGCGCAACAAGTCGGCGGCCCAGCCTTGGCCTGCAATCGACATCTGACCGCCGAAGGGATTGCCTTCGAGGCCAAGCGCATGACGCAACATCTCCGCGCCGCTCATCTTGGTCTTGTCAGATCGGTCCGCGAGTGCTTCGGCAGCAGCGGCCAGATCAACCTTGTCGAGTTCGATCCATTCGCCCTGTGACTTGATCATGGGTCGAGCTTCGGAGGCGAGTTGGGCGATCTCTGCCGCGGTCAGTTCGACATCGCCAAACACGGCCGACCATCGAACATCGGCGAGTTGTTGGGCACCTACGACGGTTTCGCTGGACTCGGTGGTCAGGCGCAGCGTTGGGGTGGTCTTCTTCCGGTTCAACGCCGGAACTGCGACGTCGAATCCGGCATTAACCAGCGAGTCGCCCATGTCGGACATGAGCTGCCACGCTTCGTCTTGGCTCAGAATGACTTCGCCGCGTCGCCGTCCGCCCGGGCGCAACAGCGCGGGGAACAGGCGCTCAAGACGCTGAATTTGGCGGTTGAAGGTTTTGGACTTGGTCTGGCTTGCAGTGGCCATTGCGACCTCGACGGGTTCAAGTCCGCTTCGACCGCCGGGGGCCAGCACCTCGGCCAACCAGGCATCGTCTTCGTCGGGCGGATTGAGCTTGACGAGCAAGCGGGTGTTGGCCGTACCGCTGACAGACTGCGCCCACCGGCCCATGCGCTGCACGATGTCATTGCCGATACCCGTGGGTGCCTGGAAGGCTGATCCATCGAGCCGACACAAAATGGTTTCGCCAACGTCGTTCTTGGTGCTGGGACGTTCGGGAGCGGCAGGAACTTCGATCTGCAGCGCGGCAATGCGGGTGATTGCATCGGTCAGATCGGCCACCACGGCGCCTGCGAACTCTTTGCGGTCTTTGCGGTCAGACACAGCCATCGCAGCGCCAGGCGCAGCGTCGGCAAGTGCGTCGAGCTTGTCACGGTCCATGACCGAGGCCGCCCATCGCACGTGATAGGTGCCGAGGCCGCCTTTGCCTGATCGTCGTCCGCCCCGGAATTGTTCGAGCTGAGGAACCATGCGGCCCTGGGCCACGAGTTCTACTGCGAAGGCGGCGGCGAGTCCGAACCACCGGGCGCTCGTGCCCAGTGTGTCGTCGTCGAGTGAGACATTACCGAGGCCCAGAATCCAGCCGAGAGCGCTGGTGAGTGGGGAGGCGAGCGAGACGGCTTCTGACCTACCCGCGATATCGACGGGATCATTCTCGAGCCAGGAAATGGCCGTGCCGTCGTGCGCGTCGAGCATTGCCTGCAGGGCTTCGATGTCAGCAGGTTCAGCCTTGTGGCCACCTGCCCACGCGATGATCTGGCCGGTACTCCACGAAAGTTGTAATTGCGCCGTGCCAATAACCACAGCATCAGGATCAGGTCCGCTGACGACCACTGGACCGTTCAAATCGCTGATCAGTTCGTCGATGTGATCACATTGGTCTTCGAGATCGTTGAGCACAGAAGCGCGCTCGGGGCCCCGCACGTCTTGGCGGGCTTTCTCGAGTGCGTAGTCGGCCTGTTCCAGCAGACGCCACAGGCTGTCACTCCACAGAGCATGGTTCGCTTCGAGGAAGTCGGCTTCCTCGTCGGAGGCCCGATCGTCGAGATAGTTCTGCACGATGCGATCGAGTTCGGCTCGACTCATCGTTGACGCTGAAGTCATGTAGTAAATGTTCTCCCTGGCATGTCCAAGGCAACGGCCTATGCATGCACAAGCCGGTCAGCACGTGTGTGCAACCGGTCTGGTTGGTTCGCAGACAAGAATTCGGAGCTAGGGATCGCATCGTGAACAGAACGCTCTGAACTGCCCACCGTCGTATGCCACAGCTCGCTGTGCCTATCCGCAGCCAGAACTCTAGGCGGGCAAGTGGCGTCTACAAACTCAGGCGGCCAATGAAATGCTGGTGACTTACTGCACAAGGGGACTGTTTGGGTGCCGATTCCACGTTATGAGGGAAGGCGCTGAGTGTCGTTGACCAGTTGCGTGGGGACTCGTCCTGGAGACGCCCACCTCGCACGGTGTCAGATACACATAGCCGTAGGAGCGCGCGGTTTGTGCCAGCTGTTGTGTCTGCCAGATGTGCACCAGCGGGCTGTCAGCCTGCTTTGAGGTCGCTGATGACGCCGCTCCACAACTCGGGGTTACCTGCATACGGGGCGTAGAAGCTGATGCGGTCGACGAGATTACCATAGCGGCTCAGCAAGCCTTCGGCGATGCCTTGTGGTTCCGCAACGACAGCGAAGGCGTCGAGCATGTCGGCATCAATCAGGTCAGCCATAGCATCCCATTTACCAGCCTTGGACATGCGATTCAGCTCAATTTGGGCATCGCCCCAGCCGTGATGATCGAGCACTCCCTTGTATGCCGGTGTCGAACCGTAAAACGCGATCTGCTTGCGGGTCGCAAAACTCGCCGCAGCCATTTCTTCTTCGGTCTCGCCGGTCACGATGAACGCTGGCAGTGAGATCTCAACTTCGCTGGTGTCACGTCCGGCCAACGTCACACCCTCGTGTAGCGCAGGGATGCTGACGTCTTCGAGATAGGAAGCAGTAGTGAAACCATGGCTGATCCAGCCGTCGCATACTTCGCCAGCGACACGAGTCATGTAGGGCCCAACTGCGGCCAGGAACACCTTGGGTTTGCCGGTTTCGAGTGGTTCAGGGCTGAACATGGGCGTCATCAGCGTGTGCTTATAGAAGTCACCCTCGAACGACAGGCGTTGGCTGAAGTCTGCCGCTTGCCAGTAGTCCCAGATGGCGTGCAACGCCTGCACGTATTCGCGCATGCGCGAACCAGGGCTGCTCCACTCCATGGAGAAACGTTTGGTGATGTGAGGCTTGATCTGTGAACCGAGACCCAAGATGAAGCGACCCTGGCTGAATGCCTGAAGATCCCAGGCGGTGTTGGCCACCGTCATTGGGCTGCGGGCAAAAGCAACGGCTATCGAGGTACCGAGTTCAAGGTTCTCGGTGTGATCGGCCGCTACTGCAAGTGGCAGGAACGGATCATGCGAGGTCTCGGCGGTGAATGCACCGCTATAACCAGCTGCTTCTGCCTCGCGGGCGCTTTCTGCTGCATTGGCGAGCACAAAGCTGATGCCACCGTCGATCTTCATTCAGGTACTCCTTGGTTGTGCTGGGATAGCTGTGTTGACATGGTTGCGGGACCGTGCAGGCCCTGCCGAGTTCAGTCTCCATCGATCTTGCGAAGATACTGCTGAAGCTCTTCTTCGAGTTCGTCGCCGGTCGGCAGCTTCTCGCTTTCGAGCTTGCGGAGCTCGTCGTAACGTTGTTCAAGCCGAGTCACGACTTCGCTCAGACCAGGGGAGTCTTCGAACATCGCGTTAACTGCGACGACCGCTTCGTGCACCTGGGCATCGAGTTGGCTGTCGTCGAAGTGCAGCCCGCTGAGTTCGCCGAACGTCTCAAGCATGGCGACCGCGGCCTGGGGCCAATCGTGTGACGCCAGGTAGTAGGGGACTTGGGCGTAGAGCCCGTGGCTCGGGACGCCGAATCGTTCGAGCTCTTCGGTTATTGCCACTTGTACACCCACCGGCACCGTGATTAGGCCAGTCGTGTGTTCTCGGTTGATGATCATTCCAGCGTCGGACGCGGTGGACGAAATGCGGATGGCGCGAGTATGCGGCATAGGGGCGGGATAGGCACCCATCGAGTACGTGGTGGTCACACCGATAGCGCTGACGATGTTCGCAACTGCCTTGCCGAATTGGCGCCACGCAAAGTCTGGCTCAGGTCCGTGGAGTAACAGGAACGGTTTGTCGTCGGCATCGGTGCCAACAGCAAGCTCGAGCTCTGGCCAATCGACATTCTGGGTGACGCCGTCGACCACGGTAAGCATCGGGCGGCGGGCCCGTTGGTCAAGAAGTTGATCGGTATCGAAGCGGGCAATCGCGGTGAGATCGGCCTGGTGCACGATGGCGTTGCGGACTCGGGCAAGTGTGTCTGATGCCTCGAGCCATCCATCGGTCAGGATCAGCAGCGGCATCGGTCCTTCGACGCTGGGACCAATCTGTTGGTACAGGTCATCGAAGTGCATCACACTACCTTTGCCGCATATTCGGCCGCCTGGTTAACCAGCGCGTCGATTCGGCCGACGAATGCTTCGGCGCCGCCCTCGGGTTCGTCTCCCATCGCGCCGCTTACGTAACGGGAATATACGCCTTCGAGAATGGCGGCGAGCCGCCAGCTGGCGAACGACATGTAGAAGTCCATGTCATCGATCGTGTGACCGAGGGCTTGTTCGTACCACTCCAGAAGTTGTTCCCGTTCAGGGAACCCATCGGCCAACGTTGGTGCAATATCGATTGGTGTGAAGCCATCGGTGGGGCGAGCCCAGTACGTCAGCAACGATGCGACATCGGTCATGGTGTCGCCCAGGGTGCACAGTTCCCAGTCAAGCACCGCGGCAACCGAGCCGTCGTCGGCGATCAGGCAGTTGTCGAGCCGGTAGTCGCCGTGGACGAGGCCGGCCTTGCCCTGTTCTGGAATACGGTCGACAAGGTGGTCGTGAACCGCAACGAGTTCTGGCCGTTCTCTGGTCTTCGAAGCATCGAACTGGCCCATCCACCGTCGCAACTGGCGGGCCACATAGTTCTCCTTGCGGCCCAGTTCACCAAGGCCGACGGCATCGACGTCGACGGCATGGATCCGAGCCAGGACGTTGATCAGTGACCGAGTGACATCAGGAAGTAGGTCAGCACCAAAGGCTGTGGCTTCCTCGGGGCTGCGCAAGATATGGCCGTCGACGAAGTCCATGACATAGAAGGGGCGTTCGTTCACCGACAGGTCTTCGCAGAATCCGATGGTGCTGGGCACCGGTACATCGCTGTGTTGAAGTGCATCGATCACCCGGAACTCGCGGCCCATATCGTGTGCGCTCTCAAGCACTTGAAACAACGGTGGGCGGCGCAGAACCCATTGGCCGTCGGCCTGATCCGTGACCTTAAAGGTCAGGTTCGAGTGGCCTCCTGCGATCAGGTCGAAATGCAATGGAGGCTGGACAGCAAGCGCGTGTTTACCGAACCATGCAGTGACGTTGTCACGGTTGATTCCCTTGGTTGTCATCTCGCCCCCCAACACCGCGGCCGCAGCCGACTCGACACGGTACCCTGTGGGTCCCAACGCACTGGAATCGTGTAAGCATGTCGTGCGTTGTACAGGCCTGTCCCGTGGTTGCACTTCGCAGCCCGCCGCACTCTTGGAGCATGTTCATGATCGATGTCACCGATGCCACATTCGAAGCCGATGTCATCGAGGCGTCGCACAACCATGTGGTTGTCGTCGACCTGTGGGCCGAATGGTGCGGTCCGTGCAAGTCGCTCGGGCCGATCCTAGAGACCGTCATCGCCGAGACGAACGGCAAGGTGGTGCTCGCCAAGGTCGATGTCGATAGCAACCCCGCAACCTCGCAGGCTTTCCAGGTGCAGAGCATTCCTGCGGTCTACGCATTGAAGGACGGCAAAGTTATCGACGGCTTCACTGGTGCCCAAGGCGAACCTGCGGTGCGCGAGTTCATTGCTCGCATGATGCCGTCTGAAGCCGAGATCGAAATCGAGCAGCTGCTCGCTGCCGGCGACGAGCCCTCGCTCTTGCGGGTGCTGGAACTCGTGCCAGATCATCACGTTGCCGTTCCTGCCGTTGCCGAGATCTTGATTGCTCGAGGCGAAAACGAGATGGCGCTTGAGTTGCTACAGCGAGTGCCGGAGACCGCCGAAGTAAGTCGCATCGCTGCAACCGCCCGCATCGGTAGCGAGGCACCGGCGGCCGACGACGAACTCGATGCCAAACTCACGGCATTGCTTGATCGGGTAAAGGCCGACGAAGATGCCCGTCAGGAATACATCGACCTGCTCGAAGTGA
>Ga0206131_10006897_pt1 | contig 11510 bp, 7 predicted proteins | sample Helgoland_Spring_FD_148636 | JGI IMG/M metagenome (GOLD analysis project Ga0206131, IMG submission 148636) | Pelagic subsurface seawater microbial communities from Kabeltonne, Helgoland, North Sea - Helgoland_Spring_Bloom_20160517_1 | ecosystem: Environmental > Aquatic > Marine > Epipelagic ... | reverse complement strand
GACCCTACATTGATGTCGATGAGTTGAGCCGTGCCGGTTACGCGCAATGTCAAGGGAGAGTCGGGCATCTCAGATGCAAACCAATGCTGCAACTCCTCATTCTTCCGTTCGTAATGGCGGGCGCCAAGATCGGAAAGCTTGCCAAAAATTCGGAGGGTGTTGGAGGGTTCGTGTGCCACCCGATTCAACGCGTCCTTGGCCCCGAATCGATCCAAGGATCGGACCATCGCATCCAACTTTTTAGAAGTAGCAGGAAGCCGTTCGAATGCATTGACGTCCCCATTGCTCCAGCGGTTGATTTGGGAGAAGATTGGGAGAAGATGACATCAGAACTTACCACGGAACCTACCCCGTATTCTGTTTTTAGAAAAGAGGTGATTCTCGCCATGTCTTGCTGGACCCTCAAATCGTAGATCGAAGCGCTTTCATCCACCTGAATGGCGAGTTCAAACGGGCGCACTCCTGCAAATTCACGTTCGAAAAAATTGAATTCTTGGCGAAAGGGATCGTCGTCGGCTAAGTCTTCGAGTAAAACGTTATTCACTTCGATTTGGGCGGCGCCAATCGCTCCCAAGGTGCAAATGACCAGCGTGCCCCAACGAATCCATTGGCCTCGTTTTAAGGCATATCCCATTGCACGATGCAGCGTTCTGTTCCAGAAGGTCCCGGAACCAACATGGGTGATTTTTGGCGCTGGAAACAAAACCATTACCGCCGGGAGTAAACTAAAGGCCAATACATAAGCGACTCCGACCCCAGCAGCAGCGTACAAGCCGAAATCCTGAATGGGAGCGACGGATGAGGTCGTTAACGTGAGGAACCCGATGGCGGTGGTAAGGGTGGTCAAGAAGGTGGCCAAACCGACTTCTTTGAAGGCCGTTGCAATGGCCAAGGATTGGGTTGAATTTCCACGTAGTTCCTCATAATACCGGGAGAGAATGTGAACCACATCGCTTATACCGACCACAAAAATGATGGTTGGCAGCACAATGGTCATCACATCGATGGACTTGCCGGTGAGTTCCATGATCCCGAGTGTCCAAAGCCCACTGAGCAAAACCACGAGCAAGGGAATCAAGACGCCCCATGCGCTGTGAAAGGCCAACCATAAAAAAAGCACGATAATGGCCATGCCAACTGAGATAAACAAGACCACCTCGCGCTGCATGACATCGACATAATATTTCTGAGCAACAGCTCGACCCGCGATGTGACTCGGGTGTTTCCAGGTTTCGGCCAAATTCAAGATGGCGTTTGCCAGCTCATCACACCCTTCTTTCGAAAGTTTCTGCTGGTGTGCCACTTGAATGGTCAGTGCAGTCGCGTTTTGGGAGACCAAGGTTCCAATGTAATGGCTGCGTTGTGCGATGCGGATGGAATCGGCGGTCAGGTTGCCTGCAACGATGGAATCGGGTGATTGCCATCGAAGCAAGGGACGCTGCACCAGTGATAATCCCATCCGAATGGGCTCCCGGAGTTGCGTTGGAGAGATTACGGATGTCACATGTGGCAGTTCGAGCAATTCGTTGCTGTATCGATCTACGTCAGCCAAGAAATCGGCATCATAAATGCTTTGGGGACTTTCGATGCCAACAATTAGAAAGTCGTTGTCGGATTCGAATCGCTCGCGGAAATCCAGGTAAAATGATGTGTGTGGATCGTCTTGAGGAAAGAAGCTTTCAAAATCGTAATTGAATCCAATTTGGCTTACTCGCCATGCCATGATGATGGAAACCAGTGATATAGCAATTAAGACCCATCGGGCCTTTTGCTTCCAAGGTGTTGTATTCAAAGTTTCCATGCGTTATTGTAACAACCTATGGCCCACTCGGTTCAATGAGAAAGCCCCTGAATGATCGAACATTCAGAGGCTTTCTGGGGCGCCGAAGCGCTTCATCAGATTCGGACTTATTTCACTTCTTCGAAATCTACATCCGTGACTTCGGAGTCGTTGGCATCAGCCTTTGCACCTTCTGCCGTTCCTTCAGGTGTTCCCTCAGCTGCTCCGCCCTGATCTGCATACATTTCCTGGCTTGCCGCTTGGAATGCTGCATTGAGCTTTTCCATGCCTGCTTTGCAGCCATCGATGTCTTGCTCGGCGTGTGCCTTTTTGAGGGATTCCAGGGCTTCATCGATCGGCCCCCGGTTTCCTTCGGAGATTTTATCTCCAAATTCCGTGAGCTGTTTCTCTGTCTGGAATACAAGTGCATCGGCTTGGTTCAAGGTTTCGATGCGTTCCTTGGCTTGTTGGTCTGCCTCGGCGTTGGCTTCCGCCTCCTGCTTCATGCGCGTCACTTCCTCATCGCTCAATCCGCTGGATGCTTCGATTCGAATGTTCTGCTCTTTTCCAGTTGCTTTGTCTTTTGCGCTGACCTGGATGATGCCATTGGCGTCGATGTCAAAGGTGACTTCGATTTGCGGCACACCTCGAGGTGATGGTGGAATGTCGGCCAATTGGAAACGTCCAATGGTTCGGTTGTCTGTGGCCATGGATCGTTCGCCCTGCAGCACGTGGATTTCAACACTCGGTTGGTTGTCCGACGCTGTGCTAAAGGTTTCCGACTTTTTGGTTGGAATGGTTGTGTTCGCATCAATCAATTTGGTCATTACACCTCCCATGGTTTCAATTCCGAGAGAGAGAGGTGTGACATCCAAGAGCAAAACATCCTTCACATCGCCTGAGAGAACACCGCCTTGAATTGCTGCTCCAATGGCAACCACTTCGTCCGGATTGACCCCTTTCGAAGGCTCCTTACCGAAGTAGCTTTTCACAGCGTCCTGCACGGCTGGAATTCGGGTTGATCCGCCAACGAGGATGACTTCATCGATGTCCGACTTTTCCAAGCCTGCGGCTTTCAAGGCAGCTGCGCAGGGCTCAATGGTACGCTTGACCAAAGAATCTACGATTTGCTCAAATTTAGCGCGCGAGAGGGAACGTACAAGGTGCTTTGGCACGCCGTCAACAGGCATGATGTAAGGCAAATTGATTTCAGAGCTGGTGGTGCTGGATAATTCGATTTTTGCTTTTTCCGCAGCATCTTTCAAACGTTGCAACGCCATTGGATCTTTGGAGAGATCCAATCCACCGTTCTCGTCTTTGAACTCTTTCACCAACCACTCGATGATGGCTTGGTCAAAATCATCCCCTCCGAGGTGGGTGTCTCCATCCGTCGAAAGCACTTCGAATACTCCGTCGCCCAATTCCAAGATGGACACGTCGTGCGTACCGCCTCCAAGGTCAAATACAACGATTTTTTGGTCGATGGACTTTTTGTCCATGCCATATGCCAGTGCTGCAGCTGTTGGCTCGTTGATGATTCGTTTTACTTCCAGCCCTGCAATTTCTCCGGCTTCCTTTGTGGCCTGCCGCTGGGCGTCGTTGAAGTAAGCAGGAACTGTGATGACCGCTCCCGTGACCTCTGCACCCAAGTAATCTTCGGCGGTTTTCTTCATTTTTTGAAGGGTCATGGCGCTGATTTCCTGTGGGGTATACATGCGGTCGTCGATTTTCACACGTGGCGTGTTGTTGTCTCCTTTGACCACCTCATAAGGCACCCGAGAAGCTTCTTTTTTCACCTCGTCGAATGAACTGCCCATAAATCGCTTGATGCTGTAAATGGTTTTTGTTGGATTGGTGATGGCCTGACGCTTCGCCGGCTCTCCCACCTTTCGCTCGCCTCCTTCTATAAAGGCAATGATGGAGGGAGTGGTGCGTTTTCCTTCCGCATTTGTAACGACGACAGGCTCATTGCCTTCCATGACGGAAACACAGCTGTTGGTGGTTCCCAAGTCTATTCCAATGATTTTACTCATGATGTTAGATTGATTCAATTGTTTGGTCTTCTCTTGTCAAGGAGTGTGCCGATTCAATTTTGATGAAAGTGGGCTGACAAGATTGGCACACTCCGGGACTGCAACTGACAAAAAGGCGAATATTCGGCCTGTATCGTTGTTTTTATTCCGTCAAGGTGTCAGGCTGAGAGTGCCTTGGTAAATTCATTCAAATAGGGCGCAGCGTGTAGCATTCGGCTTCCATACCAACTGAATGCCTCACCATCTACGAGCCGGGCTTCTTTGCCGCTGGCTGCAAATGCGGGGATGTGTTTGGCTTGAAATGGAAAGGGTTCACTTGGAAGCAGCACGTGGCCACATTCCATATGGCTCCACGCTTGCGCCGAAATTTCCGGGTAGCGGCTGTCTTGCAGGTTTTTCGCTGCGTTCTCAATGCCCCACCATTGCATGACCGCATGGATGAATGTGTCGGTTCCCGCCAACATCATGGGGTCATGCCAGACCACATAGCTTCCGGTATAATTTAATTTTCGGGGTTCTCCCCAAGCATATTGTATTTTGTCCGTTAGCCGCCGTGCTGCTAACTTTTGGTCAGTGGCTGCAGCAATGCCATGGCAAGCCTCAATGGCTCCTGCCACTGTTGTTACATCCGTTACCAATACATCTGCAAAACCCGTGCACGCCTCGACGAGTGTTTTGTCATTTTCCTCCTTGCTGGCGATGATGAGATCAGGTTTGAGGGACTCAACGCGATCGACATGAAATGTTTTTGTTCCACCAATGATTGGAATGCATTCCCTGTTTTTGCCTGCACGAACGCAAAACTTTGTTCGTCCTTGAATCTGATCGGACAGACCAATATCAACGAGGAACTCGGTCCAACTCGGCACGAGGCTAATAATTCGCATGGTCAAATTTACGCAGCGACAGGTTGAGGCATAAATTCGCGGTATGCGGCGCCTCTTCCTTTACCTATTGTGCTCAATCGCGGCTTTGGTTGCGCTAAATCCTTGCTGGGGTCAAAATGACCGTCCAACGGTTGGCTTGGTTTTGACGGGCGGAGGTGCGCGAGGTGCGGCACATGTCGGAGTGATTCAGGCCCTTGAAGAATCACATATCCCCATTGACTTTGTAGTCGGAACGAGCGTTGGTGCCCTGGTGGGGGGATACTATGCTGCGGGTTGGCGCCCCGAAGCGATGAAGGAGTTACTCAGTACGCCTGAATTTCAATCGCGGGTTACAGGAAATCCGCTGGATCCGTATGAGTTTTCAACTGATTTTGGAGCGCCTGGTATCTTCAGTATTCATCTTGGGACCGCTCAAAGTGGAGTCAAAGGTCACCTCATTTCAAGTTTGCCGTTGGATTGGGCATTGATGCAGGAGTTGTCGCCCGCTTCTTCAGCAGCGGGAGCTAATTTTGATTCATTGATGGTGCCTTTTCGCTGCGTTGGAAGCGATGTGCTCGCGAAAACAGACACGGTCTTCAGTCACGGGTATTTGCCCGAAAAAATCCGTGCTTCGATATCTTTTCCTTTCTACATGCGTCCTGTTTGGATGGAGGGGAGGCCCATCTATGATGGCGGACTCTACAACAATCGCCCCGTGGATGTGATGGTGGAAGAATTTGCCCCCGATATCATTTTGATTTCAGGAACGGAGTCCGCGATTTCGAATTTCGAGTCCGATGCGTTGATCACGCAGATAGAGGCTCTGGTGATGCAGCACAATGTGGAGGATGCCCCTCGCTTGGCTCAGACATTTGAAATCATTTCAGAGCTGGAATCGGGGACCCTGGACTTTGATAAAGTTGACCAAGCTTGTGAAGCGGGGTATTCGAGTGGTTTGGAATTTGTCGCGTCAAACGGTGACAAACTTCCCGTGGAGGGAAGTGCGCAAAGTATTGCTGCCAAGCGCAGTGCGTTCCTCTCCACCTTGAGTGCATTTGATGTTTCTGAAACACAGGTGGCGGGATTGGGCGAACATCAGCAAGTGTATGCGGAAGGCCTTTTGCGCCTTGAGAAAAAGAAAGCAATCACTGACGCACTGAAGAAGCGGGTGTTTTTTCTGGAGGCAAATGCCTTCATTGGCCGTGTCTTCCCGAGAGCGAAACTGAACGATGAAGCGTTCACAGTTCAAATAGATGTGGTTGAAGAACGCTCATTGAAATTCACGGTAGGTGGAGGTGCCTCCTCGCAGCCCTTGAGCATGGGGCATGCTGCCTTGGAATACGCCCATTTTGGTCGGATTCCGAAGGTAGCCAAATTGAGCGGATCATTGGGGACGCTTTATTCTGATTTAGGCGTCGGCATTGCATTCCATCATGCGGGAAAACTTCCTTGGATTGCAGAGCCGCTCTTCACTATTCGTCGCTGGAATTATACGCGAGATCTTGTCGGATTCTTGCAAGAAGTTAGGCCTACGTTTTTCAATTCTTCTGAATTGGAATGGGGAGGCAGGCTTACGTTTCCCTCGAGCACGCGAAGCGCTCTTCGCCTATCTGTGCTTAGTATTCAGTCATTGGATCGGACGTATTCGAATTGGCTATTCTCTTCGTCAGATCCCTTGAATGAGGATCGCTTCATGGGCTCGGTGATTGGATTGAATTGGTCCCATGAAGGCCGCAACCACAGGCAATTCCCAACAACGGGTTATCGTTTTCAAATTGGCAGCCAATTTCACGGCGGGCATTATGCTTCTCTATATACACCGGAAGACGCTTTGGACACCCGCGATTCCATAAACAAAGATTTGAGGTTTTTTCGAGGATTGGCGCAGTTCGAAGCATACGTTCCAATCACGGAAAAACTTGTCTTTGGAGTGAAGGCCGAGGGGCGGATGTCAAGCGAAACACTGCGAAGCACCCACAGAGGTTCTCTGGCTCAGGCTGTTTCCTACTCGCCCATGCCCGGATCCAAGGCGGTATTTCTAGAACATTTCCGAGGTTATAATTTCGGAGCCGTCGCCGCGGTTCTTGACTGGACGGTTTTGCATGGAATTCATTTGCGCTCTGAAATTCATCTATTCAAAGCCACTGAAGGAATTGTCAGCGGTGCGAAAGGACCGCGTTTGGATTCAGCCGTTCCCTCCTTTTGGATGGGAGGCTTTCACGCTTGGAAAGAATTGCCAATTGGACCCGTCTCCGCGGGAATTGAATATTACAAAAGTGAGCGTTCCCCCTTGTTTTTCGAAGTGCTTCTTGGGTACCGATTGTTCCAAAGTAGTGCGCGACGGTAAAGTGGGATTGTCGTAATTTTACAGCATGGTTAACTTGAAATTCGGGGTTGTTGGAGCGGGACATATTGGAAAGCGGCATATGGAAATGATCCGCAGAAACCCAGCTTTTCATCTCACAGCCTTCGCAGATATTCGATCCCGTTCTGAATGCAGCGTTGATGAAACGGTGCCGCATTACGAATCGATTGAGCGTATGCTTGACGCGCACAAAGAGCTGGACGTTGTTTGCATTTGCACGCCAAATGGATTTCACGCTGAGCAGGCGATTCTGGCCATAAAATCCGGCTGCCATGTTGTGATTGAGAAGCCCATGGCGTTGAATCGACAGGATGGAGAAGACATTTTGCACACTGCCTTATCCCGTGGGAAACAAGTGTTTTGTGTAATGCAAAACCGGTATTCACCGCCCTCAATTTGGCTCAAGGATTTGATTAGCTCCGGTGCATTGGGTAAGATTCATATGGTCCAGGTACAGTGCTTTTGGAACCGAGACGACCGTTACTATGGTAAGATTCCTTGGAAGGGCAAACTGGACCTCGACGGCGGTACGCTCTTCACGCAATTCAGTCATTTTATTGACCTGATGTACTGGGTTTTCGGAGATATTCATCGCATCCAGAGCCGATTTGTGGATTTCAACCATGAAAAGACCACGGAGTTTGAGGATTCCGGATTGGTGTCGTTTGAATTTGTCAAGCATAATGCGCTCGGCACGTTTAATTTTTCGACGTCGGTGGCCCATAAAAACTTCGAGTCTTCCGTGACGATCATCGCCGAAAAGGGCACGATCAAAGTTGGAGGGCAATACATGAACGAAGTCGAGTATTGCGACGTTCTTGATTATACGATGCCTGAATTGCCGCCGTCAAATCCCGCGAATGATTACGGACATTACAAAGGCTCGGCGGCCAATCACGGCTACATTTTCGAAAACATTGAAGCCACTCTGATCGGAGACGGGCAAATCACGACCAATGCCCTTGAAGGCCTCAAAGTCGTTGATATCATCGAAAGGATGTATGCCGCAGGGGAGCGTCCACTGAAAAAGAGATGAGGATAGCGAATGTGGTTCTCAATGATTTCACGCGGGACAACCGGGTGCTCAAGATTTCTGCGACGCTTTCAACGGAAGGTCATGATGTAACGGTTGTTGCGCTGCACAAGCCAGGATTGCCGAAGCGAGAACGTCACACTGATTCGTTCGATGTGCATCGTATAGGGCTCGTGATGCCTACACGTGTCTTTCGAGGGGGCCTGAAATTGGTTGAATTGGCCATGAAGATTGCCTTCGGTTATCGCCGATTTGATGCGTGGCATTGCAACGATGCAGAAGCCTTCGTGATTGGATTGCTGGCCAAGCTTACCCGCCCAAGTTTGAGGTTGATTTACGATTGCCACGAATTCGAATCCGAAAGAAACGGCAAGAGCAAGCGATACCTTCGAGCGGTGGGTTGGATGGAGCGAAGATTCATTCGGTTTGCGGATGAGGTGATCGTTGTCAGTCCGTCCATTGCCACTGCATACGTGGAGCGTTACCAGTCGCATGGTTTAGGCGGTGTGCAGTTGCTTCGAAATGTGCCGCACAAAATTGATGCGGAGACGGTCAAGGTAACGGCTCTTGGGAAAGGAAGACTGCGTCAAGCTCTTGGCCTCGGTTCCGATGATTTCATCGCCTTGTACCAAGGCGCATTTACAATCAATCGGGGAATTGAAGAGCTGTTGGCGATGTCTGGAAAACTGAGTGGAAGTCGGATTCACCTTGTTTTCATGGGATATGGGAAGCTTCAAGATTCCATTGCAGAGACGGCCTCCTCATCCGAAAACGTACATTTTCAACCGGCTGTGCCATATCAGGAAATGCTTCAATACACGAAAGACGCAGACGTAGGGCTTGTTTCTGTTCGCCCCATTTGCCTGAGCTACCTCTATTGCTTGCCCAACAAATTGTTTGAATGCATTCAAGCAGGAGTGCCAGTGCTTGTGAATGATTTACCCGATTGCGTCGCACTGATCGACACCTACGGCATCGGACGAGTGGTGAAAGGTGATGAGCCGCAATCGTGGCTGGAGGCTCTGATGGCCATGGAAGGGGAGACTCCAACCTTCAAGGCCCAAGTCAAAGACGGTTTGGCCCGTGCTCAATCCCAACTGAATTGGGAACGAGAACAGCATGTCCTGTTAGGGGTTTACGCGCGCTAAGAAGCTGTGGCTTCCCTCAGGTTGAAATTTACCCTCCTATTGAACGCATCACCGCTTTCACTTCTCGGTCGGTTCCGAGGACAGCGTCTATGCTCTCAATCCAACGCCGCGCATCGGTTCGGTTTCCTTCTGCTGCTAACATTTCTGCCGTGTAGATTGCAGCGAATTTGAGCAAGTCAACTTGCACTTCTTCAAGGCCTCTTCCTTCAAATTCGCTGAGCAAATTCGCAGCAGTCGCCCAAGATTCTTCAGCGTCTCGTTTGGCTTTGCTTTTCCAAAGAACACTTCCGTACATCATCCATGCACCGGGATCTTCTTCGTCCAATGTCCAGAGGTATTTGTAGTATGATTTGGCTTTGGTGAACTTCTCGTCATCTACGTAAACTTCCGCTTGATTCATGGTTGCGCGCCTCAAATCGTTGAAGTAATCGGTGTACTCACTCAAGTATTCTTTCTCCTTGTCCTTTTTTACAAATTTAGAGGCATACTTCAGGGCGCTTTTAAGTGCATTGGAGTATTTCTCTTCAAACTCAGGGTTTCCCGATTCAGAAATTTTGAAATACGCCATGGACATAAAGACGTAGGGTACAGGTTCTTTCTTGGTTTCGTCGTCCTCGGTATACCGGATCGCCTTGTAAAGAACCTTTTCAAATTTCTCGTCAACCATCCACATCAATAGCTCATCGAAGTCCTCTTGTGGAATCAACGGAGGCTCATCGTCTTCATCTGTGTAACGCTGAGCAATTGAAGAAAAAGGCTGTGCCAACATTAAACCAAACAGCAGGGAGAATTGTAAAACTTTCATAATGGTTTCTTTCCAAATAACATGCCGAAGATAATCAGCAGTCAATTGAAGGCAAGGTGCTTCACTGTAAAACTGTGTTTCATGCGCTTCCTTCATGATGAAAATGCCCGAACATGAGCAAAACTTCTTCAGGTTTGATTAGAAGCTGGTTTGCTTCAAAAGATTGGAAGCCGCATGCTTTCCAGCAAGATGTGTGGGAGGCGCAACGGGCGAATGAACAAGGCTTGATCATTGCTCCGACAGGTTCAGGAAAGACGTATGCGGCCATGGCATCGACCATGGCACGGGCGGCCCTCGAAGGGACATCGGGAAAGAAACAGACCGGTGTCCGCATGATTTGGATTGCGCCCATACGTGCGTTGACGAAAGAAATTAAACTCAGTGCGGAGCGCTTGTGCGAGGGATTCAATTTGGATTGGGAGGTTGGCACCCGGACGGGTGATACGTTGGCTTCGGAAAAGGCACGTCAACGAAAGCAACTGCCTCACGTGTTAATTACCACACCTGAGTCGCTCCATGTTCTTTTGGCCATGAAGGGCAGTGGGAAGCGATTCCTCGATCTGGAATGCCTGATTGTTGATGAATGGCATGAATTGCTCGGAACGAAACGCGGTGTCCAAGTTGAGTTGGCAGCCTCTTGGCTGCGTTTGCAGCGACCGTCCCTCATGGTATGGGGGATTTCGGCGACCTTGGGAAATCCACAAGAGGCAATGGCAGCATTGCTCGGGCCTGACCGTGCGGGTAAGCTGATTTGCGCCCAATGGAAAAAGAACATCGCGGTTCATTCATTGATGCCATCGCATCTCGAACGTCTGCCATGGGCGGGTCATTTGGGCTTGAAACTGGTCGATCAAGTGATTGATGTGATCCGAAATCACGGCAGTACATTGATTTTTACCAATACCCGGTCGCAATCGGAAATTTGGTACCACAAGCTCCTTGAGTCAGCACCGGATTTGGCAGGGACACTTGCGCTGCATCACAGTTCCATTGCCAAGGATTTGCGGGACTGGGTAGAAACGGCTTTGCACGAAGGTGAACTGCAAGCAGTTGTATGCACCAGTTCGTTGGATTTAGGTGTGGACTTTCGGCCTGTGGAGGCAGTGGTGCAAATCGGAGGCCCCAAAGGGGTTGCTCGATTTAAGCAGCGTGCGGGAAGATCGGGGCATTCACCGCATGCCACCAGCAAGGTGTATTTTCTGCCCACCCATGGGCTCGAATTGATTGAAGCTGCTGCGCTTCGCGATTCCATTGAAAATGAACGTATTGAGCAGCGTGAGCCACTCATCCGATCGTTTGATGTCTTGATTCAATTTTTGTGCACGCTGGCGGTCGGCGATGGATTTGTTGCGCTAGAAACGGAGAAAGTGGTTCGGTCTACCCATGCTTTTGCAACATTGGAAAAAGATGAATTTGTCTGGTGCATGCAATTTGTTTGCAGCGGCGGTGAATCTCTGGCTGCTTATGAAGAGTACAAGCG
>Ga0206131_10006896_pt1 | contig 11512 bp, 11 predicted proteins | sample Helgoland_Spring_FD_148636 | JGI IMG/M metagenome (GOLD analysis project Ga0206131, IMG submission 148636) | Pelagic subsurface seawater microbial communities from Kabeltonne, Helgoland, North Sea - Helgoland_Spring_Bloom_20160517_1 | ecosystem: Environmental > Aquatic > Marine > Epipelagic ... | reverse complement strand
TATAAACTAGGAGAAACAAAAATACTGTCTGTAAAAGTGCCTCTTTCAGCTTCTAAATCACCTATAACTAAATCTGCTTTAGTATATCCTGTTCCACTTGTGTTTACTGTTGTAGTAGGTTCGTCTTGTAGCCCTTTAAATAACCTGTATTTACCTGTTAGAGCTTCTCTAAACAGTCCTGAGTATAGTGTAGTACCAGAAGGAGTATATTTGCCGTAAAAACCTATGTCAACTGCGTCTGTGGAGGTGTTATTATTTGCCAGTACAATTAAAGGGTCTTTAACTGTTAATGTATCCGTTCCTACTGTTGTTGTACTTCCTTCAACTACTAGGTTTCCTATTACTGTTAGATTGCTACCTATTTTAGCATCTCCAAAAACGTGAAGGTTTAATCCTGATTCTGGTGTTACACCTATTCCTACTTGTGTAGTAGATACAAACATAGGAGAGTTATTACCAAATCCATCAGTTAATTGTTTAGCTGAAGTAGTTATATTTCCGTTATCAGAAAACTTTACAAGTGACTGATAAGTATTTTTTATTTTATTTCCTGAAAGTGTAGCCATTATCTTTCTTTTTTAAATAAGTTAGTAATTTTTTGACATTAACCTCTTTAGGTTTGTAATTCTTCTTTATAATACCCATCCGTGAAATCCTGTGTCTTTATCTGGATAAATATCTTGGTTAGAATTACTATAATACTCATCAAATTTAGATGGTGCATTATAAGTCATATAGTCAATAAATCTTTGTGCATAATACTCAGCAAAATCTCTCTCCTTTTGAATTAAGAAATCTATCTCTTCTTTATTAGCTATCTGACTGTTTTCAGAGTTATGTTTATATACACCTCCATTTGATATAGAATAAGCTGCAAACGGCAAGTATTCAACCATAGCAAAGTGAATTAACATGGGTTGTATATAGTCGTTAACTAAATCTAAGTAATCACCAGTTAAATTTCCTGCTATTATATCAGCACTTATCTTGTCATATAAATCTGTGCCTAAATAGTTTTGTACATGAATTTCTTGAGCCAAACTAATAAACTGTATAAATTTATCTGTATCTACATTTGAATTTAATGCAGTATTCTTAACTAAATCTGACCTTTTTATAAATAGTGCTGTTGCCATTATTCTTCTATATTTATTTGTTCTTCTTCTATTTTTGCACTATCATCTTTTTTTATTCCTGTTTCTTTTTCTATTTCTGCATCTGTAACAGCATTAGTTAAATCAGTAAATTCTAAAGGTTGTAGTGTTTTAAAGTATATGTCTAATTCAATTCCGTTATACATTAATACTTTTTCTAGTTCATCTAGTATAGTAACTTGCATCGGTCTTATAACTGTATTATCCATAAGTAAAGATGCTGTTTGTAGTTCTTCAGCATTGTTTCCTAAACCTGTATTATCTTTTATACCTACAAGCATAGGAGATACAATTCTATGCGATACCATTACCTTTCTCATAGATTCATCACTAAGAAATTTATACTGCTCATGTGCATCACTTAGTATGACTGGCTCAATACTTGCAGACAGCTCTTTGCTATCGTTAAACGCTAATATAAATCTACCAGCATTAGAAGAACCACTAAACTTTTCTTGGATGTTTTGCTCAATCAAACTTCTTTGTTCTTCTGTAGGAACACCATTATTAAAGTTAATAAGCATACTTGGAGCAAGACCATTCTGTATGTTATTTATATGATAATTCGCTATCTCTTCTTCTAGTTCTGCATATTGTAAACCTCCTTGATAATCTACTGGAGAATAGTAATAAAATCCAGCTCTATAAGGTTTAATATATAATATTTCTAATCCTGAGTTGCTTGTTCCAAATGCAGGTATTCTTTTAGGGTTCATCTTGTAATTAACCTCTGACCAATCTTTAGCATAGTAATAACCCTGTATTTCACCCTTGTTATTTGCTTTCTCTGCCCTTAACGTCTCTACAGGTATATGTTCTACTTGCACAATCTTTTTCCTGTCCTTAGAATAGATTATTTGAATTGCAGCTTGACCCATCATTTTATAGTCGTAGCATACTTTTTTCATACAAGATTTAGTAAAGAGTTCTTTCATCTCTATGTAATCTTTACTCTTTGTATCTTCTTCTACAGCATCAAGCCCTTTACCATATATCATTTCAGCAATACCATTTATAGCGGCATTGTTTGTAGGGCTTCCGTTATATCTATCTATTAAATAACTAAAATAATTATTGTCATCTCCATATTCTACCCAATCTCTGTTGTATTGTTCTTTTATTTCAGGTCTTGTATAAGATGACATATTGACTATGTGTATCTTTCCTTTTTCTACTTTAGGCAAAGAGTTATTGTATCTTTTTTTTGCCATTTTATTTACTTTTCTCATATTATTACAAAATCGTTATCGTATGTGTTTTCTGTAGTGTATTCTCCAGAGTGTACATCAAAGGTATTAAAATTAGTTTGATTTGTACAGAAAATAGAACCTCTATATATTATCGTAGAGCCACTTTTAATTACAAATGAATAAAACCTGTCCTCAACTAAAGAAAAACTCCCTGTAAGCGTCATATAGCCGTTAGAATTAGCTACAGTAACAGAAACAGCACTTGTGGTTCTTTTAGACTTGTCAGTTAATTGAAATGTAACCGAGCTTGGTGTACTTCTAGGAATTACCTTAAAACTCTGAGCATCTGTTGATGTTGTTAATATAACCATATTATAAGTAACAAATAATACTTAATTTGTTTTCATAAAAAAAGGGACACCGAAGTATCCCTTTAATTTCACCTAATTAAATTTAATTATTATGAATTAGTACCTACTGTTACAGTTACAGTTGCACTAGACATTCCAGCATAAGGGTCTGAAGCAGTTGGAGAATCTACAAAATTAGCTGGCTCAACTTCCATAGAAGATAAAGTAAGTGTATAACCACTTAAATCTCCCATAGCAGCACCAGTTACTATTGTGCCTCCTGAAACATCAGCACCATGTTGTAATCCCATTAAAAATACATTCCCATTATAATCTTCAACAGCAACGTGAGGTCTTCCGTAAGCTAACAATTTTAATTCTTTATTGTCTTCTTTAGAAAGTTTGTGTAGTGTTAAATTTAACGTTTGTTCAAAGAATGTAGTTCCGTTTTCTCTTGATGACGTAATGTTTTGTTCAAAAGACGAGTTTCCTTTTACTTCATATTTAAAGGCAGTGAAAGTTCCAGACAAATCTGTTATTTCATCATCAGTTTTTGTAACTGTACCTAAATCTCCAAAATCAGTAAAATAAACTGCTTTTATGCCACCAACAACATCTTTACAAGGTTCTTTTCTACCTAATGATAAATCGCAAGCCATAGTTTATTGTTTTATTATAAAAAAAGGGTAAGCAGATATTTACCTACCTACCCTGATTTTTGGTTAATTTAATTTATTAAGAATAAAGTACAATGTCAGCACCAATTCCATACTGAACACCAGCAGTAAATCTCATAACAACTCTTACGTTTTGAGAACCGTCTAGGTCAGCCATATCTATCAACTTTACTTCGTTATGGTCAGATAAAAGACCTGTTCCAAAGAATAAGTTAGATTTTTCAGCAGCAACAGCTTTATTGTCACCAAGTCCATTAGCAACAAATAATTTTACACCATCAAAAGATAATGCTCCATTTTGCCACCACATAGTACCTTGATTAGATACACCGTTAGCTCCAATGCTAGATACGTTTTCAGTTCCAGCAGCGTTTTCTAAGATTCCAAATCCTCCTAGTGCTCTTACATAAGCTCTAGCAATATTTTGAGACACATAGATGTATAAATCTTCTTTTCCGTATAAAGCAGAAGGAATAGCGTCAACTATTTTTCCTAGCTCTGCAATTACGTTAGCAGAAGTTACAGTTCCAGCAGCAACGTCAATAATATCTCCGTCAGCAGCCATTAAAGTAGAGAATCCGTCAAATTCACCAGCGTTAGCGTTAACACCAGACCAGATGTTGTTTTCTGTTTTTTCAGCAACTAATCCAGAAACGTGACCGATTAAATAGTCACTGAATTTAGGAGGTAAGTTGTCAAAAGCAGAATATCCCATTGATATAGCTTCCCAGTCACTTCTAAAGTCTTTTTTACAAAGCTCTAGGTTTACTTGGAACTCTTCTGGTTGAAGGATTCTTTCAGTTAATGTAATAGTTGCAGTGTCAGTAAAGTCACAAGTTGCATCTTTGATTACGTTAGAATCAGTAGCAATCTTTTTAATTACCTCTTTGAACTTTACATTTGGTTTGATTTCAATACCACCTCTATCAAGTGTAACACCTGATAATAAAGCAGCAGAAATGTACTTGCCTGCAAATTCGCCAGCATAAGTACTTGTAATTGATGTAGTAGTAGCCATTTTTTAATTGTTTTTGTTTTAGTTTATTTTAAATTAGCAATTCTGTTCATTACTCTATCTCTAGTGCTCAGTACTTTGTTTTGACCATAAGATTTAAAGTTTTGTTTTACTTCCCCTTCAGGGTTGTGTGATATTGGTTCTGAAGCTGGTTCAGCAGATAACTTCTCTATTTTGTTTTGCATAGATAGTTTTTCCTCACTGTAACCTAATTTCATTTCCTCAATCATTCCTTTTAATTCAGAGATTTTAGAATCAAACTCGTCTCTTCCAACGTATTTAGTTTCATCCATCTCAATTTCTTCAGAAGCTTCCTCTATAACTGGAACTTCTTCTTGTAATTCTTCAGAAACAACTTCTTCAGTAGATAATTCCTCTTTAACCTCTTCTTGGCAGGCAAGTTCTGTTAATTCTTGAGATAATTTTTCTTCTTCTTTAACTTGTTCCGAAAGATTTACTTCTTGATTCACCTCAACTTCTTTAACTTCATCTTTCTTAACTAATGATAGTTTTTCCATGATGTCGTTCAAAATTGATGTAGCTTTAGTGTTTTCCATAAATTTCGATTATTAAATTAATTTATTACTTAATTAACTGTATATAAAAAGGTTGTTAGATTTTTAGTTTGCAGCAAGACAAGCTGTACAATTATCATATACATTAACAGATTGAATTTCTAATCCAACTTCTGTAGTTGTTCTAAGAACAGTATAACATCCTATGTGATGACTATTTTTTAATGTTAAATGATAAACATTTCCAACAACTAAAGATATTGTGTCTGACCAAACATTATGTTTATGACCATCTGAACAAAACTCAACTCTATACATATTAGATTTTGGTGCCTCAGCTCTTATTCTACCTACACCTTGACTTCTTAAAGTGCCATCACAACACTTTCTTGAATATGTGCCATCTTTACACATACAACCTCTTCTGCTACCACTTGGTACAGCGTTTCCTACAGTTTCATTTGTTTTTTTCATAGTTATTGTTTTGGCACACAATTAGGTACTTGTACTCCATTCTTATCTTTCATTCCTATTTGCTCATATCCTTCTTGACAAGGGTCGTTAAGCTCTATTTCACCAAGTTCTTTTAATTTGCCTCTTGACCAATTCAATCCTGCTTTACCTCCCCATAATAAATAAGATATAGTTCCACAAGCTTCACTATCAGATTCATCATAATATGTTTCTGCTCGACTTAAATATGAGTACATTCTTTTAATTGTAGATACAGATAATTTTTCTCCTCTAGCTAATTGTTGAGCTCTTACTTTACCTACGCTAGTTGCACATTTATTATTTACTTTCTTATTAAGTTCAATACCTCTTTTAGCATTATTTCTAATACCACTTCCATAATCATTATATGTAGCAAATTCATATTTATTATCTAATATTGAATTGGCAATTTCTAATAGTATTTCTCTAGCTTCTTCTTCATTATTAATCTCATTTATTTTACTCATAGCTATTTTATCAGTGAAATAACCTTCTATAGAGAATCCTTTTACTTTACCTGTTTTGACATAGTCGTTCCAAACATCATCGTTATTTACTTTCATAGAAACCATCCAAGTGCCTATAGGCAAATCCATATCATACTTTCTTGATTTATCATGCACATCATCTTCTATAATCCAAGATTCAACAACAGATAAACCATGTAATTCAGCTTGATGTTCTAAAGTAGATTTATTTTGATTACCTCTCATTAAGAATAATTGAGATGCTTGTCTTACTGTATCTTCACTAAAGAATATATAATACTCATCTTCACCACTTTTTCTATAGATGTTTTTATTAGGAACTAAGGCAGCACCCATTAATATTTTCTTTTCTTTATTTACTTCAGCAAGTTTTATCTCGTGCTGTTTAGATAATGCAATAAAGTTTTCTTCTATTGCTGGTTCATCCACAATAGATATAGCTTCTATTCCAGATAATTCTTGTTCTTCGTCTATAAGTAGTTCTACTATTTTCATATTGAATTTATTTTAATAATTAACCGACTGATGCCGTATCTGTAATATTTCTTTCTAGTTCTTGAGCTGATGTTATTTCTTTACTAACAACAAATGCTTTTAACGGTTGTCCTGTAACACCTGCTAGTGTAGTTGCTAATTGGCTTACACCACCTGCACCTACTACATTAAAGTCAGGAGCTTCTATTGTTGTTGCAGAAGGCGTGCTAGCTGAACCTGATTCATTAGGAACTTTAACTGATTTTATTTTCTTAACATTAGCAATACCTGCTGCTATAACTGCTGCTGCATTAATAAAATTTAATGGAACTGGACCAGCTAAAGCTTCATTAGCACCTGCATAAGTGTTTATAACAGCACTAGCTATTTTCATTGTTTTATTTGCAGATGTGTTTTCTCCAAATAAAGATGCTGCTTGACTTAAATTACCTGCAATTTCCCTAAGTTGTTGATTCCTAATTTTTCTTTCTTCATCAGCAAGTTTTTGCATTGCTTTAGAGTTATCTTTTTTGTTTTTAGTATATTTATCATCTGCTTTTACTAAATCGGCTAAGGATTTTACACCCGCATCTCCTGCTCCCTCTAATGCTTTAGAAGCAGCTAATGAAGCCTCTATTTGTTTTAAACTCCAACCTTCTAATAGTTTCTCTAAATAAAAGTCTAAATCATTTCCTTTGTCCTTTAGATATAAAAATAATTCTTCAAATTCTATTTTAGTTAAATTAGCAATTTTTTTGACTTTTTCTCTAAACGGCTCTACAATAACTTCTTCACCCATTAAATTATCTATATCTTCATTCAAAGACATTATATCTCTTCTCGCGTTTATTAAAGCTTCTTTATTCATTCTAATAAACATCCTCATATTGTCAGTTTGTTTTTTCCCAGCCTGTTCTTGTAATTTATTTCTAAGACGTATTATATATGTTTCTTTATCATATATTTCTGTTAACTTAACTGCTATACGAACCCTATCTCCTTGTGCTATTGATTCATCTTTAATTAACTTACCTCTTTCTATTCCTAACTTCATAAATTCTTCAGAAATTTCATATAAAGCCGCTTCTGCTTTACTACCTCCTGCTTCTATACTTTCTAATATACTTTGAAAATCTTTTGTAAATACATTTATAAAACCCTTTGCAGCTTTAGCGTTTTGTCTTCTTAATTTTATGTTATCTCTAAATTGGTCATTTTGCCTTTTTAATGCTTCAGTTTCTTCATCAACTGCTTCTGCATTTTTCTTAAATAATTTTTCTAGTTTTGGCAGGAAAGAAATAAAAAGCTGTATAGCTATTAAAACCCCACCAGTACCCATCATTGATTTACCTAATGTTTTAAGAGAGGCAATTACACCACCATTAGTTCTAGCAAAAGATTGAAATAAACTAACTAATTGAGAAAGGTTATTAGCGATACCGTTAAATCCATAAGATGCGTCTGAAGCTAAACGACCAGTTTCTAAAAGTATTGCATTATTTAATCCTGATTGAGCTCTGCTTTTTCCAGTAGCATCTGCTAAATTTAATTCCGCTATAGCTTGTGATTGTGTTGCTGCCTCTGCTTCTTGAGTTAATATTTTATATTTAGCTATTTCAACATTTGTCGGCTGTAAAGCTTGAAAGTATTTTTGTTGTGCTCTAGTAACTCCATCAACAGATTTAGATATTTGATTTGACTTTGCTGCTACATTTTTGTCGTCAAGTATTACTTGTACTAATATTTTTTTACTTGCCATATATTAATCTTTTGAGTTGTTCTTTCATTTGTTCGAAGTCTTTAACTGCTAAATTCTTTCCTTTTGCAATTTCTATGTTTTCTCCTGCTCCATACCAATCAGAAGCGTTTAATAAGTCAAGTATATTTTTAATCATAATTATAATTTATTAAGCAGTTCTAATTCACTTACCTCAGTTTTAAAGTTTGTACTTATAGAATTAATCGTAAAAGTTCTATCTTGTATCACAAGCTCATCATTTAATCTATAATTAACTAATATATCTGTTGGCAAATACCCTTTTAACTTATATATTCTTTTCTTTTCTTCAAATATGCCATTAATATAATTAGCATAAAATTTCTTAAACAATGAATTAGTTCCTCCATCGTAATTAGTTAAATTCCATTCGTCTATTTCATCATCAAAGTTAATTGTGAAAGAAGCCGCAGTTGATGTTGTTCCGTCTTCATTAGTATTAGAAGGTCTGTAGTATTGTGTTATTTCTACAGGAGTTCCATCTGAAATCCATTTAATTCCTGTTCCAGAAGATAATCCAGATTCTTGTATAGCATAAAATATTAAAGGTTTGGTTAGTACTGGAGAATAATTACCAGTATTTGGAGTTACATCTGTTTTAGATTCAAAGTCGCCATCTGCTGAATATCCACATAATATATCTGTTATGTAGGGTGAAGGAGATGTAATTGCCGAATAAGGACTTGTTCCTGTTTGATTAGTGTCGATTATTCTTTCAAACTTCATGTGTTCAAAAGGCACTTTAACCTCGTATTTAGTTCCTCTATCAACAAATGTAGGTCTGACTTCCTCGTTACCAAATATCTCATTAAATTGTTCTTGATGATTTATAGATAACAAAGTAGATGGTTCTTCGTACTCAAAATTAATTTGATTATACTCAAAAGCTCTATCTATAGTTAATTGTTTTGTGTCTATATGTTTTGTTATATCATAACTACCTTCAGAAGGATTGTTTGTCGCATCTAAATAAAAGTTATCTAAAGTATCTACATATATTTTTCCAAAGTCTGTATCAGCGACATCATCAATATAGTATGCTGTTAAATTAAACATCTTGAATAATCCTGTAAGAAAATCAATAGTTTTAATCTTAGGAACATTATCTGTTATTATAATTTCACTTGTTGTAGATATACTTGCTCCAGTTCCTCCTATGTTAAATACAGCAGTATTTGTTCCTGTAGGTATTTGTGTTATTGGGTCAAGTATATACTCTGTCATATTTAGAGTAGGTGTAAAAGATAAAGTTTCATTAGATTCAACAATCCATTTAATTTGATAATTAACTAATTCAAATGTTGATATTAATTGAACGGTAAAATCTCTTGAAGCTCCTGCACCTAAAGCTAATTGTCCTAGTGTATTTCCAGTAACATAATCTATAGCTTTTACACTATAAGGTTTAGTTTGGTTTGCACCTGTTGTGGTTATTGTTAATTGTGCATCATAACGTCTTGTGTGTCCTGAGGTTGATACAGTCCAAGTATCTCCACTTATATTAAATCCTAAGTCACCAGAAGAATATCCCCAAGCACCACATATTCGACTTAATGTTTCTTCTTGGTTTTCGTCTCCTCCTATTGCTCCTTTGTTTCTGCTTAACCAAAGAAATAGATTGCTAAATTCAGTTGAACTAAAAAAATCTCTTGTAAACACCACATTAGAAGAATATCCGTTAGCTGTAGTATATTTATCTTCTATAGCTTCTATTATAGTTAAACATTTAACAGCAGGTTTTAAATCATCAAATGCCAATCCAATACCATTTTGCGATGTGTTATAATATAAATTACCACTATAATTAGGACTAGATTGAGCTGAATCATAATAAAATCTTTTTGTGTGAGATATTAGAGGATATATTATTTTACCAGACGATAATCCTGTTTGTAATCCATTCTTAACATTAGAACTTGTATAATCATGTGTATAATCATCTAATTGACCAAGAGTGCTTAACTCGTCATCACCAAGCAAATCTTTTAAGTTTATAGTATTGCCATAAAAAATAACCTCGTAAGAAAAAGGTTTATTGTCTTTCATCTTAACATTATTAAGAGAAATCTTTCCTCTTCTAAATGGAGAGAAATCTAATTCCATTACAGCATCTTTTCTGCTTCTTGCATCAAAACCATTATCAATATTATAATTATACCAATGTTGAAATAGCTTGTTATTTGTTTTAGAGGCAGGTAATGTAAATGTCTGAGTAAAGTCAGTAAATACCTTTTGTATATCTCTTACGTCTTGTATTTTAGATGTTAATGAAATTGTTTCATCATTAAACATATCTACTCTCTTATAGACATCATCATTATTTTTTATATATAATACTATTTTTTGCATTATAGAATGTTGTTTATTTTATCGTAAGCATAGTCAAAAGACAATGTGTAACTAATAAGTTTATCGTTAACTGACTTTTTGAATTGAAGACTATTAGATTTAAGATTTATTGGTAAAGTGTTTGTGCTATCAAAAATCCACACTTGTTCTGCGAGTAGCATTTCTCTTACTACCTCGTTATGGTCTTCAGTGTAGAATCCTGAATTAACAGTTATTGATTCTTTTCCATTTGCCATAAACTTCTTTTCTTGATGCTTACTTAAAGCATAAGAAGGTGTGTTACCAGAGTTTTCTATATCTAAAATATTATTCTTAAATTGCTGTGAAGTAATATTTATATTAGTCATTGACTTCTTAAAGAACCATAAGTTTTGTAGTGCACCAAATTTATTATAAAATATTATATTTAACGGAGTGTATTTAGGTTCACATACTTTTCTAAGCGTTATAACCACATCTGAGTAAGAGGAGTTGTTACTAGATATAGTTACATAGTCTCCATCAATTAAATCCTCACTATCTGTTATAATTAAGTATTGTATTTTTTGATTAGTATTTCCGTTATCAGTTATAACTACAGGCGTTGTTCCTGAACCCCAAGTCACATCATAAGTGTCCCAAAAATCATCAGCATTATCCCAGTTTATATCTGCACCTGCTGTACTTGTTAGTGTAGCTGTTACTGTCTCGGCTTCTGCATATATGGGAATCTTTATATCAGCACCATCATTATAATAAACTGTAGTGTTGTGTTGAAGCACCATAGGTGTTGTGTATTGAACACTTCTAGGATTAGTTCCATCTTCAAAGTAACCATAACCATCTATGCCTAAGAAACTAGATGTGTTTGTGTCTTGAGAGTTTACTTGAACTATAGTTCCTGATGAATCATAAATAGTAATGTCTGCATCTATCCATAAAGTGTCAGTTGCGTAGTTATTATACTCTGTTTCCATAAAATCTCTTGCAAGCTCACTTAATTCAAATACAACATAAGGTTTAGCAAATATTATATAGTTTTCACCTGA
>Ga0206131_10006895_pt1 | contig 11514 bp, 13 predicted proteins | sample Helgoland_Spring_FD_148636 | JGI IMG/M metagenome (GOLD analysis project Ga0206131, IMG submission 148636) | Pelagic subsurface seawater microbial communities from Kabeltonne, Helgoland, North Sea - Helgoland_Spring_Bloom_20160517_1 | ecosystem: Environmental > Aquatic > Marine > Epipelagic ... | reverse complement strand
TGCCCATCCAGCAGCACGGACTTGTTCATTTTCATAACCGGCGAAAGATTTATTTAAGGACAATAAGTCGGTGAAAGGTTCAATGCAAATGGAATCAGCGTCGACGAAAATGCCGCCGTATTCGTAAAGTAATTCCCAACGAATAATATCTGCTTTACCATTTATTTCATTCATATCGTTAATCTTATCACCTAGTTGTGTTTTAAAGCCGCGTTTATTCAGTTCTGCTTCTGTCCAACGGATATATTGAAAACCTAGGTGTTCGTGGATGTTTTTCCATGTATCCATGAATTTGGTGGGAGCAGGTTTTGGACCAATCCATAGTTGATGAATAATTTTTGGTATATTTGATACGTTTGACATATTATAAAATAATATTAAATTTCATTTAATATTATTTTAATTTAAAATTATAATATTTTACACATTTTAAGTAAATTTATATAAAATAGTATTTTCAATGGGGGTTTTACAATGACCATCGGTGTTTATTTCAAATGGGTAATCAGGCATATAACATTTATTTATTTTTTTTGAAAAAAAAGCAGCGCACCATGAAATTGTACTAATTGAACATATCAGGGTGGTAGCGTTTTTCATAATATGAAAATCGGTAAGGATGTCATTACATTCAATAATAATATTATTTTTGTGTTGATTTGTAATAAATGTTTGAATATGTTTTATAAAATTTATATCGTAATCATTTTTTGGTTTATTAACAACAATACAAGAATTTATAGGAATATTAATTTGTTTTAGTAAATTTTGTATAGCATTTAATGATAATGTTGTATTATTATTTACTTTATCACCTAATCTAATATGAATAACTAAATCATAATATTTATCAAAATTAATGGGTGTATTTATAATATCTTTTATATAAAATTTTTCAATATTTCCATCGCCAGCATTTATACCATCGGTTAAAATATAATGTTCTTTATTTTTAGTCATATATTCCAATAGTTCTTTTTTGTATTTTCTATAAATAAAATCATGTTGATAATATCCGTTAAATAAATAATTTAAATTTGTATTGATATTTTGTAAAATATTTTGTTTATCATTTTCAATCCATTTTATAAAAGTACTATCTGTAATGATATTATTATATTTATCTTGTATTTTATAATTCAAATTATATTTTAAGCAAAATAGACTACAACCAATATAACGAAATAAAGCATTTCCTAATCTACCTTTAATTTGAAATACAACACTCATTTATAAATAAATATTACTATTTGTCTAAATCAATTATTTTTTGTATTATTTTTAATGTTTGTAAACTTAAAATATTATTATTATTATAATTTATTTTATTATTCTTTATATCATTTATTATTTCAAATAAAGGATCATTCATAGGGAAAGAAAAATCAACTAAAAAATTATTGAAAATAATTTTTTTTATTTTTTTATTTTTAATATTTCTGTTATAACTAAAAATAATTTTTATTTGTTTATAGGATAATTCTAAAAATAATTCATCGTTAGTTATATTTTTTCTTATTATTTCCCAATCTATAATATTTGTTATTTTTATCAATAGATATATATCGTGGTAAAGCAATGAATTTATAATATCATCTTTATATTTATCATTTTTTTTTAATTCATTTTTCTCCCAAATAAATTTTATATTATTATAATTATTTTTAATATTAAAATTTAAAAATTCATTTCTATACAAAAAAACATTATCGATAAATATATTAATGTTTTTATTATTGGCTAATTCAAATAATTCACAAGCTTTTTTATAATTACCAGTAAATGGTTTTTCACAAAAAATTGTTTTGATGTTATTTTTAATGCATTTTTTAACTAAATTATAATGTGTATTGGTGGGTGTACAAATAAAGACAGTTTTTATATATTCTTTTAAAAATAAATCAATATTACTTTTAGAATCCAATACTATTATTTTTTTATATATTTTTTTTAGTTTTTTTTGAATAATTTTCCCCCAATAACCATTGCCTATAACAACATTCATAATATAATATTGTAAATATATTTATATATTAAAAAAAAAATATAAATATATTTACAATATTATATTATGAATGTTGTTATAGGTGCCGGTATTTTTGGATTATGTATAGCTTTAAAATTAAAAAGGGAAGGGTTGGATGTAATTATATTAGAAAAAAACGATAATATTTTACTTGAAGCAAGTAAATGTAATCATAACAGAATTCATTTTGGTTTTCATTATCCGAGATGTATTAATACTGCTATTCAGAGTAAAGAAGGTTATGAATTATTTCGTGATATATTTAAAAATTCAATTATTTCTCAATTTAAAAATTATTATTTAATAGAAAAAAAAAGTAAAGTAAATTCTATTGATTACGAATTGTTTTGTAAACGATTAAATGTTTATTATGAAAAAAATAAATATCCAGATATAAATATGGATTTTTCAGATATTGAGAATAGTTTTTTAACAAAAGAACCTATTTTTGATTATAACCAAATGAAATCTATATTATTAAAGAAAATAAAAGAAAATAATATAAAAATATTATTTAATACGACAGTTGATAATATAAATCAATTAAAACAATATAAAAATATTATTAACTGTAGTTATGTAAATTTGAATAAGATAAATGATATATTTAATATTCCATTAATAAAACTTAAAATTCAAGACGTTATTATACCAATTTTAGAGTTGAGTCAAAATAAAATAGGTTTAACGGTAATGGATGGTGAGTATTGTAGTTTATTACCAAAAGGTAATGAAAAAAATACATTTTTATTATATAATGTAAAGTATTCAGTTATAAGAAGCAAAGAATGTTATTATGTTCCTGATGATTGGAATAATAATAATATAAATATTCAAGAAAAAATAGATGCGATATATGAACATTCCAGTAAATATTATAGTTTTCTTAAGAATTGTAAAAGAATTTCTTATTGGAGAACATTACGCGCTTTACCAATTAATGAAAATGATAGTAGAGTTTCTTCAATATATATAAATAAAACTAAAGACAAAACAATTTATTCTGTTTTATCTGGTAAAATAACGACAAGTTGTTTAATTGCTCAAAATATATTTAATGAAATAAAAGTATAATTATATTTTTTGAGCTAATATCCAACAACCACAAACATTTAATTCTTCATTGTTACTACCACATTTAATAATATCTGGAAAATCGTGTCTATTACCATAAGAATAATGTATATAATTTTTATTACCCCATTGACCCATTTCTTTAATTTCAAAACCATTGGTTTTGAATAACATTGCTAATCCCATAGGGGTCCAATTTGCGAAGTGAATAGGTGTTGAATGTGGTATTACATTTGTAGGAACTGATGTAAATACATAACCTTTGTAGTTTAGATTTTCATAAATGTTTTTTATACAAATGAATGGATTATATAAATGTTCTATTGTTTGATTAAAAATAAAAAAATCACATTTTTCTTTATTATGAAAATTATGTAAATCGTGTCCTTCTTTTTCATAAGAAAATTCATTTATTTTATCTGCTTTAACAAATTCTAATTCGGGGTCACCTTTACTTAATACATTTAAAACTTTTACGTGTGTTAAATTATACTTTTTCACCCATTCTATAAAATCTATAACACATAAACATCTTGGTGCGTCGTGTCCTTTCCAACTATAATTCCAACATTTTAAAGGACATTGTGGAAGTTTTTTAGTAAAATAAGATGTATTTAATTTTACTTTTGAATTATATAATTCGTTTATTTCTTTTTCTGTAAACTTATACATATAATAAAGATATATTTAATTATCTTTATTATATTTTTATTGAATAAAAATATATTTTATAAATATGTAAAGTATTATTAAATTAAATTTCTGTCATAATACTTATTATTTTCGAAAATCTTTTCATTCATCGAATTAAATTCATCATCCGTTACAACATTACTCATTAAAAGAGTAGCAGGACCACAATATAAAGCAAAATATTTTAAGTAAGGGTAATAAACATGATAATTATTTGCTACATTACTAAAATCCATATCATAAGTTCTATTTGAACCGTGTGTAAAAGTTTTATTAACTTTTCCCCATAAATTAGTGGTTCCTGTTTGTTTATGGTGGTGGAGTCCTGACGCACCAACAAAATATCCACAATCATGAACAATAATATATTTAGCCTTTTCTTTGTAGTAATTTACAAGAAAAGTTCTCGACGACCATGGACTTGAATCAATAAAAACAACATCAAAAATCATATCTTTTACATTGCTGTTTTTAATATAGTCGACCCATTTTTGTGCTGTTTCAGATGAATCTACATTTCCGGCATCTATGAAATGAAATTTATGATTTTCATCTTCTAGATGCTTGTATTTATCTAACCAGTTTTTATTCGATTCAAATGTTACTAATTTTCTATTTGTCCCCTTTATAATATCCTTTATTAATATAGTGCTTGAATCTCCACAACCAAACTCAATAATATTACCAGTTGTATTTTTTATTAAATTAATTAAACAAGGTCTATGTGTTCCATACGGATTGGTATTGTAATCAACCATATTCATTATGTTTAGTATATTGATTTTTTTTTTAAATATATTTAATTTAATATTCTTTTTTTCCAGTAATTGAATGTTAGTTTGGATAAATCGTATTTATGTGAAGTAATTCTAATATATTCATTTCTTAAAAATGTTTCATCTTTTAATTGTTCCCAAGAATCTACCCAGCAAAATGGTAAATCTCTCCAACCACTATTATTTATTGTTTTTTTTTGTATAGGTATTGTTCCAATATACAAAGATTCCCATGGTTGATGTACTCCCAAACCGTTTCCTGGAGGACATATCATAAAACAATGATTATGTAAATTATTTAAATAATTATTATAATCCAATCCATTTCTACCGTATTCAACTGTTACATATTTTTCATTTTTTAACATATTATAAATTGATTGTCTTTCTTTTGGATTATTCATAATATTAAAATTTAAATAAACCAAGTTTTTAAATTTTTTATTTATATTTCTTATTGAGAATAATTTTTCTATTTTATGTAAATGTGGAAAATTATAAGAATTTTCTAGCCCAATAGGTATTGGTATAATCAAATCATTTTTATATTCTATATTTTGACCATACCATTTTTTTAAGTTTTTTGGTATATTTTTTACATCGGCATCATAACATATTCCTTTTTCATAAAATCTTTTTTCTTCACCTTTTCTCGCGGTTGGTCCTGGATTATTAGTAATTTTTCCGTCACTATTGTGTGAAATTAAAATAAAATCGTGTGTAAAATTAATATTTTTAAAAAAATTATTTACATCGTGTGTATGACAATAATAAATAGTTTTATTATCTTCTAATTGTTGGAATTTTTCTCCTTGTATAATATCTCCTATTTTTATATTATATAAGTTGTCCATTATATATATAATATAATTAACTGTTTATATTATTAATTTTTTGACATAGCAGGTTTTATTATTTTTGAATGAATATGTAAATTATTTATTAATATTTGTTCATTATTAAATACAAGATATGGTATTTTACGATTTTTTTCATCTATTTTAAATATAAATTTATATTTTGTATAATCGATATCACACCAATTAAATTTTTGATATAACTTTAATTTATAGTTTGTCATAGATAATTCTAATCCAAATAAATAAACTCCTATTCCAGCAGCATCAAAAATACTGTTGTAATTTTTATAATTTTTATAATAATTTTTATTATATTTATCATTTGTTGGAGATATAGGTAATAATTCAAATTGATGTTTATTATTTACATAAATTTTCATATGTTCTTTCATTTCAGATATACATTTTTCATTTGTATTAGTAATATTTGAGTTATATTTTTCGGTCATATTATAAATAGCAGAAAAATCTTTAATAAAACATAACCCAGTTGATATATGTTCATTATTCATCCACATTAAAGACATTTTTACATTGTTTTTTGTAAATAATTTTAATAAATTATTCGTTTCATTATAAATTAAATTATCAATCTCCAAAAATAAAATATTTTGTAAATTTAAATTTTTAATTAAATTTTTAACAAGGCAATATCTTTCAAAAGAACGAATAAATAGTAATTTTCTATCTTTTAATTGTGTACAAATATTAAATTTTTTAATATTATTATTTACTAGATTTAAAAATTGATTATCAATCACTGATTTATAATCAATTATATCCACATTATATTTTTTAATACTATTAATAATATTATTAGATAAATCATTTGTAATAAAAAAAATTTTACCGTCATGGAATAGTCTACATTGTTTAATTGAATCCAAAGTATAGTCAGGGATAACACCTATATAACTATAAACAATATTCATTATAATATATGTATACGACAATATTTAAATAAAATTGGTATTATATATTTAATGAAAATATTAGATATTCCAAAAGAATTTCAGCCTGATTATACATCAAGTTATCCAGGATATTCTTCAGGAAGAAATATTGAAGAAATTTTTTATGATATGTTTAAAAATAATGAAGAAATAAATACAGAGCTTATATATATCCCAGTTTTTTGGACATCATACTATGTAACGCACAATTATGCTAACAATATTCAACCGATTTATAATTGGTTGGATACATTAGATAAAACAAAAAAATATTTTACAATTGTCCAATACGCTTCCGGTATATTTATAAAAAATAAGGATTATAAATTAGATTTAATGGTTTTTAGTGCCGGTGGAGGAGGTTTAAATGTTAAAGGTTCATCGTCAGAAAAACAATTAACATATAATGGATTAACAAGACATATTTTTTATGGAGATAAGGGTGATTATGACATACCATTGATGTGTTTACCATTGTTCCCTTCCATGGATATAAAAAAAGATATTTTTTGTTCATTTATGGGAAGGTTTGATACACATTATTGTAGGATAAAGATGTATAATGTTTTACACAAAAATGAAAAATTCAAATTATTCAAATCTGTTAATTTTGAAAAATATAAAGAAATTTTAAATAGAAGTATATTTACATTAGCTCCTCGTGGTTATGGTTATACATCTTTCCGAATATATGAAGCCATTATGGCAAATAGTATACCAATTTATATTTGGCAAGATAAAAAAATATTACCATTTGAAGATGATATAAATTGGGAAGATTTTTGTATTATAATTCATGATGATGATATTGAAAGATTGCCTGAAATATTGGATAATATAAATATACCTGAAAAACTAAAAAAATTACAAGAAGTTAAACATAAATTTACATTTGATGAAACATTTAAATATATTAAAGAAAAAATTAAAATTATTTAAAGGTTATATTGAATAAGTAATTATATGAAAAAAGTATTTTTTCAAATAGGTACAAATAACGGGGATGATGTGTTTAAAGAATTATGTTTAAAAGAAAATCCAGATGTTATTATTTTAGTAGAACCAAATAAAATGCATATTGAATCAATAAAAAAAAATTATTTAAAAATGAAAAATTTTCATATTTTTAATAATGCTATATATTATGAAGATGATAAAGATATTGAACTATACTTACCAGCAATTGATGGTGTTTATGGAAATAAAGCAGAAAATGGTCATACATACTCAAATGGTGAATTTAGTTTAATACCTATGAATGATTGGGGAGAAAAAAAAAATATGGTAAAACTTAAAGCAAAAACTATAACTTTTGATACCATTTGTCAAAAACTAAATATTACTGATATAGAATATTTACAAATAGACACAGAAGGGTTTGATAGCGAAATCATTAAAATGTTGGATTTAAATAAATATAATATAAAAAATATACGATATGAGAAGTGGACTTTTCCCGAAGATAGATTTACAAAATATCATAATGAAAAGAAGGAACAATTAGGTATAAACGGTATGAAAATTGTTGAAGAAAAATTGAAAAAAAATGGTTATACATTAAGAGATATAAAAGATAGGTCCGGTAATGACATAATAGCAGAAAAGATGTAATAATATTAGTAAAAAAATTATTACTTAAAGTTTACTATCATTTTATTAGTAAATGAAAAGAACAATTTCAGTAGCAATACCATATTATAATAATGCAAAATTTATGGATAAAACACTAGAATTATTAGTAGAAGATGAAAGGATAAATGAGATTATTATTACTGATGACTTGTCAAAAGATATTTCACAACTTAAAGATTTAATAACTCAATTAAATTCAAATAAAATAAAATTGTTTGAGAATGAAAAAAATTTAGGTTGTTATCACAATAAAATAACAGCAGTAAGTAAATGTTCAAATGATTGGTGTATATTACTAGATTCTGATAATTATATAGAAAAATCTTACGTGGATAAAATATATGAAATATTGGAATGGGGTAAAAATACAATATATGCTCCAGATAGACCTATAACGTTTCCAGGTAATCCTTCAACAGTTATGGATTATAGAAAATATTCGAATAAATACATAGATAAAGAAATATATCTAAATGATTTTAATAACAATACATTTCAGTGTTTAATAAACACATGTAATTATTTTTTACCATGTAAAGAATATGTAAAATGTATGGATGAAGGTTTTAAAAAATATAATAGAGATATAATTGATTGTTTGGATTCTGCTGTATTATTTACTGATTGGTTAACAAATAATAATAAAATTAAAGTTGTTAAAAATCTTTCTTATTATCATAGATTACATCCAAACTCAAATTATGTTAATGGTAGGTCTAGAAGATTTGAAACAATCGTAAAAAAAAGGTTATTTTCTAATATACAAAATTTATAAATAATATTAAACATTTATTATATTTAATATTATAATGGAAAAAATAGGCACAAAATATGGTGGTTGGTTTATACCCAAGAATATTCAATTAACAAAAGATAGTATTATATATAGTGTAGGTGTTGGAGAAGATATTTCTTTCGATTTATTGTTACAAGAAAAATATAATACAAATATTGTTTTAATAGATCCTACAAAACGAGCAAAAAAACATTATGATGAAGTAAATAAATATTACAAAATAAATAAATGGAACTTTACCGGAGACATTCAAAAAGATTATTATGGTTTATTATATCATTTAAAGCCCAATTTTGAAAAAATAAAATATTTAGATATTGGATTATGGAATGAAAAAACAGAATTAAAATTTTATAAACAAACTAATAAGAACTACGTTTCTCAATCATTAATTAATGGTATGTTTACACATGAATATGATATAGTAAAAGTAGATACACTTAAAAATATAATGGAAAAATATAATCATGAAAAAATAGATTTATTAAAAATGGATATTGAAGGCGCAGAAATAAAAGTATTAAATAATATGTTAGATGATAATATATTTCCAGAATATTTATGTATTGAATTTGACTTATATCTAAAGGGTAAAGATAAATTAGGAGAAACACAAAATATAATTAATAGACTTTTATCTAATAATTACAACATTTTGGCAAATGACAATATGAATATTACATTTAAACGTTAAATCCTAATTTATTTAAATGATATGGATAATTATTTTTATTTAAATAATTAATTAATACTGGTTTAACTATATTATTGTTTTTTCCATTTTTAAGTTCTGGTTTCAACCATAAAAATTCTTGAATTACCTTTTTATCTAAAAATGGGTATCTTGTTTCAAAATTAAAACAACCTCCAACATATTCTTGTCCTCTAATATAATTCTCTTCCGACCCATTAAAAAAATTAATCCATGGAAAAACATTTTCTAGGTTTTCAGGAAATATATCTACTTGTCCAAATCCACAGGAATAAAAAAAATTTCTAGCCATTACTTCATCAGCACCAATACCAGTAAGCATAACACGACAATTTTCATCCTTCTTTTTTATGTGATTCATTATTTCGCTATTTCCCAACATTGAACCCATATTAAAAGCATCAACATATGTTCTAACTCTTGGGTTATATCTCCAATCCCAAAAACATGGTTCACAGTTTTCTTTTAAATAGTGTTTCCAGTAAATTTTTTTTTGTTCAGATAAAGAAATAAATTCAAGATTTTTATGTATTTCTTTTCTTTTATTTAAAACTTCTATATTTTCATTTTTTTTTATAGATAATGGGTAAAAATTAATATTATGTTTTTCAATACAACAACTAATTGCTCCGGAATCCATTCCACTACTTAAACATATAAGAGGTATTGTATTATTTGGTATTCTTTTTAAAACAGCTTCTTCGAACGCTTTGTTCCAGTCATCGTATGTATCCTTATATTGGTTTAAATCAAATTCTGTAATTTTTATATTTTTTTCTAACAGGTATGTGTCTAATGAAAATATTAAACATTGATTTGGTTTTATAGCATTATACTTTAAATTATTATTTATCAATAGACAACAACTTTCATAACTAGAAATAATAGTATTTTCTTTACTTATGTTATAAAAAAGAGGTTTTGTAGCAAAAGTATCACTAGAAATAAATAATTTTTTATTATTAAAATCAAATAATATAAGGCAAAAATCTCCATCTAATTTGGAAACAAAATTTTCACCATATTTTAAATATGTTGGTATAATACAACCGATATCACTTTTACTTTGTTTATATAATTCTTTATAATTATATATTTCACCATTGAAAATAATTAAACAATTATTATTATAGATTGGTTGTTCTAAAAAATCCCCAGTATTATGTAATAAATTATGAACAAAATGGAATCCATTGTAGTTTGTAACAGATGTTTTATCTGGTCCTCTATTTTTACAAAATTTATTAACTTTATTTAAATTTTTTATTTCTTTATTAGAAATAATAATACCACACATTATAATATTATAATTAAAACAATATTTAAATAATAATTATAATTATATTATATAAAATGATAATACCATTGAAATTGTTATGCGAGAGATTAAATTTAAATATTACTGGTGTATTACATGTCGGTGCTCATGAATGTGAAGAGCAAAAATATTACATAGAACAAGGTATTGATAATGAAAACATATATTGGGTTGAAGCTATGAATAACAAAGTTGAGTTGATGAAGAGTAAAAATAAAGATTTGAATATATACCAGTCTGTTATTGATATTGTTGATGATAAAGAAGTAGAATTTAATATTGCTGATAATGGACAGAGTTCATCTTTACTAGAATTTGGAACTCATGTCAAACATCACCCATATGTTAAGATGATAGGAAAAAAGAAACTTAATACAATTAGATTAGATACATTTATTAAAAAAAATAAAATACCAATAGAAAGACTTAATTTTATAAACCTAGATATACAGGGGAAAGAATTAGATGCTTTAAAAAGCATGGATAATTATATTCAATATGTTAAATATATTTATACAGAAGTAAATACAGAAAAAGTTTATAAGGATTGTGGATTATTACATGAAATTGACGAATATTTGAAAGATAAAGGTTTTACAAGAGTAGCATGTCAAATTTGGGGAAATTGTGGTTGGGGAGACGCTTTTTATATGCGTGTTTAAATACTTACCCAT
>Ga0206131_10006894_pt1 | contig 11515 bp, 9 predicted proteins | sample Helgoland_Spring_FD_148636 | JGI IMG/M metagenome (GOLD analysis project Ga0206131, IMG submission 148636) | Pelagic subsurface seawater microbial communities from Kabeltonne, Helgoland, North Sea - Helgoland_Spring_Bloom_20160517_1 | ecosystem: Environmental > Aquatic > Marine > Epipelagic ... | reverse complement strand
CAAAAGGAAGATGGATCCCTTGAAATTGTTGATATAAAAGATTATTTACCTGTCGGTCCTTCATGTAATGTTTTAATATTTCTGTTTAATAAGGATAACGAATACCCACAAACTGGCGACCTAAAGGAATTACAGGTTCGCACAGCTGGTAACGGCAACAGTAGGTGTTGGATAAATGCAACATTATATGCGGTTTTATTTGGAATAATGAATAAAGAAGGAACACTGAAAGAGGAATAATAAAGAAGGCAAAGAAGAGGATAATAAAGAAGGCAAGAAGACGAATAAGAAATCAATAGTAATTAAAACATAGCCATCATACAAATAAGATTATTTATAAATAAAAATTACTTATAAATCATCGTTAAATTATTTAAACATTTCGGTGTATTTGTTTTTGTAGTCTAACATACACTGTATTCTAAAATCAATTAAATCAATTATTTCTTTTGCTTTATCTACACTAGCCGTTGTTGAAAAATAGTTTGTTTCATTGTCATTTTTATAGGTTCGTTTTAGCGTATAAATACCGGTAACTAATCGTTTAATAAACGAAATTAAACGATCATTAAAAAGGGCGGCTTCTATGTATAACATATTGCTTTTTTCCGATCTAAGCAACTGAAAGTCTTTAGACAACAGCACATCATTATAATAATTCTCTAAATATTTGGTAATTTCTTGTAAATCTTGTCGAACATAATCATATGTTTTAAATCTATTTTCACTATACCACCATCTAGTCATTTGTTGAAAATATCCATTTTGAAAAACACAATATTGATTATTTACCTTACCTAATTTTTGCCCATATTCTATATTTAATAACACTCCCATTTTAATTAAATAACTATCCAATTTTTCCGTGCATCCATATAACAGTCGGTTTAATTCATCGTTTGTGCGTTTTAAATCTTTTAAACAACCAAGTGTGTGTGTTCGTTTTCGATTATTACGCGGTCGGTTTGCGTATTTTTTATTATAATCATCTAATAACGTATGTAACATAATATACAATTACACAATATTTTATGTTTAATATAGTTAAATTATTTAACATCGCATTACTTAACATTGCTAAAGTATGTTATTTATAGCGGCATTTACAAATATGGAATGTAACGAGGTGCTGAGTTTTCATAAATCGACACCACAAATGTATCTCTATACCCTTCTACATATACCTTATCACCATTAAACAATTCATCGCAACCATACTCATTTGTGCTATTTTTATTTTTATGATAAATAGGCAATTTTACATTTGATTTATCACTTATTGTATAGTATTGCCATTTACTTCTATTTGAAATTAATACACGCCCCATTAATGGCAATATAGTTTCTTTTCCATTTTCACGAGTTAAAACACCCATTTGACTATAATTACTATTTGTTGATTGCGTTTCTATATTGATAGGTATTCCCCGCGGATCACTGCTATTATTAGGATGATACATACCATTTGTTTTTAACGGTGGAGCATGTGGATTTAAAAACACATTACTAGGATGGTTAAATATACCGAAAAATCCGGGGCGATTGCTTTGTATCTGGTGCGAATGCGAATGAGAGTGTGAATTATGGTGGGCTCCGGAATGATTGGGATTTGCAAATATACGCGTATTTAAATTGATTTTTTTGATAACACTACTTAACACAAAACCTCCTAAAACAATTATAAAAAGTAAAAAAAACATAGTCGTATTTTCAATACATAACACACCCGGCGGGCAATATTTTTTCATTATATAAACTAAATATAAATTTAATAATTTTAATAAAGTTATATTTCAATTAAGTTAACTGTTTTAATTAAGTTAACTGTTTTAATTAAGTTGCTTTGTTTGCTTGTTTCAATTAAGTCGTTTTTTTCCTCCAACATTTAACTTTCCAAGTAAGCTTTGCATTTCCTTCATATCAGGAAGTTCCATTTGTTCTAATGTTTTTTTTGCCGATTTTAAAACCGGTGTCATGGTTTTTAATGATTCCATCAAATCTTTTTGTTGCGATACCAACTTTTTGGTTTCACCCGTTAACCCCTTTACACCATCTTCACCCAACATACCTTGTAGATTATCATATGCTAATTCCAACGTAGACGCATAATCAATTCGCTCGCCGGGTTTGTCGTTTTTTCCATCTACCGAAGCAGGTTCACTTTTGGGAATACTGCGTTGTCCAAACTTTTCGGTGCATTTGTTGTTGGTATAACACTCGCCTTCTTCGCAATCAGATGGAGATGCTTTTACGCATTCATCATCTACATTAAGAAAATATGATTGCTTATTACCACTGGATTTCATTCCTTCCCTTTTCTTTTTCTTTTTTTTACCATGTTTACTGTCTTCTTCAAAGCCTTCTTGTAAGATATTAGAAGAACTAATTAAAATAGTTCCAATAATCGCAATACCTAGATTAATAACCATGTTTTTGCTAAAGAAGCTAGATAACAATGCTATAATAACAAACACGGCCACCATATTGTTTTTTCCTTCGTTTAACATTTGAACCACATACACTAACGCAATGATTGCAATCACATACAACAAAAATTTATTTTGGACGATTTTGTTTAGTTTTGTTTTATTTAATGCTTTATTAACAACAGCGGTTAGTTTCATTTATATATTTTATAAATAAAATAAAAAACATATAATTTACAATTATTGACTTAATTTATGTTATTGCTATATTGCTATATTTACAAACCAACCATTTTTTGCATATCCGCGATGGCATCCTTGGCAACTTTGGTGGCATCCTTGGCATTTTTCATGGCTTCATCGGCAACGGCAACACATTCACCATCGACCATTTCTTCACCTTCGGCACATTCCTTTACCTTTTCTTCGGCGCGTTCAAGTGCATTTTCGGCTTCCTTGACATCTTCTTCTGGTTTTTGAAGGGTCTTATCGATACCTTCCTTTACGCGACCACAACTAAATACAAAGTTGGCCACAAAAATACCAGCCAACAAACCAACAGTAACATTATCAACTTGCATGTTTACAATGTAAGCGGTCAATGAGAAAAGTGCTAAACATTCCCAGGCCTTCATACTAACATATCCCAATACATTAAGAACGGAAAATGCTAAAACAACATAATAAAGAACTTCATTTTTGAAAACAGCGGGGATTTTCATTATATACTACCTTTCTAAAAAAAAATCCTAAATTACCTTTTTTTTGTTTTATTTTTGGCCTTTATGGTTGTTTTATTTTTTGCTTTTATGGTTGTTGTATTTTTTGCTTTTATGGTTGTTTTAGTTTTGACTTTGTTTCGTCTGGTTTGTTTACCTTTAATACGCTTTTTAGTTGTTTTTGTTTTATGGTGTTTGCTTCCTCCTGTCTTGGTTTTTGATTTTTTACTGGACACACTCAGTCTTACTATTCCCCCACCTCTCTTCATTTTTTCAAGTTGATGTATTAATCCACCTGTAGTTGAAAAAATATTATTATATGGTGTATGTAAATCACTCAGATATTTCTTTAATTGTTCTATATTTGCACTTAAAATATGGTGTTTTTTACTGTCAATATGTTTATCATACACCCCTTTAAACTTTTTAAAATCTGCCGTCTTTTGTATATCTCTAAGAGATATTTTACATCTCTTTATTTTGCCTTCGTTATCGGCGTTGTTCCATGTGTTCCTTTTTTGATTACTATTACTACGCAGTCCTAACTCGTCACATGTGCGTTTTTTATCATATATTTTTTGATGTAATTTATACTCTTCATCAAGCCTTTCTAAAGATACAATAATATCCTCGAATGGTTTAGGGTCAAAAGACTTTTCTTCTGGACATTTTATATTTTCAGCATACTTGACTATTGCTTTTACGACTTGTTGATAGGAATCGATTAAGCCATCTGGCGTGTTTTTATTACCTACTGTTTGTTGTAATGTTTTTATTAAATCATTTGTTTCCTTAAGGTTTGGTTTACTTAATTCTTTATTATTTACGGAAATTGGATGTAGCTTTTGTATAGCGTCGGTTACTTCCTCAGAGATTCCATGGCTTTCATCTGTCGTATTAAATATATACATAATAAGTGTTCCTAGCGATTTTATTTTATCATCGTGGCATTCTTCTAATGTATTTACAATGTCTTTTATTTTTTGTTTATATTCATCATTTTCCGACGGTGGAGTTGGTGCGCGTCTTCTAGGTCTTTTACGTTTTGGAGGCATAGTGGTATAATATATATTTTATATATTAAATATTATACTAAATTATTTGCGTCGTTTCTTGCTTTTTTTTGATTTTTTATTTCGTCGTCGTCGGCGTCGTCGTGTTTTCATACCCCCTTTTTTAACACTTTTTCCCGGTCTTCTTCGCCATTTCTTGCGTTTCCTTGGTGTTGTTTTAGAATTAGAATGCAATGATCGAGATTGTCTTTTGTCTTCGAGGTGTTTTTTATTGTATCGGAAACCGCCTTTTGTGGGGGGAGTTTTTAATGCGTCAGTTATTTGTTCATTATTTGCGAGGAGACTATTTATATGGGTTTCTAATTTAATAATTTGACCGTTTATTTCCGTTAAATCTGCTGCTTTTTCCGTAAGTGATGCGTTTGAGGTTTCTAACGCTCTAATTTGATTTGTTAATACAGTTATTTTTTCTTTTTGTTCTTTTGCATCAATACCTGAATTAGCTAAACGTGCTTTTAAATTATCTAAATTGGTTTTAGCACGTTGGGTTGCTGTAATTACCGTATTATTTAACTCACCTATTTTTTTAATAATAGCCTCGGCAGTTATATTATCATTAATTTCGTTATATGCTACTGGTGCTCCACTCATTATATAAATATAATTATATAATTAATTTTTAGTTGGTATTTCACGGGCGTGCATCTTCTAATTGCTGTAAAGCTTCTTGTAACTTATTGGAAATGCTATCACCGCCAGAATAAAGTTCGGTTAAATGTGTTTGTAATTCAGTTACTGCTTCATTAATTTTAGCTAAATCTCGGGCGTGTTCGTATCGGGTGTGTTTGTCTCGCTCGGATTGGCCTATTCCTCCTAAATTTTCAATTTTTCCGCTTATTTCATTTATTTGCCGAAACACCACGTCAGTTGTTATCTCTCCCGGTTCGCCAGCTCCCCCCCATTGAACCGTATTCTCTGGAGGATAAGATTTTTGTACTTTATAAGTGTTGTATATGTTTTGGGATAAATGTTTTCTAGCATCGGCAGTTTTAACAGGTTTAAAATCAGTAAATATCTTATTATCCGCATCCCATTTATTTTTTTCAATTGTTTGCGATATATAATCCCCATATACCGCAGCAAAAAAGTCATCAGTGACTAAATATTGCATTAATGAGATTTTTGTTTCTTTAATACCAGTTAGGTGTCGAAATGTATCTCCATTTTTAATTTTAATTTTAATTTCATTGGTAAAAATAGTTTTGGTCTTTTTATTACTCTTAACCTTCTCCCATACTTCTTTACTTTTTATATATTCTAACGATGGTTCATCTTTTAAATTATTTATTAAAATTTCATTAAACGTACTCAAAGCGTTTTTAGGGTTAGTGGGGATAAAATCTGGATGGATTAATATAGGTTCACTTGTTACAGATTTTTCTAACCGTAAACGGTTAGATGCTTCATTTCTTATTTCTCTATTTCGAGCATTCATCTTTTTGCGTTGGTTCGTGTTAATTGGTGTTCCTCCTGCTGTTTGAGTTAAATTATCACCACTATATGGATATGAATTATATTCGTTTTTTGATTTACCATATATATCTTCGGTTTTATCTTTCATGACACTTTCTCCACGTTCCATATGACTAATAAGGTTCCAATTATTGTTTATTTTTGTATGATCTAAATATCGTGACATCAACGGAAATGCTGTTTCAATTGCGCTGACCATTCCATCAATATCTCTTTCCTTCATAGTTTTACTTGCTATTGGCAGTTTTTTTTCGGTGTATAGTTTTCTTATTTCATATAAACATTCATACAAAATAGCAGATGTTTTCCTTTCCTTTTTTGTATTAGAAGTATGAAATAACCTTTTCAGTAATTGTCGATTTATATTTTCATCGTCTATTGAATTAAGCTCTTTTTCTGAATCTAACGCCTCACTTATTACTATTTTATCAGATACTCTATTTACTTGTTCAGTGGTTTGAATGGTCCCAATAAATGTTGCGTTATTATTCGTTTTTATTTTGTTTATAAACTCTTCGATTTTGAGTTTTAAAAATTTAATTACTTTTGTATTATTAATCAGATTTTTCATTTCTTCTTTAATTTGGAATATAATACTAGGTTTGTTTGAAATACTACCTAACTGCTGCATAAATTTAATGGCGTCATTTTCATAAATAGGATGCCTAAACATTTTTACTATTAAGTTTAAAAAGTGCTTACAAAGCGTTAAAAACAACTCGGCTTTTTTTTCTATATGTGCTTTATCTGTATCTGTATCTGTCCGCGGGTCATTTTCATAAAATATATATTCTTTGTAACTATTCTCTAATATACCGACATTTATGTATGGAGGGAGTGGGGGATTATTTACATAAATCTCATTACCAGCCGGAGTTTTTGCTACTTCACCCCCCCTTCTCATCATAAATGTTTCATTTAATACCGTGCAATAATTAAATCGAAATGTTTTTAAAAGATTTAATTTCTCGTTTATATCCCAAACTGTTTTTTTGTCGGGGTCACTTATTAAACACATCGCAGTTAATATACTACCAAAATCTTCTTTAAGAGGATCATCTATATCATACCAATTCATTAATGGATGTGTTGATTTTGAATATTTCGAGTATTCATCATATGTATCGGCAAATAAACAAGGATATGTGGCTGGGCTTTCTTCGGTACCTACCGTTTCTTTTTTGCCGGTGGGGTTTTCGAGTCGCTCTTTAATGGCATATTTAGATATTCGCTTCACATCTCGCGTTAACTGTGCTAGGGTGTTATTAATTACATAACCTTCCTTTGTTCTAATATCACATGCACGTTTAAATCCCGCCTCATAACTAGATTTGCAATCAGGCATTTCAATTGAGTTAAATGCTGATTTTAATAGATTTAAAACATGAGTAAGTGTAGCTGATTGACCGCTTGACCTTTTTATAATTTGGTCTGCTAATTTGGTTAATGTTAGTTGGCCCAACTCTATTTTATCGTATTTTTCTGATCCATGTAAAAAGGCAACAAAACTAAAGGACGAACCAATATTCTCATATTTTATATTAATAAATTCCTTAATTTTTTTTTTAACATCAACAAACCCTATTATGTCACCGTTTTCATTTTTTTTAATAGGCAACTTTTTTAACTTATTTTCAAAATATTTAACTATTTTATCTTTGAAATATTTAGTTTTAGGAACGTCTTTTTTATAACCGAGAGAGTCGTGCGCAACACCGTTACCAGGACCAAGGTCCATTTTTTTTTCGTTTCCAGGCTGTGTTATATGCCAAAAGATTTTAAGTAACTCTGTGGAATTTTCCAATCTTATCGTATCAATATCTCCCGCTTCGTTGGGCGTTCCATCCGGCCAGCAAGTGGGCCCCTCCTCGGTTTCAGAAATATGAACATCTTTATGAACATATTTAACTATATTTCCAGCGCGTTTTTCTTCAAGTTTTTTCCAATCTTCTATTTCGCTTGAACCTACAATATTAGAATAGTTTTTATTTGCTTTTGTTTTTGCTTTCATTCTAATGATATCCGCACTACCAGGCGTATTGCAATCAAATTCATTTTCAACCCCCGCCAAATCACATACATATATGTATCTAGTTTTTTTTGACTCGCTATCCCTATCGCTATCCCTATCGCTACCCCTATCGCTATCGCTATCGCTAACCCTATCCCTATCCCTATCCCTATCCCTATCCATATCACTACCCCACTCTAATTTTAAAGAAACAACAACATGACTTCTAGAACTTTGTTTATTATTTGAAGTGGGGGCGATTTCCCTACATTCAAACCCCATTAAAATATAATGTTTTAACCCAAAGTTTTTATCCATACATTCTTCACCGTGTTCATTGTGTGTGTAAAACCATCCGGGTTTCGAATCGTATGTTCCCTGACATGTTACACTTCCCTTTTTAAAAGTAGTAAATGTTTGTTTATCTTTTTCTTCATTTTTTCCCCTTGGGTTACCTTTTTCATCGAATTGTTTATCTAATACTTCTCCTATTGTAATGTATCGCATAGATGGTTTGATAGGTTGTTTACCTTGTTTAATTTCAGCAGGAATAGGTTTAAACTTTGTCACTGGTATTCTTTCTTTAACAGCACCTCCGGCTTGTACTGTTTGTGGTGCTTTATCATTGGGTTTGCTTTCGTCTGTATTTGAAGCATAGCATTTTACTATTTCACCTGGTGGTGAATGATTGACTGTGCCTATACCAATACAACTTTCATCGGATGCTTTTGCGGCTTCGGCTTCATAAATTTCAATCATAGACACTGTTACCTCATTAGGATCAAGTTGGTTTAATAATTGCATTATTATACCATCTTCCTCCTTACCAGGCACATCTAAATAAATCAATGTACTTGTTTTACCTGAACCCGATTGACCGTATCCTATAAAACATAGTGGACGAATATCATTTTTAAAATTAAATTTGGTAGCTAAATCAGAGGCGATGTCAGAATTGTCAATTTTGGGGGCATACACGCTATCAAACCCATAAAAATCATATTTATGTGTCATAGTCTGCGATTCTACCAGTGTTGATCCTGGAATTACTAATGGAGTATCATTGTATCTTAATTGTAATGGTTCAGCAATTGTATCTTGACCTTTTATGTCTAGATTAAATCGTTTGTGTTTTTTAGCTACATCTACATCTACAACCCAATCATCCCTTCTTTTTAATAAAGCTAACACTGATTTATTTTCTTTTAAAATATGTGCATACTTTCTTTTTAAATCAACAAGGTTTGCTATAAATCCCTGTGTTTTTATTGTATCTTTTATTTCTTTTAATTTGGCTATGCTTTTTTGTATTTTATCACCAATCGCAATGATTTCGCTGCAATTGGTGTCATTTATAAATAGAGTGTATTTATCAAATAAACTTTTATTAGAGATGATTTGTTCGTATGTAGAAATAGAATCATTTATTGCTATATTTTTGTTAAAATGAAAAATCCATAACAATGCATATACCATTATAGCACTGAAGGTTTCCGGTATCTGATCTTTGTACTTTTCATCTCTTTCGCATATTTTAATAAAGGTTTCATTTAAAGTTTTGTCTATACGTAATAATTCTGAAGTAATTTTTCCATACTCTTCTCTTGTTAATTGTATAAATAATGCGTTTTCTAATTCAGTAAGTATTTCCTCTGTATCGCTGTTTTCAGATATAGTTAATTTACCTAATTTATAAAAATGTAAACATCCAATAAGTATTAGCATATCACTGTGTAAGATGTCTTTTGCTTCTTCATACAAAGTAAATAATTTTTTTTCAAAATTTGCGTTTATAGTTCCTTTTTTGTAGTCACATGAAATGTCTTCAACAAGTGCGGCTGTTTCTTCTCCTTCTTCTCCTTCTTCTCCTTCTGTTTCTCCTCCTTCTTTTCTTTCTTCATTTTGTTGTGTTTGAGCATCGTTTATTTCGGCCTCTCTTGCTGGTGCTTCTGCCGCTGCTTTTGCGACCGCTTCAAGTCGCTTGCGCTCTTCTTCTGCCGCTTTCGCTTGCTCTTCTGTCGCTTCTTGGGCAAGCCTCAACTCTTCCTCGTGTCTCGCTTGTTCTTCGGTTGCCTTTCTTTCAGCCTCTTGCCTGGCTTGATCTGCAGCTAGTCGGAGTGCTGCATCTTCTGCTGCTGCTTCTTCGGCAGGTGCTGCTGCTTCTTCGGCGGGTACCCCTGCTTCTTCGGCAGATGGTATTTTGGAATCTATCTTTTCACCCAACTTAATAAGAGCGTCGTATATTGGTCCAAGTGTTGCTTGATCTGCCGTGTCTGAAGTCGAACCCGTTGCAACTATGGGTTCGCCTTTTGCTTTTCTTTCTTTCAATATTCCCAATAATTGAAACAATTGAAATAAATCACAATATCCATTTGGGTTATCTTTACAAAACGCATTATAATATGTGTCTATTGCCACCGTTGGATTATCTTTAATTAATTTAACCCATGCTGTTTTGTCTTCCGTTTTTTTAAATGATGTATAAAGGGCTGGTAGTTTATCCATTTATGATATATATTACAGTTAGAATAATATAAGATTTCAACCTAATTCTCTCCCGAAATGCTTAAACTTGTTGGGTAATAAATTAAAATATGGGAGAGATGTTTGCTCGATGTAGGCAGAGATCATTGTATTATGGGTATAAGATGCAAATAAACACAATGATAGATAAACACAAAATATACACAATAAAAAAAATGCTAAAATAATAATGCTAAAATAATAATGCTAAAATAATAATATTCACCAAAAAAATAAAATTTATGGAATATATTTAAATATATAGCATTATTATTTAGGATGTCAAGTCCCCAAAAAGAAGTTTTACTAACTGAAAACCCTAACAGGTTTGTAATGTTTCCATTATCAGACCAAGATATATGGAAAATGTATAAAAAAATGATGGATTGCTTTTGGCGAGCCGAAGAAATCGATTTTTCTAAAGATTTGGTGGATTGGAATAAATTAAAGGATACGGAAAAACATTTTATTAAAATGGTTCTTGCTTTTTTTGCTGCCAGTGATGGTATTGTATTGGAAAATCTAGGACAACGATTTTTAAGCGAAGTTCAATTGCCGGAAGCTCGTGCCGCTTATGGCTTTCAACTAATGATGGAAAATATCCACAGTGAAACATATAGTTTGCTTATCGACACTTATATTAAAGACAAAGACGAACAAACTAAATTGTTTCGCGCCATTGATAATTTTCCTTGTATTAAGAAAAAGGCCGATTGGGCTATAAAATGGATTCAAGACAATCGCTCGTCGTTTGCCACTCGCTTGGTCGCATTTGCTTGTGTAGAAGGCATCTTTTTCTCCGGTTCATTTTGCAGTATTTATTGGTTGAAAAAGCGTGGTTTGATGCCCGGTTTAACATTTAGTAATGAATTGATTTCCAGAGACGAAGGCATGCATACTGAATTCGCCGTATTATTGTTTAATAAATTATCACGCAAACAAAAAAAGGGTAAAGTGGTGGAATTAATAAAAGACGCCGTGGAAATAGAAAAAGAGTTTATTTTGGAAGCGTTGCCATGTAAGTTAATTGGCATGAATTCAAAGTTGATGTCGCAATATATTGAATTTGTGGCCGATCGTTTAAGTCAACAATTGGGATATGGTAAAATCTTTAATTCTAGTAACCCATTTGATTTTATGGAGATGATTAGTCTTGAAGGCAAAACCAACTTTTTTGAAAAAAGAGTTGGTGATTATTCATTGAGTTCATGTGAAAATAAAAGCGATGCGTTTAACTTTGATGCGGATTTTTAAGTGTAGTTTGATTATATAGTTTGATTATATAGTTTG
>Ga0206131_10006893_pt1 | contig 11518 bp, 10 predicted proteins | sample Helgoland_Spring_FD_148636 | JGI IMG/M metagenome (GOLD analysis project Ga0206131, IMG submission 148636) | Pelagic subsurface seawater microbial communities from Kabeltonne, Helgoland, North Sea - Helgoland_Spring_Bloom_20160517_1 | ecosystem: Environmental > Aquatic > Marine > Epipelagic ... | reverse complement strand
AAAATTGATTTCATCAGACTTTTATTTTTTTCCTTATTAAAGTTAGATTCAAAATATTATTCAAAAAATATATTGTTTTTCTTAAAAGATATTATGCTCGTTTTTGTAAATAGTTTTTTTTCAATTTTTAAAACCCATAAATCAAAATATATTCCAGCAGAAATAATACACTCTAAACATTTTAGTTTATATCCAAAACACCTTAAAGAATTTAACCAACAACTTTTAAATTCAAAAAAACTTACAAAAGATGTTTAACCAATTTATTAAAACTTCAATTGGGTTCACACTAGGATATTTTATTTCAAAGGCATTAAATCTTATAATAGTTTTTTTAATTATTCGATTTTTAGATCCAAAATTATTTGCTGAGTTTGACTTACTTCTTACTTATGCTTTATTTGGGGCACTAGTTATAATGTTTTCAATTGATGCTGCTGTTGCAAGATTTATTCACGATTCATCATTATCAAAACAATTATACATAACAAATGGTTTTGTTTTTTTTCATGTAGTTTTTGTTTTTTCAATCATTATTTTTTTTTGTACATCGAATTACTTGCCAGAGATAAAAGTTCTAAATAAGTTTTTTCATCAATTTATTTTATTAGTTTATTTAAATGCTTTAGGAAATTTAATTTCTTCAATACTCAGAAATTTATTTCGTATTAGGCAATTTCTTTTTTTTTTACTTTTCCCTAGTATATCTAATTTGACTGGTGTCCTTTTCTTATTTTATTTTAACACTATTGATGTTACAAATTACTTGTATTTAATTATTACAACCTCTTTTGTTTCTTCAATTGTTGGGATATTCTTTTTAAAAAAAGAATTCATTCTAAGTTTTGATTTAAATATCATAGGTGAATTATTGAAATATTCAACTCCTATTTATTTAGCTATTTTTTTAGTAAAAATTACTCCTGTTTTTCAAAAAACATATATTGAAACTATAAGTCTTTCTTTACTTGCTATTTATTCTTTTTCAACAAAATTTATGATTTTTTTTTCAACTTTTAATCAATCTATATATAGTTTTATTATACCATATGCTTTCAAAAATTATGAATTGCCAAATTTTAAAAAAAACTTTAATGATGCATTCAATTTTTCACTAGCATTTTTTTTCTCTCTATTAATTATTTTATCAGTTGTATTACCTTATTTCATTAATTCATTTTTTGAAAAAATATATTTAGGTTCATTAAAGTATATTTTTATTTTATCTATTCCTTTATGTTTAGAATTATGTTATTTATTTCTTTCTGTACATTTTGGATTATCTAAAAAAACCAAATATTATTTTTTAAATGATATTGTCTACTTTATTAGTTTTCTTATTGGATTATATTTTTTTGCAGAAAACACAATAGAATCTATTATTTTACCTGTAATACTTGCATCTACTCTTAAACTTTTGTCGAGTATATTAGTTCAAATTGGTAAGAATACTTTTTATGTATATTGGAATTTTATTCTCACTTTGATTCTATTTTTAGTTTATTCTTTATTTAATTATTACTATTATGATTTTTCTAGTAAGTATTCAATAATGATAATTTCCATTTCATTTTTTGTTTTGATTTTATTTCTTAATAGAAAGTATTTTTCAAGATTCAAATCATTAATAGAACAAAATATAGCTCAATAAGTAAAAATTTTAAAAAATGATTAGAAAATTTCAATTTGGGAAAAACTGGAGACTTTTTTTAAAAAATTTAGATAAAGAAAAAATTAATGAGTCTAAATGTGATTTACTAAACTTTCTAAAATTACAAGATCAATAAAACAAAAGTTTTCTTGATATAAGAAGTTGATTATTATTTTCATCTAATTAATCAGGTATTGGTATCTTTTCTTAAGACAGAAGTCTATAATCCTAGTTTTTGACTAGCCCTTGGGAACTTCTAATTTATTTTAAAAAGAAGAAAAAACGTTAAAATCGTAACTAAAAAGTATGTGTGGATTTTACTACTCCAATTTAGACTTATCATTAAAGCAAGTCAAGAGTAAATTAAATTTAATTAAACATCGGGGACCTGATAATTTATCAATTAAAAAAGTTGGATCCCACAATTTAGGCCATGTTAGACTATCTATTGTAGATCTAGACGAAAGATCAAATCAACCAATTGAATATAAAGGTCTTTATATGTTATATAATGGTGAAATCTATAATTATGATGTTTTAAAAAATGAATTAGTACAAAAGGGGTATTCTTTTAAAACAAAGTCTGATACTGAGGTTTTACTTCTTGGATATCATTATTGTGGGCCTAAAATTTTAAATAAACTTAATGGCATGTTTTCGTTTTTAATTTATGATTCCAATAAGGACAAGCTATTTCTTTCCAGGGATAGAACAGGTCAAAAACCGATCTATTATTCAATTGAAGAAAAAGGGATTGAAATTGCAAGCCAAACACAATGTTTTGAGAGTAAAATATTAAATCAAGATTCTATTTCATTGTATTTAGAAATGGGATATATTCCAGCACCATACTCGGTTTATAAGGGTGTAAATAATCTATCGCCAGGGCATTATATTGAGTATGATTTAAATAATAAAAATTTTTCCTTGGTAAAGTATTGGGATATTCCCAAATACAAACCAAATAATAGATCTTATTATTTTAATAAAGAAAAGCTTAAGAGTCTTCTTGAAGATGCTGTAAAACAAAGACTAGCAGCTGATGTTAATGTTGGTGTTTTATTATCAAGCGGAATAGATTCATCACTGATAAGTTTAATTTCAAAAAAAAATAATTCAAATATCAAGACTTTTACAATTGGTTTTGAAAATAAAAACTTTGATGAAACTGAAGATGTAAAAAAATTTGTAAATTTTTTTAATATTAATAATGAAAATAAAATCCTTACAAAGGAAAAATTTAATTTAGAATTAGACCAATTTTTTGATTCATTCGATGTGCCTTTTTCAGATGAATCTTCATTACCTTATATGCTCCTTTCAAATTCAGCTAAAGAAAAATTTAAAGTTATATTAAGTGGAGATGGTTCTGATGAGTCTTTTTTAGGATATAATAAATTTTTTATTTCCTTTAAAGTTCGTACTTTTTTTAGTTTACCCAGTATTATAAGAGAATTTTGTCTGAGGATTATTTTGATTTTTTATAAAAGAAATTATGTTAAAAAAAAATATATACAAAGTCTAAGAAAACACAGGAATATTTATGATTACATCGAAAGTTTATATTTCAGTGATGATAAGATTACTTTTTTTGACACAAAATACTTCATAAAAAAGCACTATTCAGACTCTCTTAGTAGAAATTCCTACATACAATTTTCGGCTGATTTGAGAACTAAGCTATGGCTTTCTAATAGCAACAATTTTAAAGTTGATAGAGCTAGCATGGCACATTCTATTGAAGCAAGAAATCCTTTTTTGGATTATAGGATAATAGAATTTTCAAGAAAAATTCCAATAAAACAAAGAAGCACAAAAAAGAATAGAAAAAGAATTCTTAAAAGCATTTTAAAGGATTATAATCAAAATTATAAATTTTCTGTTCCAAAAAAAGGATTTTCGGTTCCGATCTTGGAATTATTTGGAGAAGAAATAAAAGAGATTTTAATAAAAGAGAATTTTACTTGGATAAAAAATTTAAATAAAAAATCTTTTGATTTGATTTTAAATGAGCATGAGCAAGGGAAAATAGATCACAGTAAGTTACTTTGGAGATTTTACATCCTTCATTTATGGAAAAAAAGAAAATATTCTTTGTCGTAAATTCATTAAATCCAGGTGGAATGCAGTCAGTTATTAAGATTTTAGCTGATGGCCTTTCTAAAGAATTTGACACAAATATTATTTTTTTTGGAGGAGATAATTTTAAACTAGATAATGTTAATTTTCTAAGGCTAGAAAAAAAATACAGATTGTTTCATCTTCTTAAGATATTTTTAAAACAAAAAAATGAATTTATAGTCATACCATTTGGAATAACCAAATCTTTAGACGTAATAGCCCTAAAATTTTTAAAAAATTTTAAAATAATTGCTACCGAAAGAAATGACCCTTTAAAAAAAATCTCAAAATTAAAGAGGAAATTAATTGACTTATTAATTTTCAGGGCTGACGCCCTCGTATTACAGAATAATTATCAATTCAATTATTATAAAAACCTAACGGATAAAACTAAAATTCAAATTATTAATAACCCTATAAGGATTAATCCAAAAATTCAACCAAAAAAAGGACGTAATCTCTTATCAATAGGAAGGTTTACAAATCAAAAAAATCAATTAGATCTAATTGAAGTAATGGCAAAGTTAAATTCAAGCATGAAATTATTTTTAATTGGATATGGTGAAAACTACTCAGTAATAAAAGACGAAATAATAAGGAATAATCTGGAAAACAGAATAATATTTATTGATAACTTAAAAAAAATAAATCTTTGTGAAATAGGGCTTTTTATTTCTACTTCACTTTATGAAGGAATGCCAAATGTAATATTAGAAGCTTTAAATACAGGATTAAGGTGCGTACAATATGATTTTGATGGAAATAATTTTAAGACGAATTTAATCACTTCTGTTGATCAAAGAAATATTCAAAAATTTGTTTACGAAATTGAGTACAAAATGAAAGATAATTCAAATATCTCAAGCGAAGATTTTATTTATGCCTTAAAAGAATATGATCACAATTTAATTATAAATAAATGGAAAAAACTTTTACGAAGCCTCTTCACGCATTAAGAAATAATGAAATTGAAATAATTAAGGATTTATTTCTTAAATGTGATAATAAATCTATTTTGGAATTAGGTTGTGGAGATGGATTTCAAAGTAAACTTTTAAAAAATTATTTTCATAAAATTATTTCAACTGATTTAAATGAAAACAGGATGAATTTCGAATTAGCAAATCAAGGAATCACTCTAAAAGTTTTAGATGCTGAATTAGTTGGTGAAAATTACCCTAAAGAATCTTTTGATTTTGTTTTTTCATCAAATATGCTGGAACACATACCTGATTACAACAAATGCTTAAAAGGAATAAAGCATATTTTGAAAAATGATGGTATTGCTATTATTATACTTCCAAACACTCTATGGAGATTATCGGGTATAATATTTCATTATCCTTATAAACTTAGAAACCTGTATTTTAAAATTTTAGGCAAAAGAAAATCAAAAAATGAATCGATTGGCAACAATATAAAAACATCAAAAAAAAGTCATAGAATTTTGAATCTTCTTTTCCCAAAAGCCCATGGAGCTTATAAGAACTCATTGGTTGAATTATATGAGTTTAGTAAATATAAGTGGGAAAAAGTATTTTTAAATGCTGGATTTCAAATAGTTGAAATCAGAAAAGGTCCATTATCATCAGGATATAGATTTGGTTTTAATAAGATAAAAAAACTATTGGCAAAAATTGGATTAACAACTGAATATATTTATGTTCTTAAAAAAGCCTAAAATTCAAATTGCTTTTGTAAAAAGTCATTTTTAAAGAATTTTGATTTATAACAAATAATATTACAAGATTTTTTCATGGAATTTGTCCTTTATGAAACATTTTATCTTTCTAAAAATGATTTTTAATTCCAAATGCAAAAAGGTTTAGTGAAGATTTGAAATAGCAATTAATTGATACTTCAAATGATAATTTTTTAATTATCTACCTTATATCAAAAATTCATTAGTATTGGAGTATCTTAAATTGAAAGTGAGACTATTCAGGAAATTTGTGAAGAATATTTGTGTTAAGTAATTGGTTAAAGATAAATGGAGAAAATTAAAATCTTGTTCATATTACCTCACCTAAGACCAGGTGGTGCAGAAAAAGTAATTACATTTTTAATAAATAAAATAAATAAAAAAAAATTTGAGGTTCAATTGTTGGTTATTGGATCTCTAAAGGACAATCATTATAAATTAAAAAATATAAATGTTGTTTATCTCAATAAAAATAGATTAAGATGTGCATTTCTCAATATATTTGAATATATAAATAAAAGTGATTTTAAAATTGTTTTTTCAAGTATCTACCACATTAACCTTTATTTAGGCTTTCTCAGCTTTTTTTTTAACAAAACTAAATTCATAACTAGAGAGGCAAATATTTTATCAGTGAGAAGAAATTTTTCACCTAAAACTCTCATGCCAGACTTATTGAAAAAAATTATTTACAAAAATTTAGACTGTATAATTTTCCAGTCTAATGATATGCAAAATGATTTCCTGTCAAAATATAGACTAAATAATAAATGTAAATTAATTAATAACCCTGTCACTATATCAAATAAGCCAAAGTTATCTTATTCAATTCATGGAGATTTAAAATTTCTAAATATTGGAAGTTTAGAGGAAAAAAAGGGTCATTTCAGACTGATAGAATTTTTTGAAAAAATTGAAAGAAAATATAAACTATCCGTATATGGGCAAGGAAAACTAGAAAAAGACCTTATTAATCATATTAATAAAAATAATTTAAATGCTAATATTTTATTAAAAGGGATAAGCAAAAATCTTAATTCAATTTTTTCTCATCATAATTTTTATATTCAAGGATCATATGTAGAAGGTTTTCCTAATGCATTACTAGAGGCATTAAGCTATGGGTTGCCAAGCCTAGTTTTTAAATCACCTGGGGGGCACAATGAGATTATAATTGAAGGTTTCAATGGTTATTTTATTGAAGAAGGAGTAAATGAACAAATAATTTTTAAAAAATTTATTAATCGAAAATGGGATAGAAAAGCAATTCAAGAAGACATATTTAAAAGATTTAATTCAAAAAAAATTATAAATCAATATGAAAGTTTATTTTTGAATATTACGATATGAATTTACTTATAACAGGTACGGCGGGGTTTATTGGATTTCACTTAAGTAAAAGATTACTTGATGAAGGGCATACTATAATAGGTGTTGACCAAATTAATGACTATTATGATGTTAATTTGAAATTATCTAGACTTAAAATTAAAGGCGTTCAACCCTCGAATAAAAGTATGCTTTCAAAATCTACTGTTTATGAAAACTATTTTTTTTATAAATGTAATTTGGAAGACAGAAAAACGATTTTTGAAATATTTGAAAAGCATAAAATTGATGCAGTATGTCACTTAGCAGCACAAGCAGGCGTGAGATACTCACTTGAAAATCCAATGGCATATATTAATTCAAATATTATAGGATTTCAAAACATTATCGATGCTGTAAAAGAAAATAAAATTGATAATTTTTGTTATGCCTCATCATCGTCAGTTTATGGAGGTATAAAGGAGCAACCCTTTAAAGAATCTATGTCTGTAGATTACCCTATTTCTCTTTATGCGGCAACTAAAAAGTCAAATGAATTAGTAGCTTTTAATTATTCTCATTTGTTTGGTATAAAATCGACAGGATTACGTTTTTTTACGGTCTATGGTCCTTGGGGAAGACCAGATATGGCATTATTTAAATTTACCAAAGCTCTATATGAAAATAAACCAATAGATGTTTATAATTATGGTAAAATGGTTAGAGATTTTACATATGTAGAAGATATTGTAGAAGGGGTTGTTAGAGTAATTAAAAACCCCGCAAAAAGTTCTTCATTTAATCCTTCTAATGCGGCTTATCAGATTTATAATATTGGAAATAATAATCCTGTAAATCTGATGGATTTTATTCAAGCTATAGAAAACGAGATTGGGAAAAAATTTAAAATCAATTTAATGGAAATTCAACCTGGCGATGTTCCCTCAACATATGCTGATATTACGAATCTGATGGAGAATATGGACTACAAACCTAATACAAGTATTGAAAAAGGAGTAAAAAATTTTATTTTATGGTATAAGAAATACTATGAGATTAGTAATTAAAAAAACATGGTCGAAAATCCTGAGAAATACTCAGATATTGATAGAAAAAATGCTCGTAATGGAGTTTTAATCAAGGAAGAATGAAAATTTTAGTTACAGGAGGAGCAGGTTTTGTTGGACAAGCATTAATCAAAGAGCTTGTTAAAAAGCATGAAGTTGTTTCTTTAGATAATTATTCAATAGGATCAAAACAAAATCATATAAAAGGCGCTATTTATATAGCGGGCGATATAAATAATATTTCAAAATTAATAGAGAATGACTTCGATATTTGTTTCCACTTGGCTGCATTATCAAGAATTCAACCCTCGTTCCATGATCCGCACAATACATTTGTTAATAATACATTTGGTGTACAGAATGTTTTAGACTGGTGTAGAGAAAACAATACAAAATGCATCTATTCAGGGTCATCCTCAAGACATCATAATCCTCATATATCGCCTTATGCTTTATATAAATACATAGGAGAAGAAATTTGTAAAATGTATAAAGAAGTTTATAGGATGAATGTTGAAATCGTAAGATTTTATAATGTTTATGGGCCAGGTGAAATTATAGATGGGGATTGGGCAGCTGTTATCGGGCTTTGGAGAAGACAAATTAGAGATAATGAGCCAATAACAATTGTAGGTGATGGTTTACAAAAAAGAGATTTTACGCATATTGATGATATTGTAGATGGACTAATTAAAATTTCATATACAAATATTGAGCATCATGATGCTTGGGAATTAGGAACCGGATCAAATTACTCTATCCTAGAGGTAGCTGAAATGTTCAAAGAAAAATTTAATTGTGAGTTTAAATTTTTGCCGAAACAAAAAGGAAACTATCAGGAAACATTAAGAGAGAATGATGACGCTCTTGTTAAAATTGATTGGAAGCCAACAGGTGATTTAAAAAAATATATTCAAACATTATGATAGGGATTATAGGGCAAGGTTTTGTAGGAAATGCAGTCTTTCAAAAGTTCAAAAACTTTTATAAGGTAAATACATATGATTTAAACTCTTCGTTAGCAAATTCAACCTACAAGGAAACAATTCAAAATGATATTATTTTTTTATGTCTACCAACCCCAATGAATAAGGATGGATCTTGCAATACAGATATCATTGAAAATGAGATCCGGAATATTGATTCTGATCAAAAAATATTAATTGTTAAGTCAACTGTAATACCAGGAACTGTTGAGAAATGGAACTCAACTTATAGATCTAAAATAGTATTTAACCCAGAGTTTCTAACAGAAAGAAACGCTGTTAACGATTATGACAACCAAAATAGAATCATTCTTGGTGGATCAGAGGATTCATTGTCTAAGATTAAAACTATTTTCAATAATGTGTTTCCAAATGCAAAAATCATTAAAACAGACAGTACAACAGCTGAAAGTGTAAAATATATGACAAATGCCTTTCTTTCGGTCAAAGTATCCTTTGCTAATGAAATGTATAAGCTTGCAAATAGCTTAAATATAGATTATGATAGACTTGTTGAATATGCAATATACGATGAAAGATTAGGTTCATCCCATTGGAATGTTCCAGGTCCTGATGGCGATTTTGGATTTGGAGGTCATTGTTTTCCTAAGGATTTATCTGCTTTAATAAATTTGACAAAACAAAAGGGGACAATAAACTATGTTTTAAAAGCTGCATTGCAAACTAATGATAATGTCCGAAATAACAGAGATTGGGAAAAAATGAAAGGTCGTGCTGTTACGTAATCTATTTGAAAAATATGTTATCCTAAGAAGTACTTCTCTACTACTCTTAGCTTTTCTTTTTTTAATTTTATTTTTTTTTAGCAAACCCTACCTTCAAGGTGACGAACAGAGGTATTTAAATTTCTCTGAAAACATTCTAAATGGGTACTACGCAAATCCTGATCAAAAGCCTGGATTTTTATGGAATGGACCTGGGTATCCAATTCTAATTTCACCTTTAAAATTTCTTGAGTTGCCCTATGTTTTTTATAGATCATTAAATGTCATATTTATTTATTTGGGTTTTTATTTTTGTTATCAATTCCTTCTAAATTTTTTAAAACCTAGCTCAGCTTTATTCGTATCCCTATTAGGAACTATCAGTCACCCATATATTATTGATTCAATTTCAAGAATTTTAACAGAATCATTGAGTTTTTTTTTAGTTAATTTCTTTGCATATACTTTAACTAAGTTTTTAAATTCAGACAAGACTAAATTTTTTTATTTTGGAATAATTGCATCAGGACTTTTAATCCTTACAAAAGTATTTTTTGCATATGTTTTTCTCGTTGTTGCAATTATAGCCTTAGGACTTTTTCTAATAAGAAAGATTAATTTTAAATACCCATTGATTTTTTTTGCACCGTTTTTATTTTGCTTACCATATCTAATCTATACGTATTCTTTAACGGGAAAATATTTTTACTGGTCTGATTCAGGAGGAAGCTCTTTATATAGTATGTCAACTCCATATGATAAAGAATATGGCGATTGGTTTTCACCTAATATTGATCCAATATTGAAAAAAATTAGATATTCTAAAGAAGGCTCAAGGACAACAATACCGAGAAATAATCCACCATATTTTCAAAAGCATTTCCCTTTTTTAAATTCAATTAAAGATAAAAATGGAGTAGAGAGAGATCAGCTTCTCAAGGAAAAAGCATTAGAAAACATTTATAATTATCCATTTAAATATCTAAAGAATGTAGGCTCAAATATTTCAAGGATTTTTATACGAACACCTTTTACAGACAGAGAATTAAAAAATAATTATAAAATTATTTTTTTTCCTCATGGTATTATAATTTTTCTTGGCTATTTATTTTCAATTATAGCAACTTTTATTTTCAAAAACAGTAATCAGATATTTATGCTATCTCTGTTTACTTTTACTGCTTTAGCAGGGATATCTTTGCTCTCTGCAGAGTCTAGATTTCTTTTCCCAATTTATGGTATTTTTACTTCATTAATTTTTATACAACTAAAAAACTTAAAGACTTGGCTAAACCAAAAAAAATATCAATTGTAGTACCCGTTTATAATGAGCAGGCCACAATTGAAAAAATTCTCGTAGTTTTAAAAAACTTAAAACTAGATTTTAAGCTCCAAAAACAAATTGTAATTGTCAATGATTTTTCTACAGATAATTCTGAACAGTTAATTAATGAATTCATAGAAAACAATAAAGAACTTGACATTTTATATTATAAACAAGACAAAAATTATGGAAAAGGAGCAGCGCTTAGAAAAGGTTTTGAAATAGCTAATGGAGATTTAATTATTGTACAAGATGCTGACTTAGAATATGATCCAAATGAATTCAATATATTAATTAAACCAATTTACGATGGTTTTGCTGATGTAGTATATGGATCAAGATTTATTGGAGGAAAACCACATAGAATTCTATTCTTCTGGCATACTTTAGGAAATAAATTTTTAACTTTTCTTTCAAATGCTATGACTAATTTGAACCTTACAGATATGGAAACGTGTTACAAACTTTTTAGTTCAGATGCTATTAAGTCGATAGATTTAAAAGAGAATCGTTTTGGATTTGAGCCCGAAGTAACAGCTAAAATAGCTAGAATACCTAAAATAAGAATTTACGAAGTGGGAATCTCTTATTATGGAAGAACATATGATGAGGGCAAAAAAATTGGCTGGAAAGA
>Ga0206131_10006889_pt1 | contig 11522 bp, 14 predicted proteins | sample Helgoland_Spring_FD_148636 | JGI IMG/M metagenome (GOLD analysis project Ga0206131, IMG submission 148636) | Pelagic subsurface seawater microbial communities from Kabeltonne, Helgoland, North Sea - Helgoland_Spring_Bloom_20160517_1 | ecosystem: Environmental > Aquatic > Marine > Epipelagic ... | reverse complement strand
ATCAGCGCATTACCGCCAAAGGCGAAAATAACTGCAGACGTATGCAGGGGCCGAAGACGCCCGAAGCTCAGATATTCGGAGCCAAAGTTCAAAACTGGAAAGGCCAGTTGGGAGGCGATTGCTGCGCCTGCTAGAAACCCGGCCATGCCCCAGAAGATGGTGGCAATGACACCAGCGCGAACAACGCCGTCAAAATAGACCTCATCATCAGCGGTGCGGGATGACGTATCCCGGGTTAGCCGATAGGCAAAGCCGATCCCGCACAGGATCAGCACCACCCAACCATGGGTCTGAAATACTGCATCGTGGCCACGGCCAGCGGCTACTAGCCCAATCAGAATGCCTATTCCCAGCAGCGAATTCCATCCAACGCCTGTCATGGCGGTCCCCTCAAAAGCAATTTGAATGCAGGACGGACCTGCATCTCGCCGGGAAACTAAGAGAGGGGCTGCGGCGGGTCTTTGATCTGGATCAAGGACCGTACTTGTGAAATCTGCGACAAAACAGCAGACCAGATCACATCAGGGCTGACACAGGGCTCCATGCATAAGCCAATTTCATATTCGCCAATCAAGCGCGCCTTGAGCCGCCAGATGCAGCTTGAGGCTGATGCGCCAGCGACGCTTGAGAGCGAGCATGATCTCGTTAAAGCCGTGCTGGCGCAGATTGAAGACCTGGCCGACATGCTCCCGACCCTGCCGCCGCAAGTGACGTTAGACGCCATTGCGCTCTACCTGCGGGAGGCCATTCCAGCCCATTGTCGCCAGGAAGAGACGATGTTGCTGGAAAGTGGCGGCCCGAAGGTGGAATTGCTGCCTGCCATGGCGCTATTGCAGGCTGAGCATGCGGCGAATGATGCAGTGGCGGCTGAACTTGCGGACATGCTGGATGATTGCGCGGGCTTACCAAAAGCCCCAGCACCAGAAGCGCTAGGCCTTGTCGCCAGGCAATATTTTATGTTGATGCGGCGACATATGGCTTGGGAAGAATTTATCGTGGCGGAAATTTCTAAAGAAATCGCGGATCAGAGCTGAGCAGCTTCGGCCAAGCCGTCATAATCCAGCACGGTAATGGTGCGATTGGCACCGGTTTCCAGAATGTCCGCTGCCCGTAGATTGCCGATCTGCCGGCTGACAGTCTCAATCGTTAAGCCCAAGTAATCCGCAATTTCCGCGCGGGTCAGCGGCAATGTGATCGTGAGCAACGTATCGGCGGGCATATGTTCGCAAAGGGCTGGCGCTTTGCGCCGGGCGATGAGTGCGAGGAAGCTCGCGACTTTTTCGGCTGCAGACTTCCGTCCCAGCAGCAGCATCCAGTCCCGTGCTGCATCCAACTCGTCCAGTGTATTTTGGAATAGGCGGCTCTCAAGCTCCGGTTGATCAGCCATCAGCGCTTCAAAGCTGCGTTTCGGGAATACGCAAAGCTCAACATCCGTGGCTGCTTCAGCGTAGAACGGGCTGCGCGTGCGATAGGCGCGGCCAAGGAAATCTGGCGGAAATTGCAAACCCACGATCTGTTGGCGCCCATCGCTCAACACCTTGCTGAGCTTCACAACACCCGAAACAATGTTAGCGAAACTAGAGACTTCATCCTCGGCATTCTGGATGACATCGCCAGCTTTTAGAACGCGCTGGCGAGCGACAGCGCTCAGCGCCTGAATCTCGTGATCCGAAAGCGCGCCGCATACGGCCTGATGGCGGATTGCACAAATCCGGCACCGGTCAATCCGTTCAGAGATAACAGTCATAGCTGCATACCGCTCCAGTCCTGCCGACACACTATAGCAAACATCCAGAACTGGAACGCGCCACATTGCGCCGCAGGCTCTGCGGCAAATTCAAAAATTCTGGTCAGCGTGCCAATGCATTGCCGTATTCCAATTTGGGGCCTGCAATGCCAAATTCAGCAAGGCCAAGAGCGCTTCCCAAAACAATCTGCGCAAACGAGGGCTTGGCACTGTCTACGGCGCAAGTTTCTTATGCGTGCAGACCATATTTAGCGAGGAGGCAGCAAGGAATGGCCAACAAAAGCGATCAAGGGCCGATAGCGATCGTGGCTGCTGAAACGCCACCGCGCACCAAGCCATCCACATATCCAGAACCCTTCTTCTCGCGCATGTTGGGTCGTGAGAAGCGGATGCTTGGCGATCAGTTTGGTCTTAAGAACTTTGGGGTCAATCAGACCACACTGGCACCCGGCGGGGAGTCTTCATTGATGCATAAGCACACCAAGCAGGATGAGTTTATCTACATTCTGGCGGGTGCGCCGACATTGGCGACGGAAGATGGAGAAACCGTCCTCAGCCCCGGTATGTGCGCTGGATTTCCTGCGAATGGCACAGCCCATCATCTGATCAACCGCACAGACAGCCCGGTCATCTACTTGGAAATTGGCGACCGCACACCAGGCGATGAAGGCAGTTATCCGCAGGATGACCTAAAGGCCGTGATGGGCGCAGACGGGAACTGGAAATTCACACACAAAGACGGCAGCGATTATTAGCGCAACCCAGCCCTAATTCCGGGACGTCTTCCGCCGGCCCATTGTGGCGAGGCCGAATACGCAGAGGGCGCCGGCTGCGCCGAGACATGCGGTTACGGGCACCACGAGGTCATACCCGCCTGCCGTCCAAATCAATGCGCCGAGATAGGGGGCGATGGCGAAACCGGCCAGATAGGGCAGCGCAAGCCAGCCGGAAATTGCACCGAAGCCAGTGCGGCCCAAATACTCCGCCGTCATCGCGGGCTTCAAAATGCTGGTCAGGCCGTATGTAGCGCCCTGCAGCATGGCGAACGCGAAGACCATGGGGGCGGAAGCACCTGCGGCCATCAGGATCAGTGAGGCGACTGTTACACCGCCAAATGCAATGGCGGCAGCCATGGCGGAGGAAATGCGCTTCTCAACCAGCATCAGCACAATCCGCCCGGCGACTTGCATTGGCCCTATGGAAGACGCGATTAGAATGGCCGTTTCGCGCGGGATTTGGCGTTCAGCTAGGAGCGGCATGATGTGGTTCAGCAGAATGCCGTGGTTCAGCGCCATCATCGGGAAGGCGATGGCGATCAGCCAGAATTGCGGGCGGCGGAGCGCACGCTTGAGCGCATCACGGTTCTCCGTCTTGGCGTTGGCGGACCGGACGACGAGGTTTGCGTCCTCCAGCATCTTGGCACCGAGATAGAGCATGGGCGCTGCCAAAGCAGCACCAACCATGGCGAACGTTATCACCGTCGTCTGCCAGTCATAGGCTTCAGCGATGGCGGCACCCGGCAGAAATGCTACAGGCGACGCGAACCCTGCGATCAGCGTGATCTTGGTGATGGCTGGCCGGGCTGCTTCCCCAGTCGCACGGGTAACGACGGAAAAGCATGGCTCATAGAGACAAAACCCTTGGGCAATGCCAATGCCCGCCCAGAAAATCCAAAACATCAAAGGCGTGCTTGCAGTCGCGAGCGCCGCCAATGCCGCGCAGCCAAACAGCCCACCACAGCTCAATACAAACCGGCCATAGCCATTATCGATCAAGCGCCCGGCGATGGGGGACGATATGGCGGCCATAGCGATGGCGATGGTGAAGCCAAGTGCTAAGTCCGTCTTCGCCCAGCCAAGGCTGCGTTCCCATTCCAATAGCAATGTTGCGAAAACATAGAACAATGCCGCCCAGATCAGCGTCTCGCCTGCGGCCAGAAGCAGGATGGCGACGCGGGGCGGTTTGGCGGCTGTTGTGGTCACGCAGAATTCTCGTCTTCAGGGCCCGTATAATTGCGGATCGTAAGCGGTTCCTTGAACGTTAGCGTGCGGTATGGAAACGGAATCTCGATCCCAGCTTCGTCTAGCGCGTGCTTGATGGCGGCAACGGCTTCGTCTCTGGACTGGTGTTCATCTTTGGGCGTGCTATCGGCCCACCAGCGGACTAAGAAGTCGATGGAGGAGGAATTGAACTCTCGCGCGAACACATCGACGCCGCGCATCTGGTCTCGTTTTTCCACGCTCAGCATAGCTTCCATAATAACGTTCCGGGCCTTGTCGACATCCTCGCCATAGGCGACCCCTATAATGATGGAGATACGACGAAGCTCCCGGTCAGTAAGGATTTTGACCGGGTTTTTGAAGATGAAACTGTTCGGCACCAGGATCAACTCGCCAGAGCGTTTGCGCAAGAAGGTGTCCCTGATCGAAATATGCTCGACTTGGCCAGATAGCCCCTCGCACTCAATGTCGTCGCCAATCCGCATGGGTTTCCGCATCAGGATTAAGAACCCAGCCAGGAAGTTCTCAAAAATATCTTTGAAGGCGAGACCAATGGCGATGGAGCCGAGGCCGAGGCCCGCCAGCAGTTTTGTTGGCGTTAGGTTGGGCGCGACAATCGTGGCAGCGATGAGAAAGCCCAGGAGCCAAATCGCGATCCTGGCGAGCTTAACGATAGCGGCGACCAGGGATGGCCGCGCGCGCGACCGGCGCATCAGGCGCTCAAATACTCTACCGACGATGAATGCGAAGGCGCCTGTGATCAGGAGGATGACAAAGGCTGCGATGAAGTTTGGCAGCAGAGCAATCATGCTCTCCGCCAAGCCGTTCAGTTGTTCACTGACAATTTGGAGAGGTTTGACAGTCAATTCCACGGGAAAAGCATCTCCTGATCGGGCTGCAAATATTGATTGGAACCACAGCACCCAGCAATGGTTTGCATACCGAGCCACCTCTGCATTGTATAGATGCTGACCCAGCGTATTCGACTTGAAGGACATAAAGCGCGTGAAACGAATGCAATTCGCGGCCATTTGGTTGCTTACCGCCTTGGTCTGGTTCCCCATTGAGGCACAGGAAAGCCCACCGCCAACGGAAGAAGTGGTGGCACCTGTTCAGGCTGTGGCGGTCGAGCCGGTTGCGCGTGACGATGAGATCGCCAAGCGCATTCAAGAGATTTTGCAGGCAACGGGTTGGTATGAGAACGCCCGCGTCGTGGTCGACGATGGCGTTGTGTTCATAGACGGCGTTACAGCAAGCGCAGAGCGCCGTGCCTGGGCGCGGGAAATGGCGCAGAAGACCCAGGATGTAGTCGCCGTCGTCAACAGGGTCACGGTGGAGAAAGAGGTCGAGTGGAGCTTTGATCCGGCCTTCGAACAAATCACGGCAATGGTGCGGTCAATTGTGCAGGCGCTGCCGCTGATTGTGCTGGCACTTATTGTGTTGCCGCTGGCGTGGATATTCGCGTCTTTGATTGCACGGCTTGCGCGGCACCTCATGCGGAACTCCACGCCGTCACCCTTCCTGCGGGATATTCTAGCCAGAGCGATCTCGCTGCCAGTCTTCTTCTTGGGCCTCTATATCGTATTGGAAGCTGCAGGCCTGACGCGGTTGGCAGTTTCTTTGGTTGGCGGTGCGGGTGTGCTGGGCATCGTCATCGGTTTCGCGTTTCGGGATATTGCTGAGAACTTCCTGGCAAGCCTGCTGCTGAGCATCCGCCGGCCATTTCGCGCTGGCGACTATGTGAATGTGGCGGAATATACCGGGTATGTGCAGAGCATGAACACCAGAAGCACACTCCTGCTCTCCCCAGAAGGAAATCACGTGCAGGTGCCGAATTCCACGATCTTCAAGAACGTGATTACCAATTTCAGCACGGCACCTACCCGGCGTGAGGGGCTGACTGTTGGCATCGGTTACGATGCGCAAGTGGCCGAGGCGCAGGAGATCATTATCGGTGTGCTTTCAAACCACGCAGCCGTGATTGCCGACCCAAGCCCGCTGGTGTTGGTGGATGAACTTGGCAGTTCGACCGTGAACCTCAAGATTTACTATTGGTTCGATGGTGAGAATTTCTCTCAAGTGAAGGTCAAATCGGCCATCCTGCGGCTGATTAAGAAAGCGCTTGTTGAAGCAAATATCTCCATGCCCGATGACGCACGTGAGATCATCTTCCCAGATGGCGTGCCGGTTAAGATGATCGAGGCCTCTGCAATTTCAGAAACACCGACGCCTGATCCTGTACCGATTGAATCGAACGCGTCTGCGACGGAATCTGAAGGCGACCTCAGTAATGAACGGGCCGAAGTGGAGGAACACGCGGGCGCTGCGGCCCCAGAGGATCAAGGAACCGACTTGCTGGCGGACAAGAACGCCTAACCGCCTTGAACTTCCGGGTTGATCATGTTGATGGGCGATCCGGCTGCATAGGCAGTTATCTGGTCAAATATGTCGCTGAATTGCAGATTGTATTCGTCCTGCGTCACATATCCGATATGGGGTGTGGCGAGGACGTTCGGGTGCGCGATGATGGGGTTTTCTGCAGGCCCGCCCGGTTCAGTTTCATAGACATCAACAGCAGCGAATCCGGGGCGGCCTGCATTCAAGGCGTCTAACAGCGCATCCGGTTGGATGAGTTGCGCGCGGGAAGTGTTTACCAGCAGCGCATCAGGCCGTATCTGGCTCAAATCCGTTGCTGTGATCGCACCTGTCGTATCTGGTTTCAGGCGAATATGCAGGCTGATGATGTCGGGCTTGCTGAAAAATGCCTCCCGGCTTTCGGCAAGATTGGCACCGTCAGCCCTGGCCCGCGCCCGCCCGGCCTCAGACGCCCACCACACAACGTTCATGCCGAAAACCCTGGCATAGTCCGCCAGCGCCTTGGCGATCCTGCCATAGCCGTAGAGGCCAAGCGTGCGGCCTCTGAGAGAGCGCCCAACGCCCATCTGCCAATTCCCAGCTTTAAGCGACGCCTGCTGCTCCGGGATTTGCCGGAATGACGCCAAGATCATTCCCCAAGCGAGTTCTGCCGTTGCAAAGGATGGCGCATCGGCGTGCATGTCGGAGCAAAGCAGCACGTTGTTCCGGGTACAGCCCTCAACATCAATGTGAGGCCATACGCTGCGTTGGCTGATGAGCTTGAGGTTCGGCAGCCGGTCCAGTAGCGCACCAGAAATCCTGGTGCGTTCGCGGATCAAAACCAGGGCTTCTGTATCTGCCAGCCGGGCAGCCAAATCGTCCTCTTCCTGGACATGATCGTTCCAGACGGTCACGTCATGGCCGTCCAGCTTTGGGAAGCAGGGCAGGGTGCGGATCGTGTCGAAATAGTCGTCAAGGATGCTGATCTTCATAACCCCGAAACTATCGCAGCAGATCAAGCAGGGGCAAGCGCTTCTGCTTCGAGCATACCGGCCAAATTCCCCATGCATGTGTCCCAACCAGTCGAAACATTGGTGCGGCTTTCAAGAGTTTGGATATTGGTGTGACGGACCTGCACAAGCGTACCGCCTTCCGTGCTCTGCATGGTAACGGTGACTTCGGAGAATGGAGTTGCTGTCTCTGCACCATTGGCATCCTGGCCGACATGGCGCCAGCTGAATACCAGCCTAGAGGGCGCTTCAACATCGATATAGACGCCTTCCAAGGCTGCGTAAGGATCATCCGGGCCGCTGAAAATGAAGCGCCATGCGCCGCCTGTGCGCAAATCGACTTCAGCGGATTGTAGGGCGTGTGGCGCTGGTCCGAACCATTTCACAATGCGCTTAGGGTCCGTCCATGCCAGCCAGACGCGCTCGATCGGCGCAGGGAAGGCGCTTTCGGCCAGGATTTCACTGTCCGCTGGGGTGGATTTCAGGTGGGATAGGGGCATCAATCATCCTCATTTTCGTCTTGCAGGAGTGTGCCGAGCGCTTCCAATTGGGTATCCCAGAAGCGTTGATAGTCATTCAGCCAATTGATCGCGTCACGCATCGGCAGGGCCTCAATTCGGCAATAGCGCGTGCGGCCCCGTTTTGTGACAGAAACGAGTCCAGCATCGCTCAACACACGGACATGCTTGGACACAGCCGTTAGCGACATCTGGAACGGTGCTGCGACCTCCGCTAGCGGTGCTTCGCCTTCTGCCAGGCGCGCAACGATGGCGCGGCGAGTGGTGTCGCTGAGTGCGGCGAAGGTTTGGTTCAGGTCTGTCACGTCGTGTCTCATAATAGTAAACCTATTGGTTGACTATATGGGTGGGTCGAATAATAGTCAACCAGTAAGTTCACAAATGGAGTCGAACGATGAAACTGTATGACGCAATGGCCCCGAACCCGCGCCGGGTGCGCATCTTCATGGCTGAGAAGGGCATTGAGTTGCCGATTGAGCATCTGGAATTGATGGAAGGACAGTCACGCAAGCCAGAATTCATGGCGAAGAACTCGCTTGGTGAAACGCCGGTTCTGGAGCTGGATGACGGGCGCTATTTGACGGAGAGCATCGCCATTTGCCGCTATCTGGAGCATCTCTATCCAGAGCCTGCACTATTCGGCAAAACCGCAGAAGACAAAGCGTTCGTCGAAATGTGGACGCGGCGTATGGAGCAGCTAATCATGGGGCCGTTCGGCGCATATGGCATTCACAGCTTTGAATTCTTTGCTGACAAGATTGAGCAGGTCCCGGCCTATGCTGAAACCCAAATGCGCCTGATTCCGAAACGTTGGTCCTGGCTTGATGCGGAAATCTCGGATGGCCGTCCGTTCATTGCCGGCGACGCTTTCAGTGTTGCGGATATTACTGGTGCCGCCACGCTGATGATTGCGAGCTTCATCAGCTATGAGGTTCCGACTGATCTGAAGCATGTCCGCGCGTGGGCAGATCGCATCCAGACCCGCCCAAGTGTCAGTAGCCAAATCGTCAGCACCTAACCCTAGCTGAAGCGAACTTGCACTTGGCCGAAGTTCCCGAATTGGCCGGTGCAGGTATTCCCTGACTTCGCGAGCAGCATGTGGCTGCAGGTGCCGGTGCTGACAACATCGCCCGCCTGGATAGCCATGCCGTCCCGATTAAGACGGTTGGCGAGCCAAGTCGCTGGAACCAATGGATGGTCGATGGCGTCACCGGCATTGCCTGTGCGGCGAATGTCGCCGTCTACGGTCAGCGTCACTGAGGCGTCAGCAATGCCAGCGTCTCGCCAATTGCGGATAGCCGCGCCGATGACAAGATGCCCATTGCCACTGCCATCTGCCAAAATTGCAGGTAGGGCCGGGAAGGCGCCATCATGAATAAAACGGCACTCAGCGACTTCTATGCCGATATGGATGTCCGCAATAGCGTCTGCGACATCGGCTTCTGAATAAGGCGTCGCCCGTGGCGGCAGGCCGTCCCGGATGCGGACGATATATTCGCACTCAACAACGGGGTGCTGCAGCGTGCTGCGATCGAGCGTCACCGGGGTATCGTGAATAAGGTGGCGGAACACGGACCCAAAGATCGGCTCTTCTGCGCGGAGCGCCGCCTGCATTTCAGGTTTATTGGCAGCAATCTTCCAACCGCCCACCTCCCAGCCGAGCCGATCCCGCACCTTGGCCGCAACGCGATAGGCTGTTGCAGCATCAGGCGGCGTCAGGTCTGGGGCGAGGCCAGATTGCGGTTTACCGGACTGGCGCAAGTGAGCCAGAAGGTCTGCGAGTTTGTCTTCGGTTTCAGGTGTCATGGCTAAATTCCAATTGCGTGACCTACAGGATCGCACAAAATGATATGTCCGCGTAGACTTCGCCAATACACGATGCCGGGGAGAGCGGAAATGACGGAAAAGCAGGATTATTACGGCGGGCTCAAGATGACGCCGGAGCGAGCGGCAGATGTCGCCGCAGAGGCAGATCGCATCCGCCAGGGCGTCGCATCTGCGATCACGCCGAAGTTTGGCTTTTACGATGAGCCGTCACATTTCCTAAAAGCATTAGAAGACTGCGCGGGAGATGACGCATGACGCGCCCCAACCGCCTGCAAAGCTTGCATGAATTGATGACTGAAATGGAGGCCGGGCATATCTCCTCCCTTGAGGCGACGGAAGATATGCTCCAGCGGATGGAGGCTTGGCAGCCCCATATCAACGCCTTCATTCGCATGGATGGCGATGCCGCTATCAAGGCTGCGAAAGCGGCAGACACCGCACGGGCGAAGGGCGATAAGCGCCCATTGCTCGGCGCTCCACTCGCGCACAAAGATATGTTCATGCGGGTGGGGGAACGCAGTTCTGGTGGGTCGGCCCTGTTGGGGGCGCTCGTTGGTGAAGACACGGCTACGGTCGTCGCTCGTTTGAATGCTGCAGGTGCGATTGAAACGGGCCGCTTGAATATGTCTGAATTCGCGGCCGGTCCCACCGGTCATAACGCCCATTACGGCCATGCGCGCAATCCCTGGAATCCAGATCACATCACTGGCGGCTCGTCCTCGGGCTCCGGCGCGTCTGTGGCAGCGGGTGTTGTCTATGGCGCGCTTGGATCAGACACCGGCGGATCAATCCGCTTGCCTGCGATCATGTGCGGCCTGTTTGGCCTGAAGCCCACATATGGTGCCGTCAGTCGTTATGGTGCGATGCCGCGCGCCTGGTCGCTAGATACCGTTGGCCCACTCACACGGTCCGCCACGGATGCTGCAATGATGTATGCAGTGATCGCAGGCCATGATCCGAAAGATCCCACAACAAGCCGCCGCGAAATCCCGGACTGGCAAGGCCTGATCGACAAACCACTGAAAGGTCTGCGCATCGCGCACGCAAAGGGAGAGCCCTTCGGCCCTGTCGATCCTGAAACCCATGAAGCCCACATGGCCGCCCTTAAGGTGTTTGAGGGCTTGGGGTGTGAAATTCTGGAAGTGACGTTGCCGGATTGCGCGCCTCTCTATAGTGCGGCCGACGCCATCTCCAAAAGCGAGGCAGCCACGCTTCATGGTCGCTGGATGCGCGAACGCCCCGCTGACTACGCCACCCATGTTTACAGCCGGACGGAGGCCGGGTTCGCTATTCCGGCGACTGTATATTTGGAAGCCCAGGCAGCGCGCGGGCAGGTGCTTCGGGACTTCTGCGATCAGGTGTTTGCGCAGGCGGATGCGCTGCTGCTGCCGTCCATCACCATGCCGGTGCCAAGCATTGCTGAAACAGATGAGGGCCAACCGGGTGCCATCCAGACGATGGTTGCGGGGATCACCCGGGCGACGCGGCCATTCAACTATTTGGGGCTACCAGGGCTGGCGACGCCGCTTGGCGTATCCTCCAAAGGATTGCCTTTATCCTGCCAGCTAATCGCCCGCCCGTTCCAAGAACGCACCCTTCTGTCGCTCGGCCATGGCTATGAGCAAGCCGTTGATCACATTGGTGCGGCACCGGCTCTACCGGGTTAAACTAACTGGCGAGTATGGACAGCGTAACAGCGTTCATGAATCATGGCATTGATGGGTCGTTCGGTGGAGTTTGACGATGCGGTTACGGAATTCTGTGCTCTTATTGGCAGCGGCTGCGGTTTTGCTATCGGCCTGCGGGCCGACCCGCAATCAACCTCCTAGAGGGTCTGAGCGCGCTAAGTTCCGCGTTGCACCGCCGAAGACAGCTGCAGACGCCACTCGTTATGCGACCCTATGCGAAGACTTTGGCCCAAAGAAAGGTTTGGGCGCAAACTTGATCAGAAGTGGCTCGGGAAATTTGAACAACGGGGTCTGGTTTTATAAGTGGATCCCAGCCCTTGTTATGCCGCCGCCTTGATTGGCGTCAGCGCATTGAAGTAGGCCTGATCTGGTGTTTG
>Ga0206131_10006885_pt1 | contig 11527 bp, 11 predicted proteins | sample Helgoland_Spring_FD_148636 | JGI IMG/M metagenome (GOLD analysis project Ga0206131, IMG submission 148636) | Pelagic subsurface seawater microbial communities from Kabeltonne, Helgoland, North Sea - Helgoland_Spring_Bloom_20160517_1 | ecosystem: Environmental > Aquatic > Marine > Epipelagic ... | reverse complement strand
GGATTATTTGAAAATAAAACAGGAAAAACAAATGTTGAAGTATTTGAAACTGAAGTAAATAATATCTTAGGAAAAGCTTTAAGTGAAGCAGGCAATATCGGATTAAATAGTTTAGATAAAGATAATAGATTTGTAATCATGGTAAATGCGGGCAGTAAAGGAAGTGAAATTAATATTTCTCAAATGATTAGTTGTCTAGGACAACAACAAGTAGACGGCAAGCGTGTTCCCTATGGTTTTGAAGATAGAACTCTTCCTCATTACACAAAATATGATGATACACCAACGGCAAGAGGATTTGTTGAAAATTCATTCATTTCTGGATTAACTCCACAAGAATTATTCTTCCATGCGATGGGTGGTCGTATTGGTTTAATTGATACAGCGGTAAAGACAAGTCAAACAGGTTATATTCAAAGGCGACTTGTAAAAGGGATGGAAGATATTAAAGTAGAATATGATTTAACAGTAAGAAATAATAAAAATAAAATTATTCAATATTCTTATGGAGGTGATAGTTTTGATACGGTGAAGTTAGAAAATCAAAATTTACCTCTATTAAATCATTCAATCGAAGATATATATAAGAATTTTAATTATCCAGAAAAGGAAGAATTGGAAGCCTTTAAATTATTATTTGAAACATTAGCTAAAAAAAGATTAACTCGTCAAACGAAAGAATTAAATTCAAGATGTAAAGATGAAACTTCATTAATGATTGAATCAAGAAAAATAATTATTGAAAATGTAAATAAAAGCGAAGATAAAAATGGTGTTTGTTTACCTATCTCCTATTCCAATTTAATTCAAAATACAAAGGGACAATTCAATATTACTAAATCTACATTATTAGACATCACCCCCCTTGAATGCTTTGAACTATTAGATTTATATTATGAAAAATTCAATTCGATTCATTATGTTTTACCATCGGATATGTTTAGAATCACATATTACTATAACCTTTCACCATTTATTCTATTAAAACATAGATTACATAAAACAGCAATTATTCACATGTTAGAAAATGTTTGGAAAACATATAAACTATCTCTTGTAGCACCTGGAGAAATGGTCGGTCTTATTGCCGCCCAGAGTATTGGAGAACCAACTACACAAATGACACTAAATACATTCCATTTTGCTGGTGTTGCTAGCAAATCGAATGTAACACGTGGAGTTCCAAGAATTGAAGAGATATTATCTCTATCAAATAACCCAAAAAATCCGTCTTGTACTATTTATTTACAACCACATGAGCAACACGAAAAAGAAAATGCTTTACGAATAATGAATCATGTTGAACATTGTAAATTTGGAGTATTAGTCAGCGATATTAATATTTGTTATGATCCAAATGACCTTGAAGTCAAAGACGATTTATTACTAATAGAACAATTTAAATTATTTGAAAAAGAAATGGATGATTGTGGAAGCAATGAAGTGGATGATGATAATTATTCAAAATGGGTGATTCGTATCCATATCAATAAAGAAGAACTATTAGAAAGGGATTTAACAATGAATGATATTCATTTCGCAATCATTACTCTATATAATAAATCAGAAGTCCATTGTATTTATAATGATTTTAATGATGATAATTTAGTATTTAGAATTAGAATGAGAAATCAAAAAAAGAAACCATTATCACTTGACCAACAAGATGAAATTTATAAGTTAAAAAATTTCCAAGAACACCTTATGGAGAATCTTGTCATTCGCGGGATTGCAAATATCACAAAGGTAATTCCCCGAAAAATTATGAATACTATGGTGGAAGAAGATGATAAATATGTAAAGAAAGAATCTTGGGTATTAGATACAGTAGGAACAAATCTATTAGATATCCTATCCCTAGAATATATCGATACTACAAAAACATATTCTAACGATATTCAAGAGATATACAGAGTTCTAGGTATTGAAGCAGCTAGACAATCAATATTTAATGAGATTAGCGAGGTGATTGAGTTTGACAACACCTATATTAATTATCACCATATTAGTTTATTATGCGATAGAATGACATGTAATGATAAAATGGTCTCTATATTTAGACACGGTATTAATAATGATGATATTGGTCCTATTGCAAAAGCATCATTTGAGGAAACACCAGAAATGTTCTTTAAAGCTGCGCGACACGCAGAATTAGATAATATGCGCGGAATATCTGCGAATGTAATGTGTGGTCAAGAAGGTTATTTCGGAACTTCTTCCTTTAAATTAATGCTTGATATGAACGATATATCTATATTTAAAAGTGACAGAGAAGATAAAGATGAAGAAATTGATTTTGGAGAACTGACAGAAGATAAATATTGTAATTCTAATAATTTATCAATTCATTCTAACGTACAACAAATTAAAAAATTAAATCTTGGAAAACTAGATGACTATGATATGGAATTTTAAATATATGTGTTTTTAACCATATTTTGTTGTTCTCTTGATAGATAACTTTGTTTTAAATCACTAAATGGAAAGGGTGATTTGTTTGGAGTATAACAAGTATTAAAGTGATAAGGTTCATTTACAAGAGGATAACTTTGGTATGATTTACAATTATTTACTTGTTTACAATCCATGAACTGATTATATTCAATAATTGTATCAGAATTTTTTATTAAATATTCTCTATATTCATTATTATTTTTTATATTTTTATTTTTTAAAAAATTATCTTTGTCTTCTTTTTTGGTTTTAAATGAAGTATAAATTCTTCCATCGCTCATAAGAGGAGGAAAACCTTGGTGTAAATTATTAAATCCTGTATAACATTTATCCCATTTCATTATATTTAATTAGATATTAATTTTGTCAAAAGTTCAGCCTTTTTTGATTTTCGTGCTTCTGATTTTGTCATTATAGCATTGAATATGGCAACATTTCTTAATTCATTTACTTTCATTTTATTTAAATCGTCTATAGATAAATCTCCTAATTTTTTATATGTTGTTTCATCATTATTGGTAATAAACGAAATATTATCTTCACTCATTGCATCATTATCTAATTTTGTAACTTGTAAATTATTAGAAAAATCAAGTCCCTTTAAATCAGTTACATCTGATAAATTCATAATTTTTACTTCAGAAACCTCTTCATTATCAGATACACTGATTAAATCATCGTTATTTTCTAATACAATTTCTTGATGTGTAGTTTCCAATGATTTGTTCGAGTTTAATTCTTGGGTTTCATCATCACTTTCAGATTCAACTTCTGTTTCTTCGTCGGTTGCCGCATCGCCTTCGACTTCTTCGTCGGTTTCCACATCACCTTCTACTTCTTCGTCGGTTTCTACTTCCACGTCGGATTCCACTTCTTTGACATTATCACTTCCTACATTATCAGAAGATGGTATTAAAAATGTAGCGCAATCACTTAATAATTGTGTCATTACAATATTTTGTTTATTTAAACTACTTTCAAGAAGATGAATTCTATTATTTAATATATAATATACAATACCTATATTAATCATCAATAGAGTAAATAGTAAATAAGACGTCATATTTAACATTATTATACCAAAAGACAAAAATAAAATAATAATAACGAATATAAAAATATAAGAATAATACTATGAATGAAATACAATGAACTTATTTATATTAAGCAATGTGAAAATGTTAGAAATTTTATTTTATCATTAATTATTATTATTTTATACCTGATATATATATGGTAAATGGTAGTAGATATGAAAAAAATGGATGGATACATGTTTCAGTAAGTGGAACACCAAGAGAAATAGGAAACGCTCACGGTTATTTATTATCTTATGAACTTTCCGAATTAAGAAAAGTTCTTAAATTTACGTTATATAATGATTATGGTCTTAAATATGAATTTTTTGTAGATGTTGTATCAAGACTAATGATTAATTCATTTGAAAATAGATATAATGAATATTTACAAGAGATTGATGGAATTGTGGAAGGTGCCAAAAAGAAAAATGTTATTTTTACTAGAGAAGAAATATTATTTTTAAATAGTTTATACAGTCTAGATTCAATTATGGGACATATATACGAAGTGATTGATGATTATCCTGAAATAAAGAAAGATCACTTGGATGTATTTACAAATAAAAGAATAAAAAAAATGGAAAGTCAAGACAGATGTACTGGGTTTTTAGCAGTTGGAAGTCAAACCAAGGATGGCGGTATTGTATGCGGGCATAATACATTTGATAATTATCTTGGTTCTCAATATGACAATATTATGATGTCAATTAAACCAAAAAACGGAAATTCATTTATTATGCAAACATCGCCTGGTCAAATACAAAGTGGTACAGACTTTTATGTTACAGAAAATGGATTTATTGTAACAGAAACTACAATTGGAGGTTTTAATAAATTTGTATTAAAGGATTTAATTTGCTGTAGAATTCGTAAAGCCGTTCAATATTCTAAAACATTAGATGATTATGTTAGAATATTACAAGATGGAAATAGTGGTGATTATGCAAATTCATGGTTAGTTGGCGATATAAAAAGAAATGAAATTATGCGTATTGAATTAGGACTTAAATATGTAAATGTTGAAAAAAAGAAAAATGGGTATTTTATTGGATTCAACGCCCCCTATGATCCAAGAATTCGTAATTTAGAATGTGAAAACACAGGATTTTATGACATACGCAGACATCAAGGATCAAGAAGAGTAAGACTAGAACAACTCATGACACAACATAAAGGTAAACTCGATGTAGAAATTGGAAAATCAATATTAGCAGACCATTTTGATGTATATTTAAATAAAGATAATATGTGTTCAAGAACTTGTTGTAGTCATTATGATATGGATGCTCGTGAATTTTTATCTCAAGCAGATCGTCCTCTTCCATACCAGCCTCGTGGAGCCTGCGATGGAATTGTATGTGATACGAAATTAGCACGAAAAAATGGAATGTGTGCTATTTGGGGAGCCTCTTGTGGTACTCCATTTGTTGCTAGTGAATTTTGTAAAAAAAATATACAATGGGCTGACCAAGAAAAATATTTATTAGATAGACCAAGTCAACCATGGACCGAATTTTATAATAGTCACTGTTCTCGTAAAGAGAATACCAGAAAACATTATAAAAAATCTTTAAAAATAACACGTAAAAAAAATTAAGAAATTCTTTTACTCGGGATACTTGCACTAGTAATATAAATAGAATTCTCAGTCATAATAATGTATGTATCGACTACTTTAAAAATTTTAGAAATTGGTGATGTATATTCATCTTCACTTTTAACCAATAGTTTTTCACCTGAATCTCTAACACCTATTAGAATATTATTTTCATCGGACCAATAATCAAGAAGAATAGGTTTGTCCTCATTAATAGCTATTTTGCACGCGTGTTGTAGACATTGTTGATTTGGTAGCTTATCTGACATATATATATACTTTTTAAATACTTTATATTATTTTTACGCATAAGTATTTATAATTTTTATTTTTCTTTTGTTTTTGATTTTATGAATCGGTATTTCTAATTTACATGAATCAACAATTTTTTCATATTCATCTATTAAAATATTTTTAATAATATTATAAATTTTGTAAAGAATTTCTTGTTCACATTTTCCTACAATAATAACGCTACCAGTTCTAAATATCATAATTGACATTTTTGTAATATTTTCATCTTTGGATTTTGTTTTAATAATATTATTATCATTATCATAATATATCTTACATTGAATACCTGGATAGGAACAAGGGTCAAATCCACAAATAATATTATATTTTATTTTTAAAATATCATATAAACTTTGTCTATTAATATGATAACCACAATTGAAATTTGAATTGATAAGTACAGTTTCATATTTACCACTATAATTATAATGTTCGTTTGTTATTGTATTTAATAATTCTGTTACCTTTTCTAAAACTATATTTAAAATATCAATATCTTGGATACCAGGTATCTCAATCTTGCCTGTATTAAATATTTTTACATGAACTTCAGTAAACTTATTTTTAAAGAAAATACGAGAAATTAAAACAAAACAATTATAGAATGCACCCTTTTTTTTTGTTCTATAGGTTAAGATATCCTTTTTACTTATTCCTATACTAATTTTACGAACATCTTTGAAATGAATTCTACCTTCTGGGTTTTCAATATGCCGAATAAGATTATTTTCAAAATAATCATATTTATTTGTTTTTTCCATTATATCTTCTAAATCTTTTTTATTATCAAATGAAAACTTCATTTGTTTTTTTATAATTCCTTCTTTATAGTCACTATACTCAATTATAGGTACTAACCAAAATATAGTATTTAAATCAATGGGTCTATTCAAATGACATATAATTGTCCTTGTTGATATATATAAATCACTAACATTTACAATCTGTTTTGTTACTATTTTAGAGACATACTGAATATCCATTCCACCTTCACAAAACTTTTCCCATTCTTCATCAATATCTTCCATTAATAAAAAATAATGATTGTTAAATAAATCAATTTATTTTATTTTTTTTTTAGGAAGTCTATGGTCGTATCCTTCTTTACGCTCTTTTAAAATTGTATTCCAACATTCAATAATTTTATCTTTTCCAAATTCAAACCATTTTCTATGTCTGGGAACAAACACACAACTAATTTCATCAAGTTTCCAATATGAACGAGCTAAAAATTCTTTGTCTTCATTTTCAGACATTACAAGGGATTCCCATTTTTCATAGTCTTCTTTGGATATACCAAAAGGAGGGTATTTATAAATAGGCATTCCATTGTCTATAAATGAAATAAGTGTCCCTTTATGTTTACCATCTTCTGTAAAATTATAATTGCCATCTTCTAAAAATTCTTTTTCATTCTCATATTCTTTAAATCTGGTTTCAAGGAAATCACATTCATCCAAATTACACACTTCCATTTGAAATTGCATTTGTACCCAATATTCCAATTTTGGATTTCCATTAATTTCGCGATTTACAATATTTTTAATTTCTAACATTCTTCCATATCTGCCACTATTTTTTGTTGTTACAATTCCATCAGGAGACGCAGCAATACAATCAATATCTTTATGGGGTATACAACCATAATCTTCCACAACGACATTAAAATTTTCTTGATACCATAATAATGATACTTCTTCATATTTTTGCCCCCAATGCATAGGTGAATCCATATTTACACTTTTATTAAACATGACAATTGGTTTACATTTCTCACAAATTAACTGATTATAGCTTGACTCACTTCCAAAAACCTTCCATATATTACTTGCTGTTAAATGTCTATGGCGATATTCATACCATTCATCTGTTCTTTGTTTTGCTTGTGGTATATTCTTCAAATAATCTAACATTTCATCAATATTATCATTATCGATCGTTTTAAAAGTAGTTTTGAATGAACGTACAATATGATTTGTTTCATAATAAGGTTCTACGATACTTTCAATATATCTTAATATCTCGTCATCTATAATATCTTCAACTGGAATGAAAATTAATTCGGTAATTGAAGATATCATATTTTTATAAAATTTTGGTTTTATATATTCATTGATGTTCATATCAATGTAATCATCAACCAAATGATAAATTGTCGCGTAAAATGTCTCATCCATTATAATATATATATCTTCATTATTCTATATCAATTTTTGTTCTTCTCTTTTTACCCAAACTAAGCGAAGAAGAACTTGATTTACCTTTGTCAAGGCGTTTTAACGAAAACTTTTTATTGTTATAAATTAACGAAGGAATAGATATAATATTTTGAGTTTCTTTATCATAATTTACATCTTTCATTTTTTGAAATTTGTTAGATTTTAGACAATTGGATAAATATGTTTTCAAACTCTTTTTTTGGTCTTCATCGATATTTTCATAATTATCTGAAAATTCATATAATTTCTTTAGTTTGCTGTTATAATCTAACGATACCCATGTTTTTACATAAATACTATTTCTTTCTTCTTCTAAATATAAATCCATAGCGTTTTCAGTGATATTTGTTTTTTCATTCTCAACTATATTACCATTTAAAAGCATCGTTTTATATTTTATATTTTTTAATTCTTGGCATTCGTTCTTAGACATTCATATAATTAAAGTTTAGATTTTAACCTATTTATATAACATATGAATAAAATAATAAAAATCAAAGGGAAAAATAACATTGACCATTTAACCAAAAAAAAGAAAGAACGGATTATTATGAATTCTTCTCCGGAAGAAATTACAGATGTATTACAGACAGAATGTTTAAATATATTAAATAATAATACAACAAAAAAATTGTCAAATAAATTATATAGTTATAAGCAACAAGATATCAGGAGGGGGATTTTAGATGATTCATTTATTGATTTTGAAGATTTAATAAATAAACTAAAAAAAAGTGATCTACAATGTGATTATTGTAAGGATAAAGTAAAAATAATATATAGAATAGTGAGAGACCCCCTTCAATGGACCCTAGACAGAATTGATAATGACAAAGGGCATAGCAATTTAAATACTGTTATTTGTTGTTTAAATTGTAATTTAAAAAAAAGAAGAATTAGAAAAGAAGATTTTGAATTATCTAAAAAAAAAATTGTTAAAAATAACTAGAATTAGAACGAAAAATATCAATAATATCATTTAAATGTGGTTTTTCGTTTGACAAATATCTACAAATATTACTAGAAACACCGATTGATAATTCAATTTCTGATATAAAAGGCGCAAACACTAAATTATTATCCTTTAATATTTTAACAGAATTATAAATTAAATTTGTATCTAATTCTGTTTTTTCGGCAATAATTGATTCTAATAATTCTTCAAATTCATTATATAATTTTTTTTTAATATTTATATCTAATTTATCAATTCTTTCTTGAGGTTCTAATAATTCCAGTATAAATATTTCTACTGCATCATCTTTATTTTTCAAGGATATAGCTTCAATTAACCTATAATATATATCTTGCTGTTCTCTCGTAATGTGTATCATTAATCCAAAATCAATCAATCCAATTTTATAATCACCATTATCTTTTAAAAAAAAAATATTTCCTTTATGTAAATCTCCATGAACTAACCTTTTATAAAATACCGACGTTACTGTAAAATGATTAATTATGTTTGAATATTCTTTTTTATCTTCTTTTGATAAATCCATTAAATTCTCACCTTTAAATTTTTCCATTACAATTATTTTTTTATTACTATAATCATTATAAAAATATGGTATTCTTATATTATCCACATCATTATATAATTTATACATTTTCTTTATGTTATCTATTTCATTTTCTATATCACATTGTGATAACATCGTATTATGCGTATCATTTAATATTTTTAATACTTCAGAAAAATTTAAAAAAGGTAAATAAGAAAGATAATTAAAAATATAAAACAATTCAAGACATTCTCTTTGAATTTTTTCTTTTATTTTATTTCTATAAATTTTTATAATGACATCCTTACTTCCTATTTTTGCTTCATATATTAAAGAAATCATACCAGAATTCGACGGAGTTTCATTTAATAAAACTATTTTTTCTTCTTTTTTTTCGTTTACTAAATTTATATGTTTTTTTATTTCGTCTATATTATTTTCTTGTGAAGAAAATTCTACTTCATTATTATATTTAAATAATACCTCCATTTCTTTTTCGTTTAATAAATCAGAATTCGTGGAAAAGGATTGAAATAATTTTATAAACATGTAATTTTTTCTTTGTATCCTTGTTGCAAAATCTTTTATACAATTTGTAGTATTATTTGTTATTGCGTATCTTATTCTATACCAAAGACAAGTAAAAAAAATGTCTGTTGTTTTAAATAGTACATACATTATTATGTATGAACAAGATATTTTAATTTAATAAACACATTCTTAATAAGTTTTCCAATCGTATTTTCAACATAAATGGGTGTATCTAAATCTTCATCTAAAAGAAAATTACATTTCGCATTTATTTTATCTTGAATTAAAATGAATTGTATTTCAGCGTGCTTCCATTGAATTGGAAGATATCCTTCAAATTTAAAATCATTGTTTAATTCTTTTGTTTTATATGTTATATTATCGTTTCTAATATCAACAGTATAATGAATACAAATAAAACGTTTTTTCATCTTTATATCTTTTAATACATCCTTAAAAAAAAGAATTATAGTGCCTCCTTCGTTATTTTGACATATGACTTCCATTTTATCGATTAAGTCTTTATTCAGTTCAAAAATAATCTTAAAAATATCATTTTTTAAAAGATTAAATATTTTATCATTATGAATGTCGTACTCAAAATAAAAATTATGTATTCCATTATCCGTTTTTTTATATAAATTAATATTATCTTTACTACATATTTTTTTAATACTCATATAATAATAATAAAACTATTTTTTTAAACACTTTAAACATATTGACTTTATTTTTCCATTTTTTGAACCAAAGAATGCAGTGGGTTTTTCTATTTCACATTTTTTACATAAATATTCACTAATTTTTAGTTTCGGTAATTTAATTTCATCTTGTTTCTTTTCATCATTCTTTTTTTTCATTATACGATACGCCATTATACATTTTTATTGTAATTATGTTAATTCAATTTTTTTTAAAATTATGAAGTAAAGTATCAAAGCACTTATTCTCTACGTCACCAGATAAAATCGCATCTTCATACATTTTTTTTATAATTTCATTTGGACATGTTGTTCCTATTTTAATTATTTTTTTTTTTATTAAATATTGTTTCATTTTAGAGATATCGGTTTGTAATAAAATACCTCTTTCTTTATCTATTTTATTTCTAGTGTCCGAATCTTTTAACAATACACTTATTTTCTTATCTTTTTTTCCTAGGTTATGTTTTATGGTTTTCCTTAATATTTTTTTTTTATATTCTTTTTTTTCTGGTTGTTTTAATGTTTCAATCCTTTTTTGAGTTTTATTTTTCCATTCTCTATAGGTTGGTTTATTTCCATTTTTTATAACACCATAGGGTGGTTCATCCATTAATGTATCTATAGTTGTTTTCATAACAACTTCTTTTGGTGCTACATTCACTTCTTTTGGAGCTACACTCACTTCTTTTGGCACTACACTCACTTCTTTTGGTGCTACACTCACTTCTTTTGGTGCTACACTCACTTCTTTTGGTTCGACTTGTTTCTCTAACAGGGTATCCATATCAAGTTCTATTAATTCATCAGGCAATTCCGTATTCACATTTAATTTACCTTTATTTTTTCTACTTTTATTTTTTCTACTTTTACTTTTTTTTGATATTGTTTGTAAAAAATTAAGGGATTGTTGAAATTCATCTATAAATGGATTGTCTTCTTTGTCTGTTGTTTGTTTTTCTTTGTCTGTTGTTTGTTTTTCTTTGTCTGTTGTTTGTTTTTCTTTGTCTGTTGTTTGTTTTTCTTTGTCTGTTGTTTGTTTTTCTTTGTAATTTTGTATTTTATCCATTAATTTTTTTTTAATCGCTCCAGAATTCACATTAATTTTTTGGGTTTTATTTTTTGGTGTTTTTTTTTTACTCGA
>Ga0206131_10006883_pt1 | contig 11529 bp, 17 predicted proteins | sample Helgoland_Spring_FD_148636 | JGI IMG/M metagenome (GOLD analysis project Ga0206131, IMG submission 148636) | Pelagic subsurface seawater microbial communities from Kabeltonne, Helgoland, North Sea - Helgoland_Spring_Bloom_20160517_1 | ecosystem: Environmental > Aquatic > Marine > Epipelagic ... | reverse complement strand
ATGAGACGCATCTTCTAATAGAATCAATCTTATTACCTATTAACAGTTTAGGAATAGGATGATTATTTTCACTATGTTGTTTTATTTCCCGTAACCAAAATTTAAGACGCTCAAAACTACGCCTACAAGTAACGTCAAAAACAATTATAGCTCCGGCTATGTTTCTGTAGTAAGATTTAATAAGGGGCGCAAAGGACTCTTGTCCGGCCGTATCCCACAACTGACATTTAGCTCGTGTGCCATTGTTTAGTTCGACTATTATAGAGCTATAATCAACCCCTATCGTAGCCTCATAATATGGTATAAATATATGATCTACTATTCGATTCGCTAGTGAGGTTTTACCTACAGAGCAATCGCCTATTAATATAAATCTGAACGTATAATCATATAAACTAGTATAATGCGACATTTATATTATATAAAAATATAATATTAATATAAATATGGCGAAAACTAAAAAAATAAAGAAGAAAAGGAAAAATAAGACAGTTAAAAAAAAAATAGCAAATATAAATTTATTGTACGCGTTGAATTTTGAGGAAATTGCTGTGAATACGCCCACAAAATTATGGACCACTGATTATTTTGGATATAGAAAATCTATACCAGTGAATCAATACAAAATAATTCAATCTATAGATAACATGAATTTAGCTTCTGATTATAAAAAAAATAAAACATTATATAAGTTTGCCAGTGATGAATATAGAAAAAGACTTAGACTAGAAATACAAAAAGATAAGAAATCTAAGAAGTTTATCGAAAGAAAAATAAAGAAAAAAATAACACCTAGAAATATTGAGAAAAGAATCGAAAAAATTCCCCTACAGAAAGTAGAAAAACTGTATTTTTCTCTCTTAGAAAGAAGTAGGAAGTAAATTATCCGAATAATAATTTGTCGATAGTTGTTCTAACACAGAAAATTCGATGTATTATTATTCCTAAAATGAAGAGGACAGTTAAAATAATCCAAAAATCTGTCTCCTCCATCATGTAATACTGAATAAATTTAGCTCCTAGGATAGTGAGTAAAACATCTACAATCGATATATTAAATACTCTATGATTATGTAGGCCTGTTTTTGGTTTTCCTAAAACATCTTTATATTTGCAAAAATACCACATATACTAATGTTCAATATTTAATAATTCTATCATAGATTCAAATTGACTCCATTGATCATTTAATTGTGATGTAATATTGGTTTGAAAGTTATTTACCATGGTATGTAATTTTTTATTGTTGGTTTTCATGGTTTTTACTATTGTTTTTAACTTATGTTGATTTTCTTCTTTTTCAATATCGAAACAGTCCATATTTTTCAATATAAGTTGACAAATCTTATAAGCCGTTTTAATATTCTCAGGATAGTCTTTTACATTGTGTAAAAATATTACAGGTTTTCCAGAGGCAAATTCTAGTGAAAAGTCTTCTCTGTTTACAACTCCTGATTTTAAACTAGCCATAATAGCATAGTTTATTTGATCGTTTGTTTGAATGTCTTTATAGAATTTCTGTACCTCCTTTTTATTTACATTACGCGCATAATTCTTAGATTCAAGCATACCTATTCTACCTTCTTCTTTTATAGAGAAATCGCCAGTATGTCCTTTAGTATGATGGTCTTCTATTTCCGCAGATGGAAAGCTACGGATAAGTTGATTAAAGATCCAATCTTCACCTTGTTGTCCTTTTTTTGCTGAATTATTATTTATTTGATTTACTATTTCTACTTTACTTCTATATTCGTCTAGTTTGGTTTCATATTCGCGACGTAATTCTTGTTTTTCTTTTTCTTTTTTTTCAGCGACGGCTTGTAATTTTTCATGATGTTGATTTTGAAACTCTAATCGTTGATTTATGACTTGTTCTATACGTTGCTTAAGCCTTTCAGTTTCTTCCTCGAATACTTTAATACGGTCCATATATATTTCGCGTTGTTGCTCTTTTACAGCTAATTTAGTTGTTTGTATTTCTTCTGTAAAACTAGACTGTAGTAATCTATATTTTTTTTCTTCTGTTTTAATTTTCTCACGTAATTCATCTACTTGTTTATTATGTATTTTTTTTAACACGTTTTGTTCTGTTTTATTTTTACCCTGTAATAATGATTTAACTTGACTGATTCCTACCTCCCTTACTATAAGACCTAATTCTATCACTTGCATTCTTTCATCGCTATTTAAAACACAAAAAGATTTAGTCTTTTCATCATCTATAGGGAATAGTATATCTTTTGATTCCCATGCCTGTTCCTCATATTCTTTATCGTTCATTATTTATTAGTAATTGATAATCTTTTAAATAAGTTTTACATGATATTCCTATGATAATAATGTGAAGTGTATATATGAATGTCATTTTATCAGGATATAGTTTAATAAAAAAAGGAAAAAAAATTTATAAAGGATTGAATGCGCTAAAGAAATATAAAGATTTAAACAATAGTATATATATGGACCTTGTTTCTTCATCGGCAAAAAAAGAAAGGAGCGATATGATATTGGAGCCACTACAGGTAATGTTACAATTAGCCTTACTATCACATTGCCCAATAGGCACGAAGGTTAGTGTAAGTGATAATATATTACAGATACAAAAGCCCACATTATTACAGGGTGTATGGAGATGGTATAATTCAGACGGTAAAGACGATTTATATTATCTTTTTCATGCTATTCGTAGATATTACAAATGGTATAAAAGTGATGGTAATAGAATATATAACTATATTTTAACTGCTGCTATTAAGGGGTTAGATAGGTTAATCATAACATATCAAACAGTAGATCAAACGGCAATTACACATACCTTGTCTCTTTATAAAAATGTATTAGATTTGGAATCACCAGATTTATTTAAGGATCCCAGTAAGGATGCTGTAAACATTGATACGGTTTTTCAAAACATAAAATATATATATGACAAACGATTATTGAAAATTATATTTAATACATTGATGATATTGGATGATGAAGCTACAAATGACGAAGAAAAAAGTTATTATTTAGAAGGACTTTTAAAAATGTTGTCTCCTACCAATGAAATGATAAGGAAATGGATTAGAGAGAAACTAACTTGTTAAGAACCTTAATAAATTCTTGTTTGGATATGGATCGCGGTCCTACAGTATTGTCATGATCCCATTCATCCATATTGTATTTTAATGCGCATAGGTCACTATTTTTATTTAATTTTATAAAATAATGACTCTGCTCTGATTTATCGTCTGTTTTTCTGTCTAATTTTCCAGCATAAACACCTACTCTACGTAAAGAATAATCAGGGTTCTCATCTTTTTTTACGAATTTAAACCCTATAGGTTTTAATGTTTCAGGTATTTCGCGATCAAAATCACAACGTATCCATATTTGAAATATACACGGTACATCATGAGGTTTGCCATTGGCTAGGAAGGCATCTTTACCTACATCATCCTGATATACTAAGTGAAACTTAGGAGGGAAAACTTTTTTGAAACTATCTTTTTTAAAGCTTTTTGGTAATATAAATGCGATTGTTTGTGTTTTTTCACATGCGCAGATGTGTTTAATAAAGCGTTTGGCTAAGGAAGATTGACGACCGAACGGAGGATTACCAATAAAATGTAGATTGCTCTGGAAGGCATATAAATCAACATATAAGAAATCTGCTTGTTGTATACCTTCGCCTTCAGGTTGTATATCAAACGCGATAAGATTATAGCTTGATAATGGTATAGTCCAAGCTCCAGAACCAGCACTAGGCTCTATAATAAGATCGTCTGGTTTTAAATAATGAGTAAATTGGTCAATGTATTTTTTTACAATATCGGGATTTGTGTAGAATTTATCAATCGTATTACGATTTTTTCCTGTTTTTTGCATACTTAATATAATAAATATATTAAGTATTAAATCAATTTAATAAACTAAATGGAGAGATTGGAGGCATAGGTCCAGGGCCGGGAACAGTAATAGGTCCTGGAGCTACAACTGGGCCGCTACCAGAACTGCTACCAGAACTACTAGATGATGATGAAGAAGAGGAGGAGGAACCTTTATTTACAACTGTAACATGTGTTCTGTGACCACCCACCCATGTTCTAATAGGATAAACAACTGTTGCTAAAACACCACCCTTTTTGTTTTTACTTGACACTAACATAGCTAAAATGACAAAAACAATCACTAAAACCACTAGAAGTACGCCGTCGCGAAATTTCATTTATACAATAAGTTCAGAAAAAAGTTTTTTTCGTTTTTTCGAATAAAACTTTCCCTAATATTTGCATTTTGGACATTTATTTTTGTCCAAAACAGAAAAATTAAAAAAACTTTTTCTGCAAAAAACGCGAAAAAACTTTTCTACTTCAACATTCTAGGGGAAAACAGAAAAATTACGATAAAATTTTTTACTACATGAAATTTTAGGCACTAAAAAAAAGGCACTTTTTACGTAAAATACTTAAAAATAATCTGGACATTTATATAAATGCGTAACATTTGTAACAAAAAAGTAGTAAAAGTAGCAAAAAGTAGTAATTTGTATTTTTGCGCACTTTGTGACTATAAGACGTCTCGGAAAGCAAATTACCAAAAACATTTGAATACACAAAAACATCAGAAAAAGTGTAACAAAAGTGTAACATTTTGTAACAAAAAAGTAGTAAAAGTAGTAAAAAAAGAGTTTTTATGTAATTTTTGTGAAAAAAGTTTTACAAACCGAATGGGTTTATGGAGACATAATAAGATATGTTTAGGAGAAAATATAAAAGATGCAGTGGATCATGATATTTCTGGGGAAAAGGTTTTAGTAGATAAAGAAAAATACATAAAATTATTAGAAAAGGCAGTAAAGAATAATAACATAACCAATATAGAAACTCAAAATAATACTCAAAATATATCAATAAATGTCTTTTTAAATGAGCATTGTAAGGATGCTATGTGCTTACAAGATTTTTTACAACAGTTAAGTGTTTCTATAAAAGATATATCAGATACAAAACAATTAGGGTATGTAGATGGTATATCTAATGTTATTATAAAAAGTTTGGAAGATATGCCTACGACAGATCGCCCAATACATTCGACAGATACGAAACGTAATAAGTTTGTGGTTAAAAATGCAGATGGATGGAAAAAAGACGACGGGACGGAGATGGATTTTGCGGTGACACAGGTAAAGTTAAAACATGCAACCGCATTAACTAAATGGGAAAATAGTCATCCCGGTTTTGAAAATGATAAAAAACAGTTAGAAGAATGGCAGAGTATGTTGGCAAATATGGAATCTGGCAAAACAGAACGAGAAAAACATAAAAATAATAAAATCATAAAAAAGAAAATAGCAGAAAAAATATCTATTAAAGAAGCAATAAATAATCTAAATGATTAGTACATGGGAAACACGTTAATGAGTAGTTTAGCTTACAGATTTTATATGGATTCTAAAAAAAAAGAAAAAAAACCATATGTTAAAATAGAACTTCCCATAAGTAAAAATAATAAGGTATATCGCTGGTATAATTTTATACATACATAATATATATGGGAAATGTTATGTCGAAAGTTTGTAGAGCTTTATCATATCCGATAAGAGAATATGAAAGGCGAAAAGTTAAAAAGATTTATGATGAGATATTCCAGGATGATGTATGGGATAGTAGAATATATAGCGATACAGGTGAGATATAAATTGAAGTATTTTATAATATTTTATTTAAAATTATAAAATACGCTATTATTTTCATGATCAAAGCTTTAATTATTGTTTTGTTTATAACAAATAGTGTGTATGCTAGTGCGATGGATTTTCAAAATAGACGATTACCGCCTGAAGATTTATGGGATAATATTGAAATGATAGTTTGTTTTGCAAAAGTAGGTCAGCTTTTCGGTAGATTTGCTATAGCTTTTGGTATAAGTGGTATTTTATGTTTAATGGCAATTTTTGGCATGGCTATTATTATTATTGATTTTGTCTTACCTATTAAACGATTTTGTAGGGAAATTTCGAGAAAATCTTATCAAAAAACAAGAGTTGTTATTATGACATGGTTACTTTTAAGATGTTAATATTTAATTTCTCTATTATAAACATTATATTCAAAACGATTTGACAAAACGGATAAAAAAACTGTTGCATCTGTAACGGTTCTTATGTTTTTTAATAAGTCATCTGTAACGATGTCTCTTATGAAATTATTGTTGTAGAAATTGGTAATAGTTATAGTTTTTTCACTGGTTTTTACATCGACATTTTCTACCTTAATAATATTCATTCTCCATTGACTTTCATCTTTATAAAGAGCCCATCGTTTATGTGTTCCTGTTAGATATTTTCCAATATTTAAGGGATGTAACGTTTTGGAACCAAAAAAAGTGATCTTTTCAGGTGAAACCCATTCGTTGAAACTATCAGACCATCCTAAAAACTGCACCAAATAAACCCTGCGTTTTCTAGGATTAACTCTAAATACAGTATTAAAAATAGATTCTCTAAAATTTACTTCTAATATTCTGGCGCCACCCCATACCTGAACTTTGTCTAATACATCTACATACATGCCGGGTTTCCACAGAGTTGTATAATCAGGATCTATTTTAGGTTCAGGCCACTCCCATTTATGATAAGTTTCCCACATATTTCCTAAATCAGGATCTACATATTTGTAGCGACCATTTGCCTTTATATGATGTACATGATCCGATAATTCTTCTATAACCATATTAACTCTATCTGTTAAAAGACGTTTTTTTTTAAAAAAGGGAATATTTTCGATACACTTTCGAAAATATTTCGAAACGCTGCTAATTTTTTGTTTGTCTTGTTGTTTAATTATGTATGAAAATATAAGAGTTTCAAGTACCTCCGGTAATTTCCCAAACATTTGCTTATATAATGTAAATATAAAAATTTTATTTTGCGAAATATTACTCCTTACAACATAGAAGATAAAACTTTAATCACTTTTAAGATAAAAAAATTGATTTAAATATTGGAGTAGTTAATATAATTAACAAATGAATGAACAATTTACAGCTTTATCAAAAAGGCTCACAAAAAATATAGATCAAAAAATAAAGAAAAAGGATGGGATTTATTTTACTCCGAAATCAATAGTAAAATATATGTTGAGGGTGTGTAAGCAATATAAGAAAAGAGGATTTAAAACTGTATTGGAGCCATCATGTGGGTCATGTCAGTTTATTAATTTACTAGATAGGTATTTTACAAACTTAAATATACATGGCGTAGAGTTTAATGAGGATATTTATAAAGAAATAAAAAGTTTAACCTTTAAAAATAGGATAAAAATAGAGAAAGCAGATTACTTAACCTATACACCTAAGCATAAATATGACTTAATTATAGGGAATCCACCTTATTTTGTCATGAAAAAGACTGACGTGGAAGAGAAATATCATGATTATTTTACAGGAAGACCTAATATATTTGTATTATTTATTATAAAAGCTATGAAGGAATTAAAAAAAGGTGGATTATTGGCATTTGTGTTGCCCAAAAACTTCTTGAATTGTAATTATTACAATAATTTGAGGGAACATATATGTAATAATTTTAAAATAGTGGTTATAAAAGACTTTTCAGGTGAAAGATACATCGAAACAGGACAGGAAACGATTGTAATGATTATACAAAAAAAAGATAAAAAGGTAAATAATGATAAATATGCTTTAAAATTTGCTGAAAACACAATATTTAATACAAGAGAGAATATTGTGGAGCTTAAAAGGTATTTTCAAAATGCCTTAACATTAAAAATGATGCAATTTGATGTAAAGGTAGGTAATGTAGTGTGGAATCAGGTAAAAGATAAGCTTACGGAAGATAGTTCGCAAACACGATTAGTATATAGTAGCGATATAATAGATAATAAACTAAGTATAAAAGGGTATAGAAACCCCGAAAAAAAGAATTATATACAACAAGAAGGTAGTAAAGACCTACTTTTGGTTGTAAATAGAGGTTATGGAAAGGGCAAATATAAGTTTAGTTATTGTTTAATAGATACAGATAAAGAGTATTTGATAGAGAATCATTTGATTTGTATTAAAAGTTTGGAAGATTTAAGTAGAGATTTGTTATTAGAAAAATATATGTTGATTATAGAGTCATTGAAAAGTGAGAAAACAAAAAAATTCATAGAATTGTATTGTGGTAATAATGCGCTCAATACTACTGAGTTAAGAGATATTGTTCCTATTTATATTTAACTAATATTCCATCTAATATTGGCGATTCCATTACCGTTTCCCCATCTAAGGAGGGCTGCGCCATGAAATCGTTTGTTTGGATTACTGGAAAGATTGTAATGTAATTTAATTTTTGTAGTATTGTTGTTTTCTACTAGTTCTACATCTAGGTTAGATAGTTGTGGCGTTACTGTTAGGAAGTAATTATCTGTTTCTATGGTACTTGTTGTAGGGTAATAAGCATTAATCCAAAAGTTTTTTTGTTGAAGAACATTTTGCATGCTGGTTTCACAGTCTTGTCTGAGTTGTTCAATGATTTCAGGTCTATTTTCTACAATATACTCGTAAAAATATCGAATAGATTGTTTTGTAATTTGAGTAATAAATGCGTGATTTGTTTCGTTTTCTTTTTTAATGGCTTTCAAGGCTTTTCCAAATTCGGTTTTTGCGGACCCCATATTGGCATCTCCTTTTAGAAAGGCGTCATATGATGGGATGTCTGGAAGTTGAGGATATTCTTGTTTTAATATAGACATGAAAGAGGTATGCCATAATTCACAATACTCTTGGGAGAGTGTTGTAAAATTATAGGTGGCATTAAATAGTTGAGGAGTGAGGGACCATGGACGTTCCTCATCGTTACTTCTGGTTTTTATGGCTTTATGTTCGATAGTTTTAGTGGTCATATCCTTAAATCGTATAATAATATCATAATGCAGACTTGCACCTCCGGCTACTTCAAATCGTAAAATATTATTTACATCAATATTGACGTTGGTCAATATTGAAATAAATCCTTGGTTTTGTTGTGACAATAGAGTATTAAATTTATTAACTAACCATGCTAGTCTCTCTGCTTCAATGTTTCCATTTTGTGCTCTTTTAGATTGATGCATTGTATAGTATTATGTATATAAGTGTTGTTTATATAAAAATTACTAAATTTTCTTCAATTTTTTAAAAAAAGAAACAACATTTGGGTTGTTTGTTGTTGTGATCTAGTTCTAACCACTCAGTTATAGTATACTGGGATCCCATTGAGTGATTACACCTTGAACATATGGGTTTTAAATTTTCTAGACATAATTTTCCTCCTTTACATTCAGGAATATTATGTCCAACATGATAGTCAAATACGCTTATTTTATTATCGCACCATTCTATGTAGCATGAATGATCAAAACATTTGCCGAAATTTTGAACCCAACACTGTTCTCTTAAAGCCTTGGGAATATGTTGTTTTTTATACTTTTTCGATGTCTTTTTACCTTTTTTGGTCTTCTTTTTTGGCATAATAGTATTATATTAATATTTATCTCTCCATTTAAATAAGTTGTAAAGTATATTTAAATGAAAGTAATTGTTTAAAAAAACAAAACTAGTAGTAATTATAATGTTTCATATAATTTTGATAGTAGCTTGTAGCTGTGCGATAATATATGGATTAGGTATGATGACAAAGGATTTTATAAAAAAACTTTAAAAAAGGCACTGTTAATATTTCTTTTTAGTTTTTTTCTTAGATTTTTGTCTTTTTTGTCTTTTTGTCTTTTTGTCTTTTTGTCTTTTTGTCTTTTTTTCTTTCTTGTTTTCTTTTTCATACTTTTTTTTTCGACGTCCTCCTGTAAAACTATCATCTGAAGCAAATGAACTGGTTTCGTATTCATCTTCATCTTCATCTATAAATCCTCTATTATTATTTACATGACTAATAAATTGTTCTAATTCCCCGGGTGCTAATTTTTCTCTGATAAAACTTTCTATTAAATCTATGTCCCTGTTAAGATTAGAAATTCTATCTTCATTTCTCGTGGATTCTAAATCTTTTTTTTTCTCCTGATGACATTATATACTATATTTATATAAAAAATCATATAATTGGTTGTTTTTACTGAAAACCCTAAAAAAAGCACTATTTTTATTTATCTCTCCATGTAAAAAGAAAATTAGACTTTAAAAAAGGAACTAAAAATAAAATCTATCAATAATACAAGAATGCAGTGTGCCATATGTTTTAGAAAAAAATGGAGCTCCTATAAATTAGCTGAAAATAGAGTGTTTACAGAATGTAATCATGTATTTTGTCGTGGATGTATATTACAATGGATTAGATCGGATAATTATGTGGCTAGATATAAATGTCCTATGTGTAGAGGATATTTATCGTGCGAGTGGCGTTCAAATTTATTAGTAAGTACGACTGCTATGGTTTCGAGAAGACGCCCACAAACAAGATTATCTGGAGCGAAAAAAAGAGTGGGAGATTTACTGACGAAATGGCAAAATAGGGAAATTCCGCATACAAAAGAGGTAATGTTAGGTGTATTAAAAGAGATAGTAAAAGAAAAAATGATATTTAAGCATGATAAACAGTTTAAAAGAATATATAATGAACGAGTAAATAGTTGGATACAGCGCCATGGCGAGGATTTTGTAGAATTCATAGTAGATTAGAAAATTGAAATAGATTTATAGACTAAATAATTTAGTATATAACTCGAATGTCCGAACCAACCATTGAGAAAATCAATTCACAGCACGACAACATGACCCCACAGTCGAACAAGCTTAGCGAGCCTTTTTATGCTGTTTATTCATTGACCCAGGAGAATTATAAAAAAACAAGTGAGAGTCTTTATCACACAGAAAGGAAGATAGGGAAAGTGCGTTACAATATTTATCAAAAGGCAGACGGAACAAATGTTAAGATTACGGAAGTGAATAGAGATCCAAATTACCCGAATCTTCATAAGACTAGGTTTAAAGACAGTGTTTATGTAGGAAGAGTAGTAAAGTGGATAAAAACTGTGCACTGGTAATTAGTATGTTATATTAAATTTATAGTAGATTAAAAAATTGATTTAGAATTTTTTTTAGTAATTACTATACTAAGAAATGAATACATATAAAGTGGGCGATAATTTAGATCTACTAAAAGAAATAGAAGCATGTAGTGTAGATATGATTTATTTTGATCCTCCATACAATACAGGGCGTAACTTCTTTAATTTTAACGATAAATTTAAGACGAAACAAGACTATATTGAATTTATAAGATTGAGACTTGTAGAGGTTCATAGGGTTTTAAAGAAAACGGGTTCTGTGATTATTCATATAGAGCCTAAAATTTCACATTATTTTCGTGTGTTGTGTGATGATATTTTTGGAGATAATAATTTTACGAATGAGATAGTGTGGAAGACGGGAGGAAATGCTAAAAATAAGAAAAAGTTAAATAGGTGGCATGATACGATTATAGTTTATTCTAAAAGCAGCAAACAAAATTTCAATCCTCAATATGCTACATATGGGGATGAATATAGA
>Ga0206131_10006875_pt1 | contig 11536 bp, 9 predicted proteins | sample Helgoland_Spring_FD_148636 | JGI IMG/M metagenome (GOLD analysis project Ga0206131, IMG submission 148636) | Pelagic subsurface seawater microbial communities from Kabeltonne, Helgoland, North Sea - Helgoland_Spring_Bloom_20160517_1 | ecosystem: Environmental > Aquatic > Marine > Epipelagic ... | reverse complement strand
CAGGTTACTGGTTGCTTGATGAAAACGGTAACCCGCGCCCAGAAATTAAGCACCTCTGTTGGGATGGCTGTATGTTCCCCAATACCACTCTGGAACAACAGTCAACATGGGATACGATCCTGAAAACCATGGTCGACGTGGATGTCGCTCACTCAGGCAACTAATCAAAAATACACGATATGAAAATAGGAATGAACATGCACCTCTGGTCGACAAATGTCACCGAGGAGCACTTCACTGACATTGAGACACTCAAGGAGATCGGATACGACGGCATTGAGATCTTTCTCGCCGAGCCAGATCGCGCCAACTACGAGAAGGTCGGGTCGTTTTTGAAATCCATCGATCTGGAAGTGAATGGTTGTCTGGGCCTTGGGCCTGACCAAGACCCGATCTCCAAAGACGCGGCTGTCAGGCAAGCGGGCTTGGAAAAGATCAAGGAGGCGGTCGATAATATGCACGCGGCTGGCGGAAAAAACATCTGCGGTCCGTTTCACTCAGCATTCGCCACCTTCTCGCGTGATGAGCCACAGGAAGATGAATACAAGCGTAGCGCCGAGGTTCTTCACGCCGCTGCGGAGCACGCTGCCCAGGCAGGAATCACCCTGACGCCTGAGGCGCTGAACCGATTCGAGTGTTATCTCGTTAATACCATGGCGCAGCTGAAAAAACTCGTCGACCTGGCAGACCACCCGAACTTGCGTGGTATGTTTGATCCGCACCACGCGAATATCGAAGAGAAATCATTTGCCGGAGCGATCGATACGATCGGGCCGGTGATGACGCATGTGCATATTTCTGAAAATGACCGCGGCACCCCGGGTGCTGGTCACATCCCGTGGGATGAGGTGTTTAGCTCAATCGCAAATACTGGCTACGACGGCTGGTATACCATCGAGGCATTTTCACGCGATGACCTTGGTTTTGCCAATGCCATCAACGTCTGGCGTGAGTTTAACCCACGCATGGACATCTGCCGCGACGGCTATGCCTTTACCAAAGCAATGATCGAAAAACACAAAACCTAACAACAATATGAAAATTAAATTTGGAAACGAATGCTACACCTGGTTCATGAAGGAAGATGGTGCCTTCTGGGACAACAAACTGGACCACATGATCGAAGTCACCGCAAAGGCGGGAATGACCGGTATTGAGCCAATGCACTTCTGGATGGGAGATCTGGCAGATCCGGTTCTTCTTAAAGAGAGCCTTGATAAACACGGAGTGGATCTTGCTGCGATTGCCTTTGTCCAAGACTGGAACAACCCTGAGGAAACCGATGAGGAGCGCGCCGCCGCAGACAGCGCAATTGATTTGCTCAAACAATTCCCTGGGGCCGTGCTTTGCACCGTGCAAATGCCGAATGGCCGTCACGACCTCGAGCAACGTAGAAAAAACCTTGTCGCTAACGTCAATGCGGTCTCCAAGCGCGCGACCGACGCCGGCATCAAGTGCAGCTTCCACCCGAACTCCCCGGAGAGCTCAATCAACCGGACGGAGGAAGATTACACGGACATCATCGAAAATCTCGACAGCAGTGTGACGGGTTGGACGCCAGACGTTGGCCACATCATCAATGGTGGCATGGATCCGCATGAGAAGATGAAGCAATACGCCAGCCTGATCAACCACGTCCACTACAAGGACTGGGATGGTAACCCTGAGTTTGCTCTGATGGGTCAGGGCAAAGTGGATTTGTTAGGAGTCACCAAATGGCTTGTTGAGCAAGATTACGACGGCTGGGTGATTTGTGAAGACGAGGCACCTGCCGCTGTCGATGATCCGGATGGCGTTACCCTGCACGATGGAAAATGGATCCGCGAAACCCTCTTACCCGCTATAGCCTAGGAATGAAAACACTTACGTAAGTGTTTTTAGATTTCGGCTTTCTCAAGACGTTCTTTACGTTTTTTCCAATCGGGAAGGATTGCATCAAGCATTCCGAAAAATGCCTTGCTGTGGTTCCGGTGGCGTAAGTGGCAAAGTTCGTGAATGATAACGTACTCGATGCAAGGAGAGGGAGTTTTGATAAGTTCTGGATTGAGGATGATATCCCCGTTTGCGGTACAGCTTCCCCAGCGTTTGTTCATTTTTCTGATTCGCAGCGTGGGTGCAGGTAAATCATACGCTGCCAGTTTCTTATGAGCTACAGTAAGCATCATTTGAAAACGAGTCTGAGCTTTTTGCCTAAGCCAGACTGCGAGTGATTTTTTTACTTCAGAATAATTGGTCTGTACTTCCAGATAGCCGCCTTTGAGTTTAACGGTATCATCTTGCCCCTTGATGATTTTTAGTTGGTATTGTCTGCCTAGGTATCGATGTGTTTCACCACTTTGGTGGGTGCGTGGGGTGGGCTTTGGCATCCATGCTAGAAATTGCCTTTGTTGACGCAGGATCCAGCGGGATCGGTGTTGGACTTTCTCAAGGATTATTTCGGTAGGCGCTTCGTTCGGAGCTATTACTTCAACACGTAGATCAGGGCATACGCTGATAGCCAGAGTTTTACGTTCACGGCGAATGAGGTCGAAACCTATTCGTTTGCTGCCGTAATGGACTGACATCTGTTCCATACTATTTGGCATGGTGATGTCGTGCGGCTTGTAGGATGAGGTCGAGAATGCAATCCAAGGTATCAAGTTCAATGTCCAGACCAGATTCAAAAAGGGCATCTTCCACGGCATTTTTAATGTCGTTTTGCGCATCCGGTCGATTTTGCCAATCGACCACGACATGATTTTTTACCGTGTCATCAATCTGTAGAGCCAATTCCGCCATGGCGTCTTTGTTGTCAGTTAATCTCTCGGGTAATTCAGACATGAGTGTGTGATAAAACGCGAGAGATGAGGAATGCTCTCGTAGGGAGGAAGGCACGGATTCCAGTCCGTGGCTGAGCACTTCACTTTTGAGGTCTTTGACTCTTTGGAGGTATTCTGCGTCTGCCTTTTCACGCTCGAGAAAATCGGCAGCGGCTTTCATTCTAGCCGAGCGGTATTCATCGATGATCTGGCGCAGCAAGTATGAAAGCCTTTTGTAAAACGCAGGGTCTTCATCCATGCGCTCCTGTATGGTTTTCTTAGTGCGGCTGGCGATGGCATCAGCACGCGAGGCATTGCCTTCGATTCTTTCCACTTCTGCCTCGAACTCAGAATCAAAAATATCCACAAGTTTGGTAAGCTGCCTCACTTCGTCAGAGCCAACGTGCCGATCGATGAGTTTTTGCATCTGCGCTTCGTAGCTTTTGTAGTCGATTTCCTCTGAATACAGCTGGCGGATATAGCGGCGGAGATTTTCAAAGAATCGTAGATCGCCACTCAGGGTTGTGATTTCCTCTGGAGCTGTTTCTTCCATCCAACGCATGTTAGATAGCGCAATTTCAAGTGTTTGGGCGAAGGTGCGTAGCCGCTCTACGAACTCATCACGGGTGGGTTCATCTCTGAGGATTTCCTTATATTCCTCAAGATCTTGCTTGTTGTTGACCTGCTGGAAAAGGGACCAGAGAGAGGCGTGCTGATCGGATAGTTTTTCAAGTTCCGCTCCGACATCGAAGAGAGCAGTCTCGATCTCATCTTGTTCAAAATTCTCAAGTGAGCTGTAGGTCGCAAGTGCTTTGTCCAGCTCGCCTAAGATACCTCGGTAATCGATGATATAGCCGTGTTGTTTACTGCTCTTGCGCCCTTGTGAATCCTCACCTGCAAACTTGCGGTTTACGCGTGCTATTGCTTGTAGGAGTGTGTGCTCTTTGAGTGTCCTATCAAGATACAGAACCGTGTTGCGCGGCGCATCAAAGCCGGTGAGCAGTTTGGAGCAAACAATGATGATGTCCGGCGCGCCATCGCCCTTAAAACGTGTGATGATGTTATTATTATAGGCTTCCTCGCTGCCATGCTCCCGCATCATTTCCTCCCAGAACTCTTGGATCTCTGTTTCTGATTTTTTTGAAACTACGGTGTGATCTTCCCGGTCATCGGATTTGGAAATGATGACTTCTGAGGTGACGGTACCGATTTCATCAAGGAGGCGCTTGTATTTGATGGCGGAGAGGCGGGAGTCCGCCACGAGCTGGCCTTTCAGACCTGTGCCTTTGAACCTCTTTTCAAAGTGATCGCTGATATCGTGCGCGACCATCAGCATGCGTTCTTCCGCCTGGTGAAGATGGGTAGAGGTGGCACTGCGTTTTTTTAGGGCCCCTTTCTGTTCCTTGCTGCAGTTCCGCGTGATGCGCTCAAACCATTGGTCAATTTTTTTCTGGTCAACGTCCTGCTCGATCAGTCGGCCTTCATAGAGCAAACGTAGCACAGCCTGATCCTCCACAGCCTGATCGATGGTGTATGAGTCAATGATGCCGCCAAAGATCTTGGCTGTGCTCTTCTCTTCCTTCATAAGCGGGGTTCCGGTAAAGCCGATGTAACAGGCCTTGGGTAATGCGCGGCGCATCTGGCTGTGCATCACGCCAAACTGCCCGGCGTATTTTTTGCCGTGTTGGCCGCGATGGCTTTCGTCTACAAGGACAAAGAGGTTGGGGTCATCGTCAAGGAGTTTGCTGTCCTTGAGTGCCCCTTCAAACTTATCAATCAGGGTAGTGATGATGGGTTCTTTCCGCGTGAGCTTGTTGAGCAAGTCCGTGCCGCTTGTGGCACGTCCGCTTTTCTCGCTCCGGCCGGTTTTGGGCAGAAGTCCGCAGGCATCAAAGGTATCGCGGATCTGTTTATCCAGATCCACGCGGTCGGTCACTAACACCAGACGGGGATTGGTGATATCCGGATCGAGCGCAAGGCAGCGGGCGAGCATGACCATGGTTAGTGATTTGCCGCTGCCTTGAGTGTGCCAAATGACGCCGCCCTCGCGATTGCCTGTAGGTTCGAAACGCTTCACCTGGCTGAGTATTTTGTGTGTGGCGAAGTATTGCTGGTAACGGGCGATTTTTTTGACGCCAGCATCAAAAACAATGAAGCGGTGAAAAAGATCCAGTAATCGCTCTGGGCGGCACAACGCGTAGATCAGGCGGTCCTGCCCTGTAACTTGGCGACCGTACTGCTCGCGTGTGACGATGGATTCGTGTCGACGAATCTTGTTAGGAACCGATTCTATCTTGGTAGCAACGTGATCGGGTAAGGGGTGGTTGATGATCTCTTGGAGCGCATAGTTATCAAACCGCTCTCGCCACTCAGCCCAGAATTCTGCGGGAGTTCCCGTGGTGGCGTAGCGGCCTCCATCGTGATCGACCGAGAGTAGGAGTTGGCTGAACCAGAACAGGCGTGGAATTTCGCCCGTCTTCTGGTTTCTGATCATCTGGGAGATTCCCTCGGCGTAGCCGATGTCTGGAGCCTTGCACTCGATCACACAGAGCGGGATGCCGTTGACAAATAAAACGAGATCGGGGATGCGATGCTTTGTCGGCTCGTTGAGGTTTTCCCGTTCGACAACAAACTCTTCTGTGACGTGATAGATGTTGTTTTGTGGTTCTGCCCAATCGATGAAATTGAGTTGTGGATGGATGTTCTGACCTTCTGCAACTTGTTTGACGCTTTTTCCGAGAATCAGTAGATCAAAAATTTTCTGGTTGGTTTGGATGAGACCATCGTCATCCATACTGCAGAGCGCATCGATGCCGGATTCGATCGCTGAGTCTGATGGAGAAAGGTGGCTGCCAGAGGGTGTTTGAAAAGTGTTGATAGATGCTAGTTGGCTGCGAAGCAATTGTTCGAATATCAATCCGCGTTGACGAGTGCCGAGCATGGTCTTAGCTTCCTCAGGCGTCAGGTATTCCCAACCGAGGTTGACGAGCAACTCGATGGCAGGCAGCTGGGACTGCGGATCTTCGCGAAGGGAGGTCATTTTTGAAAGGTGTGTGTGATTAGGTTAGGTTCCAGAAAGGTTCCTGTTTCCAGTGCTGAGAGTAGCCCATGGCTTGTGGATCAATCTCCGGATATTTGACCAGCAGCTGGTCAAGCCGTTGTCTCCAAGAGTGGTTGGGGGAGCAAACATCCAAAATTTCGAGTAGGACGACGGAGTGCCCTTCAAATCGATGTGGGTGATGAAGAATGCCACGATGTTTCCGCGACAAGGGCGGGCTGATAGAGAACTTTCTGTTCCAGAGTCGCCCGTGGTGGGCGCAGATATTTCTGAGGTGGGCGATGGCATGTAGCCATGCTGTGAGGATCTTAGCTGGCACACCAAAGGGGGTAGCGATATCTTTTTTGAGCTGGTTGTCACCGATTCCTTTATAAAGATGGGAAAGGGAGCCTAGGGTGAGCACTTCGGCTGTCATCCAGAATGGGGGCAGGTAGGGATCTCCGTAGTTGAGATAATAGTGCTCAATAAATGTCTCCGGATGATCCTCTGGCATGATACGCGCGCCTGTTTGCCGATCGTAGCTGATATTGAGATGGCGTTCCAGTTTGTTGGTGAAGGCGTTGTGATTGAAGCGTGGATGGAAATGGCTGCTGTCCATGAACCAGTGCGGGTTCGAGAAATGCAGGCAGCTGTGGTTCACGATGCGGGTTCGGATGCCCACTTCCGCCCGTTCGATGGCATCGGCGACTAGAAGGCGCAGCTCCCGGTCAAAATCATAGATTCGGATGATTTGCTCCAGAGTGGTTCCTTCCTTGAAGGTGTTGCGTGGGGTTCCTTCGCGAAACGGATAGGTGTAGGCGGAGAATCGATAGTATCCTATGTTTTCAAGTAGCGATAGAGCTTGGGCGCGGTTTGAAATGACAAGCCCGCGCTGCTCAAGGAGATTGAGCTGGGCTGGGAGATCTTCCGCAGGCTTGTTGAACCGGTTCATGCATGCCTCCTTTCGGGATGACGAAGGTGTAGAACGGGCAAAAAAATACCGGCCAAGTTGCGCATCGTGGAGAGGCGTGGCCGGTTTCTTGTAGACAAAGAAGCACAGGAACCGGTGGCTTGCCAGTCAGAAATGTAACTTTTTGTTACCTTTTGTAATTTTTTGTGCTGTTTGTAATACAATGAAAACATGGTTCGGAAGGGCAGTTCCTAGGTGGTTTTGACGCGGATTTCTCCGGTGAGAAGCTTTTGCATAAGTCCGCGTTTTTGTTCGCGGATGGTATCGAGTTGTTTCTGGTGGGTGGCGATCTCGCGGGTGGTGGTGTCGAGGACTTTGGCGATGGCTTTTTGTTCTTTGAGGGTTGGTGGGAACTTAAGCGTGAATTTGAGGAAGTCTTTGGGGGCGAAGATGAGTTTTTCTTTTACCACTCCATTACTAGCAACGAAGGTGAGCCACCAGAAACGGGATGTTCGTGATAGCCAGCCTAGGTATGGCATGTGCAGCTTATCAGATGCTTGATTAGTGAGGATGGTGTATTCTTTGGAAACATGGCAGCCCTCAAACTCAGGTGTTACCATGGCCAATGCTCCGTGGGATACTTGACGCTTTGAGATGAGGAAGTCTCCTGATTTGATTACGTGAAGGTCTCGTGTTTTGTAATCTTTTCCAGCGATCTTTTCGCGTCTTACGATGCCGTTAGATCTTCTTCGGATGCTGATGAGGTCATAGATATCCTCGGGCTTCCAGTCAACGGGGCGGAATGTATGTTCCAGTAAGTCGGAGAGCTTATGGTCGTGCCATGTGCCTTCATATCCCGGCAGGCGTTTTTTACCTGTGAGGAGCTGTTGCATGAGGCCGTGTTTACGGCGGGTTTTGGCTTTGATGAGGGATTGCAGTTGGTCGATTGCTCGATCCCAGGTGGAGAGGATCTGGGCAATTTTCTTTTGTTCGGGGAGTGGGGGGAGGCAGACGGGAAATGCAGTAACGTCACTTTTTGTAATGTTTGGATCTTTGCGGCTGCTCGCAGCAAAGCGACGCCACAAGTATATATTGTGATTAAGCCAGTAGAGGAGATACTTGGACGTTAGTTTGTCTTTTTTGGGAATAATGGCCGTTAAAGCTTGATTAATAGAGGACTCAGCGGCGAGCATTCCTGTTCGACCAATTTGCTTATAGCCACCGTACATGGCTACTACTATGGCTCCACTAGGGATGATTTTTGCTGATGATTCCATAAGGCCCTTCTGTGTTAGTTTTTCACTTGTGACCAGTATGGATGAATTGTTGAGATCTGTCGTTTTTACCCAGGGAATATTGCCTCCAAAGTAAGACGCATTGCTTCGCGATGGGGTGCCTCCTGAAAAAAAAGAGGCAGCTTGGGATAAACGACATTGCTCCCAATCTAGAGGGAATTGATGTTTCAGCATGTTGCTCATACCCCCAGCTCCTTCAAATACGCCTTCATTTCCTTCTTCACCTTCACCAGATCCTTTTCCAGTCCTTCGATTTCTTTTTGCACTTTCTTCAGGTCAACAGGCTCCTCCTCCTCAAAAGTATCAACGTAGCGGGGGATGTTCAGGTTGTAGTCGTTTTCCCTGACTTCCTTGAGGGTGGCGACGTAGGCGTATTTTTTGGCTTTCCGTCGTTTCTGATAGGTGTTGACGATGCGCTCGATGTCCTTGGGACGCAGGGCATTCTGGTTGGTGCCTTGCTCGTAGTCTGATTTGGCATCGATGAAGAGCACGTTCTTGGTTTTCTTGCCCTTGTTGAAGATGAGAATGGCGGCAGGGATGCCGGTTCCGTAGAAGAGGTTCGCGGGCAGGCCGATGACGGTATCAAGAAGGTTTTCCTCGATAAGCTGTTTGCGGATTTTCCCTTCACCGGCAGCCCGGAAGAGCACGCCGTGGGGGACTACGACGCCGACACGACCGCTGCCGGGTTTGGCGGTCTCGATCATGTGGGTGATAAAGGCGTAGTCGCCCTTGGACTTGGGCGGCAGGCCGCGCTGGAAGCGTTTGTGCGGATCGTTCTGGGCGTTGTCGTATCCCCATTTATCGAGACTGAACGGGGGGTTGGCGGTAACGATGTCAAATTGCATCAGGCGGTCGTCTTCGATGAGCTTCGGGTTTTTCAGAGTATCACCCCACTCGATACGGGCGTCATCGATGCCGTGCAGGAACATGTTCATGCGGCAGAGGGCGAAGGTTCCGTTGTTGACCTCCTGGCCGTAGATCGAGAAATCGCGGGAGGGTTTACCTTTTTTATCCGTCACTTCCTTGGCCACCTTGATGAGCAGGGAGCCGGAGCCGCAGGCGGGGTCGCAGATGCGCATGCCCTCGGCAGGATTGAGTAGCTTGGCGAGCAGTTCGGAAACCTCGGCGGGAGTGAAAAACTCGCCCCCTTTCTTGCCGCTCTCGGTGGCGAAGCGTGCGATGAGGTATTCGTAGGCGTCACCGATGACGTCGCGGTTGCCGACACGTGACGGGCGGAGGTCGAGCCGTGGGTCGTGGAAGTCTTGGAGCAGGTGCTTGAGTCGCTCGTTGCGGTCCTTGGTCTCGCCGAGGTTGTTTTCGTTGTTAAAGGAGATGTTGCGGAAGACGCCTTCGAGTTTGAGTTTGTTAGCCTCCTCGATTTTCCAGAGTGCTTGGTCGATGATCTCGCCGAGGTTGGTCTTGTCGCGGTTCTGGTAGATGGTGTCAAAGTCGCAGCCTTTCGGGAGCTGGAAGCGTTCGCGAGCGAGTCGGCGTTTGACCATTTCCGGCTTGCCGGGGAATTGTTTCTTGAGTTCCTCCGTGCGCTCTTTCATGAGGTCGGTGAGATACTTGAGGAAGAGCATTACAAGAATGTAGTCCTTGTATTGGGCGGATGCCATGACGCCTCGGAATGTGTCACAGGCTTTCCAGAGGATGCTGTTGATTTCGCTTTGGTCGAGGGGAGTGGTAGATTTGGGCATTGTAGTAAAAGAGGTAATAAATTTCTAGTCAGAGATGATGAGTGCGTCGAGCAGGCTTTGTTGTTTTGCTTCAATATCGCGGTGGAGATTTTTTTCCCGTCGGATACTGTCTTGCAGGCGGATGAGTGTGGACTGTCGCTGGTAGCTGGGGAGTGGGATGGTCAGTTGGCGTAGTGCGGAGATCGGTATGTTAGGAATGGAGCTGCCTCCCTGGTTTCGTCTCAGGCGTGCTTGCATGGCTGATTGGTTGAGGATCATGGCGAGAAATGCCGGCAGCAGTCGGTCTGGTTGGGTAACACGGATCAGGGTAAATGAATTCTGTGGAACCGTGGGGGGGAGATCGAGATCGATATGGGTGGCATAGGGGTGCACGCCCCGGGTCATCAGGAGAATGTCGTTACGCTGCACCAGCTTGTCAGCAGGACGGGCATTGGCAGGAAGATGGACATGGGTAAGCTTCTCTGGGGCAAACAGGCGCCGTTCTATGTTAATGTCCTTTCCTTGGATTACTAGAACGTCGCCTGCAGGGTCGTCCTCGATCTTGGTGCGAAAAACGAAGCCGGTGCTGATGCTGGCTAGGTCCGTGAGTGGTGTTTCGGGCATTGGATGGTGTTTGGAGATCGGCTGGTCGGCGAACGTGTCGCGCTCACCGACCAGCAATGTTAGGTGTTATGCGGCATCCTCATTTTCCGAATCACTTTCCTTTCCTGGGCGGGTGTCTGGAATAGCGTTCCACATGGTCGCAAAGCTGTTGGCCTCTCCTTCGAGAAGCGGTAGCAGTCCCTTCGATGGCGAAGCGGACGAGTAGAGCTTTCCTTTTTGCACATCAAGGAGTGCAAACTCTGTGTCTTGCGCAACGGTCGAGCCTAATGACTCAGCCATAAGCAGAAGGATTAAATCGGCCTTGGCTTTCGTGAGGGGCTCGGCCTTGAAGTAGAGCTTCATGATGTGGCGTTTACCGTTGATCGTGACTCCGAGCTCGGGGTTGACCCGCACGCTCATGAGATCTCCGTTCCATTGTTTGGTATGGGTGCCGTCCCAAGTGATCTTTTTCCTACCTAGGAATTTCTGATAACCTTTAAGAGCTAGGGAGTAACACTTTGCTTGTTTGGGATTGATGTTATCCAGAACCTGATCGAGTTCCGCTTTCTTGGTTCCGTTGTCTTCGTGGTAATCTACGACTGCCAAACGAAGAGGACGCCAAAAATCGGTTCCAGGAGAGTATGGTTTCCGCCATTTTACGGTTTTGACCTGGGTGAGTTTCGGGTTCCCTGTTTTAGCGATGAAATCCACAAAGTCTGTAAGACTGATGATTGGGTGGTTGCTTGAACCACCCCCGACTGCTGTTTTATGCTTAATTGCCATTATAATTAGGTGCCAAGGAAACCCAACTTGGCTCAATTTGTTGACAGCCAGTCCCAACGGAGGCATTCTAAGAGTGCAACGTCGCAGGATGCTCCGCATGGGGTTGACTGCTTCTTTTAATCAGGTCTCGGTGGGTTTCCTTCCGAGGCCTGTTTTTTGATGTGAGTGCATTATACCATCTTTTCGGCCGAACGCAATAAGTTTTATATAACTCTACTGCACTTAGTCGAACATGGGTAAACGGTCTGCCTTGACTCGATAGGGCAAGATAAGCAATATCCTGCCCATGCCTTCACATACGACAAACGATTTTACCATGCACTATGAGGTGCATGGCGAGCAGAACAGTGGCATACCCGTGATCCTGATCATGGGAATCACCGCACCCGGAGCCGTGTGGGAAGCCCACGTGGATGTCTGGAGTGAGCAAT
>Ga0206131_10006874_pt1 | contig 11538 bp, 12 predicted proteins | sample Helgoland_Spring_FD_148636 | JGI IMG/M metagenome (GOLD analysis project Ga0206131, IMG submission 148636) | Pelagic subsurface seawater microbial communities from Kabeltonne, Helgoland, North Sea - Helgoland_Spring_Bloom_20160517_1 | ecosystem: Environmental > Aquatic > Marine > Epipelagic ... | reverse complement strand
TGTTCCCTCTACAGTTCTTGCCTTAAGAATAGCAAAAATTTTAAATTGTTCGGTAGAAGATATTTTTACCCTGCCCTGAGGAAGTTTTTATTTATTTTTTGACCAACCAAGAAAAATTTTTATTCCACCGTCACTGATTAAGTTTAAACAGTGATTTGATTTTCCTTTAAACACTTTATGAAAATTTTGATAAAACTTAATATTTTTTTTATCCATTTAATTTACAAAAAGAAGTGTATCTATATCTACTTCTGAAATTATATGTTTTTCAACATAAAGCACTTCTCGTTCATTGGGTTTTTGAGGTTTGGGATTGTCCCAATAAGGTCCATCAGTGGCAACTATCAAAGTTTTTTCTGGCAAAAAATATACCTTTGATTGACCAGGATAAAGTGTGTGTTTGGTGCCTGAATTCCTAGCATCTTTTTCAGATAATCCGGGAATGAGGAATCTAAGATAGATCGTCTTTTGAAAGAGTGTATTGTTAACTATCTTGATCCCTTGTTCTTGGGAATCATCAAACTGATAGTTAAAAGAAGTGCAACTAGATATAAGAAATATTAATGTTAGGTTTATTAAGAAATTTTTCATAATTTTTTAATTTTACTTTTTTTGATCAACCGAGAAACCTTTCTTTATTCCACAGTTACCGAATGACTTTGGGTAGTGTGGTTTGTTAATAGATTTAGTAACTTGGTTCCCGGTTGGAATTGTAGGAGTAGAAAAAACACTCCGAGAACGACCAATACTTTCTTGACTCTTACCTTCTTGAAAAACTGATTCATCATTAACCCCACTACCTAAAATTATTCCACCGTGACTGATTTGGCTAAGTTCCTTGGTTGGTCGAGGTCCGTGCCTCTTTGGCATGCCACTTGATAAGCAAGAATTTGAAGCGGGATGGTATAAATGATTGGTGCGAGCAATTCACTGCATGCGGGCATTTGAATAAAAGCTCCACGCTCAATATGAATTTTAGAGTTACCCCCACCAAACACATAAAGCGTTCCACCTCTTGCCTTCACTTCTTCTAAATTAGAGACCAGCTTTTCTGTCAGCGTGTCTTCTGGTGAAAGTGCAATCACTGGAATTTGATCGTCCACCAAAGCCAAGGGCCCATGCTTGAGCTCACCTGCTGGATAAGCTTCTGCATGAATGTATGAGATTTCCTTAAGCTTTAAAGCTCCTTCTTGGACAATTGGAAAGAACATTCCTCTACCTAAAAACAATGCGTTGTGCTTGTCTGCAATATTGGGAACTATTTTTAAGATTTCATCGGACAGTTTTAAGGTCTCCTTAATGACTCCCGGCAAGTCTCTGAGCTCGTTGGCTAAATTTTTTCTTAGGTCTTTATCTCTACCTAAACTTTTTGCAATCGACATGGCCAGCAACATTAAGCCGGCTAGTTGAGTGGTGAATGCTTTGGTTGAGGCAACGCCTATTTCAGGACCAGCGTTTGTAAAAAGAACGTGTTCAGATTCTCGTGCTAGTGAGCTTGTGGGGACGTTACAAATGGACAGGGTGCTAAGGTAATCTTTTTGTTGAGCATATCTTAGGGCGGCTAAGGTATCGGCTGTTTCTCCAGACTGAGAGATAGTAACGAACAAGGTGCCCTCTTCTACTAATGGGTCTCTGTAACGATACTCACTTGCAAAATCTACATAACATGGAATTCTGGCAATTTTTTCAAACCAAAATCTTCCAACCTTTCCAGCATGCAGGCTGGTACCACAGGCAACAAATTGAATTCTCTTGATGTCCTTAAAAGCCTCTGAGGAACCTAGGCCAAAAATATTATCCAATACGTCATCTTCGCCCAGTTTGCCGTTAATGGTATTGGCCACAGCATCAGGTTGTTCGTATATTTCTTTTTCCATGAAGTGAGAATATTCACCCTTAGTGACAGCATTAACCGCTATGTCGATCTCTGTGATTTCTCGAGTGATGGAAACATCTTTGGCTGTATAGACCTGATAATCAGTCTTATTAATCTCAGCCACATCCCCATCTTCTAGAAAAACAAATTGATTGGTTAGTTGTGATAGTGCTAACGGATCGGAGGCTGCAAAGTTTTCCTCAATGCCCACTCCAATCAGTAAAGGACTTTTATTTCTAGCTACAATTAATCTATCTTTTTCATTGATATGAATGGCAGCAATGGCGTAGGCTCCATCCAGCTCTTTTGTTGCTAAATGCATAGCATCTAAAAGATTGTCTGTTCCCTTTAGGTGTTGATGTAGTAAGTGGGCGATAACCTCTGAGTCAGTCTCTGAGGTAAATTCATAGCCTGCTGAGGTTAGCTGCTCTCGCAACTGTAAATAGTTTTCAATTATGCCGTTGTGCACTATGTGTACCTCTCCAGAAGAGGCGTGAGGATGAGCGTTAGCTTCAGAAGGTTTGCCATGAGTAGCCCATCTCGTATGGGCAATACCTAACTTACTTTTTGGGCGCTCTTGAATCATGCCGTCCTCTAAAAGGCTCACCTTACCAAGGCTTCTTAGCCTGTAAATGCTGTCTTTTTGGTGAAGCGCGATCCCGGCAGAGTCATAGCCGCGGTATTCCATTTTATGGAGACCTTGGACCAGTAACTTACCGACGTTGCGGGATGAGGCCGCTCCTATGATTCCACACATATTATTTTTTGTTTTTTGCCCAGTCTTCTTTAATGATTTGCTTGCCTCTACCTACAGCCAAAGCTTCGTCTGGCACGTCCTTGGTTATTACGGAGCCTGCACCCACATAGGCGCCCTTGCCTATATTAACCGGTGCAACCAAAGAGGAATTAGTGCCTATAAAACTGTTGTCTCCGATGATGGTTTTAGATTTATTAACTCCATTATAATTACAGGTAATGGTGCCGGCTCCTATATTTGCGTTGGCTCCAATGTCTGCATCTCCAAGATAAGCTAGGTGGTTGGCTTTTGCGCCATTTCCAAGTTTAGTTTTTTTGGTCTCTACAAAATTACCTATTTTTGCATTGTTTCCAATCTCAGACCCTTCTCTTAGTCTGGCATAAGGCCCAATACTGCAGTTTGATCCAATGATTGCTGAGACTAGGTGTGAAAATGGCTCGATCACCGAGTTGTCGCCAATTGAAACATTTTCTAAGATCACATTTGATTTAATGGTGACGTTTTCACCCAGGCTAACGGTGCCTTCTATAATAACGTTCACATCAATGCTGCAATCTTTGCCGGCACTCAGTTCACCGCGAAGATCAACACGGGAGGCGTCTGTGAGTGTAAGTCCTTGGTCTAAAAGTTTTTCTGCATTCATGGTTCTTAAAATAGATTCAACGTGGTGTAGCTCTTTTTTATTATTCACCCCTATTACTTCTTGAGGGTTTGCTTGAATAGAGTTTATTTTAACCCCTTTTGTAGAAAGTATCTCTACAACATCTGTGAGATAGTATTCAGAAGCTGCATTGTTGTTCTCTAGGCCCTTTAATGCATCAATCAACAGACCTCCATCCACCAACATGGTTCCGGTAAACACTTCATTAATTTTTCTTTCTTCTGGGGACGCGTCCTTGTGCTCAGTTATTTTTAAAGCATGGCCTGCGCTATCTTGGATGACTCTGCCATAACCTGTAGGGTCTGATAGAACCATGGACAATAAAGAGCAAGGACTCTCGCTGGATATTAAATTTTGTATGGTGGCATCAGAAATTAGTGGAACATCGCCATAAAGAATTTAAACTCTTTGATTCGGTGTTATTAGATGGACTGCTGTTTTGACAGCATGCCCTGTGCCTAATTGCTCGTCCTGATCAGCTGTCTTAACAGAAGGATAGTGGCCCTCAATGTAGGATTTTAGAAGGTTTTTTTGGTGTCCAACCACCACAGTAATATCATCGCTGGTTTTTTGGGCGGTGGTGATCACTCGGGAGATGAGGTTTGATCCACCAAGAGGCTGCAGCACCTTGGGCAGGTTGCTGTTCATGCGAGTTCCTTTGCCCGCTGCAAGGATAATGGTATGAATTGTCAATGCGAAAAAAAATTAAACGTGATACAAGTACCTTACTTGTTTTTTCTAAGTTTTTGAATAGTTTTAATTCTTGCTGCCGCCTCTGCTAATTGAGCAGCGGCTTTGGTGTAGTCCAAAGTGGACTGTTGATCGTGCATGTTTTTCTCTGCTTGTTCTTGTGCTTTGATGGCCTCTGCTTCATCCATTGAATCAGCTCTTTCTGCTCGATCAGATAAAAAGGTTACAACATCTGGTTGAATTTCAATAAAACCACCTGAACAGAAGAAAGTTTGCTCGTCGTCTCCATTTTGAACTCGAACTGGCCCTGGAGCTAAACCTGTAAGGAGGGGTGTATGCCCGGGAGCAATACCAATCTCGCCAAGAGATCCTGTTGCAAAGACCATGGTGCCTTCGCCAGAATAAATTTCCTCACTAGCTGAAACTATGCTGACTTTAATGGTAGACATGATTGGTAAGTTATAAGGTTTTAGCTTTTTCTACAGCCTCTTCAATGGTGCCAACCATATAGAATGCTTGCTCAGGAAGATCATCATAATCCCCTGCTAAAATTCCTTTAAATGATTTAATGGTGTCTTCTAGCTTTACATATTTACCTGGCGAGCCTGTAAAAACTTCTGCCACTGTGAACGGCTGTGATAAGAATCTTTCAACTTTTCTTGCTCTCGACACTGCTAATTTATCTTCTTCAGATAGCTCATCCATTCCCAAAATTGCAATGATGTCTTTAAGCTCTTTGTACTTCTGCAAGACACCTTGCACGCCTTGAGCAACATTATAATGCTCTTCACCAACGACCAATGGATCTAACTGTCTGCTGGTAGAGTCTAGTGGATCCACTGCAGGATAAATTCCAAGCTCAGCAATTTGTCTGGAAAGTACAACTGTTGCATCCAAGTGAGCAAAAGTTGTCGCTGGGGATGGGTCCGTTAAATCATCCGCTGGAACATACACGGCTTGAATAGAGGTGATTGAACCATCGTTGGTTGAGGTAATCCTTTCTTGTAGTGCGCCCATTTCTTCAGCCAATGTTGGCTGATATCCGACGGCTGATGGCATTCTTCCCAGTAGAGCTGAAACCTCTACACCGGCAAGGGTGTATCGATAGATGTTATCAATAAACAACAACACATCTCTTCCTTCATCTCTAAATTTTTCAGCCATGGTGAGTCCAGTCAAAGCCACTCTTAATCTATTTCCTGGAGGCTCATTCATTTGACCGTAAACCATGGCCACTTTTGATTCACTTGGTTTTTCAATGTTGACCACGCCTGATTCTTGCATCTCGTAGTAGAAGTCATTTCCTTCTCTTGTTCGCTCTCCCACACCAGCAAACACTGAGAGACCTGAGTGCTCTGTAGCAATGTTATTGATCAGCTCCATCATATTTACCGTTTTGCCCACACCAGCTCCGCCAAACAAGCCCACTTTACCGCCCTTGGCAAAAGGACAAATCAAATCAATCACCTTAATTCCTGTTTCTAATAGCTCATCAGAAAGAGATTGGTCCATGTAGCTTGGGGGCTTTCTGTGAATAGGCATGGTTGTTTCTGCGCCAATTGGACCACACTCATCAATAGGGTTGCCTAAAACATCCATAATTCTGCCAAGAGTTTTCTCTCCAACGGGAACAGAGATAGGTGCATTGGTGCGCTCTACCTTTAAACCTCTTTTTAACCCTTCAGTTGTACCCATGGCAATTGCTCTAACAATGCCATCGCCCAGCTGTTGTTGAACCTCTAAAACTGTTCCAGTATCAGAGATAATAATTGCCTCATATACCTTTGGGATGTTAGTTTTTTCAAACTCTACATCAATAACCGCTCCAATAATTTGTGTTATTAAACCATTACTCATTTTTTTCTCCTTAAACCGCAGCCGCGCCGCCAACTATCTCAGATAACTCTTGAGTAATTGCTGCTTGCCTTACATTGTTATATAAAAGTTCTAATTCTTTAATCAAATCCCCTGCATTCTCTGTGGCATTTTTCATTGCTAACATCTTAGCTGCCTGTTCACATGCATTGTTTTCAACGACCGCATGATAAATAAGAGACTCGATATATCGTGTCATTAAGCCCTCTAGCAATTCCTTGGCCTCTGGCTCATAAATATAATCCCAATGAGTCGAGGCAAAGCCATCATCAGCTATTGCTGGCAATGGAATAAGTTGTTGAACTGTAGGTTGTTGAGTCATGGTGTTGATAAACTTATTGCTGCAAAGATAAACCTGATCAATATCTTTCTCTTTGTGTAAATCTAAAACTGTTTTGGTTAAACCAATCAACATATCAGGATCTGGCTTGTCACCCAGTTTTTGAGCATTGGCCACCACATTCCCACCCACTGTTTTAAAAAAGTTGGCTGCTTTTACACCAATTAAAGCAAAACTAGATTCAACGCCTTGAGCATTAAGCTCTGCTGCTTTATTGATGACACTTTTAAAAAGGTTAATGTTTAAACCGCCGCATAAACCCTTGTCAGAGCTCACAACAATAAAACATGCTTTTTTGGGCTCTCTGTTTTCATAAAAGGGGTGGGAGTATTCTGAGCTTGATGTTGCAATGTGAGAAATAACCTCTTTGATCTTTTCAGAATAAGGTCTGCCAAGTTGCATCTCGCCCTGAGTTTTTCTAATTTTGCTAGCAGCAACCATTTCCATAGCCGAAGTTATTTTTTGCGTGCTTTTAATGCTCGCAATCTGTTTTCTAACCTCTTTGGTGTTTGCCATTATTAATCTAAATTAAAACGTTTGAGTTTTTTTAAACTGCTCAACCACTTCTGTGAATTGTTTCTCAATGTCGTCATTCCAATCACCTGTGTCATTGATACTTTTTTCTAGATCTGCTTTTTCTGAAGTAAAGAAGCTATGGAGGGCCTCCTCAAAACTTCCTACTTTTTCTACGGGGATATCATCCATGTATCCTCTGTCTGCAGCAAAAATACTGAGAGATTGTTGTGCAACGCTCATAGGGGCATATTGTTTTTGTTTAATGAGCTCAGTGATTCTTTGACCTCTAGCAAGCTGGGCTTTAGTTGCTTCATCTAGGTCTGATGCAAACTGAGAGAAAGCTGCCAGCTCTCTGTATTGTGCTAATGCGGTTCTTACGCCACCACTGAGCTTCTTCATAATTTTAGTTTGAGCAGCTCCACCTACCCTTGAAACAGAAATACCTGGATTAATCGCCGGTCTAACGCCAGAATTAAATAGATCAGTCTCTAAGAATATTTGACCGTCTGTAATAGAAATAACGTTGGTTGGCACAAAGGCAGATACATCTCCTGCTTGGGTTTCAATAATAGGTAGGGCTGTGAGTGAGCCAGTTTTTCCTTTTACTTTGCCATTAGTGGCTTTTTCAACATAGTCTGCATTAACTCGAGCGGCTCTTTCTAGTAATCTTGAGTGAAGATAAAACACATCCCCTGGATAGGCTTCTCTTCCGGGAGGTCTTTTTAAAAGAAGTGAAACCTGTCTATAGGCTACAGCTTGTTTTGATAAATCATCGTAAACAATTAAGGCATCCTCACCTTTGTCTCTAAAGTACTCTCCCATAGAACAACCAGCATAAGCTGATAAATATTGCATTGGAGCTGGGTCTGAAGCTGAGGCTGAAACAATGATTGTGTGCTCTAAGGCGCCATGCTCTTCTAGCTTCTTTACCACATTAACAACTGTTGATTGTTTTTGGCCAATGGCAACATAGATACATTTAATCCCTGTGCCCTTTTGATTAATAATTGCATCAATGGCAACCGCTGTTTTACCAGTTTGTCTGTCGCCAATAATTAACTCTCTTTGTCCTCTTCCAATCGGCACCATCGCATCAACAGCCTTAAGGCCGATTTGAACTGGCTGATCAACTGATTGCCTGGCAATAACCCCGGGAGCAACTACCTCAACTGGAGCAGTTTCTGTTGTTTTGATTTCACCCTTACCATCAATTGGCGCTCCAAGAGCATCAACAACACGCCCAAGCAAAGCCTCTCCCACCGGAACCTCTAAAATTCTTCCTGTACACACTGCTTTTTGTCCTTCAATTAGGTCAAGATAGTCACCCAGTACAACAGCACCAACAGAATCTTGCTCAAGGTTTAAGGCTAAACCCAGAATGCCATTTTCAAATTCAATGAGCTCTCCATACATCACATCGCCCATACCATGGATTCTAACAATTCCGTCGGAGACACTAACAATAATGCCCTCATTTTTTCTCTCAGCTGAGAGGTCAAGGCCAGCTATCTTCTCTTTAAGAACGCTGGATATTTCTGATGGGTTTAATTGACTCATTTTTTTACCTTAAAAATTTAATTGATTTACTAATTTTTTGACTTTTCCTCGAATGGAGAGATCTAGCGTTTCATCTCCAATCTTTATTGAGAGACCACCCATAATGGATGGGTCTTCTACAAATTCTATGTTAGAACCTTCCCCATAAGAGGTGGAAAGTTTTTGTATGATTATTTTTTTGTTCTCTTCTGATGGAAGGTTGGCGACATTGACAACAATAGAGCTAGTTTTATTATGTTCTTCTAGTAATTCTTGGTAGCTAACAAAAATTGCATCAATAAGATTTAAGCGCTTATTTTCAGCCAACAAATTAACCATATTGACTGAGATTGCGCTCAAATCTTCTTTGCACAACCCTATGATGCTTTGTGCGATTTTGTTTTTTGAGAGCTCTGGATCTTCTATCAGGTAAGTCACCTCGGGGGTTTGGGCGATAGATGATAGCAATAAAAGCTCAGAGCCCACTCCATCGTGCTGGCCAACATCTAATGCCGCTGCAAAAACAGCTTTAGCATATGGTCGAGCAAGTGGGGAGAGTTCAATCATTTGTTATAGCTCTGAAGCCGCCTTAGTTAGAAGTTCTTGATGCTTCTCGGTGTTAATTTCATCATCCAGAATTTTTTCTGAAGTTTCAATTATTAACGCGGACATCTTTTGCCTTAGTTCTTCTTTGGCTTTATTAACATCATTTTCAATTGTTTTAGAGGCGGAGGTGAGTATTTTCTCTGCCTCAACACCTGCCTTCTCGGTGGCGTCACCAATAATCTGAGATGCTCTGGCATTTGCTTTCTCTAATATCTCTGCCGCCTCTGCTTTTGCTTTGTTCATCTCCTGATCAAAGGCAAGTTGCGCCTCTTCTAAAGAGTCATCTGCTTTTTTAGCTGCCTCTAAACCGTCAGCAATACGCTTTTCTCTCTCTTCCATGATCGCAATAATGGGTGGCCACACATACCTCCAACAAATTGCTATAAAAATAACAAATGCTAGAGTTTGGCCAAGGAGTGTTGCGTTTATATTCATGCTTAATTAAGCAGCAAACATCAGGTAAAGCCCCAAACCAACACCAATCATTGGAACGGCATCAACAAGACCCATTACAATAAAAAGTTGAGTTCTAAGCATGGGTATTAGCTCGGGCTGACGCGCAGCACCTTCTAAAAATTTTCCACCCAAAACCCCAACACCAATCGCTGCGCCAACCGCGCCCAAGCCGATCATAAGCCCTGAAGCTATATATATAAGTGATTGTTCCATTCTATTCTCCTAAAAATAAAGACCTAATGGTCTTCGGTTTCATGCGCCATTGCTAAATAAACAATGGTAAGCACCATAAAAATAAACGCCTGAAGGCCTAATATCAATATATGAAAAAGAGCCCATATTAAATGTAGACCCACACCAAGTAAACCTATAGATATTGAACTAAAAGTTAACATCAATGCGATTAAGATAAATATCATCTCTCCTGCATACAAGTTACCAAAAAGTCGTAGCCCTAGTGATATAGGTTTAGCTATCAGGTTAACGCCCTCAAGCACTAAGTTAACAGGCATCATCCACTTGCCAAAAGGATGAAGTGTGAGCTCTGCTAAAAACCCCCTTAATCCTTTGATTTTAATGCTGTAAAAAATAATTAAAATAAACACCGCTAGTGCCATGCCTAGGGTGATATTGGGGTCTGTTGTTGGAACGACTTTGAAATAAGAGTCTTTGGAATTTTCTACCATGCCTGTTGCCTCTGCAACCTGCCCCGCAAGAGTTGGCAAATAATCCACAGGAATTAAATCCATTAAGTTCATTAAAAATACCCACACCAAAACCGTTAATGCCATTGGGCCTATTAGGTTGTTTTTGGCGGAAGTAAATATACTTTGAACATTTTCATTAACAAACTCTACACACATTTCTACGAAGTTTTGAAATCCCGACGGGGCTTCGGTTGAGAGCTTAGGAACGCCCCAGCGAAATAAACCTATGAATACAAAGCCTAAAAAGACTGACCAACCCAAAGAGTCCACATGGAATGACCAAAAACCCATTTGATCGACTGCATTATGATCACAAGTCCAACCATCAGGAGTTTTGCCACAAACTAGATTGGTTAAATGGTGTTGAATGTATTCTGCGCTTGTTTGTGCGCCGGATTCTGAAGCCATCTTAGGTTGTGATTGGTTTTGGATTAAAAGTTGTGTTCAAGTATACAAGGAGAAAGACTGCAATAAGAGTGTTTTCTGGAATATATATCAAAGAAAATAAGGTGAAAACTATAAAAATTGCCCAGCGGGATAAAAATGCTAGATAAAGATTTAACGCCTCGCTTTTAGGTAGGCTAGAAAGATAAAGAGCTGTGGCAATAGACCCTAAATACACAAGGAAAATTGGCTGAATAAAGGCTGGAAATATTACCAAGGCAGCCAAAAGCCCTAGGATTGATAAAGTATTTTCTTTTAAAGTTTTTATAGCTGGGTTAAATAAGTTGTTACGGAGCGAAATTATAAAAATTAATCGGGCTCAGAACAAGCTTAATTCTTCTTTAGTTTCAATAATTTGCTAATTATATTCTCTCTTTCATCTTTAGAGCTATATGAGATTAAGATTCTTCCTTTGGATTGAGACTGTTGATCAATTTCTGTCTTATGGCCTAGGTTTTCTGAGAGATCTTGTTCTATATTTAAGAGATCACGATTTTTGGTTTTAGGTTGTTGTTTTGAGTGTTTTTTGGGTGCTTTGTTTGCGGCCGCATCCTTAACAGTGAGCCCAAGAGTCACAATTTTTTTTGCTAGCCCTTCTGCCTCGGAGCTTTCCATGGATGCAAGAATTTTTGCGTGACCTTTTTCCAGGTCTCCAGAATAAAGTAAATCAATAATTGATTGGGGTAAATTCAGCAAACGCATTGAGTTGGCGATAGAGCTCCTTGCTTTTCCGGTAACCTCAGCAATATTATCTTGCGTTAAATTGAACTCTCTTTTTAGGCGATCATAACCCCTGGCTTCCTCAACTGGGTTGAGATCTTCTCTTTGTAAGTTTTCAATTAAGGATAGCTCTAGAGACAACTGGTCTTCTGCATTGTCTAACAAACAAGGGGCTGTTTGAAGGCCTGCTTTTTTGGCAGCTCTGAGCCGTCTTTCTCCAGCAATAAGTTCATAACCACCAGCTCCAGTTTCTCGAACTAAAATAGGAGATAAAATGCCGTGTTTGGCAATCGACAGTGACAGCTCGTTGATTTTTAGTTCGTCAAACACTTGTCTTGGTTGAAACCTGTTGGG
>Ga0206131_10006872_pt1 | contig 11542 bp, 3 predicted proteins | sample Helgoland_Spring_FD_148636 | JGI IMG/M metagenome (GOLD analysis project Ga0206131, IMG submission 148636) | Pelagic subsurface seawater microbial communities from Kabeltonne, Helgoland, North Sea - Helgoland_Spring_Bloom_20160517_1 | ecosystem: Environmental > Aquatic > Marine > Epipelagic ... | reverse complement strand
ATGAGGGCACCATGTGCTGGCTGCTCGTAAGCGGAGAGAAGGACCGCGGCTGGCGGCAGCAGAGTCAATATTTTAACCACACGCTGCTGTGTTCGGAGCCGCGGGCTCCCGACGCGCAGCCGATGCCCGAGGGCGAGCTCTACATTTCGCGCAGCACTTGCACCGCCGGGGAGCGCGCACGCCCGCCCGTGCCGTGGCTCGACACCGAGTGCGAGGCGTGCCCCCCGGACCAGTACCAGGGCGACGCCGAGCACCGGGAGACCAGGTGCGAGGCGCGGCTCCAGTGCACCGGACACAAGTACGACCGCGCGCCGCTGCTCGTGGCGCAGGCAAACTGCCAGGACGAAAGCGTGCTCGTGGACGGCGGCGAGATCCCAGCGCCGAACGCTAGCGCGCCGCGCGTGGCGTTTTCCGACGCGCGGCGCGCGCCCTTTTCCTTTGGCGTGCCTGCGGACAGTTCCTCGTGCCGCGACTTGCTCGGAGCGAAACAAGCGTACGCAGAGGCGCAGCCCGTGCTCATGGGCCTGTGGCAGCGCGGCGCCTTCAAGCTCCCGCCCGCGAGCGAGGAGAGCGTGCGCGGGGTGCCGCTGTCGCTCGATATGGATTCTCGCCACGAGCAGTGCCTGCTGGCGTGCAACAGCGGGTACGAGTTTGACCCCAAAAGTAAAAAGTGCGCGGCGTGCGCAGCGGGCAATTACAAACCGGAGGCGGCGATCGACGCCGTGCTCGACACACTGGACACGAATGGGCGGCTGCAGCACGTCCCCTGCCGCAAGTGCCCGCCCGGGACGTACGCGGAAGTTTCCGGCAGCCCCGAGTGCCGGCAGTGCCCCCAGGGCAAGTACTGCCCGGCGGGCACGAGCACGCCTCAGCTGTGCGAGGCCCCTGGCTCGAACACCGGCACGTGCGACCCCGCGGAGGCGTACCTGACCGGGCCATGCGGCGCGGGCCGCAGCGCGGGCAACTGTGCCCGATGTCCGCTGGGGCGCACGCTACGGGCGCAGACGTGGGGCGGGTGGGGCGCGCGCGCGCACTGCGACCTTGCGTGCCCCGCTCAACAGCGCCTGCGCACAGACACGGACAATGCGTCGCAGTGGACCTGTGTACAGTGCGAGCCCGGCTCGCTGCGGGCGTGCGGGGGCGTGTGTGAAGCAGGGTTCCGGCTCCCCGCCGGCGCCGGCGACGACGGGCTGTGTGTGAAGTGCGAAGACGACGCCGTGACCTTTGCCGAGGTGTGCGGGGGCGCGCACGTCGCGGCGACGCTCGACGTGGGCTGCCCCGCTGGGGTGGGGGCGCGCTGCGTGCCGTGTGCCGCGCCGCCGAACGCCTCGCTGGTCGCCGTGCGCGGCCCGAAGGCGAGCAGCTGCGCGTACGTGTGCGACCGGCGCGTGCGCGGGGGCGCGCAGTACGTGCCGTTTGCGGAGGCGGTGCAGCTGCTCGCGTTCGGGCCGGACCGGGACGTGACCGCCGCGGAGCTCGGGGGCTGCGTGCGCACGCGCGTGCTGGCGCGCGAGACGTGCCCGGCGCAGGTCGCGCGCCTCGCGGGCGGCGGCGCGGAGCCGCCGACGGTCGAGTGTGCCGACGCCGCAGACTGCACCGGGCTCGCGTTTGTCACGGCCCAGCGCGCGCGGGGCAGCGCCGGCGGGGTAGTGTGTGCCTGCACGAGCGGCATGTTTGGCCAGAACGTCGGGCGTGGTGGCGGGCGCCCGTGCGAGGTGTGCCCCGAGGGCATGACGTCGCTCGTGGGCACGGCGGCGGTCGAGGGGTGCTTTTGCCGCGCCGGGTGGGCGCCGGTCCTCGGCGGGGGCGCGTGCGTGCCGTGCGGGAGCGAGTCGGTGCAGGGCGCGGGGGGCAAGTACTGCCCCGGCGGCTTTAGCAACTACACGCGCGACGTGCTGCCCTTTCTGCTGCCGAACGCGGAGCACGCCCCGGACCTCCCGGGCACGCGGTGCCACGACGGCACCGCGATGCCTGCAGACACGGGCGCCTGCTTGTGTGCGTTCGGGCTCGAGCCCAGTGCGGCGGCGTACGCGGACAACGTGGCGGCCTGTACCCTGGCGGTCGGCAAGCGCTTCGGGGCGGACGGGACGGTCGAGGCGTGCGAGAACGTGTCGTTTGCGCACTTTGTGAATGGGTACGCCCCGTGCAGCACCGAGTGCGTCGAGGGCGCGGTGCGCAGCGCCGCGGGCGAGTGTGCGTGCGACGGCAGCAGCGGGTACGCGCCCGCGGGCGGGGACGCAGCGGCGTGCGCTTGCCGCCCGGGCTGGGCGCGCCCGAGCGAGGACGCGACGCTGACGTGCCGGCGCTGCGAGCCCGGCACCTTTTGCACCGGGGGGGACGCGCCGGCGCGGACGTGCGGGCAGGACAAGACGTCGCAGGCTGGCGCTGTGGGTCCGCTCGAGTGCCGCTGCCGCGCGGGCTACTTTTTCAGCATGAACCCGCAGCAAGTGCAGGATGGCACGCCCGCCAGCAAGATCTGCGAGGAGTGCAGCACCAACGCGTACTGCCAGCCCAACTGCAACTATACGGACACGGATGCTGACCTGCAGGTTCTCGGGATGTGCACGTGCCCCCACTATGCCTCGTGCAAGTTGCGCAGCTACCCGGAGGTCTGCGAGCCCGGAGAGTCTTGGCCGAGCGACGCTACGGACTGCACGCTGGGCTCGCACGACAAACTCTGGATCAACGACCTCGTGTGCGCGCCGCAGGGGCAGTGTGCCATGCACATCCCCGAGTTTGGCGCGGACGCGTCCTCCGTGCTGCAGAACATGGACCTGCAGCGGTATTTCGCGCACGGGAAATCCGGGGTGTTTCTGCTGTCGGCGGCGGGGCCGTACTGCGCCGCGGAGCACACACTCGTGCTCGCGGGCGCCGGGAGCCCCGGGCTCGCAGGCGACTGCCTGTACGCCGGCGTGCGCCTGCACAGCGCTGCGGCCGTGCCGCTCGTGCGCGCTGGGGCCAGCGCCGGGAACGACCCAGCACCGCTGCTGCTGCTGCACGAGGCGGTGCCCAGCGAGCTGGTCGGGCGCCTCACCGCGGGCGCGCTGCACCTGGCATGGAACCTCGTGCTCGAGTGTGCGGCTGCGCCTGCGCCCGCGGAGCGCGCCTGGTCCGAGCTGAGCGTGTGCCACGAGTGCCGCACGGGGCGCGTCGTGCTCGAGGCCGCAGCAGCCGCCGGCGGCACCCTGCGCGACGGCAGTGCGCTCGGCGCCGGCGGGGCCGCATACTGGCTGCCGGCGAGTGCGTACGCCGTGCTCGGGCTCCCGTACGGGGAGGCGTGTGTCGGCGCCGTGATTGTCGCGGGCCCGCGGGCCCTGCGCCACGAGATCGTGTGCACGGACGCAGAGCGCGGATTGCTGGCGCACAAGCAGGCGACGAACAGCGAGCCCGCCGCGTCGCCGGGCGCCGCGCTCGCGTACGCGTGGCTCGCGGTGCTCCCGCAGCACTGGCAGCTTCAGCCTGCACGCACGCACGGCTCGCACACCCTCCTCGTGCTCGCGTGCCGCGCGGACGGCACGGGGGCGCTGCTTGTGGAGGACTTTAGCAACGACGCGTGGCCGGTGCACGCCATCGAGCTCGGCACGTGCGCGGGGCACTGCTGCGCCGCCAACGCCTCGCGCGCCGCACCCGCGCACGTGCTCGAGCGCACGGGCAGCACCTTGTACGTGCTCGCGCCCACGGCGCTGCTGCGCATCGAGCTCGGCGGGTTCACGCAGCAGAGCACAACGGGCGCGGTCCAAGTCGTGCAAAGCGCGCTTGCGGGGGGCGATACGGCCGTGCACGCGGCGGGGTGGCTCTCGCGCGCCGCGGCAGCGCAGCCGGCGCAGCCGGCGCTCGTGGTCTTTGTGCGCGTGCACGGCGCGGCGGGCGCAAGCCCGGGGCAGGTGCTGCGCCGGTACACATGCGCAGACCCGGGCAGCCCACAGGAGGAAACACTGCTGACAAGTGCCGGGCTGGACGAGGCGCTTGCGCTCGAGCTCGGCGCGCGCCCGGTGCGTGCGCTGTGGAGCCCGTACAACGGCACGCGCGCCGCGCTCGGGCCGCTCGCGATCCTGAACAGCGAGGAGGCCGGCGACCGCGGGCGGGGCGAGTGGCCGCTGCACGTGCTCGCGCACCTGGAGCTGCACCGGAACGGGCGCACCATGCGCGCGCGCGCGGTGCTCGAGTTTGAGAATGCGACGGCGCCGGTGCGCGTGCGCGTGGTGCGCGTGCTGCAGCGCCCGGAGCTGCAGGGCGCGGCGCTCGCGCTCGCCTACGTCGCGGCGCCCCTGCGCGCGCACGGCACGCACGGCAACGTGCTCGCGGTCGAAGGGCGCGCGCTCGCCGTGCACATGCATGGCACGACGCTGCAGCTCGTGCTCGACGTAGCGGCGTTTGCCTGCTTCGAGTGCGAGGCGCACGAGCGGTGGGACCCCGCGGCGCAACGCTGCACGTGCCTGCCCGGGAGCCTGGCGGCGTGCCTGCCGTGCATCGAGGGCTCTGCCTGCGACCCGCACCGCGCGGTGTACAGCCCAGCGGGCGCGGGGTGCGTGGTGCTGAACGACGTCGAACACGCCGTGTACGAGGAGCGCTGCCTGCCCTGCGGCGTTGGCGCGCCCTTCTTCTGCGCGGGCGGGGCCGCGCGCGCGTGCCCGGGCGGCGAGTATGCGCACACCGCGAGCGGGCTCGCGCCCGGGGTCGACGCGTGCCGCTGCGCGCCGGGGCAGACGCGCGGCGCGGACGGGGCCTGCGTGCCGTGCGAGGCGCCCGCCGTGTGCGCGCCGGCGCTCACAGCGCTCGGGCTTGATTTTGCGTGCCCTGCAGGCACCGAGCTCGACAGCACGCGCGCGCCGGATTTTGTGTGCGCGTGCCGCCCAGGCCTGCTTGCGGTCGACAGGCGCGAGTGGGTGGTCGAGCGCGACGCGCGGTGGCCGGAGGTGGCGCGCGCGAGTGGCCGCGACGAGGTGCTGCTACGACTGCCGCACGCGCGCGTGAACATTACGGTCGCGGCGTGCGGGCCGTGTCCACCGGAGCGCTACTGCCGGCAGGGGCGCGCGGCGCCGTGCGGGCTCTTCATGCGCCCGGCCGCTGGGCAGACGCACTGTACGTGCAAGGACGGCTTCAAGCCGGCGGGAGCGCACGGCGCGTGCGCCGCGTGCCCGCGCGACGAGGTGTGCGTGTGGAACGGCACCGGCATCGCAGTGCACCCGTGCGCTGGCGGCGACCTCGCGCACAACGCCGAGGGCCTAGCGGCCCTGTGCCCCTGCGAAGATTCGAGCGGCGGCGCGCGCGTGTTCCGCCCGGGCGAGGGGTGCGTCCTGTGCCGTGCAGGGCACTACTGCCCGCCCGCGCCGCCGCGCGAGCGGCACCGCGAGATCCCGTGCCCCCCGAACGCGTCCGCCGCGCAGGGCAGCAGCAGCAAAAACAACTGCACCTGCCGCGCGGGCCTGGAGCTCCGCAACGGCAGCTGCACCTCGTGCGCCCCCGGCAAATACAGCACCGGAGGCTCCGCGAGGTGCGAGCAGTGCCCGGCGCTAGCGACCGCGCCCGCGGGCGCGGCCAGTGTCCACGAGTGCCAGTGTCCTGAGGACCGCGAGTTACGCATGCCGGAGGGGTGTGTGTGCCGCGACGCGCAGTCGACCACCGACGGGGGTTGCCAGGCGTGCCCGAACGCGCGCGAGGAGGCGCCAGCGCCCGGCGATGCGGGCACGGGCACGTGCACGTACTGCAAGCCCGGCTTCTGGCGCACGACGGAGAGCAACCTGCACACGTACACGTGCATGAACCGCAGCCGCGACACTGACGGGCACCCGTACGCACACGAGGCGCGCGCGGCCTGGCGCCAGTACGAGGCTGAGTACGGCGTGCTAACTGCTGGTAATGAGCGCTGCGTGCTCTGCCCGCCGGGGTACGCGTGCGAGGGCGGCGCAAGCGCCCCCACGGCGCCGGACCTAGCGCGGCACAGCTACCAATTGGTGCCCGCCGGGCTGCGCGAGCACGCGCTCGGCTGGCGCTCCTGCCCGGACATGCGCACGCACCGGCAGCCTCGCTGGCTCTCGACCGTGGGCTTTGGGAGCTGCGTGCTCGAGGCGGACACGTGGGGCGCACAGCCGCAGCCGCAGCACGTTGCGGCGCTCGGGCGGTTCGGCGCGGTCGCCGCGCTCGCGGTGGACACGCTAGTGCACAGCACGCGGCTCCTGAACGTGCTGCTGGACGCGCGCACCGTGCCCGCGAACTTGAACCCCGCGCTCGACTATGTGGACCGGAGCGCGAAGATTGCGTGGTCGCGCGAGTCGCCGACGCGCTTTGTGTTTTATCTGGAAATCGACGTCTTGCGCCTGGCATACGCCTACCACGACGAGCTGCACGGCGTGGTGGCGGACCTCGACGCGCACGACGACAACACGGCCGCGGCGGCCGCGGCGCTGCTCCCGGCCATATGGGCGCTGCACCACGCACACGCGCTCGGCGCGGCGCGGCTTGCAGACTTTTTCGTGCCAGTGACATCGCTCGTGCACAACGAGCTGAGCGCGAGCGCAGTGCACAGCGTGCTGGCACACGTCGCGCGCCGCATGCCGGCGGCAGCGCTGCCGCAGGTGCGCTTTATCGTGGCGCAGACGCAACTCCTCGCACAGGACCCCTCGGCGTACCTCGCGGAGCGCGGCGGGCTGGCGTACGTGCGCGTGCTCTCCGGGACGGAAGTCATGCTCGCGCAATATGCGGGCGACGTGCCCCGCGAGCAGGCCGCGACACTCTCCGGGTTCCGGCAGCCGCCCGTGGCCACGATCGTGCAGGACGTGCTGCAGCCGTCGCTGGCCATCCCGTGCCCCACCGGCACGACGTCTGCGAGCGAACAGGGAGCGCGCGCCTGCGCGGCCTGCGGCCGGGATGAGTGGTACAACGTGGGTGACCGGGCGTGCGAGCCGTGCACGAGCTACCCGATGTTCATGTGCTCGGCCGGGCCGACTGTGTTCGAGGAGCCATTCGAGTGCAGCTGGCAGCGCGACGGCGCCTGCGGCGCCTGCCTGCCGCTACCGTCGGGCTGCTGCGACCCCGAGCAGCGATTAGCGCAGACGGTCGCGCAGCTGCTGAGCGGGAGCTTATCAGACACGGAGTAGGCAAAGATAGCCGTGACGGCCGTTTGGGTTTGGGGAAATGCGGAAAGGTCCTACGCGAAACCCCTCCTTTGTGCAGTAATATTCCCACAAAATCGTTTCCGTTCTCAGAAAAGGTGTTCATGCCAGGTTCCCTGCAGGGAACCTGGCCAGCCTGATTTTCCGTCCTGGTTACGGCCAGTACGGATTATCAGCAGTGAATTCTATTTCGGGTGTATTTGTCCTATTTTTGTTGTAGTTTTTGCTCGCTGGCCATTTCCGCGCGTCTGCCGACACGCACGCACGCGGGATGTTCACGTGGCGCCAGCCGAGCCTGGCCTCGCTTGCGCAGCGCCAGTTTTCGAGCTCGCTGCAGCTCGAGGCACAGCTCAAAAGGTGCACGGAGCAGACGAAGGCTGTCGTTTGCGCGCTGGCGTCGGGCGGCGTGTACAAGGGCATGGAGTGGAGCGCGGAGCACCAGCGCGTGGTGACCGACGCCTTTGCCGTGCTCGCGAGCCTGCCGGCGCACGCAGAGCTCACAAAAATCGAGCGCGTGCAGAAGCAGGCGTGCGAGCTGTGCAAGCACCTGGTCACGGGCATCAAGAGCCTCGGACACGACACGAGACTCCTTGAGGCGTATGACGAGCGCGTCGGTGCGCTGCTCGCGCAGTTGCTGGTGCAGGAACTCTACCGGCCGCACCGCACCTGCTTTCCGCTATCGGACGTTCTCTGTATCTTTGGGGATCTGTGCCTGGCGTCGCCGAGGACGCGCGCGTGGGCCGTTGAGCGCAGCGCCTCGCACCAGCTTGCCTGCCTGTGCGAGCAAGAGAGCCGGTTCCCCGCCGTCCAGAAGCAGGCACAAATTGCCCTGTGCAAGCTGCTTTACGTCGGCGTCGACGAGCGGTACGTCTTTCAGAGCCGGTTTGTGGATCTGCTAGTGCACAAGACAATCGAGGCGCCGCACGACGTCGAGCGCACCGGGTGGGTGCTCACCGTGCTCGCCACGATGCAGCAGAAAAACGAGCGCGCGCTCGAGTACATCTGGAAGCAGAGCACGGTCTCGCGCTTGATCGCGGACGTGCTCAGCAGCGACCCGAGCCCGGGGAACACCAGCAAAATCGTGGGCCTGCTACGCTTCCCAGCGAGCAAGCCGGACCTGCGCTTGCTGCTCGCACGCTCCGGGGTCTGGGAGGTGTTGCACGCGATCGTGGGCCGGGCCGACGTGAACAATATGACGCTGGAGCGCTTTGCCGAGGTCTTTCAGCACTTTGCCGTGTGCCCGGTCACGGGGCCCCTGCTGGTCGGCCTGGAGGCACACCACACGCTGATCGCTGCGCTCAAGCGCGTCCGGAACACAGACGTCACAACGGCGGACAAGCTGCTCGTGTGCGCGTACAACTGCTGCAAGCAAAACACGGCGTTCGGCGCCAAGTTTGCTGGAATCGGGCTGCTCCGGACCATGCACGACATGTCGGTGCACGCGGAACTCTTCACGGTCTCAATCTTCCTGGCGAGGTACACGGCCACGAGCGACGGGCAGCACATGCAGCAGATTCTTGCGCTCGAAGTGTGTGTGCTCACGCGACTCTTGCGGCTGGACAAAGTCCCGCGCAGCGCCGGCTCCGTGGAGCAGCAGCACGAGTTTACACAAGAGTGGGTGCGCTTTGTGCACGATGTGCCGGACCCACACATACAGGCCTTGGCGCCAGACGTGGTGCAGGATTTTGCGGCGGCTTTGCTTGCCCGCAGCAAGCCCGGGCATGTTTGCAGCGGTCCGGCCCTGCACCTCCTCGCGCGCGCGCTTTCTTGTCGCACGGATGTGCGCGTGCGCGCTTGCGACGTTCGAACGCTGGCCGGGCAGGAGCTCCCGCACGCAAGCGCGGCCGTTTGCACCGGGCTTCTTGCTCTCGCTGGGGCGCTGCACTATGCACAGCACTTGCGCGCGGCGCCCGGCGGCGTCGGCAGCGGCAGCGCAAGACCCCGTGCCAAGCGCCAGAAGTCACGTGCAGAGGTCGGTGCCAAAGATGTTGTTACGGTGAAAGACGCGCGTGTCGACGATACAAGCACAGCCGCTTTTTCGACGGTCACGGACAAGGACACTGAGAGCGAGCAATCCGAGGACGACATGCAGGCCCGTGTCGGTGCGCACGACATCGGTCTGACCACGGACGACCTTGATCGCATACGGCACGCGTTTGGGCACAATGCAGAGGTGCTTGGGAAGTTGCTATGGCTGTCGCCAGTGTTTTCCCTCACACGCTTGGACGGGTTGTGCGACACGTTCCTGGCGGCGTTCGAGGGCAGGCGGAGTCAGTGTCTGCTCGCGATGGACATTATCGACGCGCTGCTTCCGCGGCACGCCGACTGCGCACTCAAGCTCGTGTGCACATGCGGCCTTGAGCAGCTGTGGAACACGGTCGAGCAACGCATGTCCCACTGCGGGGAGCGGGCCAGTGTCAAGTATATGCACACGTTTCGGGGCGTGTTCCTGCTCGCCCGGGAACAAAACGAGCAGCACGTGCTCGACACGGTGCTCACCCTCCCGTTTTATGCGGCGCTCATGGCTCACCTGCAGCGCGCCGTGGCGGGGCACCAGTTGGAGCTGGCGCGTGCGCTCGTCGCGCTGCTGCACATGGTGCTCGACGTGCAGCCAAACACCGGCGCGGTGCTCCTCCTGGGCGGTGCTGCCTTGAAGCTGGTGCGCGTGCGCAACGCGCTTGCGGCTGGGGCTGATACGGGCGGGAGCGTGCACAAGGAGCTAGGCATGCTGGTGCAGCGCATTGTGCCAGAGCAGCAGGCGGCGCTGCTGGCAAGCTTTGCACAGCCGCGCGGCGAGCGCACTGCGCACAAGCGCAAGCTGGACGAATGTTACCAAGCAGAGAGCGTCTAGTATCTGTTTATTGTTGCGAGTTTAGTGCAGACACAAAGGCGTCTTTTGGTGCGGGATACTAGAATAAACCCCTATGTAGCTTACCGAGACGCATCCTTGCATGCTTTCTTGGGCGGCATGAGCACACCCTCCACAAATGCACGCACTTGTTCTCGGTCTGGCACGCTCGTTTCTAAAAGCTCAATAGCTGTACTCGGTGAAATGCGGTCGGAAGGGTTGTTGATGGTTGATTGCTGCAGTACGGTGCGCAGCGGAGGCACAATATTTTTTGCCAGCTTGTCTTCGTCCTCCAAGCTTTTCAGTAGATTCTGGTGGGCCTTCAAGGTTTCTGAGAATGCACGTTCCTTTTCGGGCAATGAATAGTATTTAAGTGCTTCTAGTGCAAACACTGGATTTTCGCCTCCCAGAAGACTCTCAAGAGCAGCAAGGGCAAGCGACAGTACGTCGAACTTGCTGCAGACTTTGGTTTCTGCATCGTTGATGCCAAAAGGTATGCAACGATGAACCGTACAACGCGCGTCTGGAGGCAACCCGTGTTTTTTTGTGTATGCATCCACAGTGTTATGCTCGCCTACAGAGCCAAAGTCGGTCAGTTTGGCCACGCCAGTCAGTCGATGCAATAACAGGTTTTCAGCTTTAATATCTCCGTGGAGTAAATTTTGGTCTTCGAGTGCCTTAATACCTTGTAACCAGTCATAAATCATGCTGGCAAGCACCTCGCAGGGCATTGACTTGCGTTGTGCGCTCACAGTTCGAGCAAAATCTGACATCACGATCATCTTGGGCATGACAATGCATAGATGACTGCCTGTGAAAAACAATCCATTGGCTTGCACCCAGTATTTGCATTTCGGTTCGTGCATGACTGCGTTTACCTCCATAATCAAGGCGCGGTAAAAATTAGGTGCCTTCGGAATGAGCGAAATAAATTTGCACACAGTTTCTCCGAACGCAAAAACGAGGTTTGAAGCTTTTGGAAACGCCTTCGAGCCCGATTCCATAAAGTCATGTATTGGTGGGACTTGCGATGAGTGTACTTCCAACCTAGGATTTCGGGAATGCGTCTCAACCAGACGAACTAAATACTCCAGGTTTGCTGTCGCTCCCGGGGGAAAAAGGGCACTGATCCCCGAGCCGATTTTTTCACCCTTTGAATCCATGACTTGCCCTGTGGAGCCTATGCTCCCTGCTTCTGATTCAACTGCTCCGTTCTGGGACTCTGCGATTCCAGGTGTACAATCACAGGTCGGTGCCTTAACGTCGATAGTGACTGGTACTTTTTTCGGGCACGCGCCCTTATTTCCTCTACGCAACATAGCGAAATGACACTGGTGTTCAAGAATAAAGTATGCTTATATAGCAACTGTCATTAATAGCATAGCGCAGTTTTTGCCCATGCAGGGCACTCGCTGACCTCCGTGCGCTGTAACATTTGCACGCACAGTGCAGGCGCAGTTGCCCCGGCTGATGTATGCGCACATGGACAGCCCAGGCCGCTGGCGCATGCATCCGTAGCCCTGCTTTCCCCGCCCAGCCAGGACAGCAGTTACCCGGCTGGTGTATGCGCACATGCACAGCC
>Ga0206131_10006871_pt1 | contig 11542 bp, 14 predicted proteins | sample Helgoland_Spring_FD_148636 | JGI IMG/M metagenome (GOLD analysis project Ga0206131, IMG submission 148636) | Pelagic subsurface seawater microbial communities from Kabeltonne, Helgoland, North Sea - Helgoland_Spring_Bloom_20160517_1 | ecosystem: Environmental > Aquatic > Marine > Epipelagic ... | reverse complement strand
AAATGCAGTATGGCCTACAAGTGCTTCAACTGAAGTACCAAGATATTACTCACGAGTTACAGATACTCGTGTACGTCTTGCACCTACACCTGCTTCAACATCAGACGGTATCTTAATGACTGTTGCTCGACCTGTAACCCTAACATCTGCAAACCCCACTAATTATTTTACTGAGATTTGTTATGATGCTTTATTCAATGCTTCAATGGTTGAAGCTATGGTGTTCACTAAAAACTTTTCAGCAGTTCAGCTATTTGAGCAAAGATATATGCAAGCTGTTGAGACCCTACGAAATCAAGCTCGCCGTACTCGTAGAGACGATATGGCTGCTCCTGCATCACCAGCAGGTGCTGACAACACAGTAATTGCATATTCTAATTAAAGGAGAAAGAAATTATGGCAAGTCGTAAATTATTTACAGGTACTGTAAAAGGACTTAAAAAATCAGTAAAAAAATCTCAAAAGGCTAAAGCTACTACTGATGCTAAAGTTCAAGCTGCCGCTGCAGATGCTGATAAAATTAAAGGTAAAGGAAAGCAAGTATCAACTAAAGAAGGTGCTGCATTCTTTAAAAAACACGGAGAAAAATTAACTTTTAAAAACTTTAGTCCAAGACAAGCTAAATCATTTATGAAAGCTGCTAAAGTAGAAAAAATTAAACAAGTTAATAAAGTTGAAGGATCACCTGTTAAAACACCAATGGGAACTAAACGTGCGCGTAAATCTCCAGTTAAAGAACAATCAAAAGAAAGTATTCGTGAAGAAACTCGTAAAGGAATGCGTAAGCGTCCTGAAGCAGCTATGACAACTGTAATTGGTAAAGGAGCGAGTTCAGGTGTTAAACCTACTCGTCAGGCTTTAAAAGCTGCTCAAAAAGAATCTGAACGTCGTGAGCCAAAATCTGAGTTTATGAGTCGTTTGTCTCAAATGGAAAGAGCAGGTGGAGTTGAAACACCAAGAAATTTCTCTACGCCTAAAGACCCTAAAGCTACACCTGATCAAATTCGTGATGCAATGAGAGGTAAGATTAATCTTGAGCCTGAAGAAATGGATAACTTATCAGCTGAAGATTTAATTAAAGTTTACGAATCTGGTCGTACTAATCAAAAGAGGTCTGGTGGTATGGTAGGTTGCGGTAAGGCTACAAAAGGATATGGCAAAGCAATGATGCGAAGCTGTGGTGGATCAATTCATAACAATAAACGGAGTAAGTAAAATGGCTGCTAGTAAATTTTTAAAAGGCGTTAAAAAAGTTGCAAAAAAAAGGGTAAGAAATAAAAAAGCTTCTACTGCTGATAAAGCACTTAGTAAAAGTATTGGTAACGATGCAGCTGATATTACTCAACCAGCTGATCTATCATCATTAGGTAAAGAGTTAAAAGGTAATGATCCCGGCGCACTTAGTGATATGCAAAAAGCAGGTGGAAAACGTGCAGGAGTACAAAGAGCGGTAAATAAAGATAAAAAAGAAATAAGTGAACTTGAAAAGAAAATTAAAGCTTTACAAAAACAAAATAAAGAAATTGAGCAAGCAAATAAAGGTTTAAATACTTCAAAAACTCCTAAAGAAAGAATTAGTGGTATACAATATAATCAAAATTTAAAGAAAGAAAATAACGAAGATATAAATTCTTTACAAGAGCAAATTTCTTTAATTAATAAAAGAATTGATGATCCTAAAACTGGAATGGTAGCACGAGTACCGGGAGTTAAACGATCTTATGGTGGTAAGATAGGAACTAAAAAAACTGTAAAACGTGCATCTGGTGGCACTATTGGTTGCGGTAAAGCTATGCGTGGGTTTGGAAAAGGACCGTACAAAAAGAAAGGAATGTAAGATGGCTACTAAATCATCTAATCCTGTATTAGGTCCAGAAACAGGACTTAAAAATACAAATACGAAAGTTGATCTTAAACGTATTGAACAAGAACGTCTTAAACGTCTTAAAAGGTTAAATCCTGAAGTTCCTAAAGAACGAACTTTAATGGAAAAACTAGTAGATCAATTAAGAAAAAGTTTAGGAGGAAGCGGAACAACAACTGTAAAGAACGCAATAACTACCGCAGAAAAAAAACTTGAAACGGCTAAACCTAAACCTAAATCTAAAGTTACTGTTTCATTGCCAATACCTCCAAAAAGAATAACTGCTGAACAAAAAGCAGCAGCACAAAAAATGAAAGCTAACGCTGCTGCTTTAATAAAGAGTAAAAAAATGAAAAACGCTCAACAATACTCAGCAGATACGACTGAAAATTATGATACTGAGTCAATGAAAAAACGTAAACCTGCTTCTAAAAAACTTTCAGTTTCCCCGAAAGGAAAAGCTAAAGTATTTGACTATACAAAAAAATACACAGGAGAAGCTGATGATGATTATGATTCGAACTCTATGAAAAAACGTAAACCAGCTAAGAAAAAACGTGATCGTTTATTTGGTTTAGATTTCTTACCTGAAATTGATTCTAAAAAAGGTAGAGATAAAGTCAACTTACCATTTGGTTTAGGTTCATACGAAACTCTTCCACAAGAAGAAGATTATTCTAAAAATAAAAAAGGTGGACGTATTAAATATAAATCTGGTGGTAAGATACGTAAAGCTGGCTGCAAACGCGGCATGGGTAAAGCAATGAGAGGCTATTAAAATGGCTTGTAAAACTTGTAACTGTAAATGTAAAAACTGTAATCCAGAAACTTGTAAATGTACTTGCAATAAACCAGTAGAGAAATAAAAATGGTTTTAAAGAAAAAGAAATCAACAGTTAATAAAGCAGGTAATTATACTAAACCTACTATGCGTAAAAGATTATTTGAATCAATTAAAGCTGGAACTAAAGGCGGTAAAGCAGGTCAATGGTCAGCACGTAAAGCTCAACTATTAGCCAGTAAATATAAAAAAGCTGGTGGAGGATATAAGTCATGAATAAAAAAGATAAAGGAATGGAAGCTGATACTACTGGTCCACTAAAAGAACGTAAGGTAAAAAATAACGATATGGATAGTCCTGACTATACTCCAGCAACACCTATAGAAATTTATGAGGATATGCGCCCAGTTACTGATAAAACTCCACCACAAGTTCAGGGCTTTGGTAAAGCGCGTAAACCAATACGTTAAAAAGGATTTTAAATTATGTCACTTGCTAGTAGTGTAACAAGATGGGGAAGAAACGAGCCTTTTGAATTACAGGTTTCTCGTAATCAAATCCCATATCATAAACGTGTTTTTAAATTTGGTTTTAATCCTGATATAAATGGAACTGAAGAAACTGTTTGGGATGTAGGAGGGTTATACGTTTATCCCAGTAGTGCTATAGCTATGACAGCTACAACAACTGCTGGAACAGCTTCAGATGATAATGGTGTTTTAGTTACAATTGAAGGTCTTGATGCTGATTACAATGAAGTAAGTGAAGAAGTTACACTTGCAGGAGCAGGGACTGCAACTACAACACAAACATTTTTACGAGTGTATAGAGCTTTTGTAAGTGGGTCACAAGAACCAACTGGAACAATTAATATTACTAATGGTGGAACTACATATGCTAGAATTACATTAGGCGTAAATCAGACTTTAATGGCATTATGGACAGTTCCTGCTGGATATACAGCTTATATAAATCATATTAATATTGCATCAGGTACATCTAATATAAATCAGTATATTACAGCAAGTTTTATATCTCGTGAAATTAATAAAGTTTTTAGAACACAGATAAAACAAACTATAGGTAGGAGTGGTGTTGCTGATTTTTTTATAGAATATCCTTTACCTTTTGAAGAAAAAACAGATTTAGAAGTTAGAGCAGTGAGTTCTGGTACTAATAACTTAGTATCTTCTGATTTTGAAATTCTTTATGTTAAAAATAATCCAGAAGAGTAATATAACTTATGGCTTTAAAAAAATCTCAGAAAAGTTTAAAATCTTGGACTAAGCAAAAGTGGCGTACTAAGTCAGGTAAGCCTTCAAGTAAAACTGGAGAAAGGTATTTACCTGCAAAAGCAATTAAATCTTTATCCTCTAAAGAGTATGCAGCTACAACTAAAGCTAAACGTGCAGGAACTAAAGCAGGAAAACAATTTGTAAAGCAACCTAAAACTATAGCTAAAAAAACTAGAAAATATAGAAAGGTTAAATAATGCCAATATCTCGTTCAAGTATTCCAATGCAGATTAGTAGACCGCCTATGAAGAATAAAAATAAAAAGAAAAAACAAACTAAGAAAATGATTACAAAACGGAGAGTTTCCAATGGCAGAAGACCCTAAAAAAGCTAAACTAAAACGATATGGTTTAAGTGGATTAAATAAACCAAAACGTACTCCAAGCCATCCTACTAAAAAAGGAATTGTGGCTGTTAGTGATGGAGACAAAATTAAAATTATTCGCTTTGGTGATCAAAAGATGGGTCATAACTATTCACCTGAAGCTCGTAAATCCTTTAAAGCTAGACACGGTAAGAATATTGCAAAAGGTAAAACAAGTGCTGCGTATTGGGCTGATAAGTTTTTTTGGGCAGGTTCAAAAGGGTCTAAAAAATCTCCTCCTAAAGGTCAAAAGTTAGTTCGTGGAATTAAACGTAAATAAAGGATTTTTAAATCATGCCCAGTTCTCCTACGTATAAAAGAAACTATAAACAAGAAAATAAATATAAAAGTAAACCAAAACAAATTAAAAAACGTACCCAAAGAAATGCTGCTCGTACTAAACTTATGAAAGCAGGACTTGTTAAAAAAGGTGATGGTAAAGATGTAGATCATAAGAATAGGCGTACATCTAATAATTCTAAAAGTAATTTACGAGTTGTTCCTGCTAAAGTTAATCGTTCATTTAAAAGAGCAGGTAAAAAGTATGGTAACGGTAAAAGGAAATAAACATGGCTACTAGCGGTACATATAACTTTAATCTGGATGTAGATACAATCATTCAAGAAGCTAGTGAGCTTATTGGTGGTGAAGTTGTACTCGGTAATGAAGTAACGTCAGCTAAACGATCCATTAATCTTGTACTTACAGATTGGCAGAATCGAAGCATTAACTTATGGACTGTGAAAACTACAGCTATTTCAGTTACAACATCGGTTACCTCTTATGCATTAACATCTTCTACAATTGATATTTTAGAAGCAGTTGTTAATAGAGATGATCGTGATCTTGGAATGATTCGTATTTCAATGGAAGAATATTTACAGATTAATAATAAATCTCAAACTGGAAGACCTTCTCAATACGCAATTCGTAGAGGAAGAGATAATCCAGAAATGTTTGTATATCCTATTCCTGAAAACTCAACTGATATGTTAAAACTAGAACAGATTCATAAGATTCAAGATGTTGAAAATGTTATAGCTGAAAACGTAGATATTCCAACTCGTTTTTTACCCTGTCTGACAATGGGACTTGCTTACTATATGGCAATGAAACGACCTAATGTAGCAAATGAACGTATTGGTTTACTTAAACAGAATTATGAAGAATTACTCAGTAATGCTCAAATGGAAGACCGTGAACGTACAAGTTTATTTTTCAAACCAAAATTAAGTAGGGTATAATAAAGTCTAATGGCAAGTGATAAACATGCAGTAGGTTTATGTGATATATGCGGTTGGAGATATCCTCTTCGAGAGTTAAAGTATAACTCATATAAACTACGTGTATGTCCAACAGATTTTGAAGGTGCATTTGATTTAGTTAATCACCCACAGAATTTCACTGCTAACTTAAAAGATAATGAGACAATTCGTGATCCAAGACCTGATCCTAATATTGATCGTAATTTAGAATGGCAGCTTGTAAGTACGAATTGGGAAGATATCAATACTGATTGGCAGAACATTTAAGGAGTAATAATGTCTACGTTTACCGGAAGAACAATCGCAAATACCTATAAAGGTCTGCTTAATATTGATAACAATAATAGTGGTATTGATGGAACTGTCCGCACTGTTCAAGATGGTGAAGGTACTAATTCTCCATTACAACTTTCTAATTCAACATTAAATGTTAATGGGGCTTTTCAAATTGGCGGTGTTCAACTAACTGCTAATGTTTCTAGTTTAAATGCTTTGGCTGATATTACAGGCGCTACTGGTATGATTGCCGTAGACGGTGGAACTGCTTATGGTAGAACATTAACTGGTGGTGCAGGAGTTTCAATTACAAATGCAAATGGTACGTCTGGTAATCCTACTATCGCTCTTAACACTACTGGAGTTAGCGCAGCTACATATGGCCCTGTATCTCTTATAACTGTTAACTCTGTAGGACAAGTTACAAGTGCTACTATTCCTACAAGTATTTCTGTAGCTGAGATTAGAGGCTCAACTTTTACAACTGAATATTTAAATGCATCATCTAATGTAAGTATTACAGGTGATACTTTTGTTGGGGGCAGTTTTACTGTAAGCGGAACTACTTCAGTTTCTAATATTGTAGTTACTTCTATTGATGCAGGACAAATTAACTCAGCTATTGTTTCCTGTAGCATCATGACTGCTAACGTACTTAATGTTATTGGTTTCGGTACATCAGTAACTAACTTTACAGCTAATAACTTAGTTGTTGTTTCAAGTACTCAGATTACAGGAATGGTTAGTGCAGCTAATGCAGTATTTTCAGGAAACGTAAGCGCAGCTAATCTATATGCAGACACGAATATTTATATTGCAGGTGCTGCAATTCCAAATGCTACACAGATTACATCAGTTAATGATAGTATTACAGCACTGTCAGCTACAATGGCTACAAGTATTGGAACTGCAAATACAAGAATTACATCTGTAAGCGACTATGCTGTAGCTCTGTCGGCAACGATGGCGACAAGTATTGGCAACAGTAATACAGTAATTGCAGCTGTATCAGCACTTACATCTGTAAACTTAGCTGCAATTACGTCAATTAATGGAGTTATTGGAGATGGTACAGGGTTTGTAACTGATGCTGAACTTGCAGCTGTATCAGCAACACTAGCCACAAGTATTAGTAATAGTAACACTGCAATTACAGCTTTGTCAGCAACTATGGCTACTAGTATCGGTACTGCAAATACAAGAATTACTTCAGTAAGTGATTTTGCAGTAGCTTTGTCAGCGACAATGGCTACAAGTATTGGAACTGCAAATACAAGAATTACATCTGTAAGCGATTTTGCAGTTGCATTATCTTCAACATTAGCAACTAGCATTGGTAATAGTAATACTGCAATTACTGCTCTATCAGCTACAATGGCTACAAGTATTGGTACTGCTAATACACGAATAACGTCCGTGAGTGACTATGCAGTAGCGTTGTCAGCTACACTAGCTACAAGCATAGCTTCTAGACTCCCACTAGCTGGTGGTACGATTACAGGCACTGTATCAGCACAAGAAGTTGATGTAAGTTCTTTAGGAATTGGAACAGTTGCAGGAGCTAAACGATTAACGATGAATGGAGCAGCTGTAGCTCAGTATGCTTCATTAACTGATGGTGCTACAATTGCAGTTAACTTTAATACTGCTCAGAACTTTATTGTTCAACTAGCAGGTAATAGAGCATTAGGAAATCCTACTAATTGTGTAGCAGGACAAACAGGAAGTATTATTATAGTTCAAGATGGAACAGGTGGTAGAACATTAAGTTATGGAACAAGTTGGGACTTTATAGGTGGTACTGCACCTACATTATCAACTGGTGTTTCAGCGGTAGATAGGATAGACTATATCGTATATACTTCAACTGCTGTTCAAGCAATTGCATCATTAGATATTAAATAAAAAATATAACGGAGAAAAAGTTACATGGTATTTTCTAATAACCTACTTTTAGGTGCAGTTTCAGCGGCAGCAAGTGATTATTTAATTGAACAATCGTTACTGTTTAACGACGACGACAGTGCGTACCTGTCACGCACACCATCTGTTGCTGGTAATCGTAAGACTTGGACTTTTAGTGTTTGGGTAAAGGGTTTAGAAATTGCTGCAAACAACGGCATTTTTATAGCCACCGACAATACGTCGACAAGCATGTGGGGTATTCGGTACACATCAAGCAATGACGGGTGTTTTGAGGTTCTAAGTTACCCCGGCTCTCTCGATAACCAGCTTCAATTCGCTGGTGTAATTCGTGATCCATCAGCTTGGTATCACTTAGTCGTTGCGTTTGATACAACTCAAGGTACGTCGTCCAATCGTATCAAGATGTATTTAAACGGAACCCAACTTACAGCTTTTAATACATCTGTATACCCAGCACTAAACTATGACGGTCAGATCAATAACACTGTACTTCATACATTAGGAACTTCTATCTGGGCTAGTCAGTATATGGACGGCCTCATGGCTCTCCCAATCTTAGTTGACGGCGCTGCACTTGATGCTACTAGTTTCGGTGAAACTGATGACGATGGATTTTGGAATCCTATTGAGTTTACTGGTGCTACAACAACAACTGACAATGTTTCAGTTGGTGGTACAGCATCAGCAGAAACCACATTTTTAACCTACGTTCCAGCTAACGCTTTTGACGGAAATACATCTACTCGTTGGATTTCATCTGCAACTCCAGCTTGGCTTGAGTACGACAGAGGAAGTGGCAACGGTGTTATTTCTACGTCCTATTCAATCTCGTGTGGACCTTCAGGTTCTGCTTCTACGTCTGATATGCCAAAGAACTGGACTATTGAAGGATACAACGGATCATCATGGGACACGCTCGCAACTGTCACTGGTGAGGCTGCTTGGTCTTTAGGTGAGACACGCCTCTACACGTTTACGAACACAACAAGTTATGAGAAGTATCGTATCGATATAACTCTACAACAGGGCGGCGGTAGTGAAATTGAAGTTGGTGAGTTAAGATTTTACGCGGTAGGTAGTGGATATGGCACCAACGGTGGTGCGTATGACTTCGCAGATACGGCTGATTTTGGTAAGGATGTTAATTATACTGGAGACACATCAGTTACATTTACTGACAGTTCAGTCAACAGTGGCTCGGCAACAGCTTATACTTTCTCGTCACAAGCTATAGGCACTGCATCATCAGATCGTGTTGTAGCTGTAGGTGTTTCAGCAGGTAATAGTGCGGCAGGAATAAATACATTAACTGTCGGCGGTGTGAGTGCAGTCAAAGCCATTGATGCTACAAATAGTACTGAGACTGAACTTTGGTATGCGTCTGTGCCTTCTGGAACTACAGCAGATATTGTTGTTACTTTTAGTAGCAGTAAAGGTCGTTGTGGTATTGGTGTGTGGGCATTAACTGGTGTAACTGGTGTTGGAGCGACTAACACTTCAACATCGTCTACAGCTACATTAACTGTATCGGGTAGAGCTAAAGATATTATACTTGCCGTTTATGGTGGTAAAGATCATGCAAGCGTTACTTTTACTGGTCTTACTGAAGATTACGATGAAGATATTTCTGGTGCTGGATCACAATATCAAGCAGGTGGCTCTAAAAAGCTTACAGCTACCGGATCAAATACAATCACAGTTACTCCTAATACAGGAGCTACAGAAGTAGCAGCGGTTAGTGCTGTGTTTCTTGCAACAGGAAATAATGGTTATTTTGATAACAACTTCACCGCATCCGATCAACTAGAAGACACGCCAACTGATAGCTCTGCTGATAGCATTGGTAATTTCTCAACATGGAATCCCAATGACGGTGGGGGTCATACTGTTGGTGTACCAACAGAAGGTAATCTACAGTTTACCAATGCTGCTGCTAATTACAAAGGCTTAGTATCAACCATAGCTTTTCCCACATCAGGCAAATGGGGTGTACAATTTACAATCACAGGATCAGTTAGTGGTTCTAATGACGGTGATATTTGCATTGTTAGGGATCAGTTTGGGTCGCCAACAGCCCCAAGAACGCGTTTTATAGCAACAACCGCAGCTAACTACACAACATTTGGTTTACATATGAATGGTGGAGATATTAAATACAAATTTAATGGGGGGTCCGCAGTAACACATTATAATGGTGCCGCATCCGCAACTAATGATGTGTATGAATTTTTATTTGATGCTGACAATGGCTACTTCGATGTTAAAGAAAATGGTTCTGCTTTTGGTACACAACTAACAGGCATTCCCACTGGAGAGCTTTATTGGTTATGCGCGGATATGTATGCGACAGGTATCTTAGTTGACTTCGGACAACAGGGTTACGTTCCATCTGAAAGTGGATACTCTGCATTAGCAACCCAAAATCTACCAGCACCAACAATCGCTGATGGTTCACAATACTTTAACACGGTGCTTTATACAGGTAACGGCACAGCTATCGGTTCTGGTGGCAACGCAATTACGGGTGTTGGTTTTCAGCCTGACTTTGTTTGGATTAAGGGCAGAGACACTACTTTTAGCCATCAACTTTACGATGTAATTCGTGGGCCTGAAAACCCTTTAAACTCAAACAATACTGGTGCAGAAAGCAGCAATACAGAAGTTTTAACTGCTTTTACTTCTGACGGTTTTACTGTTGGCAGTAATTCTGGGGTAAACCAAAACACTAATACTTACGTCGGATGGTGCTGGAAAGCTGGAGGCTCTGCTAGTTCCAATACAGACGGAACAATAACTTCAAGTGTGTCTGCTAACACGACAAGTGGCTTTAGTATTATTTCTTACACTGGAAATGCTACGGCAGGGGCTACTTTAGGACATGGGCTTTCGTCTGCACCAAAGTTTATTATATGTAAGAATAGAGATAACGGTGCAAATAACTGGGGAGGTTATCACGTTTCATTAGGTGGAACCCATCGAATATTTTTAGATAACAATAATGCAGCGCAAGATGATGATGGAAACTGGAACGACACTAATCCAACAGCAAGTGTAATTACACTTGGCAATGGTGGAATTACCAACAGCAACACAGATGACTTTATCATGTATGCTTGGGCAGAAGTTGAAGGCTTCTCAAAATTTGGTAGCTATACAGGCAATGCAAATGTTGATGGTCCTTTTATTTATACGGGTTTCAAACCTGCGTTTATTTTAGAGAAACGAGTAGACTCAGCAGGAGCTTGGTACATCACTGATATGACGCGAGACACTTACAATCCTGTGAATAAATACTTGATGCCTGATGTCGCTAATGCAGAAGCTAGTGGTAGTACTTCTTCTGGTGTGTATCTTGATGCTCTTTCTAATGGGTACAAAATTCGTGGTGCGGGTGCAGGACAAGAGTATAACCGATCAGGTGGCACATACATTTTCGCTGCATTTGCAGAGCATCCATTTCAAGGCGCTGACGGTGTAACACAAGCACGGGCTAGATAACAATGATCGCTGAATCTCTTGCAGCATTTGCTCTAGTCAAAGGTGCAGTCGATGCTGTTAAGTCGGCGGTTGATACTGCTCAAGACGTACAGGGAATTAGTGCAGGACTTGATGCGTTGTTCCATCACCGTGACGCGGCTGCGAGAGAACTGAAGAAGAAAGAGAAACCAACTAAGCCTAAGTCAAAGTTACATAAGTTTTTTAGTAAGAAAACAAATGAAGATACAGAAGACGAACTAAGTGTCGGTGCTGTTGCTGCTATGGTCTTAGAGC
>Ga0206131_10006870_pt1 | contig 11542 bp, 9 predicted proteins | sample Helgoland_Spring_FD_148636 | JGI IMG/M metagenome (GOLD analysis project Ga0206131, IMG submission 148636) | Pelagic subsurface seawater microbial communities from Kabeltonne, Helgoland, North Sea - Helgoland_Spring_Bloom_20160517_1 | ecosystem: Environmental > Aquatic > Marine > Epipelagic ... | reverse complement strand
TTGCTGATTTAAACACTTTAAATTTTCAACAATCAAATATTTACAGGGTTGTTTCTGGTAGTGCTACTGGACAAGTTTTTGCTGGTGCATTTAAAAATGGATTGTGGAGTTATCCAAATATGATACATGACATAGATAATAAAATTAAAATAGTTTGTTCAAAATATAAAGAAGGTATATTTTTATTTGAATTTAATTATTCTGATATAGATTAAAATATGAGATTTCTAACATACATATTTCAAACAGCACCACAAGATGTAAAAACATTACAATAAATAAAAAATAAAAACAATGAAACAAACACAAAATCAATTTTATGGTAAAAAATCTGAAATGCCCCATAAACTTCCCCCTGGGTCAACATATATTTGTTCTGATGAAGACTTAATTTATCATGCAAGAGAAGATGGGGTTCCTATTCTTTTTAGAGTTTCTGAAAAAGAAGATATTTTGCTAAAATCATATTCCGGATACTCTCACACAGGAGCTTTTGCAGACAAACCTTTGTCAAATCAGTATGCATGGGAAGCTGGAATTGGAATTAACTATTTACAATCAGATGTAGATGCTGGTACTTACAAATTATTCTCTTTAGATAGAGATGTACATTTATCAGTAGATCAACCATATTGGACAGATCCTGTACCGGGAGATATAACAGATATCGGACTTTTTGCTGGAGATAATTTACCTGATGGAGTTACTTCATTATTTGATTATAGCTACGATTTTGATACTAATTATCCTGCTTCTACTGGAACTGGATTTGAAGGAAGTACTGGAAGAATTAAGTTAAATGAGTGTGTTACAGGTGATTTACTAAAGGTTAGATTTGACTTTAACGTAATTCCACAAATTGCAAATACAACTGTAGAACCTGCTTTATGGTACTCTAATAGAGATGCAAGTGATAACATTACTTTCACTTTTCCACTTACAGCTTCTCCGATTTTTTACGGAACTGGTTCTGTAGGAAACTCATATTTAAACAGGGTAGAAATTTCAGCGTGGATTCATTCATCAGAAGACATAAATGCTTTAACGTTGCCTGCTATCAAAGCAGATAACCCTGTGATTATTCAACCTTTAGGATTATTAACAACAATAATACGATAAAATTATGGCAATAAGGATTGTAAGAAACGAAGAGGGAAACTGTATTAACTTTTATGGTGCTACAAACCCTACATATTGGAATGCTTGTTTATCAGGTGAGGTTGACTCAACTGAAACAGATTCCGTAAATATCATAAATGATATTATTACAGCACAAACAGGAGAAACTCAATATGAGTTCTTTAGAATACCTTACGCTGAGTTTACAGATGCAGAAGGTAATGGTTTCGCTGACGCTCAGACTACTGCTGATTACATAACTGAAAAAGCTAATGTAGTTGGACTTGGTGGAGGTGGAACTGATTTAACAGGTATAGTAGTATGCTTTAAATTAGACGATACATCTACATCGGTAATGTTAGATAATGGATATAGCTATGGTGTAAACACATTGAAAGCTGTTGATACAGGAGATGGACTTATTACTTTACAGTCTCAATTAGGAGATATAATTCACTTTACTAAACTAGACCCATCTAATGTATGTGATGGAGACGGAACTGCAATATCAGGAGGACTAAATGATGTAATAAACTACTTAAATGAGTTGTTTACTGTAGGAGCTTTTGAATCTGTAGTTATTGCAGACCCTTACTCAACTATGATAGCTGATGTAAATGGAGAAGATACCACTGTATCTTATGTAGGATATGGACTTGACCCTGTAGGTAATGACATCTATGGTTCTACTACCACTAACTCTCAGAATGGTTTATTATCTACTGAGACTATAGACCAAGCAGGAGAGTACTTTACTTTTGATATAAGAGTTGAAGGTACTATAGGATTTGGACTTGTACATACTCAAGCTAGTTATGATGCAGGATATTACTCAGGTAATTCTACTTATGCTGACCCTACTACTTTTGGAATATCTAACAGTGCACACAGCGGGTATCAATTTAGTCATTGGTTTCACCCAACTCCTAATGGTTCTTGGACTAACTACGGAGCTAATACTGCTGCTAGTTACAGAAATGGATGGTACAACTTCAATGGTACTCAAGAGCAAACTGATTGGTTAAATGGAGACCCTATCAAAGTGAGAGTTGGTATTGATTCTGATTCTTATATTTCTATAGAGACACTAAGAGATGGTGTAACTTGGGAACCTCACGCTAGGACTTCTTATCCTATTGTTGAAGGTTCTGAGTTTCATTTAGGAATTAAAACTAATCATACAGGTGCTAGAGTATTTAGTCTACCGAAGGTTCACTTATTAGAGGTAGATGACACACCTACTGCTATTGGAGACACAAATATAACTTTATTAGGAGATGCCTTAGGTACTTTAAATGATGGGATTGCAACAGCTTCAGGCACTAATTTAGATAATGGATTCATCACTGAAGAAGGGCTAAGTGCATCTGGTGAGTATTTTGAGTTTGAAGTGAACTTAGGTTCAAACCATACAGTTTCTTTAGTTGATGCGGACACACATTCCATTGCAACTATTGCCGCTGACACTTCTACAGACTTAATAAACCCTTATGTATATTTCGGTCAACCTATTAATAACTTAGGTGCCGTAACACTGAGTCACCATAATTGGTCAGGATTACCTGCTACGGTAGGTAACAGATTTGTAGCAACTCACTTTAGGATAGGTTTTGACAATCAAGGTAAACTTACTGTTTGGAGTTCGTCTGATGGTGTTAACTTCATTGTAAGCAAGCACTTATCTTCTGCTGCTGTAAACGGTGACTACAGATTAATGTACATAGGTAGAGATGCAGGTGCTACATTCGAGTCCTTATCAAAAGGTCAATTGACCGCAGCACCTACAATGTATTTTAGATATATTGAATCTCCAGATGATAACTTTCGCTATCCTTTATTTGCAACTGAAGAAGAAGCTAATTATTATGATTTACAAAATGGAGGAACTGGAACTAGCTCAACAAACGTATATCCAGACGAACCTACTTTTGCAACTTGGTATGAGCCTACAAATGGACATACTCATAACGGTACAGATGCTCCAACTAGTTCTATATTATTTGAAGGAAATCCTATAAACTGGACTGAGATAACTTCTCAAGTTAATGCTGATTTAGCACCACCATCTTTCTTAGATTGGAATTTGACCATCAATGAGCTAGGTGCTGTTAATATAGCTGTAGCTCCAGCAGATGCAGGATTTACAACAACTATTGTAGATAATGATGGTTCAGGATTGACTCTTATTGGACTTAATGTTGAAGGTACTGCTCCTGAAGTTACAGGAGACTATAGCTCTAATCCTAGTGACGTTTACACTCTTGATGTTGTAAGAACTAACTCTTACGGGTCAACTACAGCAACGATAACTTTGACTGTAGTAAACTTAACTGCTCCAGTTACTGCTATAAGTGGATTTAATCACGTTTCTGGAACTACTGCAATGATTGATGCTGATACTATGGATGACGGTTCTGTTGTTCACGTAAATAACACAGTTGCAGATGGTGAAAGGTTTGTAATTGAGAAAGCATACATTGAAGCTAACATATTACCTAGCTTAAATGCTACAAATGATAAGTACATTATAGGTTTAGCTAATCAACCAGAAACATTTGGTACTTTAGAGTTAGCTGACTTTGATGCTGCTATTGTTTGGGAATATGAAACTGCCTCAAGTCATACTTTTAAGTTCTACAGAGATGGTTCAGTAGTACAGAATATAGTGGTCAATTCTATGACTCAAGCATTTTATGATTATGCGATTGAAGTAAATGGAACTTCTGCTTGGTTGATAGCTTGTAACATAAATAACATAATGAATGAAGCAAGTCCTGCTGATGGTGGAACTTTTTCAAACACTTATGAAGCTACGTCTATTGAAGATACTGCACCAGTTACTATTCACTTTGCTACTTTAAATACAAGTGGAGACATTAGTACTGATGACATTGAGACTATCACTACACCTGCTGCTCCTACTGGAAACTTAACACCTTGGACTAAAGCATTAGATTTTAGTGGCACCAATGAACATTTAAAACAAGTAGCTAATTGGATTACAGTAAGTCCTTTACGAATGAATGACTATGCTACTAACATTGCTCCACCTACTACGGCAGGTAATACTGCTTATGGTAGTAGTGTTAGACCTTGGGCTACTGCAGTAGTATTTCAATCTAAGAATGTTACTAGTAACCAACACATTTGGAATCAAGGTGAAGGTGCAGGTTCAACTGATGATAATATCTATCTAAGAGTTACAGGTACTAATGGTGATTTATACTTTGGATGGGGTAGACAAGGTGAGGTTAATGAATGTTTAATTGGTAATATTGGTGGAATTGCAAACTCTACTCATTGGTGGGGAATTTATATAGCATCCAATGGAACTAGATTGAGTGCTGCTAATGCTACTGCTGCTAACTTAGCTGATGCTTTTGACATTAGACTTATGGGCTCAAATGATACCACTCCTTGGGGTGCTGTATATGATGTAGGTACAGAAGCTGATTGGACTGCGGGTTCAACAGGGGCTAGAATGGATAGAAGTTATACAGGAGATTTTACTATTGGTGGTAGAGGTTCTAACAGAAACTTTCACGGAAAAGTAGCTTCTATGGTAGTAACCACATTAAGAATTGGTCAACCTATGCCAACTGATGCTGAAATTGAGATTATGATAACAGACCCAAAGAAGTGGGTAGATGATTATAAAGTTGGAAACTCATATAGACCCACATATCAAGCTGGAGACTTTCCGAACTTTCAATATGATACTGAAACTACTGGTCGTGCTACTCAAATGTGGCTTATGGGAGATGGTACTCTTGATTCCTATGCTAATGGTATTAGAAATCAAATCATAGCTGATGACCAAAACAATAATAAGCTGCAATTAAATAGTATGGTATCTAATGATATAGAAACGGTTAATATAAACGGATTAACATAATGAGAGCAAGATATTGTAAGAAGAAAAACACCTATACTACAGAACAGTGTAGGTGTAATTGCTCCGAAATATGGAAGCAAGGAGTAGGAAGTCTGGTAGGTCAAACCTCTGTAATATTAAATCAAAATGACATTATATTTTGGCAGATAGCAAACCTGTTAGATGACGATGACTGTACCTTGGAAGTAGATTCAACTTGGTCAGTAAAAGAAAGATAGTAGAAGAAACTAACTTAATAAGTGCCGATTCAGAGATAAGAACTACAAACATAAGTGTTAACTACTTTATAAAGATTAATTAAACTAATTAATGGGAATAATAATAATAAATGCATCAGCAAGATCAAATAGACCGCCCAAAAACTTTGGGTGGTTTAGAATTGATATGGCGTACAATACGACTCACACTTTTACTGTTGCTAATTTTACAACAGAAACAACACCTCCTTATGAAGATACAGAGGGGGATGCTATGTCTGGTGTGAAAATAACAACACTTCCTGTTAAAGGTGAAATCAGGTTGAATGGGGTTGCTATATCTGTAAATGATGAAATAACATCTGCACAAATAGCAGGATCTCAATTGACTTATGTTAGCCTAACTGACTCAGATGGATATACTGATGGCGTAGGAAGATTTACAGTTAAAGATATTGGATCAGATACATATTCTGCCTTAACGCCTCAAGCTATGGTATTTGTTGTTGCAGGAAATGTGAATCAAGCACCAAGCAACGTGGGTGAAGGAGAATATGATATTTTAGTAGGAGAAACAGTTACTTTCACTAGAGGTATGCTTACAACACAATTAGAAGCACCATACGAAGATCCAGAAGGTGATATTGCAGAAAACTTATTAGTAGTCGAGCCACCTTTATTTGGAGAATTAAAATTAAATGGAGTATTAGTAGCAGCAAATCAGGTAATATCCTTTACTGATATTGACGCGGGATTGTTAACGTACACATGTACAACATTCCCTGAAGATGAAATAGAAGGATTTATATTTAGAATTTCTGACGTAGGTTCAGGAGAATACACATCATAATGGCGAATTTTGTATTTAATGTATCACCTAACGATGGTTTTAGTGTTGTAAAGACGAATGAAATCACAACTGAGTGTGCAACTATATTTGAGTTTAAAATCAATGCTTCTAATGGAGACACTATTAGAATGGAGCTTGGTCAAACTTTCTTTAATTTTGCAAACTTAGTTTACATAATTAATGGAGTTGAAACATCATGGGATGGTTCATCTATCGACATTGTATATGGAGCTGATTTAAACATAAGATACTCAATAGGAAATTCTGGAACTCCAGGTTTATTTCACCAAGTAAGATTTGAAGTAATTAATGTTACAAAATCTCAGACTCATAGTGAAAGAACTATTAGAGAAAATGATTCTTTAGAATGTGATAATCCTACTGGAAATGGAGGGACTTATGATGATCTTACTGATACACCAAACAGTAAAGTCGGTAATGCATTAAAATTAGTTAGAGTAAATGCCTCTGAAACTGATCACGAATATGTAGATCCTGGTACACTAGGAAATGATTTAAACTACACTCATGTTCAATCATCAAGTGCATTATGGACAATACCTCACAATCTAGGAAAGATTCCTTCAGTTACAGTTATAGATGGATCTGGTAATAGGGTACATGGAGATGTAAACTACGTAGACTTAAATAATTTAACAATAACATTTAATACAGCATTTGCTGGAACAGCATACCTTAATTAATGGACATATTTGCTAACGATATTGATCTTAATGGAAATGAATTCAAAAAGTTAAGAGCTGAGAATTTGCTTTCTCTACCCACAGCAACTTCAAGTGATGTAGGTAGAATTGTGATGAACACAGGTATTGGAAAATTCTACGGATATGATGGAACTAATTGGATACCATTTGAAGGTGGAGTTGGTGGTGGATCACCTTATGTTTTACCTACTGCAACAGACACATTACTAGGTGGAGTTAAAATAGGAAATAATATTGATATAGATATTGATGGTGTTATTAGCGTTTCTGACTTTCCTGTTAAGCAAAATGACACCCTTGGTTCTTTATATTGGGATTATTTTAGAGATCAAAGCTTTTTTGGGCAAGCAGGATTTGGATCTGTTGACTTTAGTTTTAGCCTTTCACCATCTACTGTACTTGGCCCTACTGGACAGTATTCATTTACACAAGGTCTTGAGGTAGAAGCGTCCGGATATGCAGCTATTGCATTTGGTAACAGTAATGTTAGCTCTGGTACATTCTCATGGGCATCAGGTTATGAGAACACTAATTCATCTTATGCTGGTTTTGTGCATGGATATTCAAATAACTTAACAGCTAATGGTTATGGTAATATATTTGGAATAGGTAATGATTCCAATACAAGCGGTGGAATTATGGCAGGTATTGCTCTAATAAGTACTGGTGGTAATAGTACAGCTATATTCGGAGCGGCCAATGAAGTTGTAACGGGGGCTGTTGGTGGTACTTCATCAACACAACCAATGATTGTAGTTGGTAATGGTACTCACACTACTCCAGCGGGAGCACCTTGGGCTGCATCAACAAGAAGTAATCTTTTAGTAGGATTAAGGAATGGAGAAATAACATTTCCATCTACTACTGTAGCGGTAATAGATGGTGAATTAACTGGAAAGATACCAGTAACAAGAGAATGGATAGAAACAAAAGGTACTACTGGAAGTTTTACTACAACAGATGGTAAAACTGTAACAGTAACTAATGGATTAATAACAAATATAGTATAATGGCAGAAGTATTTAATAAAGATGTAAATATATTGGGTGATCTAACAATCAACCCTGTTAATGGTGCTGGAGATATTCTAGTTAAAGACGGAGCTAATGTAATAAAATATAGAACTGTTGCTGAACTTTTCAGCGACATGTCTGTGGTAAATGATAAAAATTATGTACATGACCAAGCATCTCCATCTGCTGTTTGGAATGTTACGCATAATTTAGGAAAAAATGCAACACCAATTGTAGTTGATTCTGCAGGCACGGTAGTTGTTGGGCAAATAGAATATGTTGATCAAAATAATGTTACATTAACTTTTAATGGAGCATTCTCAGGATATGCTTATTTCAATTAAAAAAAAACAATAATTAAAACGAAAAGATATGGCTTTTATTAAGTATTTAGTAGATATTGATTTAGATAAAAATCAATTAACACAAGCAGCTCTGCAAAATTTAGCTACTGCCCCAGGCTCTCCTGCAACAGGACAAATATACTGGGATACAGTTTTAAATACTGCAAGAGTTTGGGATGGATCAGCGTGGTTGGACTTGGGCTCTGAAGGCGTAACAAACTTAGGATATACAGCTTCTCCAACAGACGGAACAGTAACATCTGACACAGGAACAGACGCGACAATTCCTGCTGGTAGTGCAACAAATGCAAGTTTAATGCTACCTGGTGATAAGACAAAACTTGATGGCATAGAGTCTAGTGCTGATGTCACAGATGCTACAAATGTAAACGCTGCAGGAGCAGTGATGGAATCTGATATTTCCGCTACTCCTTCTGGTAGAATTATAGATGATAATACAATGGGTACTGCATCACAAACAACTTTAGCTACATCCGCCTCTATTAAGGCTTATGTAGATAGTGTAGTTGCAGGTGGTATGATTTACAAAGGTGGTTATAACGCATCTACCGATTCACCATCATTAGACAGTTCTCCAATAGCAACAGCAATAGGTGATACATATACTGTGACAGCAGCAGGTACATTCTTTACTGAAGATGTTCAAGTTGGGGATTTACTCGTATGTGAAATAGTGAATGCAACTAGTTTATCAGACTGGACTATTGTTAACAAAAATATTCCAGACATAGTTTCTGCATCTGAAACTGAAGAAGGTTTAATTGAGTTAGCAACTCAATCTGAAGTGGATACTGGTAGTGATACAACAAGAGCAGTAACACCTGCAACATTAAAAGGGACTCTTGGTGTAACAGGTAGCTTAAACACTACTTTGAAATTCACAGATACTATTGGTGATGGTTCTGCAGTAGCAATTGCAGTAACACATAATATTGGTTCACAGCATGTAACAGCTCAAGTTGTAGATGTATCTACGGGGGATCAAGTTATTTGTGAAATAGAAAATACAAGTGCAAGTATAACTACTTTTAAATTTAACACAGCCCCAACACTAAATCAGTACAGAGTGATAATTGTTGGATAAACGATAAACAATTAACATGGCAAGTACAAAAATAAATTCAGATTTAGAGGTAAGTGGAGAAATTTCTGCAAGTGGAGAAATTTCTGCAAGTTCCAACGGTAGTTTTCAAGGAGATTTGGTTGTAGAAAGTGAAATAAGCTTAAATGATGATAATAGAGTTATTTTTGATAAAAATGAGGATGGATTTTCATGGATTAAATCTGATACGCAGAATGCTGATGGTCTTGGATCAGGGGCTATGCTCTATGGTGCAGACATTTCTCATCATTTTATAAATGGAGATGATTTTTCCTATCTCCCCGTAAATGCAAGTAAATTTGTAACAGATGGAGGAACATCATCACAATTCGTTAAAGGTGACGGTTCTTTAGATTCAAATACATATTTATCCACATCATTGACTGAAGGGCAATTCCTTAGAAGTGATGTTGCTGATACTAAAACAGGAGGAGATTTAAGAATTAATGATAATTTAGGATTAACTCTTGGAACTTCTGCAGGAACTGCTATTGGTCGTTTTGCAGGAACTACTTCAGATATTGAACTTAGGCTATATAATACAAATTTTAATATAAAAAACAATACAGGTTCAGTAACTCAGTTTAGTTTTGGTAGAACTACTGGTAATTTCACTACAACTGGTAGTGTCGGCGTCGGAACTACTAGTCCAAGTGAAAAATTAGAAATAGAAGATACTACTCCAATAGTTAAGTTAACAAACTCCACTGAAGTAACTTGGAGTGGTGGTGAAGAATTAGGGGGTACAGAGTTACATATTGCAGATACTTCTGGAATTGGAGCTAGAAAAGTTACTAGCATAAAATCTATTAATGATAAGGTTGGTACAAGTACAACTGTAGCGGGTGCATTAGCTTTTAGTGTTTCAGCTTATAATGATAATACATCAGAAGCTTTGAGAATATCTAGTGATGGTAATATTGGTGTTGGTACAGATAATCCAAGTGTTAAAATGCACGTTGCAGGTGGCACTGGAGAGCTTTTACGCTTAGACGATAGTTCAGCAACTGGTAACCCTTTTATGTCTTTTTATCAAAATGGAGGTAGAAGAAGTCTTATTCAACATGTAGATGACTTGAATATGTTATCGTTAGTCTCTGAGTATGGAGGTGTCAGAATGATGACCGCTAACAACGGTGTGGAAGTTAATAGATTTCAAATAAGCAACGCTGGTAGGGCAATGTTTGCTAGGGAAGGTATTACTGGTAGTATGACTGCTAGCATTTATGATTTCAATATAACTGGTAATAATTTTAATGATAAGTATTTATGTTTTTTTACACAAGATGGAACTAATAATCCTAGAGCTTGGTTAAAACATAGCAGTAGTGCATCTACACAAGAAATAGAATTTAATAGTGTATTCTCTACTGGAAGTGGATATGCAGATTTTGCTTTTAGAAGAGGTACAACACCTATAATGTTTCTTAATGAATCAACGCAAAGAGTTGGTATTGGTACTGAAACACCTACATATAATTTAGACGTTACTGGTGCCCAAGGTATAAGAGTTACTTCAGTATCTGATTTACCACTTAGAGTTATTTCAACTGATGATACTTGTGGTATTGAATTAGGTGATAATGTAAACACATATTATTTACTTTCGACTGGAAGTGATTTTAGAGTTAGGGACGTTACTGGTGGTAGTGTAGATAGACTTACAATAGAAGGTACTACTGGTGATGTAGGTATAGGAACCACTCTTCCAGAAGAGAGACTTCACGTTTCTGATAGTGGAGCTACTACTGTTCTGATACAAGATACGGATACTTCTAAAGCTGCAACTGCTAATTTGAATTTTAAAGCAGCAGGTACCGAGGTGGTAAAAATGGAAGCAGTAGTAGGTGCAGCAAGTGCAGCAACCGGGGGTGGACTTAGAGTGAGTACGGCAACAAATAATTCTGGAGGGTACAATGATGATATTTTAGTTTTAACTAATGATAACAAAGTAGGTATCGGAGGTGTGGCGAGTCCTAACTCCACATTGCAGGTAAACGGTGGGATTCAAATGGCTGACGACACAACTACTGCGATCTCTGCTAAAGTAGGAACACTAAGGTATAGAACGTCAGGAAATAATAGCTATGTAGATATGTGTATGCAGACGGGAGCATCAACATACGCTTGGGTTAACATACAGACAAACAGTTGGTAGTTTAGATTGATGGGTAATACCCGTAATCTATCATTACGGTTAATCGAATATTAACACCATACAGCTATAATACGTAATAGGAATAGACACAACGATTTTGTACATTTAACCTCTTACA
>Ga0206131_10006868_pt1 | contig 11544 bp, 10 predicted proteins | sample Helgoland_Spring_FD_148636 | JGI IMG/M metagenome (GOLD analysis project Ga0206131, IMG submission 148636) | Pelagic subsurface seawater microbial communities from Kabeltonne, Helgoland, North Sea - Helgoland_Spring_Bloom_20160517_1 | ecosystem: Environmental > Aquatic > Marine > Epipelagic ... | reverse complement strand
TACATCTGTGGTGAAGAAACTGGCCTGATTGAATCGATCGAAGGCAATCGTGCGAATCCTCGTATTAAGCCTCCGTATTTCCCCGCAGCCCTCGGCCTCTACCAGTGCCCAACCATCGTCAACAACGTGGAAACACTGTGCGATGTGAAGCACATCATCGAACTCGGTGGTCAAGGCTTCTCTGAAATCGGCACTCCAGGCAATACTGGCACACGTATTTGGTGTGTCTCTGGCCACGTGCAAAAGCCTGGCTACTACGAGTTTCCGTGTTCCGCAATCACTCTGGGAGAGTTGATCTATGACATTTGCGGTGGGCTCAAGCCTGGACGAAAGCTTAAGGCGGTCATTCCTGGCGGTTCTTCGGCGAAGGTCTTGCGCGCTGATGAACGCTTTACGGGTAAGCTTAAGGATGGCACCGAGTTTGATTGGGGCATCGAAGATATTCCTATGGATTTTGATAGCCTTGGTTTAGTCGGTTCGATGTCTGGTTCTGGTGGTGTGATCGTGATGGATGACTCGACCGATATGGTTGAGGCACTTGCAAATATTAACTATTTCTACGCGCATGAAAGTTGCGGTCAGTGTACACCATGTCGCGAAGGGGTGCCGTGGATGCGTAAGGTCACACAACGCATGGTCGATGGTGAAGCACGCGAAGAAGATGCGCAGTTGCTTAAAGATATTGCTGACCAAATTGCTGGCCGCACGATTTGTGCGTTTGGTGAAGCGGCCTCTTGGCCGGTGCAGAGTTTTATCGCGAAATTTAATGACGAGTTTGTGGAAAAAGCCCGCACCCAAGCGGCTCTTCGTAAAGAAGGTAAATCCACAGCTGAGAAAACTACTTTGATTTAAGACCATGGAAATTCAAAGCATAGTCGAAAACATCACCATCAATATTGATGGGCAGGACATTGATGTGCCTAAGGGCATCAACATCATCGAAGCGGTGAAGATTGCTGGTAAAGGCAAGGAAGTGCCGCATTACTGCTATCACCCAAAACTATCGATCGCGGGTAATTGCCGCATGTGTATGGTTGAAATGGGCATGCCGATGCGTGACCGCGGAACTGGCGAGGCCGTTCTCGATGAGAATGGTGTGCAAAAGATCGGTTGGATGCCAAAGCCGACGATCGCTTGTGCGACAAACGCATCGCCTGGTATGCACATCCGCACGAATTCTGAAATAGTCAAAGAGTCCCGCAATGGCGTGACTGAATTTTTGTTGATCAATCACCCCCTAGATTGCCCGATTTGTGACCAAGCTGGGGAGTGTCGCTTGCAGGAGTTTTCTGCTGAACACGGCCGAGGTTATAGCCGTTTCATCGAGCAAAAGAATGTAAAACCGAAGCGCACTAAGCTTGGTTCGCGAGTCACTCTTGATGATGAGCGCTGTATTCTCTGCTCTCGTTGTGTGCGTTTCTCTAAAGAAATCGCAGGCGAAGACGTGCTCGGTTTTGTTGATCGTGGCACTTACTCAACGCTGACTTGCTACCCAGGTTCTCTAAAGAAATCGCAGGCGAAGACGTGCTCGGTTTTGTTGATCGTGGCACTTACTCAACGCTGACTTGCTACCCAGGTAAAGGGTTGGAGCACAACTATTCGCTCAATACAGTTGATATTTGCCCAGTGGGTGCGCTCACCAGCACGGACTTTCGTTTTAAGATGCGTGTTTGGTTTCTTAAGCGTACCAACAGTATTTGCACCGAGAGTAGTATTGGTGCGAATACAGAAATCTGGAGTCGCGAAGGTAAAATTTACCGTATCACGCCACGACGTAATGATGCGGTGAATGATACATGGATGACCGACTCAGGTCGTGAACTTTTCAAAGCATCCGAGTCGGATGATCGCCTTACCCATTACACTATCGAAGGTGTGCACCAGACTATCGCTGAAACTGCGCAGGCCGCTGCGGACCTTTTGAAGACTGGTGGTGTGGCATTAATTGGTTCCGCCAGTAGTTCGGTCGAGGAGCAGTTCTTCTACCGTATGATGGCAGATCGTTGTGGTGCATCCGTCTCGTTGGTGAATCATATTGGATCTGGTGATGGCATTCTCTTGTCCGAAGAACGTACTCCAAATCTTCGAGGTGCGTTGCTTAATGGCTTGATCACAAAACTCCCAGAGGCGGAATTGTCTTTGCTGGCAGGTGAGATCAACTCAGGTGCGATCAATACACTTGTGGTCGTGAACGAAGACGTCACGAAGCTCGGCATTTCTTCTGATCTACTCTCTAAGGTGAAGCTCGTTTACTTTGGTACACATGCAAATGCAGTGAGCCAGGTAGCAAATATCGTTTGTCCATCTTTGATGGTCTACGAGAAAGATGGTTCATTCGTGAATCAAAGTTTCCGCCTGCAGAAATTTAAGGCTGCGGTGCCTGGGCCACGTGGTATTCAATCCGACATTACCGTGTTGGAAGAAATCGTGGCTAACTTAGGCGATGAAAAGCCAAGCGCATTGACGATCGACGTCGCATGGCAGCGGATCGCTGAGCAGATTGGTGCTTTTGCGGGACTCACTTGGCGTGGTATTTCCGACGAGGGCGTCGCGCTTGATCCGACTCCGTTCATTGATCTACCGTTCGTTGAAACCAAGAATTTAAAGTTCGATCCAGTCGCGTTTAAGGAGGCGCAAACCGCGACCACTCAAGCTTAAAGCAAATTTCCGGATATGGAATTTATAACCAATACACTACCGTTTACATTACCGATTGTTTTCTCAGTCGCGATGATCTCGGTCTTTATGGGACTTTGCAGTTACTCCGTTCTCGCAGAGCGCAAGGTTTCCAGTTGGATTCAAGGCCGCACTGGCCCGAATCGTACACGTCTGCCGTTGCTCGGGCATATTCCGATTCTCGGTAATATCCTGACGCGCTTGGGTATTTTCCAACCCGTCGCAGACGGCTTGAAATTCCTATTTAAGGAAGAAATTACTCCGGGTCACGTGAAGAAGGGTTATTACTATTTGGCTCCGATTTTGGCTTTGGCGCCAGCACTCACGACAATGGTGGTGTTGCCGTTTGGTCGCTTTGTTGATCCATCCGGTGTCGTGCAACCTCTGGTACTAGCTAATATCGACGTTGGTATGCTTTTCATCTTAGGTGTCTCTTCACTAGGTGTGTACGGCATTGTCCTAGCTGGTTGGTCCTCCAATAGTAAGTATCCGTTTCTTGGTGCGATCCGTGCATCTGCTCAAATGGTCTCTTATGAACTGGCGATGGGGCTTTCGATCCTACCGGTATTTATGTGGGCTTCTGCGCCTGGCACAGATTACGGTCTGACGCTCTTCGGTGTTGTCGAGGCACAATCAGGACTTTGGTTGGTCATTTGGCAGCCATTGTCTGCATTGATCTTTCTGGTCTCCGTCTTTGCGGAAACCAATCGCCTACCATTCGATATGGCCGAGTCGGAAACCGACCTCGTCGGTGGCTTCCATACCGAGTATGGTTGCTTCAAATTCGGGCTGTTCTTCGTAGCCGAGTATGCGCACGTCATCATGGGCTCGGCATTGTTCGTATTGCTGTTCCTCGGGGGCTGGAATTTCCTACCAGGAATGGCAGATCCTTGGGGCGCCAGTCAGTTCGGCGCAGTGCTTTCGGTGCTGTGGTTTATGGCCAAGGTCTTCTTTATGATCTTCTTCTTCATTTGGGTACGTTGGACGCTACCTCGCTTCCGCTATGACCAAGTGATGGCACTCGGCTGGAAGATTTTGTTACCACTTGCGATCGGTAATTTGATCCTTAATACACTATTTATCGCGATCTACGACACACTTTAAAACGCAACTAGTATGGCTAAGACAAAAGTTTTAGAGCGTAAACCGCTCACTTTCGCGGAAAGAACATTTATTCCGCAAATCGTTACAGGGTTGAAGACCACTCTGGCAGCGATGTTTGCTAAGACGATCACTCTGGAGTATCCTGAGCAGCGTCCTGTCATCCCTGAAAATTATCGTGGCGTACCCACACTTGTTAAGGACCCGAATGGTCGTGAAAAGTGTGTCTCTTGCCAGTTGTGTGAATTCGTTTGCCCACCGAAGGCAATTAAGATCATCCCCGGTGAGATCGATGCCGAAGCTGAGCCAGATCGTGCACACGTTGAAAAAGCGCCGAAAGAATTTGATATCAATATGCTACGCTGCATTTATTGTGGTCTTTGCCAAGAAGTGTGCCCCGAAGAAGCTATTTTCCTAAAAGATATTTTTTCAATGTCCGGTTACACCCGCGAAGAGATGATTAATAAGAAGGACAAGCTTTACGAACTAGGTGGAACCTTACCGGATCAACACCACAAGTGGGACAAGAAAAAAGCCGCTGAATCAGCGGGTAATACTCATTAAATCAAATTATAAATCAGGAATGACGAAAGGATGACCCTGCGCAGATTCATTATAAATCCTACGTCTTGATTCCCAAATTTTAAATTCTAAATCCCTAATTCTCACCCAATGTTAGACATACTTTTTTACGTCTTCTCAGTGATTACGCTGATTGCGGCGGTGCTGATGGTCCTTACCCCGAATGCGGTAAATGGAGCCATGTGCATGATCGTGGCTTTCATCGGCACTGCAGCGCTCTTTGTTCTGTTGGAAGCCTACTTCCTCGCGGTCATTCAAGTGGTGGTCTACGCGGGGGCAGTCATGGTGCTATTCCTTTTTATTATCATGCTTCTCGATGTCGATAAAGGGGAGGGTGGTGCTACCGAATATAACGATAAACTGACCATTGGTGCATCTGCGATTGGCTTCTTGCTGCTTGTCATGCTGGTTTTTTCTGCCTTCTCTGGCGCCCATCTTCCAGAGCCTGGCCTGTCAGCCGTCTCCGAAAATCCTGAGGTATTTAATAGTGGCGTGCCATTTACCACATCCTCCAAGTCTTTTGGCTACAGCCTGTTTACTAAATACATGCTGCCATTCCAAGTGGCAGGATTCCTTCTTCTTGCCGCTATGATCGGCGTGATCGTTGTGTCGAAAAAATACGATATCGCGGAAGATTAGTCATTATTTATAATTTTATTAGCTATTTAACATGACTGTCGGACTTAATGCTTTTCTCATCGTAGCCGGACTGCTTTTCGCAGTGGGGCTACTCGGGGTGACCCTGCGTCAAAACACGCTTGTCATTTACATGTCGCTTGAGCTCATGCTCAATGCCGTGAATTTGGCATTCGTCGCATTCTCTCGTTACAACGGAACAATGGACGGTAACCTTTTCGTCTTCTTTATCATTACAGTGGCGGCTGCCGAAGTCGCGCTTGGACTGGCCATCATCGTCGCACTGTTCCGACGTCGTCAGTCCGTAATGGTCGACCAATTGAATGCGCTGAGCCATTAGTATCATGACCGCTGCTCAAATACTTCTCGCCGCTCTTCTTGCGCCATTGCTCTCGGCAGTGCTGATTGCTTGTTTCTTGCGCCGCCGAGGAACTCTGGCTTCCTACCTATCTGTCGCTGCGGCTGCTGGCATCTGTGTTTTCAGTTATTTGGCAATCAAAGCCAATGAAGCGGAGCCGATTCGTGCTGCGATCGAGTGGTTGAGCTTTGGTAATTTCACAGTGTCGATGGGCTTCCTGTTTGACGGTGTTGCGGCCACGATGCTGGCGATGGTTGCTTTTGTGGGTTTGCTGATCCACGTGTTTAGTCTTGGATACATGGCGGACGACAAGGCTAAGGGCCGTTTTTTTGGTGGTCTGTCGATTTTCATGTTTTCCATGTTGGGGATCATCCTCGCGGACAACTTGATCATGATCTTTGTCTTCTGGGAGTTGGTCGGCTTTAGTTCATACATGCTGATCGGCCACTATCTGGATACAGACGATGCCGCGGCGGCTTCGAAGAAGGCATTCATCGTCAATCGTATCGGCGACCTCGGTTTCCTCATCGGTATCGTCTATGCTTACTGGCACTTCGGCACCACTAACATCGAAGCAATGGGCGCAGCGGTGAACGCTGATCCTAGCTTAATCAGCTGGGTAATCGCTGCATTGCTCATGTGTGGCTTCATCGGAAAGTCCGCGCAGTTTCCGTTGCATGTCTGGTTGCCAGATGCAATGGCAGGCCCCACTCCAGTTTCTGCCCTGATTCACGCGGCAACAATGGTCGCTGCCGGTGTTTACTTCCTGATCCGTATCGCCTTCCTCTTTCCTGAATCGGTGCTTGGTGGCATTGCCATTCTCGGCACGTCGGTTGCCGTTTATGCAGGCTTCTGCGCGTATGGTCAGAATGATATTAAGAAGATTCTGGCATACTCAACGCTCTCACAGCTCGGCTATATGTCGGCTGCGTTTGGTCTGGGATTCGCCGGGATCGCATTGTTCCACCTGATCACGCACGCCTTCTTTAAGGCACTGTTGTTCCTGGGTGCGGGTTCGATCATTCATGGCTGCCACCACGAGCAAGATATTTTCAAAATGGGCGGTATCCTTAAGAAAATGCCAATCACTTCGATTACTTTCTTCATTGGAGTGCTGGCTCTCTGTGGCGTGTATGGTTTTGCTGGTTTCTATTCTAAAGACGCGATTCTGGTTGCAGGTGGACTCAATAGCACTGCGATTTTTGCATTGTTGACGCTCGGTGCTTTTTTGACCGCGGGTTACATGGGGCGCTTGGTTTGGATCGTCTTCTTTGGCGAGCCAAAGTCGGATGCAGCTTCGCATGCACATGAGAGCGGTTTCAGTATGGTGTTGCCATTGATTATCTTGGCAGTGCTCTCGGTTGTTGGTGGTTGGATCGAAGTTTGGCCCGAAGCAACTGGTGAGATCATTCGCGAAAATTTAGAGCACCTGCATCACGCTGAAGGGCACGACGCGATGCACAGTAAGGTCATGATTCTCGGCTCGACTGCATGGATCGTTGGTCTGTTAGGGTCGTTTTTCTTCTACGGTGTCGGTAAAAACGGTGATGCGCTGCAGAACCGAGCGAAGTCTGTTTACGAATTCCTCAAAGCCCGTCTGTGGTTCGACGAAATCTACGGTTTCTACGTCGCGAAGATTCAGCAGCGTGTCGCGGTGCTTCTTAGCTTCCTCGATGTATTCCTAATCAAAGGACTCTTCGTCCGTGGCAGTGCCGGCTTGGTTGGTCTGGTGGGCGCATGCTCACGCTCACTACATGTCGGTAATATTCACGGCTATGTTTATTGGTTCCTTGCTGGAATTATCCTCCTTTGGGCGCTCGCTACTGGTGTGGTTCTATAATAATAGGTGAACGATTTTTCAATTTAGATAGATATGATTCCCTTCGATACATCATCACTTTGCCTTTTGGCAGCTATTCTGACACCGCTGTCTGCGGGCTTGATCTTGCTGTTTGGAGCCCGTTTTAGCCAGTCAAGCCTACGCGCGGTCAGCGTCGTCGGCTTTGCCACACCGCTGATTATCGCTTTGGCGCTTTACTGCCAGTTCGAGTGCCACACCGCTGATTATCGCTTTGGCGCTTTACTGCCAGTTCGAGTCGTCGCTTATCGGTGGTTATAATTTTGAGCTGCGTCTTGCGACTGGTCTGGAAGCAGTTGGTATCTATTTGCATCTCGGGCTGAATGGTATCTCGATGCCGCTCTTCATGTTGGCCGGGATCGTTGGCTTTGCGGCAGGGATGTATGCGATGTTCTCCAAAGCAGAGCGTCCACACCTGTATCTTTCGCTGTTATTGTTTATGCTCGGCGGTTTGATGGGCACTTTTGCTTCGGTTGATATTTTCTTTTTCTACTTCTTCCACGAATTCGCACTCATCCCGACTTTCATTATGATTGGCGTGTGGGGCGGTGCTGGTAAGCGTGGTGCTGCAATTGAGATGACGATCTATCTGACGCTTGGTGCGTTGTTGTCGTTGATCGGTCTGATTGCGCTGTATGTGCAGAGTGGGGCAGATTCGTTCTCACTGATCACATTGCGTGAGTATCTGGCGGCGCGCCCAATTGCCGACACCGTACAAAACAACATCTTCGCACTCTTGCTGTTTGGCTTCGGTATTTTGGTATCTCTCTTTCCGTTCCACAGTTGGGCACCCAAGGGCTATGCCACTGCACCAACGGGTGCGGCAATGCTGCACGCGGGTGTACTCAAGAAATTTGGACTGTATGGTCTGTTGCAGATTGGAGCGCCGTTGTTGCCAGCAGGAGCAGCCCATTGGTTCCCCTGGATCGTTTGGCTCGCGTTGGGTAACATCATCATCATTGGTCTGATCACAATGGCTCAGAAGGATGTGAAGATGATGCTTGGCTATAGTTCGGTCATGCATATGGGCTATGCCTTTCTCGGGATCGCAACATTTTCCGTCGTCGGTGTCGGTGGTGCGTTGTTGATGATGATCGCACACGGTTTGTCCGTCGCTCTGTTATTCATGCTTTCAACTTGCATCTATCACCGTAGTCAGACTTTCGATATGTCATCGATGGGTGGTCTGGCGACTAAGGCGCCAGTCTTGGCGGCCTTCTTCGTGGCGGGCACGATGGCGAGCATCGGTCTGCCGGGCTTTGGTAATTTCTGGGGTGAGTTCACTATCTTTGCTGCGCTTGCCGAAACTGAGATGACGAGGTGGATCGTCGCACCAGCCGCGCTCGGTATTATTATTTCTGCGATCTACGGACTACGTGCTGTGGCCAATATTTTCTTTGGCAAGCCAACTGAGGCATTTGCCGATCGTATAAACAGCGATGAGATTGTGGATCTCAAGATTCATGAACGATTTCCTGCACTGATTTTGATTATTGCGTTGATCGTCGTCGGCATTTTCCCACGTCTTTTTTCTGATGCAGCCAATGGTGAATTGTCACAGCTTTATACATCTAGAAGTACTTTGCCGATTATTGAAATCAATGCGGCGGTTCCCAAAACAGTCGAAGCACATAAGGAGGTTACACACTAATGAACGAGCTTCTCGCCGAATTCCTGCGCAGTTTCACTGTGACAAATGACTGGGCTGCAATTACGCCTGAAATTATGTTGGCGGTACTCGCCCTTGGCTTGCTTGGAGCAGAGATGGTTTTACCACGATCCGAGCAGGGCCTTATTCCGCGTCTTGCGATTTGGGGACAAGTCCTCGTCCTTGTTGTCACACTAGGTTTCTCGGCTTATTCTACCGTGGAGGGACAGTCCTTTTTCAGCGGCATGATCGTACAGACAGATGTGACGCAAATCATGCGAGCCTTTTTCTTGGTAAGTTCGATTCTCGTCTGCTATCTAGGCAAGATTTACTTATTAAAGCAAAAACTGCCACGCACTGAGTTCTTCCACTTAGTGATTATAATTGCAGCAGCGATGATGCTGCTGGTGCAGAGTTCCAATTTTGTTATGTTGTTCGTGGCGCTCGAAGTCGTGACGATTGCATTTTATGTATTGGTTGCTTATTGCCGTACTAGTTCGCTGTCGCTCGAAGCGGGCTTGAAATATTTGATCCTCGGTGCGCTGAGTTCTTCTATTTTATTGTTTGGTATTGTGCTACTTTATGGAGTTGCGGGGAACCCAGAACTGAGCTTCTCGAGTGCTGACTCGCTTAATTTCGAGGCGTTAAAGACTTTCATCGCGATACATCAGGATAATGTATTGGTGCGTATCGGAGCCATTCTAGTCTTCGCCGGTATTTGCTTCAAGATAGGTGCCGTGCCGTTTCAAATTTGGGTGCCTGACGTCTATCAAGGTGCTCCCACTCCTGTAACTGCGTATCTTGCGATCGCATCGAAGGCAGCTGGCTTTATTGTATTACTGCAGCTGTTGACGGGTCCGTTTATTGGTTTGGCTTCGTTCATGATTCCGGTGCTATCCTTTATCGCAGCAGCGACCATCCTGTTTGGTAATTTCGCGGCAGTGCGTCAGCGCAATGTCAAACGCCTGATGGGCCTTTCGGGAATTGCACATGCTGGTTACCTCCTCGTTGGCGTGGTGGCAGCGCTCAGTATTCCGGAAGCAAAGTATGCGGTGATCTTCTATCTCGTGACTTATCTGCTAGCGTCGTTTGCCGTCTTTGCGGTGATGTCGCATATGGCTGGTCCAGATGATGCCAACCAAGAGCTTGAAGATTATGAGAACCTTGCGCGCAAGCGTCCGTTCCTCAGTGGTGTGCTCGCCGTTGGTCTAGGTTCATTGGCTGGCATTCCACCATTAGGTGGCTTCATTGGTAAGCTGTTCATCTTTATCGCAGCTTACAAAGCCGGCCTTTACGGCCTATTGGCAATTTCCGTGCTCGGTGTAGTGATCTCGATCTACTATTACTTTGGGTGGGTGCGCGTAGTGTATTTCTCCGATTCGAAGGATAGCGCCCAAGAAACTGCTGAATCGCTCTGCAGTTGTGATCGCGTCGTATTAGGTGCACTGGTTGTTGCGACGGTGTTGGTTGGTATATTCCCCGGTGTGTTGCCCATCGTCCAGTAAGCGCCTTCGGCAAGTGAGGTATTGCTGCGCACGGAGTGACGCCTTCGGCTTGTGAAGGTAAGAAGTGCTAGTGAGTGACAAGAGGGAAACGCTCTGTCGTTTCCATGTGTCGGATTGGACCGTATCGAACTATCGGTGGAAACGACGGAGCGTTTCCCTCCAACTATTAATGCGTGGGTCGCGCAGGCGCGTCCCTCGTAAAGATTGCGCAGTAAACCCGCTCGCTAGGAAAACATAGGGGCAGGCTTTATGCCGTGCCCTTCGACTCAAAAAAAAGCCGAGTTCATTAGGAATTCGGCCTTTTGTTTTCAATTTAATACTTAGAACGACGCCTTCAGCGCTTGATCTAGATCGGCTAGCAGGTCTTCGATGGCTTCGATGCCGACTGAGAGGCGTACGAAGTCGGCGGTTACGCCGGTGGATTGTTGCTGTTCCTCAGTGAGCTGTTGGTGCGTGGTGCTGGCAGGGTGGATCGCGAGCGACTTGGCGTCGCCGATGTTGGCGAGGTGACTGAAGAGCTCGAGGCCGTCGATGAACTTGCGTCCTGCTTCGAGGCCGCCTTTCAAACCGAAGCCAACGAGCCCACCGAAGCGCTCGTTGTCGAAATATTTCTCAGCGGCGGCGTAGTGCGCGCTTTTACTTAGCCCTGGGTAGTTGACCCAACTCACAGCTTCATGGCTTTCAAGGAATAGGGCGACCTTGAGTGCATTGGAGCAGTGGCGCTCCATGCGTAGATGGAGCGTTTCGAGGCCTTGGATGTGCAGGAATGAGTTGAACGGGGAAGTGCAGTTGCCGGTGTCGCGTAGCCACTGTAGGCGCATTTTCATGATGTAAGCGATGTTGGCACCGCCGGCTGGTTCGAAGGATTTGAACACATCCCAATGCACCAAGCCGTGGTAACTCGCGTCGGGCCCAGTGAACTCGGCAAAGCGGCCGCTGCCCCAATCGAAATTGCCGCCGTCGACGACGATGCCACCGATGCTGGTGCCGTGACCTCCGATGTACTTAGTGAGGCTGTGGATGACGACGTTCGCGCCGTGCTCAAGCGGACGACAGATCATCGGCGAGGCGACGGTATTATCAATGATGAGTGGGATCTTTGCTGCGCGGGCGACAGCAGAGACTTCCTCGAATGGGAAGATATTGAGCTTTGGGTTGCCGACAGTGTCGCCGTAGATGG
>Ga0206131_10006864_pt1 | contig 11546 bp, 12 predicted proteins | sample Helgoland_Spring_FD_148636 | JGI IMG/M metagenome (GOLD analysis project Ga0206131, IMG submission 148636) | Pelagic subsurface seawater microbial communities from Kabeltonne, Helgoland, North Sea - Helgoland_Spring_Bloom_20160517_1 | ecosystem: Environmental > Aquatic > Marine > Epipelagic ... | reverse complement strand
GCAAATAGTGGTATCAGATAAATTGGGTTTTAAGCCGTCACTTAATATCGTTGGACTTTCCTCGAGCTGAATGACGATATCGAGACGGGTTTCTGATTGCCAAGCTTGAGGGCCAAACTGCTCTGTGATTGGAATAAGACCGAGCTCTTTTGTATGGAGTACGTCTGCTAATAAGGTGGGGCAACGGCCTAAGATATGTTGTCCAGATTGAGTGAATTCAGCGATGTCATCAGCAATAAGTTGATGGCCAAGGTAGAGACATTCTAGTGCTACGCTGCTTTTACCAATGCCGGATGGGCCGATAATAAAAACACCTTGTCCTGAGATATTAAGTAGGACGCCATGTTGTGTTTCTACGGAGACATTGTCAGTCATTGGACTTTAATCGTCGTCGATGGCCAATAGTAAATTGAATAATTTTTCAGGGTCCTGCGTTGTGCGTATATCGTTGCAGGTGTCTTGGTCTCTTAAGATGGCTGCAAGTCGGGCTAAATGTTCGAGATGGTATTCATCGCCACCTTCTGGGACAAGCAGTCCAAACACTATATCAACAGGTTGATTGTCGGCTGCTTCATAATCGATGGGGGTGGCCAGCACCATCATAGTGGCAATGGTTTCGGTAATACCGGGAACTCGTGCATGTGGGATGGCAACGCCTTTACCCAGACCCGTACTGCCAAGTCTTTCACGCTCAATCATGGCTTGAAAAACACGGTTAGCAGGTAGAGCCTGGGTATTGGCTGCAAGATATTGACTTAGGTTTTCTATGAGTCGCTTTTTACTCGTGATGCTGTTTTCATTACAGTGAATATTGTCAGCGTTAACCAATAAAGAAGCGATCAGCATATTAAAGTGAGTCCTAATTACCCTGCGTTATGTTTCATTTGAGCACCATCGGCTTGATGGTGGTTTTTGATTTTATCTTTGTGTTTGATGATTTGGCGATCTAGTTTAGCAACTAAATGCTCGATCGCTGTATACATATTTTCATTCTCATCGGAGGCGAAGAGATCAGCGCCGCTCACATGAACTGTGGCTTCGGCTTTTTGGCGTTGTTTTTCGACCGAGAGAATAACGTGAACATTGGTCATATGGTCAAAGTGTCGTGTTAATTTTTCGAACTTATTATTTACATGATCACGAAGACTGTCTGTAATCTCAATATTTTGTCCACTAAGGTTTAACTGCATAGTAGTCTACTCCTGTTGGTCTTATGATGATTGGCTATGATTACACCAATCGTTTGCGCTCATTCGATGGCGGTATTGCCAACGTTTCGCGGTATTTGGCTATTGTCCTCCTTGCGACATTGACACCCTGTTCTCCTAGAATACCAGCAATTTTGCTATCGCTGAGTGGTTTTCTTGGATTTTCAGCGGCGACTAGTTTCTTGATAATAGCGCGAATTGCAGTGGCTGAACATTCCCCGCCGCTGTCAGTGCTGACATGGCTGGAGAAAAAATATTTCAGTTCATACATGCCACGCGGAGTGTGGAGGTATTTTCGGGTCGTGACGCGGGAAATGGTTGATTCATGCATATCTACTTCTTCTGCGATATTGTGCAATACAAGCGGACGCATGGCTTCATCACCGTGATCTAAAAAGTCTTTTTGGCGATTGATAATGGCTTCAGTGACTTTCAATAAGGTGTCATTTCGGCTTTGCAAACTTTTTAAAAACCAGCGTGCTTCTTGTAAGTTATTCTTTAGGTAAACGTTATCAGCACTATTATCAGCACGTTTAATCAACTGTGCGTAGTGATCGGCGACCTGTAGCTTGGGCGAATTATCAGGGTTAAGCGATAACTGCCAGCGGTTGTTTATTTTACGAACATAAACGTCGGGCACAATGTATTCTGTTTTATCGACTTGTATTTGTGTGCCGGGACGTGGGTTCAATAATTGGATTAATTTCACTAAGTCAGTGAGTTGTTCATCATTGATTTTGAGTGTGCGTTTAATCAGCTGATAGTCACGCTTGGCCAATGTATCGAGGTGCTGGTCGATAAGGGTGGTTAATAAGTCGAGGTGCTCGGTTTCATTATCGAATTGTTGTAGCTGAATGAGCAAACATTCTCGGAGGTCTCGCGCACCGACACCAACAGGGTCAAAATGCTGAATGCGATGCAAGACCGCTTCGATTTCTTCTAAATCGATATCGTCTTCTTGGCCAAGACTTTGCTGAATATCTTCAGGTGTGCTTTTAAAGTAACCATCTTCTTCAATGGCATCGATTATGAGCGTAGCAATGGCTTGTTCAAGTTCAGTGAAAGGTGTGAGACGCATTTGCCAGAGCAAGTGCTCTTGTAAGCTTTGACTACTTTCATCTTCATTATCACGTTGCATGTCGTTATCAACGACCTGACTTTTGGTTGCAGGGCCAACATGTTGATGGTCAAAAGTGTCTTCCCATTGGCTATCGGTTGGTAGTTCTTCTGGTATGTCATTGTGTTCGAGTTTTGTACTGTCTTCTATCGGCGCATCTTGGCTACCATCGCCTTCATCTTGATTATTTTGGTTGGCATCGAAATCGACATTTTCTTCGACTTCTAATAAGGGATTGGTTTCAAGCGCTTCCTGTATTTCTGTTTGGAGCTCGATAGAGGAAAGTTGTAGTAAACGAATCGCCTGCTGTAATTGCGGCGTCATCGATAAGCTTTGGCCTATACGTAGCTGTAGCGATGGTTTCACGGGCATTTAGTCAACATAATTTTCATGTTATTTATGTTACCGCAAATATTATGCCATTGCCTATAGATTTTTATTAGAAACTATTAGCCAAGTCTAAAATACGCTGACTGCAGTCGATTTAAAACTCAGATAGATGGATTTACCAATCGTTAAATTAAGGTCTGCGAGCGCGTCGGGGCTGATGATCGCATAAAAACGCTCGCCACAATCGATGGTGAGATGAATGGTGCCAGCTTCTTCAGCAATGGCCGTTAATCTGCCAGTGAAGTGGTTTCGCATACTAGAAGACAGCACTTCATTGGAAATAATAATTTCGTGCGGATCGATCGCGATATGACTGGCCTGATGCTGGCTGGTGGTGTGTATTGTGATATTGCCGGTATCGAAAAGGTGTTGGTCTAACTGACCATGAAAGACGTTGAGTAAGGGGCTTTTAGTGATTTGGCCTTTAATTAAGTTAAGTGTGGTGTCTGCTAAAGCTGCACCCTGTAGACGGTCATGGGTTGAGAAAATGATCGTTTTGTCTTTTTGGGCAGCTAACTGTTCAATGATAGTTTCTAGTTGATGAATATGATTTTGATCGAGATGCGAGAAGGGTTCATCAAGTAATAAGATATCTGGGTCGTGTGCGATGGCTCTGGCGATGGCAGCGCGTTTTAATTCTCCGCCAGAAAGAGTGGTGGCGGTTTGTTTAGCAAGATGACTTAAGTTAACGCGTGCTAAGGCATTGGCAGTGCGTTGTGGTCTTTCAGATGCTGGGATACCTTGTAGTTTTAGTGCAAGGTCAATGTTACTGGCGACGGAACCACTTAATAAAAAAGGCTGTTGATTGACGTAGCCAATGGACCGTCGTTGTTGTGGCGATAATTCCGATTTTATTGTTTGGCCCGCTAGTTGGATCTGGCCTTGGTTGGGCTTATTCAAAAAGGCGAGGAGATTGAGCAAGGTCGATTTACCTGCGCCATTGTCTCCAAGCAACGCGATGCATTGGTGGTTGGCAATTGTAAGATGAGGTAAATCAAGCGAACATTTCTGCTGATAGAAGACCTTGATATTGTCTAGTTGATAGGCGTTGGTCATACTTTTTCTCGCTGTAGACAAGACAAAATAAAGTTAACGAGGAAGGCAATAAGTAAGAGTAATAAACCTAATGCAAGACCCACTTCAAATTCGCCTTTGCTGGTTTCCAGCGCAATGGCAGTAGTCATTGTGCGGGTATAACCTTCGATATTGCCCCCGACCATCATTGCGGCACCCACTTCACCAATAGCACGGCCAAAGCCGGTGATAACGGCGGCCAACATGATAAACCGTGTTTGTTTTGCGACTTGAATCGTTAAGGTGGTGGATTTGGCGCCAAGACTTCTTAGGGTAGGAACAAGCCGTGGATCGGCGGCCGTGACAGCAGCAATGGCCAGATTCATCATGATCGGGAAAATTAAGATGGCTTCAGCCATGATGATGGCTGTTGGGGTATAAAGTAATTCTAAATGGCCAAAGGGTCCAAGGCGGCTCAATAAGCCATAGAGAAGTAGGCCGATTAAGACGGTTGGCATGGCCATTAAGGTATTCAGAGTGTGTTGAATTAATTGTTTGCCGTGAAATTGATTGAGGGCCATCACGATGCCAGCTGGGATGGCAACGATACCAGCAATGAGTGCTGCAATGAGTGAAATGGAAATCGAGTTAAAAACGACCTCATATAGCGCCTGATCAAACGATAGGATCAGGTCGGTAGCAGCAGAAAGGGAATCGGCAAAGTAACTCATGTGGAGAGATTATCTTATGTTTTTGCGTTGAGGCCTAGTCCGTAGACTGAAAGCCGGACTAATTGGTGATGTTTTATAGGGTAAATAGTTTGAGAGAAATAAAAGGGCTAACGGTTAAGTTAGCCCTTTTATTGATGAACTTAGTAGCGGTAATGTTCAGGTTTGAACGGACCAGCTTGATTGAGGTTAAGGTAAGTTGCTTGCTCATCCGTCAATTCTGTTAAGTGGGCACCAATTTTACCTAGGTGAAGTCGTGCGACTTTTTCATCTAATGATTTTGGTAGTACATAGACTTCATTTTTGTAGTCGTCACTGTTGTCCCATAGTTCGATTTGCGCCATTACTTGGTTAGTAAATGAGGCTGACATGACGAAACTTGGATGGCCCGTTGCACAGCCTAGGTTTACTAAGCGACCCTCTGCAAGCAAGGTAATACGTTTGCCATCTGGGAAGATGATGTGATCGACTTGTGGTTTAACGTTAACCCATTCGTATTGACGTAAAGAAGCGACATCGATTTCAGAATCGAAATGACCGATATTACAAACAATGGCTTCGTCATGCATAGCCACCATATGGTCGTGGTTGATAACATTAACGTTACCGGTTGTCGTTACGAAGATATCACCCATCGCCGCCACTTCATCCATATCGACAATACGGTAGCCTTCCATTGCGGCTTGAAGCGCACAGATTGGGTCAATTTCAGTGACCATCACGGTTGCACCCATGCCTTTAAAGGCTTGTGCACAGCCTTTACCAACATCGCCATAGCCTAAGACAACACAAATTTTACCAGCGACCATAACGTCGGTAGCGCGTTTGATACCATCGAGTAATGACTCACGGCAACCGTATAGGTTATCGAACTTAGACTTGGTGACAGAATCGTTGACGTTGATAGCAGGTACTTTTAAGCTGCCATCTTTCATCATTTCATATAGGCGGTGTACACCCGTTGTGGTTTCTTCAGATAAACCTTTCACATCGTTGAGTAATTCTGGGAATTCATCATGCATGATTTGAGTTAGGTCACCGCCATCATCTAGGATGAGGTTAGGACGCCAGCCACCAGGCCCAAAGATGGTTTGTTTAATGCACCAAACAGCTTCTTCTTCTGTTTCGCCTTTCCAAGCAAATACGGGGATATCTTGTGTAGCAATGGCTGCGGCAGCTTGATCTTGTGTTGAAAAGATATTACACGAAGACCAGCGGACTTCGGCGCCTAAGTCGATCAATGTTTCGATCAACACAGCAGTTTGAATAGTCATATGTAAACAACCTGCAATGCGGGCACCAGCGAGTGGTTTTTTACTTGCATATTCTTCACGAATGGCCATTAAGCCAGGCATTTCTGTTTCAGCGATTTTAATTTCTTTGGCGCCCCATTCTGCAAGGCTGATATCAGCGACTTTGAAATCGGGTGTTAGGTTATCGATAGGTGCGTTCATTTTTAATTCCTACTATTTAGGTTATGTTCGTTAGTTGGTCTAGATGCCAGCAGCATCACGTAACGTGTCGGCGAGGTCGGTGTGTTCCCATGTAAACTCGGGTGTTTCCCGGCCAAAGTGGCCATAAGCGGCAGTCGGTTGATAAATCGGTCGAATCAAATTCAACATGGTGACTAAACCAACGGGACGCAAATCAAAGTGTTCACGGACCAATGCTTCTAGTTTGTCTTGTGCAATTTTGCCGCTACCAAAGGTATTGATGGTGATTGAGGTCGGTTCTGCTACGCCGATGGCATAGGAGACTTGGACTTCACAACGATCGGCTAGTCCTGCAGCAACAATATTTTTTGCGACATAGCGTCCAGCATAAGCGGCGCTGCGATCGACTTTTGAAGGATCTTTACCCGAAAAAGCGCCACCACCGTGACGCGCCATGCCACCATAGGTATCAACAATGATCTTACGTCCTGTTAAACCGGCATCACCCACTGGCCCACCAATAATAAATTGGCCTGTTGGGTTAATGTGGAATTGTGTTTGGGCGCTGAGCCATTTGTCGGGTAGTGTTGGTTTGATGATTTCTTCCATCACGGCTTCGTGAAGGTCTTGTTGTGAAATCTCAGGGTTATGTTGTGTCGATAGCACGACGGCATCGATGGCAACGGGCTTGTCATTTTCATACACAAAAGTGACTTGGCTTTTAGCATCAGGCCTTAACCAAGGGAATGTGCCATCTTTACGCACTTGTGCTTGCCGTTCCACCAAGCGATGAGCATAGGTGATAGGGGCTGGCATCAGTACATCAGTTTCATTGCTGGCATAGCCAAACATTAACCCTTGGTCACCGGCACCTTGTTCTTCTGGTGTGGCTCTGTCGACGCCCATGGCGATGTCTTCTGATTGTTTACCAATCAGCGACATAACGGCACAGGTTTGGCCGTCGAAACCCACTTCTGAACTGTTATAACCGATATCAGTGATGGTTTTCCGGACGATATCTTCTAAGTCGACCCAGGCGGAAGTTGTGATTTCGCCAGCGACGATGGCGGCGCCTGTTTTGATTAAGGTCTCACACGCAACACGTGCATTGGGATCTTGGCGTAAAATTTCATCAAGAATCGCATCAGATATTTGATCGGCAACCTTATCCGGGTGGCCTTCTGAAACCGATTCAGACGTAAACATATAGTTATTGCCCACAGTTTGTTCCTCTTTCAAGATTAAACTACGGTATGGATAGATGGGGAGGTCATTGATGACGGTCCATTACTATCAGTTACCTGTTAATAATGAACGCGGTTGATGTTTTGCGATGAATAAGCCTAGCAGGCGGTGCCTGTTGCAGCGTTCCTTATTCGGAAGGGTATTCTATCTTTTAATTGGGTTTTAGTACAAGTTTAAGTGGTTGATTTGTTAGATGCCACTGCCGTGGCGGGCGTTCATTTATTTTGCGTGGCCAAAATAAACGAACCAAACAAAAGGCCAGCCCATGCTTGCCCTGTGGGTTCCCTCGCGACGAAAAATTATTTGGGTGTGATAGAAACTCGCTGCACTCAAACAGCTATCACACTTGTCCAAATAATTTTTTGACACTCGGCTTTGCATTAAGGGCTAAAAATAAATCTGTCCCCTTTTTCTGAGCTTTTTCTGCTCGATATAAATGGACGGGCCATTTTGGCCGCTAACGTTATAACTCAGTCGCGCCGCTTTTTAGCGTCGACGGGAGTCCTTGTTAGCCGCGCTTTAGGTGTGGCCTAATTTTTTCTTCAATTTTTGTAATTGATTCTTTAATTCTTTTTGAGATTTCATTGTTATCATCGCTTGATAAAGCATGTACTTTGTTTCTCATGGATTTACCAAAGTCTCTGTCTGCTTCAAAATCTCTATTCCCAGAAGCTTTGTTTGAAATAATTGCATCAATGGCAATATTTATTTCTTTTACGCATTGGCGTAATTCATCGGTTTTCTCTTTAATCTCATTGCCCCAAAGAGCCTCTGCCTCCAATGTGTTTGCATCAAACTCTTGGATTGCCTCCCAGACTGGAGCCCAACGATTTTTATAAACATGCGCATATGCTTTGGCTTCTTCTTCTGCTGATGGATTTGCCATTGCATTATATGTTTCAGGAAATTCATAACCGCTTATTAATGGGGAGCGACAAGAGGCAATTTCATCTCTCAGTTTGTAAGTAGCCCTTATAAGACCACGTGCTGCTTAAAGTCGGCTTTTCCTTTAAGCTCTCTACGCCAACTGGTGATGCCATAGATTGCAACTATTGCAGAAGTTATTGCTGCCAATGCAATCACTAAGTCTTTTATGCAGCTAATTATTTCAATCATGTTTGTATTTTCTTTTTTTACGGCTAACTAGGATTTAAGGGACACTTTGTCCGCTAATAGTTTATAGATTCTGAAAAATAACATCATTGAAAACCTCCGTTTTTCAATAAGATAGGGTGTATAACGAGTATTTATCCAAAGTGTCCACTTTGCTATTTCGATTATCCAATTGCAGGGTGTTACCCAAAACTAAGGGGTCAGCCAGTTTGATCTTCGAGATGGTTTGCCTCATTTCTAAGTGTTTTGGCGTTAGTCCTTTCTACTTTTTCAGCACGTTTTTTCTTTTTGCGTTCATTTTTATAAGCGAAGATTTTGATGGCTTCTTCTTTGCTTAGATTGGGGTGTTTAGCGAGTAAGGCGTCGATTTTGTTGTTGGTTTGGGTCATTTGAATTCCAGTGTGTGATACATGATTATATCTAAATATGTGATTAAGGTTCGGTTTGTTCTTGCCAGTAAATGGTGACTTTCCTTTTGCCCCATTGTTTGGCTTTTTTTACATCCGTACCCATATAGATATCTATCTTCTTTTCGAAGCGTTTATTCATTTTATCGAGAACAAGATAGTGACCTTCAAGTCCTTCAATTCTCACTTTTGTATTATTGGTTAAGCCGAGCTCTAAAAGATCTCTTGAAACCGCAATGGATTTCATACCAGGCTTTAGTTCATTTCCCCATGCGGCTAAGAAAGGCGTCGAGTCTGTTTCCCTTTCACTTGATGTATAGGCGGTGGCGGTGACTTCCATGGACTTAGGGCCTGAATCACAGGCAGCTAAGCATAAAGTGATAAAGAGTAAAGGAATGAGGTTTTTCAATTTAATATCTCCGTATGGGCTTAGTTTATATTAATACCGGTTAGAGCTGGAGTTGATATCCGTTTTGTTTCAACCAAGCTTGTTGCCTTCGATAGTCAGGGTAGTGCTGTTCGACCAATCCCCAAAATCCTTTGCCGTGGTTGTGGTGTTTTAGATGGCAGAGCTCATGGATGATGAGGTAGTCAATGACTGACGGTGGGGCTTGCATGATTTGCCAGTTGTATTGAATTTCGCCTCTGATGTTGCAGCTTCCCCAGCGGGCTTTGTAGGTTTTGATGGTGATGGATTGAGGAATGAGCCCCGTTAGTTGGCTGAGTTCTTCGGTACGCTTGTTGAGATAGATTCCGGCTTGTTCTTTGTACCAGTTGATGATGGCTTGGCGCCGGGTTTTTAGACCTATGCGATGGAGTCGACCGGATAGGGTGATGGCATCATCAGTGAGCCTAACTTTGGGTGAGTCGCCTTTTTGTTCTAGTTGTAATTCGTAGTGTTGCCCGAACAGTAATAATGTTTCGCCCTGTTGCCATTGGCGTTCTGGCCCTGGTTCAGGTTGTTTGGCGAGTTGTTGTTTTATCCAGTCTGTTTTTTCTTCGATCAGGTCGTGGGCAATATCCATCGGTAGCCGTGTCGGCATATGTAGGAATACGCCTTTAGTGCTGACTTTTAGAGTGACACTCTGACGTCGGGCACTCTTTTTGAGGATAACGTCGAAGTCTTTGGTTTTAATCAACGCTGGTGGCATTTGGACCTTATGTGTTTGTTAAATAAAACAATAGCTATTGTACGTGAGGATTTGAGACAATAGCAGGCTGATTGTTTGAATAGTGCCTGTCTCTTAATGACTCAAGTTGATTTATCTCATGCCCATCGTTTGTCGGTTGCCCCGATGCTCGAATGGACGAACCGTGATTTCCGTTATTTTATTCGTTTAATGACGCGAGAGAGTTTGTTGTATACCGAGATGGTGACAACAGGTGCGTTACTGCACGGCGATCGTGCACGGTTTTTAGCACATGATGAGCTTGAAGGGCCTTTGTCCTTGCAGTTGGGCGGTTCAAACCCTACAGAATTAGCTGAGTGTGCTGTGATGGCCGAGGACTGGGGCTATGATGAGGTGAATATCAATGTTGGTTGTCCGAGCGACCGTGTGCAATCAGGGATGTTTGGTGCCTGCTTGATGGCAGAACCTCAGCTGGTGGCTGACAGTGTGGCTGCGATGCAGTCGAAGGTGAAGATTCCGGTGACGGTGAAAACACGGTTAGGGATTGATGAGCAAGACAGTTATGAGTTTTTAACGCAGTTTGTTGATGCGGTGTCTGCGGCAGGGTGTCAGACCTTTATTTTGCATGCTCGGAAAGCATGGTTGTCTGGCCTGAGTCCGAAAGAGAATCGAGATATTCCACCGCTGAATTATCAACGGGTATATGACATTAAGAAAGATTATCCACACTTACAGATTTCCGTTAACGGCGGTATTAAGTCATTGGATGAAGTGCAAAGTCATTTGCAGCATGTGGACGGTACGATGTTAGGTCGTGTTGTTTATCATGACCCATACAGTATGGCGACGGCGGATAGCAGCGTGTTCGGTAAAACCGATCAGGGCTTATCACGTCATGAAGTGGTTGAAGCGATGTTGCCTTATATTGCTCAGAGAATGGACTTGGGCCGATCGCTTAAATCGATTACACGCCATTTATTGGGACTTTTTCAAGGTCAGCCGGGTGCGAAAAGGTGGCGACGTTATCTCAGTGAAAACGCCCATTTGAAAGGCGCGAGGATTGAGATTATTGAACAGGCCTTAGCCTTAGTGCCTGAGTCCGGTACCACGGTTGAGCAGGTAGAGTGCGAAGCTAGCTAGCCCCACAATAAAGAGCATGATAATGCCAAAGGCGAAACCAACCGGGATATCAGATACGCCTAAGATGCCATAACGAAAGGCATTGACCATATATAAAATCGGGTTGAATAAGGAAGCTTGCTGCCAAAACTCGGGTAGTAAATCGATGGAGTAAAAGATACCACCGAGATAGGTTAAGGGTGTTAAGACGAAAGTGGGCATAATGGCAATTTGGTCGAAACTTTTGCCATAAATCGCGTTAATGAAACCGCCAAGTGAAAACAGCACTGCACTTAATATCACCATGGATAGGGTAATGAAGAGGTGTTGAACGTGGAGCTTGGTAAAAAATAAAGCAACGATGGTGACGATGATGCCGACCAATAAGCCCCTTGCAACGCCACCCATGACGTAACCCGCTAGGATGAGATAATTTGGGATAGGGGCGATCAAAAGTTCTTCAATGTGGTTTTGGAATTTAGCACTGAAAAAGCTGGATGCGACATTGGCATAGGCATTGTTGATCACGGCCATCATGATAATGCCAGGGGCGATATATTCAATATAGGCAAAGCCGCTCATTTCACCAATACGTTGACCTATTAGGTTGCCGAATATAACGAAATACAGCGTCATCGTGAT